>Ga0123354_10000663_pt1 | contig 36362 bp, 30 predicted proteins | sample TergutLab28metaG_2_FD_97872 | JGI IMG/M metagenome (GOLD analysis project Ga0123354, IMG submission 97872) | Labiotermes labralis P4 segment gut microbial communities from Petit-Saut dam, French Guiana - Lab288 P4 | ecosystem: Host-associated > Arthropoda: Insects > Digestive system > Gut ... | reverse complement strand
CCCCCCCCCCCTTTTTTTTTTTTTTTTTTTTTTTTAAGGGCTTGACAAATTGATATATTGCTGTGATAAGTGTCTAAACAGAGTTGGTGACTGTTTGCAGAAGTAAAGCTAATATGAGAGTATATCTCTACCTCATAAGTTGCTCTGTGCATTTTTATTTTATTTAAATAAAAAATAGCGAACCTTACTTTTTTAACTAGCTACTAACATATTTTTTCCCAGCCATCATCTTCAACAACCAGTCTGAATGACCAGTCTGTCTTGTTCTTGCAAACAGGTTAAAATATATATGACAGAAAGAAGGGTAAGAGGATACCTGACTAATGTCAGAAGTGTCATGTAAGGTTTAATAGAAAGATGGACAATGTAAGACACAAACAACTGCACAGATGCTCAAGTGTGTACAGTCTGAAATCAGTAACTGGCTAGACATGTGACATACCATGAAGGCAGTGCACTTGGAAATTGACTGATATAAATACTGAGTTAATGTTCATTTCAGTTCTTTTGTTTTTCAGTAGTATATGTAATTGTAAAGCAAATATCCCCTAAAACTCTCATCTTTTCTGGTCATCCTATACCAAGGGTCATGAATTTATGCATCCCAGACCATACACTTTTTCTGAAAACCACATCAATAAATAACACACTAGAAAAATGCATATAGCAACTACTGTATAGAAAAGTAACTTTTATATTAAAATAAGTGGTTGAAAGATTCAGACACTGGCAGCATTACAGCACCTGTCACACTTCTCCGAATTGCCACTAAGGTACACATGATTACGACCACTTCATAGTACTATTTGTTTCAAAATCTTATTTCATGTTGTCCTAGTTGTCACTGATTCATAGACTGGAAATTTACAGCTGTGTTTATTGTTATATACAGCCATTTTCACAGTGTTCATTTCAAGTATAGTTTCAGACATTCACATTTTTTGTCATATTGGCATCATCTTTGGTGCCACCTTTATGTTATGGGTTATGTTTGTCTTATGTTATGTATCAGTGTACACCAGTTTTATTCTTCATTGTATTAGTGCTCACATTTTGTACACAGTGTCCACGTGTCATCATTTCCAGATCTTATTACTTGGTCTGTGTTCTTGAAATTTTACAGTTAAATTTTAGTTGTTCTGAGCTGTGATTGTTCAATTGTGAATCAGGCATAAGAGGAACGTATACTGCGAAAATACACTGTTTAATTCACAATGGACTGACTTAGATTGTTTCACTTCACCTGACAGTATGAAAAAAATTACATTTCATCATGTTACTGTGCTACAATATGCATATCACTGTCCCAGAGTAGGAGAGCTTACCTTGTGTCCCTGATGATACATCATACCAGGAAGTCGAGCATCTGTTGTCATTGCCAAGTGTATATGGGTGTAGGGAAGAGGCTGCACATACATATGTACATGCATATAAACACAGACTGCATTGTTGCTGTTGTAAGACATAAACTCTACTATTATATGCCCATTGTGTACACTTTCTGCATGTAATTGATCAATACCACACGAATGTGTGTTGTTTGATTTTATTATGATGGCTATATTGTCTGAACACTACTGAAGGCATCTTAACAAGTGATTGTCTTTTCAGAGAAATGCCTGGTGAAGAAGAAATTTGTTATAACACCATACGAAAACGTAAGAATCCTGGCAAGTACTTTGCTGATTCTCCATCGTAATGTCAACATTTCATGCATGTGTTATAATAAAAGATTATTTTGTTAATACAAATGAAAGATGTAAGACAATAATCACCTTGAAATTTGTACCATTGTGTGTGGTGTGGTCACCCTGGACAGAATAAAGAATATTTTAAATTAAAGATTTTTTTCTGCACTCAACAAATTTTACATTATGTAGACAAATAAATGGAAATTCAATAAATATTATTATTTTTTAAAGTTCTGTAATTTCTGTCAGGTGTGGTCATTGTTATTGTTTTACTAGGTATCAACATACCTATCTATGACACTGCAGCTTTGTATTTTGAGTATCATTATTAAGAAATTTCATCTGTAGGCAGAGGTCAGATCCATCTAAGGGAACCTGAAAAGACCTAACTGATATTGTTCCTCTTTTTACCTACTGATGGGAATTCATTATCTTAAATGTCTCTACTTCTCCAATGTTTATCTTGTCTACACTGGTATCCCACGATTCTTTGTTCTTCCATAGATTTCTGCATTTATTAAGGAATTTAATGCATTCTTCATTTGCATATACTGCTTGTCCTCACTGCTTACAGAAACTTGAAAGAAGAGTCTATTTCCTACAAGTAGTATTGAGTAACACGATATTTAATGTTATTTCAAAAGGTAACAGAGGAAGTGACAATTTGTATAAGTATTATTCTTTTACGGCAATATTACAAAAACCAAATGGGTACACTACTTCGAACAGACTTGTTCTTATGGCAGCAATGCTGCATTGTATACCAAGATGGTGTGGACAGAATACCTTTAGCCCACAGAGTCCTGACCTTTGTGCACAACTATTGTAAAATCATGATAATACAGCAAAAATAACAAGCATAATATTTTGTGGCATACTGGACAAACAGGCAACATTTTACATGGGAAAATGGACACCATAGAAAGATACCACATTTACAAGGAAACCAAAAACGGGACCCAAATTAATGACAATACAGTAAAACCCAATTGAATTTATGAAATGATAATACAAGGAGAGGCCGACAGAATGCACTTGCGCAACAGACCCAATACCGGTCAAACATAGCAGCCACCTTGCAGCAGTACACAGTGAACATCCATCCAAGACCAACACACGGACAGTCTGATAGTAGAATCCAGGACAAAATACACCACCTGACAATGCACTTCACCAACCACCGCCAGTTCTTAAACATGACCGCATCAATCAACCTCACTTCCTGGAAATTCCACGCGTCAACACCAAAAAGACATCACACCAGCACTAATCTCTTCACTCGACAACACAAGAAGCCGCCTCTTATCACACTCCACTCAAGATCTGGGACAGCGCACCCACACTGTTGCCCACTATAATAAGCACCACAGAGCACAGCTGACATCTGGATGACATCGAACATCTACTTCACAAGGACGTCACATCACCCAAACAGCGAGTTTGAGCTCCCTACAAACGAGGGCACACACCATCCACATACGATAAAAGGCCTCTGATACATCGTGATTTCCCCAATCCATGACCATAACATCACTGCACTTCCATAAGGTACACCACCGGTCACATGTATACAACATTGATCCATGTGTTCTTCACCTGTATTTTAACCATTTTTAACATATATTTTATAACTAACTCACTGTAATACCATGGGATCCTGTAGGTAACTACTTCAGAAGTACTTTGTATGATTCAAATTTTATAAGCCTGAGGATGAGCCCAAGGGGTTGAAACATGTAGCTACATTAATTATATATAACATAACTTTACATCACGTTGTGTAAGACGGACAATAAACAACATAGTGGGAAAAGCTAAGACATTTAAAGTGCAGGTATACATTATTATTGAAATTATGGTAACTTACCAAGCATGTTCAAATTAAATGCTTTTACTGCCTTATGGAAAAATGTGGTTATTTTGCAGTCATGAGTAAGTAGTTATTTGCTTGTTAGACAGTTTCCTTTAAAAAAAATACTAAAAAAGTATTCACATTTCTAATAAGACATCCCAGCTGCAATTTTCATCATATTACCCAATAAAACTTGTTGGATGAAGATTTTGGTAAGGTCAATAATGTGCAAAAGAACATATGTAAATGTGAAGGTAAAGTTGTCCCTGCACATGCTATATTTCAGGAACATAACACCTGTATTTGGTGATGCACTAACAAACCGTTTGGAATTGCCAAGGTTAGTTTGTTAATGGTTTAATAATTTTGTTAAACATAAGCTATAAAAATAATAATCAGTAGTGAAAATTTACCTTTCATTGTAATTATGGCCAAGTCCATCAGTTTTCTTATTTCTTGCATACAAAGCCTGGTTGGTCATGTTTTATAAAAACCCCTGAGTATAAATAAGGAACGGTATAAACCAAACAGGACTGCACTTATTTATAAAAGTTCTAAGCGTGTGTTTACAATATTAAGCAAGAATGTTTCCAGATTACAGTATTTTGTTAACATTTGAAATGGGCATAATACATCCACACAGGAATGATGTAACAATGTTTAAACATATATTTAAAGACGTGTGAAATGCACTGTACCACGATTTCAACAATCAAACGATCACCCACTCCCACTACAAAAGGTGTAACAGGGGATATCAACCCTCGAGAAACATTGTCATGGGTCAACTTAATGTCTGTACTTCCAGAAATCCATGCTCCGAGAAATTTGTAAACTTATAACCAAGAGATTCTGAACTCTTTCATTTTTTTCTTTCAAGATCATTTCTTTTCCCTTGCTTACTGACGAAGAATATAGTCCAGCAGCACCAATTCGTACGTGTTCATCACCACAGTCCATCTGTCCCACAAATTCGATATCACTTCCTGTTCCTACATCTGTGAACGTTATATGTAGTGACGTGCAAGAGGGGAATTTGATGTGGGTTGGTTGCTCAAGATAGCAAGGTCTTCGTAATTTTATAAAGTGCAGGAATAACAAACGCCAAGGACGTGTGGAATTAAGTGGAAGCAGCTTCGGCTAACGTAACTAATAAACATAAATTCTACATATGTTGTTTTCATATGTTTTTTACAAAGGGGCAATGGAGTCGCTCTGAACAACGTCGAGATGATGCTGCTATCAGCTGTGATTGGAACGGTATGACATCATCATCAATGAATCCTATTTTTAGAACGAGGGCATGCGCAATGTTTATGAAATATCCGCCATTCAAAGTAGTCGATTTTGTTGTTGGTAAAATGCAAAACTTTACATAAAAACACTATTTTATGTGGAGACGAGAAAATAACTTTCCGTAAAGATGCTAGGAACTGTGTGGAATTAAGGTATATAACGAAAAAAGTGTGATGTGTGCCATACACTGTGAGAAAATAGGTTAGAGGTTATGAAATTCGTTTCAAAAATACGCATGTTAAAATAGGTTCTAGTGTTTATGTTCATGAAATTGTGCTTGCATTGCTGTCGTCTAAGTTTTATGTAGGATTTACATTTAGAATATTTTGTTTGTTCAGTGTGTACGAAGTGATTGACATAAACATAGATAAGCATAGATTCGGTACAAACTTCGCCGAGTTAGGTCGTTTATTTACGCTGCTGTATAAAACACATTTCTTCATTACAGAGATTTTTCCAAGTTGTTTGGCGTAATTCCCTTGACATATAGTCTGGAAGAAAAGAAATTTGTCCTACATAGTCTGTTTGTGCTTTCTGCATAAAGTACTGTTTTTGTAGTGTACTAGTTTGGAACAACTATAATGAGCACATTTAACACTTTAGGCATCAAAGAGAAATGTACATTTGCAGGTACCCCTTATAATTCTGTAATTCTAGACTGAGAGTGGCCCAAGTTGGCTGCTGTTAATTTGGAGTATGTAGTGCATTATAATCACAGATTTGTAAATTGGATATGAGACTCATATGTAATAAGTATTGTCAACATTTGTACATATAAACTTCTCAGGACCTGGACTGTGCCAATAATTATATACTTCTGAATAGTAGCATATTACCATATGATATGACAGTACCATGGAGCAAACAGATGTTTAGTGTTGTGTTTGGGGTGAGTGAAATAGATAATTTTGTTGAAGGAAGTAACATATATTATCACAAAGCACCTTGCTGTTTGTTTACCTGTCTGGTTTTTTCTTTTGTTTATATTGTGTATGCCCTGGAAGCACAGAAGGAGATGCAGGTGAATTATTTTATATACTTAACTGATCCAACAGTGTAATAATACCTGAACTTTTTGGATGAATATAAAAGTGTGTGTTTGTTCATTCCAGTCAGCCAAGTTATCAGTCAGATTTGTTTCGATGGTAGGTAAAGAGTAAAGGAGAAGTGTGTGAAAGCCCAGCATTCTGACAGTTATACAGCATGAATGAGTGTTACATGAACAAAATATATTTAGTGCAGTTTAGCAGAAGAGTATTCTCTAGAGAGATCTGTACTGTGTTCTTCGTGATAATGCACCTAGCTTCACTGTGCAGGGAAAATACTTGTTATATAAAAAGGCATAAGGTTCATTTCACCAGTCTGTAGTGACACACTTTCAAAAATATCAAGCCAGTAACAAAATATGAGGTTTCCAGGTAAGTTCATATTGAACATAGATCATCCTAGCATGAGTTTACATTATGCATAGCCTTGGTATGTTTTGTTGTAAGGAAAATCACTGGATAGCTTGGTTAGTATAATCAGGCTACAAGGTGGACCTGTGAGTAGTAGTAGTTCAGTTCCTGCAAAGGTCAAGAGAGCTCTAATGCAAAGTGCCTAGTCAAGATCTGGGTCCCACCCAGCCTCTTAATTAGTGTGTACTTGGGGCTTCTACCCCCAGAAATAATGCTGCTGGATCATGAAAGTGACCACTCATGCCATCTTAGTGCTGAGGTTAAAAATGAGGCAGCTATACCTGTATTCTGAGTCACCTTTACCATTATGTGCATCTTAACGTCTGTCACATAGGTTGGTGTAGCATTAGTAATATGTGTGAATGTGTGCTGATCTCTACACACTTACCAGCATTCAAGTAGTTTTGTACGTCCATTTGGTAGAGTTGTGCATCTTGATGATGGAGCCCAAACTTAACACTGCCTTTCATTCATCACCCACATTGAAGTGATTTCCTCTGAGATGTTCCATCAGTTTGGGAAAGAAATGAACTTCTCATGGCACCAAATCAGCTGTATGTTGGGTGATCCAAGATGCTGAAACCAAGGCATCTAATCATTGCAGTTGTTCTCAGTGTTTTATGTGTTTGAGCATTTTTATGTTAAAGGAGAGGTAGCTCCATGTGAGGGTAAGTTCTTTGTCCTGCTTTCAGCTTTCCCAGTGTTTCACAGTACCACTCAAAGTTAATGGCTTTTCCAATGTGCATGAATTCTGAATACACAACACTTAAATTGGCAGCACTACTTTGCCAGCCAGTGCTACAATCTTGAATTTTTTCAGTGCTGATGATCGTTTGTGATGGAACTCCAGTGACTGTCATTCATTTGTTTGCTTGAATTGCTTCACTCAGCTTTCATCTGTCATGACAGTATTGTTCAGGAATTCGTCACTTCATGTGCATGGTGCAGCAGGAGAAACTGTTAGCTAATGTCCACCGTCTTCTTTTTCAGGTTGGGAGTGAGCATTCAAGGCACCCAACACATATACATCTTTCAGTAACCCAGCTCTGCAATTGTTGCTTCCAGGTGCTTGTGTGAAATGCTTGTTTTGTCACCTAGTTTCTGCTGAGAAACATGGCAGTTCTTTTCATTGAGTTTATCAAGATGATTCCAGTGAGCCTTGTAAGTTTTAGTTTGTGACACCATTGGCTGCAGTCCATGGCCTTCCCTCCCATTGTTTCTCAGCTTCATTGACAGCTCTTCAAGCTTTCCTTCCTGAACACTTCTAAATCCATATTGAACAATACTGATGTCTGCACATTTCTCTCCATGAAAAACTTTCAATTGCCAATGAATGTCAATCAGAGACATGATTTCTGCAGTCAGGAACTCTTATCACCACACACTTATCTGCACTGACACTCATATTGCACTCCGCTGTGTTTATGAGCACAGTTCAGATCTCTGTATCAAAAGAAGTTTAAAGTTTGGCCTTACAGTGCAGGAAAGTCTAAGAAATTGAACACAGTTCATTTTGTACTGTATATGTGTTTCTCTTATATGAAGCAATTAGGAGACATTACTTCTTAGCACCCCTGGGTACTGTATTCCTTCTGAGTGTTATAGTTGGAGGCCAAAAGTTCTTTGCAGTTTTGCCAAAAACATTCTCATTGAGGCTTGTATTTGTAAAGTTTTCTTCTAGTGATGGTATAATAATATACAAAGCAACAAATGTATTCGTGCAGAAGTCTGTGGGGGTTGGCTACTATTGTAATTTTGTTAGTAATTATATGTTGCAGCATTGCTATGGAGTAGACATGGTACAAGATTATTGCATCTGAGGAAGAATGCGCCTTGCTAAAGCAGTGTGTTGTGATCATATTTTTTAATTTCTAAAGTGTGTGAAATATCACGGTGGTGTTATTTTACAGTGCTATCAGTATTCATATTATGTAACCATAATGGTGGGATGACTGATGAGTAAGAAAGGATTTGGAAGGAGGTGTTTATGGTATAATCAAGGTAGTATTGTGGCATTTGGCTAGTCCGACTGAGCAAGGTCTTATTGGACAGGGTAGCTTGTGTTCTAGAGAAGATTCAAAGTGGGTACCTACCAAATAGAATTCCAGTTTGTTATCATTACACCAAGCTGCTGACTGTGAATAGGGATGTACTATAAATGGGGATTGTAGTGTCAGTGTGTGTTACATGTTTGTGTAAATGTTTATGCTGAAATAATGGCCTCTAGTTCATTTGTAGTGGTACTAGAACAAATTACGCATGGTGACACATTCTGTTGCTAGTGACTGTTTGATGATGATGGTGGTACCAGTATTTGAGATTTCTGTTAGAAATTTAGGTAACATCCCATTGTATAAGTTTGTGCGCTTATGCATATTTCGTTAGAAACTCAAGCTCTTATTTCAAATAGCAACTAACTACATATGGCAGAGTTTTTCTTAAGGAGTCTGATAGTGGCCCAGCTATACAGTAAAGTCCCCACCTTTTAAAGAAACCAGAGTGCTGGCAAGAACCTGTTTGGAGCCAGGATGGCATATTCCTTATAGTGCCTAGGCTACAGGCTGTGCAATCTATACTTTGAATCCCAGCTGGGTCAGGAGGTTTTTTTTCTTCTCCAAAATGTCCAGACTGGCTGTGGAACCCATCCACCCTGCTTGTTGGCCGGTACTGGAGGCTCTTTACTGAGGAATAAAACAGCCGTGACATGAGGCTGACAACTTAACCTACATGTTGTGCAGAGGTTAAGAATGAGAGGGACTGTACCTCTACTCCTGGATGCCATCTTAGCCAATGGAAACCAGTCCTGATTCCCTCATCCAAATTTTTATAAGACTGATGTTAATTTTAGGTCCAATACTAATATTTTATTTACTGCAATTGGGTTGTTACCCAGTGGCAATATATGATATTGAAAAAGAAAATTGGAGAATATTAACCAATAAAGAAATTTATGCAATGGTTAAAACCCACTATACAGAGACAATAAGGTTAAACAGATTACATTGGTTTGGGCATGTACAGAGAATGGAAATTATTATATATGAATTTGGAAACAGTGAGGCTGAGAAGTGGACCAAGAAATAGATGGCAAGATGAAGTGAAGGAGGGATGGAAGACTCGTTGATGGAAAAGGGTGGAAGGAAAGGGTATATAACAGAGAGGAATGGAAGAAGCTCCTAAGAATGGCAGGGAATCGTTGCATTCTGCACATGCCAATGGAATGGAATGATGTTAATTTCTGGTGTTGGGTCTCTCAAGTAGTATTTTCTCTTTGGATTTTTAGACTGAGATTTTGTTTGCAATTTTTGTTACTTCCTTCCATACTGTGTGCTGTTCCCATCTCATCCCCCATGGTTTGATCAATACTAATAATTTATGAAGATCACAAATTACGAAGTTTTTATCATGCAAGTTTCTTAATCCTCCTGTTACCTTCTTTGTCATAGATCCAGATTTTTCCTTGAGGACTTTATTTTGAGAGTATTTTATTATAATACCACAGATATTTGGTTAATTGCCAGTAGAGTAGTAGTAGAGTACAGGAACATATATATATAATACCTCACCACTTTGTCTGCTGTCCCTCATTTGTCTCTCTGAAATATATGTTCAAGGTAGGAGCATTTTAGTAATGAAGAAACAGCACGCAGCAAAACCAAATGGAATTTTCTCTATTGCCATAGTAAGAAAATGTTTGTAACTTATTTTGCAAGAGACAAAATTAGCTGTTAGTGCAGCACATTGCAGTGCTGATGAGTTCAGTGTATTTGTGTCTTTGTAACTAGATTAAATTTTCCAGAACTCATGCTGAGAGTTGATTCTGAAAATACATTCTTTGAAGCTGAAACTCCAAAAGAAAATGCCGCTTTTGAAGGTACAATAATGTTTATGCAGAGCATTATGCAAGTAGGCAAGCCACGCAGCAGCTGGATTGGGTTGACAGCTTGTGTATTGCTGTAAGAAATCTCACTTTATTAACCTGATGTGACCTTCACAATTTTTGTACACTGTATTTAGATCTTTGAAACCTGCATCATGTAGAAGAAAATCCTGGAGCAATGGCATAGGCAATATAAGTGCAGAATGGCTTTGTGGTTGACCCAAATCGTTGTTTCTTCTTTGAGGAAGCTTCTAGAGTGCTTTCTTTTAAACTAGTGCACTGGTGCTGGAAAATGTTTGGAGTTTCTTTTACATGCTGTGAACAGTTTTGCATTTTGTTTCCTTATGCGACTGAGTAATGTTTCTTGCCAGTCAAAAATGTTGCTTTTGTCACGGATTTGGTTATGGCAAGTATAAATAAATTAAAAATTCTGCTTTTATTTCATGTGCTTCACTCTGTGTGTATGCCTGGAAATAACTACATGTTACTATTTATTTTATTTGGTGACTCATTTATGTGCATAATTTACATTAATACTGGCCCCAACTGCATTAAGTTTGTAAGGTATAACCCCAGGGTAGAAGAGGCAGCATGCCTTTCCAAAACATTGATACGTCTTACTAAACTACACAGCATCTTATCCCAAAAGACTGTAGTCCACTATGTTATTATAGTTTTGCCATCACATCAATATCTAAATGTAAATTCATGGTGGTTACCATGTTTTAGACTCTATGAAGAAAATGGCCATTGCACAAACCATATTTTGAAAATCCATTAGCACTTTATTCATTACTTCACAATAAGTGTCACTAGTTTCAGCCTGACTTCAGAAGTGAACATGTTCACAGTAAATGAAAGTTTAAAAGTTTCAGAAGTGGGATGGCCTGTAGTGGTATAATGTTCATGATAAGTTTCATGATAATTGGTTGATTGGTCTAGACCTTGTTAGGGGAACATAGGTTTTGTTATACCATAAGAGAAGTTTCTGTTGCTGAGCAATTAAGTGAACTAGAAGATGTGAAGTGTGTGATTTTTATCAGAAACATGAGGTTTTTTTTATATGATATATGACAGAATTGTTTATGCTTTATGTCTGACCTTAATTTGCTTTTTATGTTTCAGATGAAGATGCTTATAACATAAAAGAACAGGATGGGTGCATTTCTGGACAAGCCAAAGACAGAGAAACACAATGAACATGGCTGTGGCAATGGTTTACGCTATGGAGTTGCGAGCATGCAAGGATGGCGAGTGGAGATGGAAGATGCACACTGTGCTGTCACAGGGCTAGGTGAAGAGCTACAAGATTGGTCATTCTTTGCTGTGTTTGATGGTCATGCTGGCGCCAGAGTTTCTGCTCACTGTGCAGACCATTTGCTTGAATGCATTGTACAAACTGAGGAGTTCCGTCACGATGATGTCACCAAGGGTATACGCTCAGGTTTTCTCCACCTGGATAACCGCATGCGAGAACTTCCAGAATTGGCCAGTGGAGAGGATAAGTCAGGGTCAACAGCTGTGTGTGCATTGGTATCCCCACGACAGGTGTATGTGGCCAACTGTGGAGATTCCCGTGCCGTGTTGTGCCGTTCTGGCCAGCCGGTTTTTGCAACACGAGATCATAAGCCTGTACTTCCAAGTGAAAAGGAACGTATCATTCGTGCAGGAGGCAGTGTGATGATCCAGCGTGTGAATGGATCACTAGCCGTATCTCGTGCGCTTGGTGACTTCGAGTACAAGAACGTGGAAGGACGTGGTCCCTGTGAGCAGCTGGTCTCGCCTGAGCCTGAGGTGTCCGTCATGGACAGAGATGAGGAACGCGATGAGTTCCTCGTGCTGGCCTGTGATGGTGTGTGGGATGTCATGTCCAATGAGGACCTTTGCGACTTTGTGCGATCCCGACTTGCCCTTACAAATGATCTTGAGAACATTGCAAATCAAGTTGTAGACACCTGTCTGTATAAGGTTAGTTGATATACCTGCAGACATGCTATAGATTTCCAGTGATTTCCCTACAAGTAATAATTATAGCCATTTGATTTTTAGGGCAGCAGAGATAACATGAGTATTGTGCTAGTCACCTTCCCAGGAGTTTTACAGCCTTCAGTTGAAGCCATTCAGCAAGAAGCTGAACTTGAAGCTTTACTAGAGAGGAGAATAACGGGTAATAATACTTATAAATTTTTCAGGCATATAAGTTTTCAGTATAAATGATGTATACTGTATTCAGGTGCTTTACTGTATATCAGGGGCATCCAGCCTTTCTGGCAAAGGGCCACAACTGATTGTGGGCTGTTTTGCAGGCCATATATGTGAAGATCATAGTAAGGGAATACCTAACTGAATAAACTCTTGTGTAATTTCTATAGTATAGCAAATTTGCATTAATCTGACATCTTAATTTGGAGGTCCTGATAATTTGGCACCTGAGGAGATTAGTTCCAAAACCAGAAGTTTTGCCTTTTACCTTAAAAATCTTCATCATTGAAACAGGCAGATCTTAAGGTCATGTTCAGAAAGGCTTCCAAGAGTGACAGTATATCATCATTCTGGTGTCTCCTGACCCCTTGTCTTTAACTGCATCTACTTCAACTGTGAAGACAGAAGAGAACCCTTATGACTGTGAACCTGCAGATAGAATTATCCAAATGGAATACTTCTCTGATACAGTTGTATGTCCCAGATGTAACAGTAGTGACAAAAAATTACCTGTACCTGCTTTTGTCAGTTTAGGTACTACATGGTAATCTTGCATATTCAATAATTTGGCACATATCTGGCCCCATGCAAGCCAGATTAATGGAATTTTGCTGTATGTGTATATTCAACAAACACAGCTGCAGGCCACATAGCACAACCTGATGGGTCACAGATTGGACACCTCGCTTTAAGTAGTAAAAGCTAGCGAGAGCTGTGAAACAAATCACTAATCTGTCACCACACAAAATGAAACATCAGGTCTTGTCATCAAACAGTAAGTTAGGTATTGATTGCCCATGACTACTACAGTCTTGATTTCAGTTCTACATGAGGTTATTCTAAGAGAAGTGCACAAAAAGTGCTGTTCAGTCTTGGTTGATGTTGGACTAGAAATGGATAAAGTCGTTTTTTGAACAACTGAACCTGTGTTCAGCTTGTCTTTATTTATTTTTATTGAGGTGGGTATTGTTGTCTGTACCTTCAACATAATTGTCTCAGAATGACTAAACCAATAAAAAAGGAGAGCATATGACAAATTGTGCTGCAGCATACAAAATTCCACCAGTTTTTGAAGCCATCACAAGAGGGGAAATACACTGTAGTGTAGGTATAAAAAGTATCAAGAGCCTGGTCAGATGCAGATGAAAATTGGTGTCATCTAAAGCATATGCTGGTAGTAGAAAATTTCAAACCATTTGAACACTACATATTTCCTATCGTCCCATTTGGTTTTATTAAATTAACTTCTGTTTTCAATACCAGTGGCCTGTATGCCGTGAACCATTATCACATTTTAACATCAAGAAATTATTTTGATGCCTTTGCATTGTCTCTTTTGACCACAAGACTTACATGTGTGTGTGTGTGTGTGTGCGCACGCGCATGCGTGCACGCTTGCATGCACAAGTGCGTGTTTTGCACTTGTGCAGAGCTGTCTTTTTGTTAATTAACATAGTTACTTGAATGCAAGACAATTTTTTTTTTTAATTCAGCACTTAAATATGCGAGGTTGTCTTAAATTCAGGTACAAAGTGCCGAACTGGATCACTCTGAACTGGACAATGCTGATCTAAACCAAGGCTTGCATTGGCAAACCATCATATGAGATCTGCGCTCTAGTGTGATATCACACAGCATAGAGTGGTAACTTGATACAGATGTTTTGGTACATCCCGTCGGCCCCATTTTCAAAGGAAAACCAAGTGAGAGAACAGAGCATGACTGAAGTTAACGAACAATTTTTTGTAGGACTTTGCCCATCATCTAATTTTTCAAAGAAGCACGACGTTTTGGATGGCAGCTCTGCTTCCGTTTTCAGGCAAATAAGCACCTAACCTGGTGTTATCTTAGACTGAGCTATTCTCAACCACTGCACACCACAGGCACAGTAACTTGTTAAGATATGCACCTGAGAACAAATCTAGTCCATAGGTAGAAACACGAAAATGGCTATTGGAAAATTAATAATTAACTACAAGACTCAAAAAAGAGAACCTAGACCATTCCACAGATTAAAAACTAGAACACATGTGTTTAAAATTCTGAACATCACTAGCACCATCTGTGGAGAAAATTGGAATCTTTGTGGGTTCAAGTCAGTTTATAAACCAAAAGAAATATAAATGTTTTATTTAGTCAGTGTGGGTCATAACAACACGGCAGCACATATCATGAGAAGTGTTTGTGGAGGCTGTTAAGAAGTTGTGTATATCCAATGCAATATGTGGGACTAATGATGGTACTTGTAGAATGGGAGTAAAGAGGATGGGAATGTTAGGAGTGAGTGTGAGGATGATGAAGGTACTGACAGAAGATGGAGACAGTGACACTGATTGGTAAAGGTAAATAGAATCTGATGTACTTTGTGTATTAAGTGTATGCAATTAATAGTAAAATATTTTTCTTACCAGACATTTTATTTTTGGGGGGTGCCTTAGGTTTGGATAAATACATTTTACCTTGGCAGATGTGTTTTATTTGTGGAGTCATATATTAGAGTCGTCTTGCTTTTGGGTAAATAAGGTACATAACATGCTCATGATGTATGTATGATACCACACGTGTATTTAAAACATTTACAGTTGTCAGGAATGGTTGCCTCAAATCACTGTAGTCCATCACAATAGATGTTTTCCTTCAGAATACACAGTTCACTTTCTTTTTGTGTCATATGTTGATGTTGTGTTGTATGATACATCTGGTTTATTTTGGAGTGTGACAGTTGAGTGGAAAATAATACCCTTTCCTTTTCAGTAGAACTGTGTACCAGCACATGCTGAAGAAACTTCATTGAAGGTTTTATTGAACATCAATGGGAAATGTGTTAGAATAACCCTATTACCAGAGATATCTTTCAGCATGTGCTGTAACAACACAGTAAATATATTTATCAAGGTAAAGTTCTAAAATGTGGACAAATTCTCGTTCAGTGCTTAGCTAGGAGGTAAATCCTGTATTAGAACATAGACAGCAGCTGGTATTTTGCAACAATAATGAGTCCACTTTCTCTTTTGTGAACTGCTTGTCTTTGTCATGCTGGGTTGTAAGTTTTCTCTGTGAAGTGTTCTTTGATTAATATTTAACAGTATGACTAGTATGATGAACGATGAACAATTCTTTCAGAAAAAATACGACAGGGGGATGAGGTGGAGTTTCTTCATGTCTTTCAAGCACTGGCAGAAGAAGACATCCCTGGCTTGCCTCCTGGTGGAGGTTTGAGTGCCAAGTATGTATTTAAAGCCTTTTCATTTGGCAAAATCCTCTTGCATTCATTGTCATACACATTCTAACCCTGATGTATTTTCACTACCTTTAGTGGTATTATGCGTTCAGATGGCAATAATTCATTTTAAGGTCTGTTATGAAAGGTAACACACTAAAGTTCATGATTTGTTCATAAAAATATTTTAATACCAGAGTAAGTGACATGGTGCTGGGTGACTGATATGCATATTTTAGAAGAGGCAGGACATTTGTTATTACCACCAAGTCCAGACTGTCTCTAGTAATCGCCCAGCCTCTTATGCTTTGGGGGCAAGTGACTCGATATGCATATTTTAGAAGAGGCAGGACATTTGTTATTGCCACCAAGTCCAGACTGTCTCTAGTAATCGCCCAGCCTCTTATGCTTTGGGGGCAAGTGACTCCTTTCTAGGCTAAGTGGCTAGAAAAAAGCTGACCACTCATTTCATGTGATGTTGAGATTAAGAATCCACAGAGTTTTATCTCTATTCCCTAGTATGGTGCAGTGTTGACATGAAGAGGTAGGATGTTTCTTGCAGTGGGCCTGAAGCAACCATTCTGTAAAGCCATCCGCTCATATCAATCTACTGCTAACTTAAGAATGTGTGAAGCTTTGCTTCTAATATCTCTCCATGGCATTGTGTCCAGGTTCTGTGACAGCTTGCGTAATCATTGTTAATATAAATGTTGTATAAAATCAAGTTTGTTGTTGTTAAGCATAGAGAAGAAAACAGCTAGATGCTACTGAATGCTTTATAGCACTTATAATCTGCTCAACATGTTTCAGGCACTTATATGCCCATCATCAGGAACACGAGACTATATTTGTGTTATTGCTGCATATGGTGTGTAATGCTGCAAGGATGAAAAGATATAATGAGTGTTAGGTAGCGTTAAGTATGTTCCGTGTTTGTGGGAGTTATATTATTGTGTATCCTTGGCTATGAGGTGGGTAGAGTGTGTCAAATGTGCTGAAGGTGTGTGATGTTCGTGTTGGTGTATTGCCCGTGGTTATGTGGGTGCAGGTGTATTACTAGAATGAAAAAGATTCACTGTACATACCCTTGGTTGCTGGTGGTCGGCTATTACGAGCAGAGGAACAGGCTATGCGTCTGGGATGAGGGAAATTGTGTGACTGACTCTGTCCTGTGGTGTGTGGGAGGGATGAATGGACAGTTCAAAAAGAGGGTTCGGGTCACCTTGGCGTTGCTCTGGAATGAGCTTCCCTTCCCTGTGGAGAGTTTGGATGTAAACCTGCTCGTAAGAGGTTAGCATGTTTGGGTTATTAAGGGGCTTAAGTAGGGTCATAAGGTTATTCATCGTGCCATATTCGTGTTGATTGCGTAAGATGCGCTGTACGTATGCTGACTGTGGATTGTTGCTTATGATGTATCTTATATGCTCTTGATTCAGTAGCATCTAGTTGGTTTTCTTCTCTACGCTTATACTACGATGCACAGACAAACATACATAAAATTTGTTGTTGTTGTTGTTTTTATATATATATATAATGTGGACCTGGCTGTTCACAGAAGTATCAATTTTAACTTTTGTTAACTGTCATACATGTACTTTGACTTAAGTGAGAAATAGCATGTTAGTCACCTTTAAATCAAGATAAATCAGCTGTTTCTTTATGCTCTGAAGATGTTTCTGTTTTCTGCCAGCTGCAAAATAAACAGAATGAGAGCTGAGAGAGTGTATTTGCAGGTGTGGGAGAATGTGAAGTTGTACATCTAATGCCATAAGTGTAAATGTAATGCAAATAAATGGGCTGGAGACAAAAAATTGAAGCTGTTTAGATGTAACTCATAATTTATTAAACAGTTCTCCAGGGTAAGGGAGCATGTTATGTACTGTAGGTGTAGCTGCTCTGTATGTTTTCAAAATTGAATGAGTCTCAGGCAGAACTCATACAGGTTACTGTCTTATTGCACAGATGTAAAGTCCAATAAATCTTGTATTGTTAATGTCACCATTCCAATTACTCGCTAGCTTAAACCCATTTTGTTGCATTGTAAGGTTCTAAAATGAGTTACACTGTGTATTCTTTACAATTACCCAGTATCTTATTTTAATCTAACATTGCATAATCTTGACTTGCATATTCGTATCCTCTTATTGTAGTGTGTTCTGCTGTACAGTTGTACTTAACATGAAATAATTTTTGGTGGTGCAGTTTATTATTTTTCAGTGCACTGATTTCTCATGATTATAAACACAGATTGCATAATCATTTCCAGTTCTTCTTTCCGCACAGTTATATCCTATCCACACGTTCTGCATCTTTCTTACCTTTGCGTAAGGAGTACTTGCTTTTCTTCACTTCTGTTCCTCCTTTAGTTTTCCATACTTTTGAATTCTCTTTGTTTTCTTCAGTAATAACTTATTTTAGTTCATACACCATGTTTCATTTTCTAATGGAACACCAATAATCTGTTTTCAGAAAACAACAAGAAAGTCTTTCCATATCATTGTGAAGACAATTTTCCCTAATTCATCATGTGAAAAATGAATGAGTAGTTATCTTTTAATACTAGAAGATACTAGAAGATTCAGCTGTTCAACACAAACCTTGAAAGTTTATTTTTTATTGCATTTAATACCAGCTTATTTATATAAATCATGGAGTTCCTGTGTGTGTGTGTGTGTTTTTGGTTATTTTACATTTGTAAGTCTATGCATGTGTGCTGAGGGAACTACTTTTTTGTTATGTGTTCATAAATTAATTATTTTATTTGTTGGTTCTTTGTAGGAGAAACTTCATTGAAAGTGTCTACAAGAAACTGTGTCCAAACAAAGCAGACAGTGTAAGTCTCAGTTATGAATATGGAGGTTATTGAAAGCTGTAATTTTTGTTTGTGAACGAACAAGGTATATTGCATTGCTTTAGTAGTTTCACTGTGTATGCACTCTGTTGGAACATGAAGCAACTCTAACAAGCGTATGGCAGGAACAGTGTCGGAATTCAAATTCTTGTTGAACCACATTCAATTTTTCTCCCCAATATCCTGTCATTTATTTAAGTTGTGAGAGTTTTAAATAGAGCTGGATGCTTGAATTGTGACTGTATTTGCATAAAATATAGGTTGCATTACAAATTTTGCTGCATATTTCTCTTTGAAATATAATACTTTGTTTTGTGTTTTTTTTTTCTCATTATCTTTGCTGTTGTAGCAGAGTCAAAATCAGTCAGCTTGCAAACTAATTAACATTGGTATCTCTGTTTATGATCTCTGGTGTTTTAAGTGTAATTGGTTTACTGGTCTAATAGATGGTGAGTTTATGGAATGCCATTACTTAAACTGTTAATCCTCTCACTACTGTTATGTGTGTCTTCTGAGTTCTAAACAGTTATGCCCCTTTAAGTAAATAATGGAAAATGATCTGTTGTCTTGTGTAATGGATATATCAATACTCCTTTTGCTTTCTCTGTATGTTTACTTGCTCTAGGAAGCCTTATATTAACTAGCTGTAACTACCAGAAATCATTCTTGCTTTTCTTTATAAGTCACTAAAGCAAAGTGTGAATAACAGTAACAGTAGCAGTAGAAGCAGCAGTGAAGGTGACAAGTATGATGAATTTTTGTTGTTTGCAGCAAAATTAACCACATGTAATGAAATGAATGAATGTGCAAAGCAGCATTTCATATGACACTTATTTTCATGTTGTGTAACTTACAATGGTTAGGAAATGTACACATAGTGTTCTAGTTCTGGTGTGTTAAGTCATTTTTTGTTCAGTTATGTTGAAAACCATGAGTCTTAGATGAAGGAAAACATACACTGAACAATAAACATGCCAGTTTCTCTCTCTGTGTCTCTCTCATGTTGAGCAAGTTGTGTTCAACTCAAACTTGACATGTGCACAGGAACATTTGTAGGTCTTCACATAAGTTGTCCATTATTTTGTCCATTTATCCAAAATTTCAGTGGATTGGCAGATTTTAGTTACTGGTATCAGACTGTGTATGAGTTCACTGGCTCTCAAGTTGTTTCGTGAATGCAGATGACAGGTGGAATGGATACAGCAGTTTTAATAGGCACTGCAAAAGGGTGCAAAAGACACTCAAAATTGCAAGCTCCCACTTAAACAATGCATCATTAATTCAGTTCTGTTGTTTAGTCCGTTAATAGCCAGGTTATGGCTGGCATTGTAATGAGTAGGCTATGGATTGGATGATCCAGATCTCAATTCCCACCATGGGCAATAGATTTTTCACTTTCACCTAAACATCCTGATTAGCCCTGGGGACCATTCAGATTTCTATTCAGTGGGTGCTGGGGTTTCTTTCCATGGGGATAAAGTGGCATGAAGTTGACCAGTTGCTTCCACCTAGTGCCAAGGTAAGAATGAGTGCAGCTGTACCTTTGCCTCTCTATATCTTCATGGTAAAGACATGGGCAACTCTACTTTTAATTTTTTTTTTTCCTTTGGTAATTTGTGTCAAGTAGACTTTTCAAAATTTCTATGCTCATTCACTGCACAGACAGTTTCTATGTGAAGGTAATCTAGAATTACCTCTTCAGGTCACCACATATGTAATAAGTATGTAAAACATGCTGCAAGGCTCTTACTGCAGTTTGTGTATATGCTGTGTACATTTAGCCCAGTGTCTTATTAGTTAAACAGTTAGCTACCTCATTTTGGAGATTTCAGTTATGTAACTGCTGCCACAGAGGTTGTATACTTTACTGTTAAGGATCTGAACAAAAAATGGAACATACAAGTACTACAGAGTTTTAGGCCTCAGGAAAAACTAAAGGACAGAGCTATGAGTATACAAAGGAAGACAAGTTCTTGGCATATTGCAGTAATTTTGCATCATCTGCCACGGTTCCTTATTGTGTAGTACAGCTAATCTTCTGCATCTTTACAAAACGGAAGTTATGTTACCTGCATGTAGAACTGGTCAGAGAAGTTAGGCTAAATTGCAGTAGCTCAAAATGTAAGTTCAAAGAGTAGTGTGCTCAAGATACGTGTGATCTTTATTTTCATGCATCACAAATTGTGTACATATCTGAATATTGTGTGACTTTCATAACTAAGCTTCATTGCTTGCGTGGTGATTTTTAATTTGGTGTACAGTACTCTAGCATTATTCCTTGAATTCCTGAGGGGTCATTATTTATTGTTACTTATAAAATGCGTATCCATATGTGTTTTTCATATGCTATTCATGCCCGCATGCGTCCTTTTGCCTTCTTCCCAAACCCAGTTTTTATTTTGTACCATTCTCATTCATAAAAGTGTCAAAACAGCAATAGTGAAACTAATGGTCAACATGTATGGCACCTTTTGGTTCATACAAGAGCCTGCCAGTGGAACCTTCATGAGCCATATAATTCAAGTCTTTCTCCTCATACCACTTTATTGGAATCACTTTTACCATATTCTCCCATCTGTATCTAGATCTCCCAAGTGGTCTGTTCCCTTCAGGTTAGCCAATTGTACTGTTATATATGTGTTACTAAGTCTGCATTGAAAGAATTAAATTAACCATTTACCATCAAATAACAGTTGTTTAATGAACTCTTGTTATGACGCTGACAGCAAAAATTTTGATCCACATTAAGTGTGACATAAAAAATGGAAGACATGACAGTGAGGTAGATTGCTGTAAGTAGAAGAGAGCAGTTCAATTATGTACTGTGTTTGAGAATAGATTGCTACGGAGAATGTTTGGACTTTCTATAGAGACATTAACAAGAGTGTGTCATATGATGCTAATTGATGTGCTGCATAAGTTTTGGTATTAGAGATATGAGGTTCTTGTGGCAGTAGGTGTCAAGATATGACCATCTGTGAAGTGACACTGTGACGTGTGGTAGATGTGTACCATCAGTTTTGAGGAAAGTGCTGCCTTCATCTTCAGGCTAGAAGAGGAGTTGGAGGCAGCAGGTTACTTCAAAGCATTTGTGTCCATCTACTAAACTGAACTAAAATACATGTTAATGAATGAACTGTAATTTATATAAAAAATGGTGTATTAAGGGTTCAAAATCTTGCCCACTAAAAATACAATAGTGGCTACATAAAGTATTTTAGTCATTTTATAATCTTGTTTCTTTATTCATGCAATTTTGTACATACACCTGCCAAAACCAACTCCTCATTAGCGTTTGTGTTGGTGTTACTTTCACTGTCCAAAAATTTCTTCCAGAATTGCATCAGAACTGCTACATTATGCTGGTGGTCAATGTAGCTATTTGTGTGATAAATTTCATAACAAGAACAGTACAAGGCCATAGGTAAAGGTAAAATTTACCATAGAATAGACCATGAAGGCCCAGGCTGGAAGTAGAGGTATAGCTCTACCCTTTCTTTAACCTCTATGCTAAATGGGGTGGGTGGTCAATGCCATGCCCTGGCTGTCTTGGTAATCTTAGTAATTAACCAACTTAATGCACAAATTCTTGTTTTATAATAAGTTTATTATATACCTCTACATGTTTCGAGCACTATGTGCTCATCATCAGGAGGTCAAAATTGTACTATACAGCATCTGGTATCATCACCCCTGTAGGTGGCCATCCCATGTACAGGTTGAGAGAGGCCTCTCTCAACCTGTGCACAGGACGGCCACCTACAGGGGTGATGATACCAGATGCTGTATAATACAATTTTGACCCCCTGATTATGAGCACATACTGCTCGAAACACGTAGAGGCATATAATAAACTTACTGTTAAACAAGAATTTGTGCATTAAGTTGGTTAATTACTAAGATTATACTGAGATGCACAGTCAACAAAACATCAAAAAATGCCCTGGCTGTGTTACACTCGTCTAAGATACCCTTTGTACAGGAGGTTGGATGGGTCTTCAGGCCAGTAGGGACAGGTGCAGAGTATCTTGCCCAGCGAAGTTATAATCAATGGACCATTAGGAAGTGAATGCATAATGTAACCAGTACCCATGTTGAATTATCTTGAAAAGTGTAATATTAGTGGGCAAAGATAATTTGTTGGACATAAAATGTGTTTAATTTTCCCCTTCCACCTTCTCAGAATGTGTTATACACCAATGAATATTAGGGAATTTTGCTCTAGATGTGTGCAGAACGTTTGTCTATATAAAGTAGCCATAAATCAACAGTTGTACTTCTCTACTGTATCAAATTGAATGAAAATCCTTTCATTGGTCTTCATGTCATTGCATGTGGATAGGTGAGTGGACAGACAGGCGTTAAAAGTTACTAGGTGCAATTTTGCAAATTCTGAACACAAACATGCCAAGTAATGATTGACTTTCTATGAAAAGTATCATTATATATTGGGCAAATAAATTATCCACGTTTTCGTTGTTCATGTTGTCATTGTATTGACTTTTTTTTTCTGTTTATAAATTGAAACTGAATTAGATTTAGAAGGCATTTACATATAAATTCCAAAGATCTTTAGGGTAAAGAGGCTACTTTCATCCCTGAACAGATCACTGTAGTGGATGGAATCATCAGTAACTGTGTAGCAGTGATGAACTGTTGTGTGTGGTTTTTGCAAATGTGTATAGTAAGCTTCTAAGAATATCATACAAACCAAAACTGCAGCATGGTATGTGTATCAAAAATTACCTAACAATATGTGAACTACCTGCAAGCTTTAAGTTGCACAAAATTCTTCTGCAGAGTAGTAGTGAGCTGAGGAATGATCTAACACACATTTTAATGTTAGATTGAAGAGCATTGTGTAATTTGATTCCTGTATTGTAAACACCTGTCTTGACCAGTGAGGTTAGCATTCCTCACATGAAGGTCATGTTTTTCATATTTATACTGTGTGTTTCTGAATTTGAAGTCTGTCCATGTTGTCTACAGTGAAAGACAGTGATAATAGGTATTCACTGATGAGGGGAGGTATATTACATTATTAAATGGCTGTTAATAGGAGTCTCTGTTCTTTACACCTGCCATTAATGTAATATTTTTTTTGTAAGTACTTTTTTACTGTGTAGAATTTCCCAGATGGTTAGCTGCATAAAATGTATTGGAATGCAAAGTAAACTAATTTTAAAGTGTCCATTATTGTGAGTGGTGTGACTTGCCTCATGGCAAAGCATGCTGAACTAAGTTCTAGGATAATGTATCCCATATGTTCTCGACCATTTTAATCTTCAGCATACAGCATTTTAAGTCCCAGGTTTACTCTGCACCTGGAACACTGTTCAATTGAAATGCCCAGTGCAGGACACTTTCTTCTTCCAGATGGAAGAGATGTGCATTTAATGGGACAACATTGTCCCATTTGTCCAGTAAAGGTTAAGATATTATTGATTTTCAGGCCAAGGAATTTAATTGTTACTACTGTTTGATTGTTTTATTGCCATAATCTATATTTGAAGTACTATATATTTTATTGTCAGTGGCAAAGTGTAGAAGTTTCTTTCCTCAGAATTTAACATAAATTTATTTGCTGTCAACCATTTGTTCATCTCAGCAACAGGCATCAGTAATGTAATTTTGAAAGTGGACATTTTAAGGTATTGTATAATGATACTGTATCACCACCAACAAGTGTGGTTTTGGACTATGAATTCACAGTTGGAAGTATATCATGTATTTGTGTGAGAAAAGATATCCAACACACACTTGTCTGCCCATCTTACCAATTAACAGACAGTGCCTGAATCTTCAAACATAACATTAGAGTCACTGATCTCACTTGCAACTATGCCAATACAGACAGGGAGAAACAGACTTCTCAGGTACACTGTAGCTAATAGTCTATTTATAATTTTTGTAATAGTTTCTTGAAAAGTAAAATGTGTTGTTTACTATTTTTATTCTAATGGTAAAGGATGGAAGTGTTGTTGAATTTTCAGCATGAGCTTTGGTGTACTTGAAAAGTCTCTCTGTATGTGTGTAACACCTGGAAAACTTGTGAAGTCAGGTTAAAAACTAACACATATGATGGACATATGCACATGAAGACTTACATTCATTTATGTGCATATCTTGAAGGTAATTCCCAGAATATTTATTGGAGTAAGGAATGTTTTCAACAATTGTGGAAAAAAATTAACACATTTTTATGCAACACACTTTTCCATAAGAGCTGTTAAGATAATTAAACAAAAAAAATTTATGTTGTGAGTATGCTTCCTAAACAGGTCAGGGGTACCTCTCATTCACACCCTTAGAAAGTGGAGGAGACTTTCCCTCAACGATAAGTTCCCTGTAGCCATTTGTAGGGCCCCAACATATCATGTTGTTACTTAAGTACTGCTTTTAACTGCACCTGAACTGCAGCCACAATTACCAGCCTAGTGGACACCTAAAGGTGTCAGTGAAACTCCAGCTACTCCTTTTTATGTGTATCATTCATCTCAATGTTAACCAGTTATTTCCTTTTTAGGGCTAACACTACTCTTTTCATTTATTTTATTAGACATTGTTACTTTTATTTATATTATTAATTGTGATATTTATATGGTTCGTGTATTGTATTTTGATTTGAACCTTGGCGTCCCAGGTCATTCCATCAGACCTCATGTCATATATATTATTAGAATCCTGTTATGGCTCCTTTCAGGAAGACATCACTTTCATTACATTGTTAGAACTGATTGTGTTTCTTGCTGCTATTTGTTTATTATTATTTTTTTCAAATATTTTTGTTTTTTAGTGTAATTTTCTTCTTATGTTCTTTATGTAATTCAAATTTAAACTTATTTCACCTTCCCAGCTCATATATCAAGGCCCCATTCTGTGCATATCTCTACCACCTCTGTTGGCTCACCACCCACATTGTCTTTTGCTACCCTCAGAACCAGTAATGTGTGATACACCATGAAGATAAAAGGCACTGTTGTCCTTTAAACATTGAGAACTGTTTATCCAGTAACACAGCATACCATTGCAGATGACTTTAATCCTCAAGAGCAATACTATGAGAACCTCAAATCTCGCAAAAAAAAAAAAGTCTATTGGTACTACATTGAAATAAGATTGATTTAATTCATTTAATGTCATGCTGTATACATTGTGACTGTGAAGCGTGTTAATCCTTTGGTGCTGAAGGACAACTGTAATCAAAACACAGTGTATTGCTAAGGAAGCTGAGCAGTGACTGTAGTCATGGACCAGTAACATGCAAAGTGGTGGGTGGGCAATTTATATTGTGGCCGGTTGCAGAGTACAGTGGGCTAAGGGGTTGCACAATTTGGGTGTATGTAGATACATAATTTTCTTTCAATATGCAGAAGAACAAACACTGTAGTCCTATACTAATACTTAGTGTTTTCTTAAATCACGCCTTGTAACATAGTAAACAAACAAAAGAGTATATATGCCAGAATTGTGCTATGCATACATTTTTAATGGTATATTACCCAGGAAACAATATTAATGTATGGTAATAATTTTTGTAATGTTCCATAAAAACATACGGTTTCCAGATCATTCAATGCTCCCTGTGCCAGAGATAGGGAACTGTTTGTTGAATACCTGTACACCTTCACTGAGAAACCAAGTGTATGATGACCAACTAGTGAGGCAAGAAACAGTGTAATAATGTTGTCCAAAAGTGGGTTTCATTGTGGAGTTTTGTAAAAAGTAAATGATTTAATTATTTCAGTGCAGTTCATTTTAAGAGAAACCCCAGCGAATTTTGACCACTTTTGATAAATTCTTGTTTTTGGTAAAATTTAGTGACATAATAAATAGTCTAAGCAGTTTCATTGTTATAGTAGCTTATTTGTGCTTTGACTAGTTAAGAATATGTTGGTAAGCATTTGTCAGCATTGTTTTTTTGTTTTACTGATGTAGAATGTGAGTGTGTCTATCATGGGTGTTGGAAGATGAGATGGTATTGATTCAGGCTGTCTCTACTGGTATAAATCTGTCAAATAATCACCACTTAGAAATTGCAATGCCTTTAGGAAAGCAACTGAAAATCATCATAAGTGTACTTTGCACAGTTGTTAATTGATAATTCTGTGACAAGTGTTGCACAATTTTTAAAGCATATATGTGTGTTTATTTTATTTATATTAGAATTGGTGTTTCTGTCAGGCATGGAAATGGCTTTCCAGAACTAGTTAGGTGCACCAGTTCAGAATCAGGTAGACAGTCAAAAACCCAGGGAAATGTCAAATGCATATTGTAAAAGAAATTACTCCTGGGCAGATTCAAGAATTTGTTCCTGTATGTATTGTTCTTAAGAATGACTGTGTATGATGTCTTGACACATTGGAAATAAGTTCACCCTAGAACAGGCCATGAAGAACCTTGGCGCTAGATGGGGATGGGTGGTCAATCCCACGTGCGGGCTGCTTTACCTGTGGGAAAGAGACCTGGTACCCATTGTACAGGAGGCTGGGTGGGCCCCAGGGCAGGTCCTCACAGGTATGGAAAATCTCACCCCTACTGGGATTCAATCCCCAGACCAGCCACCCCATAGCGAGTTGCTATACCGAATACACTATCCCAGCCCACCCAAAGTGGCAACAGCTTCATTAAAGAAAGTGCTCCAGAACCAAGTAGAAGGCATCTACCCACATTAGTGCCCATTTCCAGCCCTGGTTTTGTTTCTTAAATGGTGATGGACATGTTTAAAAATGATTCTGAGTCTGCAGTGATTATGAAGTGTTATTTGTACAGTTGCACAATTTGTGCATTACTTACTTGCTGACTGCATGGAGCAGAGTCCTCCTTGAGAAGCTAACCAGTTCTCAGCTAGTCAAGAAATTCCCCGCATTTTATGGCACACAAAGGTTCATTCATGTGTTTACCAGTGTCTGCCACCTGTCCCTATCCTGAGCCAGATCATTCCAGTCCATGCCCTCTCATCCCACTTCGTAAAGATCCATCTTAATATCCTTCCATCTATGCCTGGGTCTTCCAAGTGGTTTCTTTCCCTCAAGTTTCCCCTCCCAAACCCTATATGCACCTCACCTCACGCCTATACATACTACATGCCCTGCCCATCTCATTCTTCTGTACTTGATCACTCATAATATTTGGAGAGGATTACAGATTATTAAGATCCTCATTATGTAGTTTTCTCCACTCCCCTGTTACCTCATCCCTCTTAGATCCAAATATTCTCCTCAGCACCCTATTGGATAGCAAATTCAAAGGCAAAAATTCTGCACCGAATGATAACCAGCATTCTCTGACTTCAGTTTGCTCCTAATTTCTTCCTGAATAGAATTTTGATGCGTTAATGTGGTTCCTGTATATTTGAATTGTTCCACCTTTTGAAAGGAACTATTAATCAGTCTTTATATTGTGACTTCATCCTGCATTCTGATCTTGAGGCATGACCATGTACTTAGTTTTGTCAGCATTTACTTCTAGCCCAGTCTACTTACTAGCAACTACTATAGTGTCTGTGTTTTTCTTTATAGTATGTATGCTTCCACCCAGTATATTAACATCACCACCATAAACTAGCAGCTGATGTGTACCGTTTAATTTCAATCCATCCTTGTTTAGCTGAACTGTCCTAATGGCATACTCATAAGTAAAGTTTAAATGCATTGGCGACAAAGGATCTCCTTGTTTCAAACCATTATTGAAGGAAACAGTCAAACAAATGTTTGCTTGCCTGGATTCTACTATAGGTTTTATGCAGACACATTTTTATTAGCCTTACCAGTTCCATGGGGATACCATACTCAATGAGACCTCCTTCCTAACTCAGTCATAAGCTTTCTTGAAGTCTATTAAAAGCTGATGCACTGCTGCATTGTATTCCCATTTTCCTCAAGTATTTGATGAATGCAGAATATATAATTAGTAGCTGACCTGTTGCATTGAAATCCACACTGATGATCCCCAATTACTTCCTCTGCATATGGAGTTAACCTTGACAGCAGGATGTTTTATAAAATTTTGTACATTATTGACAAAAGTGATATGCCTCTATAATTACTACAATCTGTTTTATCACCCCCCTTTTAAACAGGTACAGTGATCAACTCCATCCATTCCTCAGGCAATTCCTCCTTATTATAAACAGAATTCATAAGTTTATGGATCTCAGAGCAAATTGTTCTACTCCCTGCTTTAATTAGTTGTGCTGGGATTTGATCAATACCTGGTGATTTGTGTTTAGCTTTCCAGTAGCCATCTCAACCTCAGAGGCACTTGGCTCAGGCACTGATGGTTCTGCTGTATGTATTTCTGTCTGCCTAATATCATTAGCTGAGAGAATTGGTTCCTCCACCTAGGCAAAATACTGTGGGAGTCTGTACCCAAATCACCCTTCTTAAATAAATTGATCCCCCCTGTAAAAGTCTCTGATGTTTTTGATCTTGCTGTTAGTTTCAAGTTCATAAATTTTAACTTTCAGATATTCCTTCTTTTTGTTCCTGAAATGTCTCCTGGCTTCGCATCTTACCTTGTTTAGAATATCTATATTACTTGGTATAAAACGTGATCAATCTGCTTGTGGATCTTCCCATCAGGAGAGGTCCAGCTGTATTTATGAATGTTTTGGTGCAGGAACATTGTGCTTTCAACAACTAGATTTTTAAATATGGCAAGGTGCATTATTTTAACACTATTATCATTACTATCATGATGTAGATTGTCATTCCCAATTGTCAGTATGACAATATCCTCTCTCCCCAATTTTGCATTAAAATCCCCTAACAGAATTTTTGTGTGGTACTTAGGAAAATGATCAAAAACCTGTTTGAATTCCTCATAATAACTGTCTTTTGAATTGTCAGTTTTCTCCTCACTTGGTTCTTGCACATTCAGAACAATGATTTTACACCAGTGACCTCACAGAACTATATATGACATCCTACCATGAGCAAACTCTACTCTCTTAACTGCTAATACTATTCTGTGGTGTACAAAAAAACCTATTCCAAATTGATGATTTGTTTCCTTTTCCATAGCAAAAAATATAGTCCCCTGCTCTTACAGTATGTGCTTTGCCCCACCTTACTTCCTGTACACCCACAAAATCTAAGTTATACCATGAAAGTTGATGAAATGTCACACTGGGTTAAGCAATGGGCTGTTTTAGTGTGCAGAAGCATTTATGTTACAGGAATATTCAGTTATATGTTCCAAAGAATTTTGTTGAATTTTCCATACTTCTTAAACATTGTGCATATAACATTCAGCTTCTCACTAACAGCTGAACACATGGTAGCTGCTGCAATAGGTGCCATTCTGTTTATTTGCATATCAAGGAAACAGTTTTCCCCCTCCCCTTTTGTGGACTTGGGGAGGGGGGAAGGTGTACAGAATGTGTTAGAAACACAACATGTTAAGCCATGATAATGTCACTGTATTTATTCTGCAGATATGACAGAATTTCCAAAATATCCTTCTGTGCTTTGTATCATGTATACAAGCTGAACATGTTATGTTGATGTTGCAATGTGAAGAAGCATAGTCACTTAGGACAGGTACTTTGGAATTCCACCAATATTTTATTTAGATTATGTTTACATCAGCATACAAATTTTGTGTTGTGTACCAGTGAAAGTAATTGAAATCACTCCAGAATTTTGCCTGGTAGTATTGGCTACTGTAATTTGTGTTACTGTCATTCTCTTGTTTCCCCTCCATATTTATTAAAATGGTTGATTATTGTTACCAATTACATCTGTTGCAAGAAAATGTGCTGAAGAAACTGTAACTATAAAGTTACCAAAAATACAGTTGTATTGTTAACCGATGTGTTTGTTATTGAAAAAAAAAATGATTCCAGTTGCTTTCATTGTTATTTTCATTACTATTCAAGGAAAGTGTAAAATGTCTTCTACAAATTTTGCTTCCAGTCACATCACTTTCTAGTTTCTGTTGTACAGCTTTGACAAAGGTGTGTCTATATCTTGTCAGTATAATTTGCGATATACAACTTCAGTGTGAAGCAGTACATAAATGTGACATTCCTGCCATTTTCCAAGTGAATTTTATAGAATCATACTGCCACATAGAAAAGTGTTCAGTGCTTTCTGTCATCATGCATGTGGTTAAGTAACCACTGTTGTCGTCTCTTGTGGGGATATTGCCAGTTGTTTAATAATCAAAGAAATAATGTGGCTGATAGGACAGGGTTTCTCAGTTTTTGTAATGCTGAAGAACCCTGATTGAGTTCAAGCTTTAGTCCAACCTGAAAATGATTCATGAATTAATATTCAATGCTGCATATGGTGGCAGAAATTACAAAAGTTTGTGAAGACTTTTATACAGTGTATGTAACTGAAAATGGAACTCCTTTCTTTATGTAGAAGGTTCAAAGTACAGGGGTTGCCTTGATTTGATACAATTTATACTTTATATAGATTCATGTGGTACTGTTTTTACTGTATTCCCTTTTCAGTACATTGTACATAACATGGTATGTATATACTCCCTAAAAACCCAAAAAGACCCCAAGATACACAAGTTTCTGTCACTATCTTAACTGTTTGCTTTCATAAATTTATCCTGTATTAAGTCTTTCTTGATCCACATTTGCTTTTTGAACTCTCGTAATCAGTGCTGGGGTGGTACTGGTTGATGGAGTAGTGAAATGTAATGGGCCTGTCTAAATATCCAGTTTATAGACATTTCCAGATCATCCATTGCCAGATAAATTTTCTTTTACATCATATGACTATTTAACTGGTGAGATTTTTCCCCCTTAATACTATGACATAGCAGTGAGAATGTCTTCTCTTATTACAGAAAGCTACAGTCCAAAGAGTCTTCTTATAAAGATATTTTAAGGGGTGTAAGGAATTCATTTCAAATTGGTTAGTACTATAGAATTGGTAGTTGTATGAGTTGTTGCCAGTGTTTGAATGAATTTGAGTGAAGCACTTTACTGGTGCCAGTTGTGTGGTTCTGAAATTACACCCATTTTCAGAATATGTATCATATCCTGAATAGTTTTATTATGTGTCATATAACAGTTTTGTCTTTAAATATTAATACAGTTCAGTTACATATCCACAGTGGAGTGTCTTAACTGTGTGTGTGTGTGTGTGTGTGTGTGTTTGTGTTTGTACAATGCACGCTCATATTCCATTTGTCATCACATGCACTGGATCACACCTGTAACATAGTGTAGCAGAAAGGCCAGGAAATCCAATACCAGAGCAACTAATACAGAAATAAAACTGCCTTATGCAAGGTCTTTTGCCTCATGTGTGACCAGAACCTGATTTATGCAAAAGTATTATTTTAATTTTGTAACTATTTGAGCCACTGTGCTGTTAGCCAGAAGGTCATGGTTTCAATTCCCGATGGCACAATTGGAATTTTTCATTGATATAATCCTTTCAGCTGCACTATGACCCTGGGGTTTACTCAGCCTGTAACAGGAATACCAGGAATATTTCCTGAGGGGTAAAGAAGGCCAGTGCATAAGGCTGACAACCTTACCACCTTCATGTGCCAGTTGTCTTGAATTCTGGGAGCCTCAACCTCCTGGAACCCTAAGGGCCTGCACAGGGATTGCTTTATGTTTTCCTTTTAACTGTCTTGAGTAGTAAAGTGGCAACTTGTTTTTCTAATGGCCATTATACGTTTGCTGTGATAGTAGTAGGGTTCAAACTGCTACGTTTACAGCATCTGTGACTATGTGATTATCACTGAAGGCCATGGACTCTCCATCTTTGTTGTGTATTTTTCTGTTGTTTGATATTTGATATTTCTGACTCTAAAGTCCCATGTTGCAGGTGTGTTAATGGGTTAATTGGAAAGAGTTGTATGATATAACAGACTTCATGGTTCTCAGAATTGCTCAGTCATTTGTATCACACTATCCATTACAAACAAAATTCAGTTCATAAGTAAGCAGTTTATAAAGAAATAATAGGTTATATTTATGATTCAGGACTATGCTATTGTCATAGTTATTCATAGAAAAATAAGTGACAATAAATAGTGATGCTGATATGTTTCTCGTTTGAGCATTCCTTTATTTGCATTAATTATGTAAGAATTTACCGTGCTGTTCATATTTTGTGTGGTTTTACTTCATTCCTTTGTGTAGGTGTAGTACTGTAGAATAATTCTGCACCAAAGGGAAATAATATGATTCGTAACAAAGACAGAAAGGTTATAAAATGTGGTGACCTATGTGTAAGTGTAGGCTTGAAATGGTTTTGTAATGTTAGTACTAAAGAAATTCTCCATGGAACATGAGAATCGGCCAGAACTTTAAACATTTTGGAAGCTGCGTATGCATTTACGTTTCTAGTTGTCATGCAAGACAAAAGTTTTCCCCTACATCAGATGTGAAAGCCATACATTACAAGTTACCTATGAAATCTTTGTAAAGATGTGATGTGTAGACATGAAATTCTTTATTAGGAAGTAAATGTTATCTTATATTTTCAGGAATCTTCATAGAGTGCCAGTTTATTGTGGTGCAAGGGAGGACTTGATGATGCAATGTCAGGACAAATGTTGCTGGATGAGTAGAATGGCAGTCATCTGGCATCCATGAATTAAATGTTGGGTTTTGACCCATGTTATTTTTCAGTGATGGGGATTTTTGTGTTTGTAAGGTTTTACAATACGTATATTTTGTCATTACCTTAATAGAAGAAGCTGTTAATGGCCTCTGCACAAAACGTGTTGGCAGCTGGTGATCAGTTTTTCTATTACAGGCCTTGACTTGAATGTTCGTAGCGTTTTTCTTTGTTTCTCTTCACGTAGTAAATAACTTGAAATTAAACTTATCAAAGGAAGAAAAGTAAAAAGTGTACAATGTGAGGCACTTTTAAACCTTTTTTGAAATGTAAACTTTTAAACCTATCTGTACACAGAATGTCAGATGTCTGATATCATGCTCTATTTACATTGATAGTACATGACACATTGGTAAATTAGATTGCTCCAAGTGCATATTGCATTTTGTGATGGCAAAAATTTTCTTTGTCAAGGTTAAAAGTGCCTACATACTAATGTGATGGCATGTACTTTCTAGATCTGGTGTTCGTAAATCTGAGCATTTCGTAAGCTGTGTGTGTGTGGAATTTGTCCTACTTTCCCAGAGAAGATTAAAACAATTCATGCATTTTTAGACTGTTCATGTAGGAAAGAACTGGTAAGTATAGGCTTTACAGTGATGTTACCATTGTGCTTATCACTCAGATATTTTTAATACTTTAATACTCTTACTGATACAAAACATGTTTTGCTGTATATTAGTTTTTTATCTATGTGAAGTGTGTATTCTGCAACAGTTTAGTAATGTTTAAGTAATACAACCCTCTAATCCAGCTTAAAAAATACCAAAATTCTCTGTTAATTAACCACTTGATAATAAAAATTACAGTGTGGAAAATGTGATTTAAATTAAAGGACCTTAAGATTCAGTCATTCAAGAGCAAAAAATTATCTGCACTCTTATTCAGAATAAGCTTCCTTTGGCAAGTGCAATTTCAGTGAAACTGTACGTAAGGGACTCCACAACAGTTTAGTAATGTTTAAGTAATACAACCCTCTAATCCAGCTTAAAAAATACCAAAATTCTCTGTTAATTAACCACTTGATAATAAAAATTACAGTGTGGAAAGTGTGATTTAAATTTAAGGACCTTAAGATTCAGTCATTCAAGAGCAAAATATTATCTGCACTTTTATTCAGAGTAAGCTTCCTTTGGCAAGTGCAATTTCAGTAAAACTGTACGTAAGGGACTCCAAGCAATATAAAATTTTAAAGAACATGAGTAAATTTAGAATTAGCATTGTGGTACTGAATTTTGTTTACATATTTATTGCATTCTGTAAGTCTTGATATTAAAGGAGTGCTTTTTTATGAACATATTTTTGAAAACTGTTGTTCATAGAATATTAGGAATAGAGGAACTGTGAAAATGGTAAGTTTGCTCTCTGTATGTGCTGTAAGATATTAATAATTTTAAAATATTTGAACATTGAGACATTAAACAATAATTGCAGCATGATGCACTGTATTAGAACAAAAAGTGAATTTTACATGAAGAGTTTTGGTGTGTGTTTCTTGTGTTCCTAGTTTGAAAGTGTCATGGTTTGAGTATGTCTGTGTGAGATTATATATGTATGCACTGTCTGTCGATGCAGTTTGTTAAGTTTCATAAAGGTTGGTATGGTTGTTATGTCATTGGAGGCCACCCTTACCTTCATAATTCTTATTCCCAGCAATCAACAGTACCAGCATATTGTCTGTGTCAACCAGTGACCTGTGAGCAAAACAGGACCTTTCAGTGTAGAGACCTAACATGTGTTATGGTAATAGATTTTATTTTAAAAACTGAAACTTATGTTAAGGTCATTTATGTGTTGAATTAAAGTAATGTTGTGTTCATAGTTCCTGCTTAGGGACTGTATGTTGGCATGCAGACATTGAGTGTAGTGTGGTAATACTGGCAGATTTATGTATGAAGCATTTTTGGCATGTTCACAAGGAAGACTTGTAAAAATTCACTTATTTTCTTTGCTACATCTGTGTATCTAGCCATCCACAGTATAACAGCTGAAAGAATTGTCATGAAATTGGTTAGGGCAGAGTTTTACTAAAATCTGTCAACTGATTCCACTTATGATTAATAGTGAATGGCAGTGGCAGACAATTTTGTTAACACCTAGATGCATGTCTGGTGCAAAATTGAGAATAACTCTATTTATTGACATGAACACTGTTTTCTTTCAAGTTTCCAAGGAACTTGAAACACACATTTTGTCTCAGTTATACATTTTCCAAAATAATTAAACTAAAATAAGTTTATGCTCTGGCATCTCAACTCTGAATAACCGTTGTAGTCACATTTTGTATGGAGGGTCCTTTTTTATGTGTTATGGTGTCTTATACTATTTACAAGGCAGCATGGAAAATGTAGAGGCAATTATGGAGTGAATGTGCCAGAATTGCTGTACTGTGCATACATCTTATGTTGTATGTGTTAAGGATTAGATACTTCATTGACGTGATTGTTTGAAGTTATGTAGGTAGTGGAAATCCATAGGAGCAGAAACATCTCATGGCAGTGGAACACGTAGTTATATGAATTATTACTAAATAAGTTTTGCTGACTCCACGCAGATAGAAGCTTTTGAAGGAAGTTTGAATTGTCTTACTGGATTGTATTGATGTTGTTGCCTTTATTTCCCATCAGTACTGATCAGTAGAATGATCACCTTGTGTGATACCTGTGTTGTGTTCTGAAGCTGAAGGCACTGCTATAACTCTTCAGTACTTGATGTCCTTGGCCATTTACATTACAACAAACCCGTTATATACATCATGGCCCCGCCAACAGTAGGTAAGTTATACATGTGAAAGGAACATTAAGATTGTTGTTCTGGGATGTGATGCCATGTAGTCCAGTAGATGGGTACCAATGTCACAGAAAAATCTCCTGCATCAGTCTTTAAGGCAGAATGTGGAAGCAGGTTCATCCAAAAAATTGGTATTGTTGTGTAGTCAGAATTATGACTTTGACCTTTGTAGTAGTTTTGCAGGGAGAAGTCTGGTAGTTAATGTTTTATGACCAGTAACTTACATACTCCAATTAAAAATACATTGGGCCAAAGTGCAGTTGTGTATCATGCAGGTGAATCAGTTCTGTTATGTGAGGTATAATTTAATTCTTAGCTTGTTATAAACAGAGCACCTAACACATTGCAATGAATGGAAAGTGAAAGACATGTTTTTGACAGGATCTATGTGATCTCTTTACTAGATGGGGGGGGGAGCTCCCCCCCCCCCCCATCCCTTCTTTCAAGGCCACACCTTCTGGTAAAAGAACAGTTCTTACCTTTTTCCCTGTTTCAAATCCTAAATGGGGTACAGCCGTGT
>Ga0123354_10000661_pt1 | contig 36391 bp, 16 predicted proteins | sample TergutLab28metaG_2_FD_97872 | JGI IMG/M metagenome (GOLD analysis project Ga0123354, IMG submission 97872) | Labiotermes labralis P4 segment gut microbial communities from Petit-Saut dam, French Guiana - Lab288 P4 | ecosystem: Host-associated > Arthropoda: Insects > Digestive system > Gut ... | reverse complement strand
TTTAATTAAATTTTAATAAAAAATTTATAAATTATATTTTATTATTAATATTTTATTTTTAAAAATATTTTTAAATTTTTTTTGGAATTTTGGGCAATAAAAATTTTTTTTTTTTTTTTTTTGTTTGTGTCTTCTGAACTTTAGTGTCTTTAGGATATGGGTGTTAAATATATCATTTATGCTTTGTTGGTAGCATCTGTCTTTTATTTGTGTTCAAATGAAATAACTGTCCCGTTCTTTTTAGGCATGTTCACAAAACTGTGAAAAGTGACTATTAGTTTTGTCGTGCGCATCCATCCATTCATCCACCTATCCATCTGTCCACATGGAACAGTTAGGCTCCCACTTGATGGATTTTCATGAGATTTGATATTTGAGTATTTTTTTAAAATTTGTTGAGAAAATTCAAATTTCATTAAAATCTGACAAGAATAATGGGTACAATATACATTTTTTATTACATCTTGCTCAATTCTTTGAATGAGAAATGTTTCAGACAAAACTTACAGAGAAAATCAAAACACATATTTTATGTTCAATAACTTTTATTTGAAAATAGAGCCATATGTGAGGCAATATGGGAAAACATTGTAGAGCCAGTGAGGCCCCAGATGACCATATGATGCATTGCATGCTGGATACCCAAGGCTACAAACACACCCTCAGAATAAGTAATACTTATTTCTTTTTCATGGCAACAATAGTTGCACAAACACACCTCAGTGTTTTGTTACATGTACATTGCCTGTCTTGTTTTATCATAGTTTAGTGGTGAATGCCACAGCAAAGCCATCCACAGAGCGTTTCCAGCTCAGGCAGTGCGATATACTATTCCACTAAATCTCAGATTTTTTTTTTTTTTATTGCATCCTTATAATGGTTGCTGGATGTTTTTGAACCTAATCTTGGATTATAAATGTACAAGTATAATAGCTAGAGAAGACAGGCTCTTGATATTTATTAGTGATATTTATACCAATGATTAAAATTCTTTCTTGTTTCAGTTGTTGTTCAAGCTTTCAAGAATACTCCCCCCCTTGATTTAGACAGCATTTTGTTTCTTGATCATGGCAGACAAACTTTAGGACAGATTTTTGATGTATTTGGCCCAGTCACAGAACCTTTGTATTGTGTGCGGTTTAATTCAACTGACCACATCAAAGAGAAAGGAATAGAGAAAGATATGGCAGTATACTGTGCACCCAAAACTCAACATACAACGTATGTGTTTGTTCCAGATCTTTTGAGGTAATGTTTCAATTGTAAGACAACTAAGTACATTTACTCAGTGAGCTTTCTTAGTTGTGGAAGTATACGTTACTTTAAAGTAATGTTGAAAAAGTTTTAGAAAATGATTAACATTGTAGACAAGCAAACAGAATCTTAAAATGTATGGTTACTGAAGACAGAAGTGTTTTTCATGTGGAACTGTACAGTGTTTTGTATTCAAGAGGGTAGATTATTGGGCTTGCATTGCTTACCGCCCTGTCACAAATTTTAAGGGCAGAAAGTGTATCTTATGCACATCCAGTTGGCTAGGTGCCTGAGATACCATTGATACAGCAACACAAATAACATATATAAGTGTTGATGTTATTGTAATTAATGCAGAAATTCATCTTGTCATAATGGTAAGTGGTTTTGGTAACCCAATGTATCTCTTATATAGGATGAAAGGATCAGATGCTTCATGGGAAGACAACAATGAACCTCCACCCAAATGCCTTGATTATTCTGACGATGAAGAAGAGCGAAGAGCAAGGAGGTCATTGCAAGCTGGAGAAAGAAAGGTATGTATGTAAATGGCTCATGCCGAAGTACTGGGGCACATGTACTTGTTTCGATCTTCATGACAGTGTTTAACCGTTATATGTAGATTACTAGTGTGAAATTTACGAATTTTATGTGAACCCCTTATTTTTTGTGTGTTATAAAGTACCAATATGGTGGTTCTGTGAACATTTGAGGTTATATTGTCAATCTAAATGGAAATTGATAGTCACTAGTGTGGTTTGTCCCACTCAAAAGTGCTGGTAATGGCTGCTATTGACTACCATGATGATGATGATGATGATGATGATGATGTGAAGATGATGACACTGTACTTTTGTGTCATATTACCTAGGCCCAAATTACATTATAGAAATAGTACTTTTGAAACCTCCAGCTGAAATATTGGTATGTTTCAGGTCACAGACGAAGGCCCTGAACAACCAAAGAAGAAAAAGACCCGCAGTACTTCATTTGAAAGGAGGATGAATGAACGTAATCTTCGCATGACTGCTTTGCATGCTAATAAGCCTGCAGCAGTACCAATTAGACATGCTAATAACAGTAATGATAATGGTAACAGTAACAACAATTCATTCCGACGCTTTGAGAATTCCACATGGTGGGCAGCCCCGATTCAGCCAAACCCCAGATTTCAACACTGTCTCAATAGGCCACCCCCAACCCCATGTACGCCATCTCCACCCAGACTCATTCAGCCAGCAGCATTTACCTTGCCCCCACCAACATTTTTTCCCTCTATCCAGCCCCCATCATTTCTGTCTTACAATCATGTTTTCCCTCCCTCAGTTCCACCCTTTGATCCTAATCGCCCACCTCCGCCATTTGGGTTTCCTCCACCTATGCCTCCCCAGATGCCATTTCATCGTCCCCCACCATGACCTTGTTGGTGGCTGCGACTGTATCAACAGGCACATTAACTAGTCTCCATACATTATTCTTCAAGATTGTTAGAAGCAACTGGGTAAAAACCTCTTCAGTGTATTGTGAAAGCAAAATCAGACTTTCGTGCAACTGGTAATAGCAGTTATATCTGTAGATATTTGTGTTCAAATAAGAGTTATCATTCGTATGTTGGTGCTATACTGTTTGTTTGACTCCATTGTATCTTGTCTTATGTGCACAAGTTTTATACTTAAGTTTGCTATTGCTGTAGTTCAACACTATTTTTCATGTTATAAATGATGCTGTGCACGTTTCATAATAGGTGAAATCTCCAAACTTATTTTCATTGTTAAAAATAAAAGCTATTTTGCAGGAAATTTTGAACCCTTGTCAGTTTGTGGGCTAACAAGTACATTTACAATTATATTCCAGAAGCACTTTTTGTGGGTGTTAAAGGGATAGTAGATTTTGATCTTTAGTATGAAGTAAAGAAACCATGTAGTGTTTAATATGTTAAAGCAGTAAAAGTAGAGAAATTGAAAATCTTGGTGTTTTCTGTTCGGATTCACAATAGCCTGTTTCTGCAGTCTCATTTAAATAATGCTGATTATCAGAGGCTGTTATCTTACAATGATAATGCTGTTCATGTTGCAGGATTTGTATTTTCTGTGCTAAGTACTGTCTTACCAAACGGTAAGGTTGATTAAGGAATTCAGTTTATTAAATGCTCAGAAGCATTTCCTATGAGCATTTTCCATAAAACAAACTTCAGTGAAATAATCAAAATACTTGCTGGTCATGATGGTCTTTTGAATATATAGTAAGTTGTATGTGAATGCGCAATGAAGCAGACAAGTTACATGTTACTTGAGTCAGGTTGGACTGACCAATCATAAGTTCATTTCATGGCTGTCTTATGTAGAGAACTCATTGGATGTGTTGCCATTGTTCAGTGTTCTAGTTATCACTGTGGCATCAGATAATGGTCACTTGATATATCCCATATGTAAAAGTGAACTGATGACAGTTACAGAAGGCTTATGAAACAAAGATTGATGTTTTACAAGTTCCTCAAGGACAGTCCTACTATACTTAATGCCCAGTAAGCTTGTGGAACAGCCTTGTAGTTTTTAAGGTAATTGAGCAGAACAGAGGAAACACCAGAACTGCTACGCAGTATATGCATTTCCTAACAATTTATTTGAAGCAGGAGGTGTAGTGCTTGGTGTGTTTGTGTAACATGAAAAGAATTTTCATACACAGAACATGTGATACAAACAGTGCATATATATACTAGATGGAGAAGACTTGGCGAAGTTTTGTTAAAATTACTCATTGACAGTTTTTATCTTGTATGGAAGAGAATGTCCTGCAGTGACCTTTTCTGTACTTGCAAAATATGTCAGCCATCATTTGTATTTAGCAAGTGTTTCTTCTGTACATTTTAGATGCATGTTGCCATGGCAGTGACCAAACATGTATATTTTCCAGGTACATTACTTCCTCTTCTGATTTTTCTTCTTTTACTTTGTTCAAGTAGTGGCATTAACTTTATTGTGTGGTACATTGCCCATAAACTGAATAAATGTTATTTTCTTTCACTGGAATGTCTTATACTATATTAATTTATGGTTTAGGAGTTTAAATTTCGTTCAATAAATTGTACATTTCCTGGAGCTCCCTGAATGAAATACCAGTGCTAACAAGCTGGCCAACTGTGAAAAATGAAACAGCATGCAGTGTGTAGGCTTTGAATCCTGGATCAAAGTGAAGTTTAATTTTGATGTCTCTGCTCAAATTACAACCAGTTTAAACATTTCAACAGTTGTAGTCCCTTCTTCTGCTTCTGCATGCTTCTGAGGGCAAGCAGTAGAATTGTTGCTTGAAATCAAAGTGTTGAGTGCAACCATGAGTTGAGTAAACTGGGTGACCATCTCCTTTTTGTGCTACGTTCAGAAATTTTCAGTTTTCCATTCCCTCAGAATTTTGACACACAATTTGTAATTGTACTCTTTACAAAGTCCGCATCATGAAGTTCAGGAATGAATTAAAGGGACAACATTTCCACGTTAACTTTCACCAGTCACAGACACTTGGTAGAAATATGGGCCAATAATCAAGTGGTGAATCCAACCCACATCACAATACGAGGTTGATGCTGTGCTGCTGTTGCTGCTGCTAAGAAATGTGACTTTGGTTTACCCAGATCACTACATATCCATGACCTTGTACTGAGATGTGCTGTACATTCGTCAGTGAACAAAATTCTGGGATGGGACATTAACATTGGGAAGGTGCACAGTTAGTAGCATGTACCTGCTGACACATCCATATCATGATTGGTTTGATAAATGCAGGCCACTACTTATGGTAGCCTTCCTTGGTCATCAAATGTCACATGGAGTTTTTTACATCTGGAATATTGCATGTATTGTGGATTTTTCTGGGTGAGCAGAGAACAGATTTTGGAACAGCAACATATTATTTCTGTGGCATTCCACTGTATTTTGATGTGCAAACTACTGTCACCAGCCAAACGCCATTATTTGAAATGGAATGAACTGGTGTTTCAGTCTTGACATATTTCAGGCCGTATTCAAGGAGAACCTTATATAGATTTGTCATATTGTAGATCTAGTTGTGCTGCTTTATTTGCATGGGTTAGTGACAAGGCTATGGCAGGCGTGCCACACCTGGTACATGAGATTTTGTCGCTATGATATAGGCCTGTTACAAGGAAACAAATTAGCAATGGAATATTGATGGTTGAGAATTAATTTTGTGTTCTTGTAGGCTGAAAGTAACTGTAACTTCCCGACATGCTGCCATCCGTAGGCTAAGACCTATATAGCGTCAAATAAGTCGGGTGTTAATAAAAGACGTGGGAAGAATTTCGTGGTCTGTTTTTGGGTATGCAGTGGGGTTAGTATGTAGCGTCCGTGTGCACACCACGAGGCATAAGGGAGGGGTGAAGGTGTAACTACTCATTCCTGACCACGGCTGTTTAGTGAAGGTGTATGAGCCCCCGGTACCATTTAACAGGTGGTTGGATGGGCGCCAGAGCCGGTCCGGACGTTTTGGAGAGAGTTAGGAAAAATAAAGTTTCGAGCAAAATATCCGGTATCAGGGCCAAAATTTTAAATCGAGAACTCAAAACGTTGAATAGAATTTTTAAGCATCCACTCGTGACTTCCAGTGTCTTAGCCAGTTCATGATTATTTCTTTCTTGGTTTGTTTGATACGTTTTTGTCAGTTACCTAGGTTAGCTTTGGACGGTTGCCCAATTATCTATCGATAAGCTATACAACTTTCTACTCCGCAAGTGTCAAAGCTCTAACAGTACATTTAGTATCACCCTATAAGACAACCAGCTCTAGTTCAAACTATGGAATAAAAACTTTGAGAAATCGATAACCGCTTAATTGGTCAAGTTCTTCGTCTTTCATGAAGCCCGAAATTAAAGGCTACCATTCTTCTGGAATATGACGTCGCGTCACGTGACTATCCGTTCCCGACGTTACGAAGGAGAATGTCTTCATCTTCAAGGGTCTAGAAGTTTGCACCTCTAGACTCTTGATGAAACCTGCACGTTTCGTCGAACGTCGGGAACAAGATATCCAATGACGCAGCGTCTTATCCCAGAAGAAGGGATACCTCACACCGCCGCGAAATCCTATAACTCGCATATTTTAAAATGTATTGTGCGTATTTGCAGTGGTGAAACAAAACTGTTCGGCAGAATTGTTGAGGAAGAGTAAATGACCCAACTTTCTCTCCCGTCAACTAAAATTGCTGTAAGAAAGAAGACAGACATGTGTGCATGCTTTTTTTTTTGTCAGACTGTCGTGAGCTCACACTGCGTATCGGACGCGGATGCAAAACACTGTAGTGGCTGAGGTAATGTCTTAGTGGCAGTTTTCACTCTGATACGTAAAGATTCTCTTGTTAACATTAACAGTTATTGAACTGAATATTACTGTGAATAGGTAATTGATACAGACTGCGCTATAATTTGTTTCTGTATCCTCAGTGCAGTGTGTTACCAAAATGGCTCCTTCAATTGTGTTTGGCCGTGAAATGTGACAAGTGCATCGAGTTTTGAGGCATACAAAGGACCACAGGATTTTTTTTAAAAAAGTAAGCCAATTATAGTCGTAATTGCAAGCTGATGTGTTCATCTGACATACAACACCCTAGTATGTAGTGTACGTACATCTGTGAACTAGAATTCATTTTATACAATATCATTAGTATTTAAAACTTTGCTCCTGTTCGTAAGACTGCTTACTGATATTTTTCTTAATATTTACTCAAAAAACTAAATTACAAATTATTTACCAAGTCTCAAAATTTTCTTATCGAGCAAGTTACTTCAGACGGTTGTACTGAAGAAACTAGGCCTTACATTAGTGACACTTTGGAATCACTGGGCAGGCACGTAAAAATTACATATACTATAATTAACTAAAGATGAATGTTAAAATTATTTTCGAATTTAAAATTATTTAAAATAATGTTTTTAAAAGAGCACAAAAAACAAAATTTTGCTTTCTTCTAAAGGTGAATAATGTAGGCCATATTTGTAATGTAATTATGCTTATCAGTCAAAAGATATTAAGTCACTTCCTTTAAACTAACTTATCACACAAGAGAAATGAACACATTCTAAAATATTTTGTGCGACTGGGTTAAGTAGCCGTTAACTCTAATTAAAACGGCATCAAATAACTTTCGGATCCAAGGAGAATGAAGCAGATTGACATCGATAATATTACATCATAGCAGCCTTGTGATTTGTGCAGGTCATCTAACACTGGTAGCACACAAAATAAATGTTATGTTGGACTGGATATCTAGGTCGGAAGGAAGAGACGGGAAATGCATTCAGTTGTATTAAGAGAACGTCTTTAAAGTCGGTCACTTGAAAGATAGAGGTGAAGCTAGAAGGATAAATTTGCAACAAAATTAAGGGAAAAGAACGTCAGGATAGAAGGCGGATAGAAAGTGTTCCAAATGCAGGATTTTATACCGAAACTTCCCGCTAGTGTGTGTCCCTTGAAGTGAGAGTTGTGCCCCGATGATGGAGGCAGCGTATCACCCGAAACGTTGGTGAAGATCTGCCAGACCACATAGGGTCATAAACCAGGATTCCCACAGAGGACGACAGCCAGCTTCAAGTTGAATATAGGATTTGAAACGAGAGCTGTAAACCACATTACACTTTCTCATATAGTGCAAGAACTTATAGTCTATCTGTAGCTCCACGTGCTGTCGGAAGATATTTCCGATTCGTAAGATACCGTTTTCTTACTAAGGTTTCGAGGTTTTCACGTTTTGATCTTCTGGATTTTAACTCCGTCTCTTCTTGTAGTTTGATAGGAAAACACTGAATCAATCTTCAGCATCCTGTAATTTCTTTTCCTTCCAAAATGGTATCGTGTATGAGGCTACGAATTAACTAAATACCTGACTAATTAAAACTACCTGACTGATTCGCTGCAGCAGAGTCCTTCTTGAGAAGCTAATAATTTCTCGTCTAATAAAGAAATAAAACTACCAGATCTATTGGCGTTTCCTTATTTCTCCATATTTTTATAGTAAGCGGAATTAAAATCTAATTCGAAGTATCTTTTACGTTTCCAAACATTTCACTGCCCTACAGATGCCTAACTTATTCATTCAATAGCAGATAAAACAGTTTCACCAACCATAGTTCCCACAAGACATGAATAATGATTGGCAGTTCATTGTCTAACATTTGGCAGCAAAGATGAGGAGTTGTGTCAGACCCCTCTCCATCCTGCAACAACAAAAGCACCGGATGTGTCTTCCGTCAGTGCTATTTGCAATCCCACATGCTTTAATCAGTATTACGAAATATATTACAGAGTAGGATTTGAGGTTTCCACGACTGTACATATTTATACTACGGTATTGTGTTCTATAATTTGTCACGTGGTCTCTGTCGTTTTGGGGAAACCTGAGGCTTCCCTCAAGGCAAGAATAGCGACTGTCTGCTGACCGTAGGTAACCACGTATACTACAGGACATGGCGCCAAATCCAGAGTGACTTCTATTAGGATAGTCTCCCTTTGCTGAACTTCTAAATCGTTATTTCTGTACATTTAATAAAAAAAATAGTTTCACATACCCCAGAATTCGAGGAGTTAGTAGAAATTACAATCCAAAGAACGCGATAGAAATAACATCAATGTCGGAGATCGGAGAGTCGTGGTATATATTAACGAAAATTTATACACTACATTCTAGATTTAAAACTATAAATTCCTAGCATTGTTTCATGGAGCAGCATCCTCCCTCAGACGGTTAAGAAACTCTCCGTGTTTTATGGAACCGTGTGCGCAAGTGCTCGCTACTTGTCCCTGTCTTGAGCGAGATCGACTCAGTCCACCCTGCAATCCTATTTATTTAGGAGCTACATTAATTTTATCCTCCCATCTATGCTTAGGCATTGCAAGTAATCTATTTCCTTCAGGTTTCTCCATCAAAGCCCTCTACGCATTTCTGTTCTCTCCCTCTACATGCCACATGCCCCGCATACGTGCAATATGATTGAACGATCCTGTGTTCAGTGCTCCAATCAGTAGAGGAGGTGATCGTATTAGGAGTGAAAGATCACACATTCGATATATTTATACATTCCTTAATTTTTTCCTTTCAGATGAAGTTGCACGCTATCGCCATGCCGTTAGCGGTAGCCGCGTGTCTAATAATGCACATCGGAAACGCGCGAAGTTTGAATCAAAATCAATTGTCTCCCGAGAAAAGAAATATCAGCATTCCATTTCTGATCTACGTACCTGACATCTCACCGCCATTGACTTCGCCAGAAGAGTCGCGGACCACCAAAAATAATGGCAAAACAACTGTAGAAATTATCAGATCAGTAGAGATAACACCGAACGGTTCTGACAAATCCAATTTCAGAAGACCTTCCTCAGACACTGGCGACTTACTGTTTTCAGACATAGATTTTAAGAACAGGGGAAGTGAAATATCAGGACAGAGGGAAGGGAGAAAGAATGAGCGTGACACACGGAAGTTAAGTGATATTCTCTCTCTAACACCACGTGAAACCAAGCAAAAATATCAAGAAAGTGGTGAAAAATCTTCGTCAAAAAGTGTACTGGCTGAAAGTTTGGCAGATGACGGTCTAGATTTCAACAGTAGAATACTCCTAGGGAACATACTAATAAGAAATTATAATAATGAACTGCAAGATAATGATAAATACAACTACTTCAGCGACCCTAAAGTTTCGGACAACACGTATCATGCAACATATATTAATCGAAATAGTTCCACCGGCTTCAATAAGTCCAGAATAAATGTAAAATTTCCTCCAAAAATGTTTCCCCTAAAAGACATGAAGGCGCAACATAACAGACCAAACAAGACAAGTATTGTAAACAACAGAATTTATCTATCACAAAGGCCACTTTACCGTAGCAGAATTGGAAAGCAAATCAAAGTTATGGAGAATAGCACACAAGTTCAGAATACTGAAAGTTATTACAAGCAGAAACCTTCAAAAGTAACCCCAGCTACCAACTCTCAAACACAACACAAAATGGTAAACCTACAAGGGCTCACACACTGGGATTTTGGAAAGAAAACTGCACATACTCAAGGTAATGAAGGAAATAATATCCCTATTTCGAGCCTGTCAACAACGCCTTCAGTTCTTCAGAATGAGAATGTTTTGGTTTCAAATTTAACATATATAATACATCCTACAAAGAGCACACTACATCCACTGGAAGAGACAATATCAAAATCAGCTAGAGAAAATGAGATCGAAAGACCGGTTGGACCACAAGCAATTGTTCGGGACACCTTCCCACAATATCAGACTGTTCCGATTTATAGTAATACCAACAACATTCAGAGTCTTCCATTTCTCTCAGAACTGAACACTGTTAAGAGCCCTCAACATTACCATTCAGTGCATGCTGACAGCAGAAATGCAATAAATCAAAATCTTGGACCACATTTGTTCCTGAATACACATGTTCAAGATAAGAGTAACCATATTAGAAGCGGAAGTTTTGAAGAAGCGAATACAAAGACATACAGTTCCCAAACAACAGTACATAAGTATATTCCTGTAGTCAATGTCGGGCAACAATCAGAGCAGCAATATGGCGACAGGAACAACTGGCAACCTGTGTATTTTGTTCCACACATTGCATATCAGCAACAGCATCAACCTAACCTCATTAATCTGCAGACTGTGAACACTCGAGGAACGGCACAGACTGTACCCATTATATTACAACAAAATTCCCATTTGTACCAGCCAGCTCTTTTTGGTCCAAACCATGCCGTTCCAACACATAACGGAATTGTTTACGAAGGCAAGTCTCTTATCTAGACCATTATGTGCTGGAGGTACGAAGAGGTCCTAGTCTCTGATTTTATAGGATTCTCTCTCATATCTGTACTCACGTAATACATTATATATATATATATATATATATAGAGTGATTTTTTATCTGACAACTCTCCTTTGCTACTTTCTATATGCTCGTTTATGATTTTAACGCAGCCCACTCAGCCACCCACCCCGTAAGCGGCGGAGTATAGGTGGAAAGTGTCAAACGATATTTGTCAGATAAAATAATGAACCTGTATATATCTACCAAATAGAGTTTTTTGTTTCAAGTTCAACATTAGAGTCATCGGGTTGAAAACCTCTCGAGGTCTTTTCTCCAGATGTCTTCATTCCGCTCCAAAATCTAAACTATTCAGGTGCCTCAGTAAACCTCCGACACATAATCATTACATAACATAATTAGTATACTTTAAGTCGATGTGGCTCAAGGCGTAAGAAATTAAAAATCAGACTCAATCTTAAGGAAGCAAGGTACAAAATAAAACTGTTCCTGGTTGGAAGCAACATGCCGTGAATTCACGCAAATGGATACAAGCAGGAGTGGATTAACCGTGAAGCTAATAAAGCTTTAGCTTCAGTGCCTTTCACTTGCATGGGCCCCTTCCAAGGACCTCGAAGAGTCATAAGCAAATATTCACTTTCCAACCTAAATTGTTATTCGTAATTTTGTATTATTTTTCTTAAAGATGGCCCCCACGTTTGAATGATCTTCAGGCCCCACAAAATCGGAATTTGTCCCTGTGTATGAGGTGTGACTAAAGATGATCTGTGGGCCTAAGTCTGCATACATTTTGACCGCGATATTTGAAGAAGTCGCTATCAGACTTTGGGAAAATCTTGCCCACAAAAAGACGTTAATGTGATTGTTTTTTCGTGACATGAATACATTATTTCATCTGCATGGACGTATGCTTAAGACGTTTACGGAAGAATGATCACAGGATTCGAAGTGGGAATGCAGCGGTGTATAACACACCAGTGACATTTCTTTGAGTATCCGCCTACAGGAGTTGAGGTAAAAAAGAGCTGACCATTGGGCCTAAAATCTAATTCACAATTTTCACACTTATCCGGAAAATGGCAGTACAGGTGGCGTTCAGTTAAACATAAATTCTTTAAAAACAACATGGAAAGCTTATGTAGTTAAACATAATTGTTCACTGGCGCTCCTTTCGGAGCATAACACCCCACTCCATCGTCTATCTCTAATGCCTCTTATTCTTGTTTTAAATTTGGAATTATTTCAACATTGCCGAATTAATAAACGCAGGATAAGCCTGATATAGGCCTTGTTCACAAGCATTCATCACCTTCAGAAATATTAAAAACAGGTTTGAATTTCTGACTGTCTTGTTCGCTTTCAGTTACCTGCATCTACGTACTCAGAGTCTAAATGCCATGTTCCTTATTTTCAGGTGTGGTGGTGACATACCCACAGCATGTACAAGGAGAATCTTCAGCGATCCTACCTGTATTGATCGTATAAGGCTGCAACCAAATAATGCCACTTTCATTTTAGATCACGCCCCCGATCGGCGGGATGTCTGTGACCAAAGTGGGTTTTAGAACAATTTGAACTCATGCTCCCTCATCATAATGAAGTATTTAGTGATTTGGTGAACGTCTCACGTATAGTTAAATTTCGTAAATAATATTTTAGTTATAATTGGATTCGTGCATGTTGCATGGGAAGACGTATGTTGGAAACTTGGCAGTGAGGGGTGCCGGAAAACTACGTTATTGTAAGTTCCACCATCCTTCTTATCCCTTCATTTCTAAGTATATTCTAGTAATAATCAGTTCAATTTTATTTCAGTCATAATTCTATAAAATGGAATTCTGTGTATCGCTTAAAAAATCAGCGACAAATAGTGGCAAGCCTCTCACAGACGTTATTTCATTCTTAGAAGGAATGTAAACCCTAAAATTAAATTATAATTAACTGCGATAACATTTTTTACTAATAATTAATTAATAGCAATTTCAGTGTTTTAATGGCTTGGTATGAAATAAATTCTTCCCTGAAATATAACACTGTTACTATTGAACAATGGTTTGCGGCTCGTGCAAGTTTTTCAAGATTTTAAAATGGCCCCTGGAGCCACAAAAGGTTCCTCTGCACTGTTATACATTATTTATCGGTAACAAGCTTATATAACTGTTTAAATAAAAGTAGGTGAATAGTAAACGGAGTAGTCCTGAACAGAGATGGTTCTCTGGTTTCCAGTTCCTCCATTTTCCCATATTTATAAATAATATTTTTAGATATCTGGTATTACTCCTTGGACTACTGGGTAAGACTTACACAAAAAAATGCAGCACACACCATGCTAAAAGTATAAGTCGAACCCACGAACCTAATGCTCGAGTTGTACAAAACAACACATGCCAAAGTGAAAGACTTAGGCCTCTCTGATCGACTGGGTAGACTAACACTGCGGCGTAATTACGCTAGGAATACTATGCTTTAAAAAGGCTGTAAGATTTTTATGAACAGCAATTCCTTAGGTCCCATACCGATAAATGAAAATGACATTTAGAATAATGCTGTGGGTTTTTTATGCGCCAAGCTCCTGCCGCGCCTTGTTCCTTCTCTGCTAACCGGAAGATATTGCAAGGTCCCCGCGACTCATGCAGTCCCTGTTCCGATTTCAGCAGGTTTGCTGACAGGTTGCAAGCTGTCAGCAAACCTGTATGACATATACCACTGCTGTGTGTACAGTGAAAAACTCCTTATGGTGGACAGAAGAACTGTCCGAAACATGCAGAGTTTTATTCCAAAAATAAATTTGAGAAATTAGTGCATTAGTTGGTTTTATTATAAGAACTTATCACTATGCACGGTCACCTGAACGTCAAATTGTAGTGGGGAAAGAGCCCCCCCCCACTACAAGTCGGCAATGAGTGGAGTTATACCTCCGTCTCCTCCGCATACCTATATGTCATGCACAGTGACAATATCTGTTTTACTTTTGCATAGGCTAGAGTTGCTACAACAAACGTAAAATCGAAAGATTTTCGTTTGAGCCAGTTCCACACAGGAAAACAAATTACTAGGACGAGAAAATACTTCTACGCTCGTTTTTAACTTCGGCATTAGATGGAAGTAAGTGGCTGACTTCAGGCCACGGCCGCTTTACACTGCGGGAAAGAACCCCCGCTACTCACCCACTGAATAGGAGGCTGGTTGGGTCCCAGTGCCGGACTGGACGTTTTGGAAAAGAGTACAATTTCTGTCTCCTGCTGGGGTTTGAGGTTCGGATTGAGCAGCTCGTAACCTAGTCAATACACTGACTACGCTATCACAGCTCTTGTTCATGGGCACGTAACTAAAAACTGTGTGTTCTGCATAAGGAACACACAGTTTCCAACCACGTCCTTCGGAGTCCTACAAGTTACATTTATTACCCATAGCCTATGGATGTCTAGTTATAACACAGAGTGCCCATAAAGTAATACAAATTAATTCCGTCGTGACTTTATTATTATTATTATTTTTTGAAGTTGAAAGCACATATCGATCTACCGAGAAAAAAAAAAAGCATTAATGTGGAATAAATCTGTATGATTCTTTTGTGGATATTCTGCACGGTGGTTTCAATGGTAATGACGTTGCAGGTCATTCAGTTCGAAGCTCCCTTGATCGGAACATTTAGGTACCTCGATATTAATACTGAAACGTTTAGAATAAGTACTAATTATATGTTCATAGTACTATTTTTACATACATATATCCCCAATGATTACTTCCAGCCATTTTATATTCCCTGTAAATACGTTTAGTTTCCGTTTTGAACAAATGCTCATATATCAGTGCATAGTAATAGTTTTCAAGACCATGAAATTTACTGTCACACTACGAGTATAGAAAAATTTGTCATTAAGTCATACCGGTTCGCCAATATGGCGTTTCATATTTCCCAGTATTTGCCTTTCCTCTAAATGAGTGCTGGTTACATGGTGGTACCGAAAACGCTCAAGACATGCGTACAGTACAACGTTAACAACTTTCATGACAATTAAATTGCAACTTACCACTACCGGTACAGACGCCATTAGGTGTTTCTGTCACATTAAAAGCAAACACTAGCACTATGACACACAGATTTTTTAACTTGACAACTTTACTTCACTGTTCTCACTCCAAGCCATTTATCAAACAACTCACCACCCCACCGATACGAGTGCAACTGAATGTCTTTGAAGGGTTGTGCTTGCTTGCTATTGCGTGCCGATCGCACACACAACTATGATACAGTGGTAAGTACGCTTGTACTGTACTCTGTATATATGGGCAGCTTCTTCAGTGGTCAAATGCACCTCTTTCAACAGTATTATATTTTACAACGTCGAACAAAAAATTATTATAAATGATTAATATGAAAGAATGTTTAATGAAGTGGCCATTGCCCATTTAACGGTACACTACCAGTATGTCTGCAGGAACAAAGGAAAACAGGAAAACATGAATCTGAGACGAGACATGGACATAAAAATGCATGGTAACACCCGAATAGCACGTCTACTCAGGGCATCCTTGGATTTTGATTAGTTAATATAGGTTTATTATCTACTGGTATGCTATATTACAACATTCAGGATACTTGAATAATCCACTGGCAGATCATTCTGTTATCCCTTAGCATCCAACGGACATATTAAAGAAATCTCCTTCAGCCTTGGATCCCGAATGATTATTACTATCACAAAACTTGTATTGGATCATATTTTTGGAAACTGACAATTGGTTGTTTGTGATGTGACGCAGTGTAGTTTGGTACGTAAACACAAATGTATTTGGGTCTGCTGCCTCTGTCTTCAGGATGGAAAATGTTTCGCACAAGCTTTAGTATCTATTATATTTCACGTCACAAACCGCAAGACCGTGATCTACACATCCAACGCGGTTAGAGCCTCAAATATCTTTTGTCATCCCATCCACGCCTGTCTTCCGAGTTTTTTTAAATTTTTGTAATGTTTTCCACCCAAATCTTTAGAACCCCCCCCCCTCCATTACGTACTCTATGTCCTGCCAATCTTAATTAAATAGTTCCAACAACACTGGATGAGAAATGCACGTACAGTACTAACAACGAAAGCTCTTTGTGAAATACACATCCAGTCTCTCGTCATCACCTGCCGTAGCTCCAAATATTCAATACCTTGTTTCAAAACACCATTATCTTTACCCTGTCATTCGACATTAACTTCTGCGTCATCAAATTAGAGATTTATATTAAAAATCTCACAGAATTTCTAACCAATTGGTGCACGAAGGCGGCAAGGTTGTCAGCCCTACTCACCGATCGCCTTTACCCCTTCGACTCCCCTTTTCTGTTAGCTCAGTCGGCCCCACGGCCAAAGTACGGCCGGAGGGGCTAAGTAACAGCCCCATCGGGAATCGAACCCACGACCTTCCGGCTTGTAGCGCAGTGCTTCAACCAACTGCGCCACCGCGTGCTGCATAAGGGAAAGAGTATCAACTAAATAATCTCAGTTTCTCCATGAAAATTCCTAACAACTACCTACCATTACCGAACCCTGTGCGACAAACGTAAGACATGGGCGCTCTATTCACTGCAAGACAATATACAGGGTGGCGCGGAGCCGACTGACACATTTCAAATTTGAATATTGCGCCGGCGCGATAGCTTGTCGTGGTTGGAGTGATGGGGAACGGTAGAGGAGAGGACGCCATTTCATATGGTTAGTCTCAATGGAGCGTTGGAACGTGCAACAACGTGTTATCTGTGTTCGTAGTTTCGGCGACATCGCTTGGCCTGCTCGGTCGCCCGACCTTAGTGTACCAAATTTTTTCCTGTGTGGGTTCCTGAAAGACCGTGTGTTCCGGAGGCGTATCATGACTATTCAAGAACTCAAACAAGCTGTTGTTGACGAAGTTGCGGCTATTGATGAGGACCTACGGAGGCGCGTGTACGGCAACTTGCAGACACGCCTGCAACAATGCATTGATGTAAACGAAGGCCATCTGGCTGATGTTCAGAAAATAAGCTTGTAATCTGTGGGTAATAAATAGCATACTTGGACGTATTTATAGACGGTTTCGCTTATTTTTCCTTGTTTCCATATATTATCTATGACCATTTGAAATGTGTCAGTCGGCTCCGCGCCACCCAGTATATATACATTACTTGTAACTGTGTAAACAGACTGAGTCAACTGCGCTTCTTCTGAACTGCAATACTATGCACGAGTTCCTATCTCCTTCTGACGACTTTGCCTCTATTTTTTTTTTTTTTTGGTCAGAAGAAGAAAGCGTAATTTTCAATTCACGCAAGACAGACCATAACCAACCGCAATTAGGCTTACTCACAACCGGCGGAAATGAATACGGTTTTTGTACGTAAGCTTTAATTATGTGTTGATTTTATCCAAATAAGAAAATGGCGCAGGATCTTCGTTTTAAGAAGTTCTTAAGTTACTCTGCTCGTCAACACATTGTTTACTTTCGCTGACTGGGACTCACCAGATCAAAACATGATTTTAAGGTGTACTCTGGATATTATTTTCACATGCGTCTTTAATTCCCAAACTGGACACAGCAATTTCTGTTCTTCTGTGTCACATCATCATTGCCGTTGCATTTCACCCAGTCACTTCGTGTAAACTGTGCTGGACTATCAGAATTGTCTCAGGAATAACTGTACTGTTAGGCAGGTCCCTGTGCAACAACAAATTGGAAGTGAGTGTTTAACAGTGGATTTTCATATGTTACAAAAATCAATCATTGTGATAAGTGTATACAACATTTACAGTTCCATGCACAACAGGTGATCAACTCTCATATAACACCACACCATGAACATATATTGGGCAGTGGAAGTACAGATCTGCATATTCCTTGCCTAAGCATGACACAGAACTTGGTGTTAACTTCACACCCTAGCCACACCACCCCTAGGGACAGAGTCCCACAGCCCAATGGATAGGAATGTGGGTGGGTTCAACAATTAGTCAGACAAACTGACAAAGAAAAAAATCAGTGCTTCTACTGGGGATGAAACTCCAGTTCCCATGCCACTGAGGCCACAACCTAGTTGCATAACAGACTGAAATATCCTGGCTCCCAACTTGGTGATTGAAAACACAAAAATTACACATTTGATCAAACATAAATTGGGGCACATAATTACTAATTGCTGCACTGCTGGCTTAAACAAGTAAAATGTTAAGTCACAAAGGAAAGCTCTGTGTAATTCCTTTTATTTCCTCGAAGTTTCAATGTGAACAGTTCAAACAATTTTTCCTGCAACGCAAAAATCTTCATGTATTGCATAAAATTGTAACCTCAACACTTCAGGGATGTTACATAAACTAATATATGACAACACAATTTTTATGGCATCAGTAAAGCAGGAAGCATATTTTCAGAGAGTATTCTGCAACACATACTCATTACCTGTCACCTCTAAAAACATCCAGTCTGCAGACAAACTGCACATACTGTACAAAGCAACGTGAGGAAAAATATCTCTTACTACAAACAAATTTCAATTTATATTTAACATGCCAGATTACATTGCCTTATTTGGATAAATATAATGCACAGTATGTACTGTGATGTGGCATACATACACCCAAGTGATAACCAAAGGTTTATGAGTTTGTGCCCACACCAGTGTGCATGGGGAGTGCAGCAATTGCCACGCAATGAAAGAACGAATATTTCATCAGTGATATACATGGCATTTTAAGAGTATGGGTTAATGGGTTAAACTTATAAATAATGATCACAACTATCAACACTACAAAATTATTTTATTTGTACGACCTTGGTTCTCATAATTAGCTGACTCACAACACATAAATTGAAAGTGAAATATAAAGTGAAAAACCAATAAAAAAAACTACTTGAGATTTATAAAAATATACACACTTTTTTAAAATATGTCTTTCCTACTACTGGAATGATTAAAATCAATATTCTTAGAATATCCTTAATTCATACATTATATATATGCAGAGATAAAATATGGCTGATATACAGCACTATTAAAGTATCAGGTTATGTAATATGCATCATTAAAAAATTAAAAGCCACAAAACTGTCAACAACTCTGCTTTTAAGATTATTTCATTTATGGACGGTCAAACTGTATTTTTACACCTCTCCATCTTGGAATAAGGCACTCAAAAACAAGTATTACAAAATCACATACTGCCACCACACTTTGAAGTATAAATACAAGAACAGAAATCACAATGCCACGATGACAGACACTTGTGCAAAAGACAGTCTTATGTACCTACAAGCTGAATGATATAATTCAATGTTCCTCCACAGTTTGGCATTATGACTCAATTTCTTTCCCCTCCAAGCCTCCTTAACTTATGAACATGTCTAGCATCAATAAAAATGGCATATTACTAAGCCACATGCCATTTCAGTAGACATCACAAGCAAGTCAAGCAACCTGCATGTGACCGAACAGACCAGTTTCTGCAAAACAGCAACCAACATCCATACTAGACATGTATGAACAGTTTTATGGTCACACATGACATAATCATGGTATTAACTCTCCCTCATTCAGTTATGTGCAAATATTTGTTGTTCACACGCTCAGATATTCTTAGGCTTACTCGGAAAGTCTTAAAGGACTGTTAACAGATACCACGCAAAACTGCAAAATATAATTAAAAAATTATGATGGTCAGATTTGGAAACTGACTTTGTACACTGTTTCTTTTTCTTCCATACAAGACAGTAAACCATATACTAAGCTGATCAGTTCATGCAAATTGAGAGAGAGTCTCTCCCAATCAAAATGCCAATTTCATATCCCAATAACAGACTCTTACATAAAAAAAAATAATTATGAAATACTACTTCGTTAAAACATTCACATCCTCATAATTACCATCTTCTGTATCAGCTAGCAAAATTTCATACACCAATAACAGACTCCTTTATATAAAAAATGATAATTATGAAACATTACTTCATTAGAATGCTTACAAACTCATAATTACCATTTTTTGTACCTGCTAACAGAATTAACAATGAATTATAAGGAATTCACTAAAACATCTCTCAGCATAGCTGCCTTCATCAGTAATACTTTGTGCTGTGCACCCTGTGCTTTTTCTGGAGAAGAAGAAAGTTGGCAGTACTGGCCCAGTAAAACAGCCAACATGAATCAAGTTTTTACAGTACTGTCCACCCTTGGTGGAGGGGATAAATGATGTCAGTTTTGCATACCATAGTGTCCCACAGCAGAAAGAAGCATAGTCTATACCAGGGATGAACAAATTTTCCAAAAAGCTAGGAGCCACTTCAAAATTCCAAGCATCTAAAGACTTACACAAAATTCCATACTCTGGACCCACAAATACTGGGTGCCCCCTAACTAAATTAAGCTGACTGGGAGACCTGGCACCACGTATCTATGTACCCCTGGTATATACAAATCTCTAACAGAAATAGTTTATTCATAACAATAACAGTTAATTACTTTCTATGTTGTCAAACTTATTGGTAGTATGATAAAGCAATAATGGAATGCTTCCCAGTGTCACTGCTTCTTGAAATTATGTCTTCATACTAACAGCCGATCTGTTTGACAAACCCTACTATTAGTTCTTCTAAAACCAAAGTGAAATCTGCTACTGTATTATAACAGATTCTAATTGGGGAAAGAAACATTTTTACTTTTATACAACCAAACACGCTCCAATTTCTAAGGTATTCAAAAAAAGTTACCTATTGATACAAATGTGGACAGCCAAAAACCAAAGTCTTTCAATTTACACAATAATTTGATTGAATTTTCATGTGTTTCATTTAGAGACGCTGCCCATTAATGCCTCAGCCAAGTGTCTGATTTTCTGCAACATTCTTCCTTGACCTTGAATTATTTTTCAGGAACAAGGCAAGTCTTTAACAACAGTTTAATGAAGGCATATGTCATACTTATGGACCTTTCTCCGAATTCCAGTTTTTACAATTCTGTGATCACTAAAATGACAGTGGCACTTACATGACAATGAAATAACCCACAAAAGGCAGAAAGTGAATACTAAAGTAATACTGTGATACACCTCATATCTAGTGTCTCCTGACATCCGTCATTGGACTGATGCACAAAGTGGATGTGTGAGATGCTCAGAGTGAAAATGTACATCACTGCTGAAAAAAGTGGAGATTCACATTCTCAGAATGGTTTCTGAAGACAGGAAAAATTGAAAATACACGTAATTTAGACAGATGCCAGACACTAAAAATTATAAAGAATTAACCTTCATTTCTGTCCTCAGGTCCACACTAAGTTATCCTTAGGAAATGACTCCTTTCCTCAAAACACAAGTAACAAGAATGTGTTAAAATGACCAGCTAAAAATTATCTTCCCCATCACAAAATATAAGCCTCATTCAAACTGGTACCTTCCTTAGATACTATTCCATAGGATAAAAGATGGTACTACTTTATGTTTCATCCCTCTATAAATCACATCGAGTATTACCACGAAAAATATAAAATTCATAAGCTATACATATAGCATGGAATTATGTTCTGCTTATTTTTTCACTCATAATAGTGAGCAAGCAAGGATTTCTGTTTAAGCCCTGCACACACAATATGAAAACAACACGTACAAGTCATTTTGAATCCTACTTCATTAATATCTCATCGTCAAATGTTATTTCCATAAAGCTCATTTCTAAACTTATGGCAGAGTAAACAAATAAATGACACTCAGTGTATCAATACAACATATGGCCTGCTGTTAACTTTGAAGGCAGACACAATATTCAGATGAATTATATAATTTTGGACATATAACATTTTTATTAAAATGTAATATCACTGACAGAATGAAATTTTGTATCAGTTTCAAATGTACCACACATAATATCATTGCAAGCACACAACTATCAAATGTTGTGGAATTCCAGTAATATCAAGGCAATTTAACTACAATATTACATTACAATAAATACCACTAATTCTGTGGTAAAAATAATAATAAATCTTATTCAAAGTGAATGTAACAATAAAAATGAAGTAAAATACCTTACACACACATACGACCAATGTAAAGCATACATTACCAAAATTCCCCATATTATTATGTATGTGGTTTAAGCTAGTAGAAGTTTTGGTGAGAATATGGAAAGTTCTCTCTATACATATGCAATGATTACATGCAGTATTAATGCATGTGTTATGATGAGCTTTTAGTAACAAGTACCTGGGGTAAATCTGAGATTGAGGAAATTTGTTTTTGCTATCTTCAGATTTCTAAGTCTGGTGACAACTGTTACTGGCTGAATCAACAGGTCAAATAAAAAACAAATTTTCTGAAATATTATGTGAAACTGAAGCATTATTTAGAGGATAAATATGCAGATGGAACCATGACAGTCCTCCTTTCACTTACTGTGGCAGATAAGCTGTTACAGCTTCAGTACATGGGAATCATATGGTAATGAACTTCCATAACCACAGCTGACAAACATTAAGTCTGGATCAATAGAGTGGAAATTCCCAGACATCAGTTGTTTAATGTACTGCAATGTTTCACACAACCTTTCCAACTCAGTCAACCAAAGAAAATTTGTATTTTCTCCCCCACAGCCAAATTGTACACCGTATCTCCAACATACTTCCAGAAATTAATCCTTCACATTGCAGCTATAGTATAAAAAAACTACAAAAAACTAATTATGATGACTGCCACTTGTGAAAGAATGCTATAAAAACCAGAGATCCCATGATGACCAATAAGCATGTGTGTACTGAAGAAGAGCCATTACAACCATCTTCTGAACAATAGCACTCTTCCCAGTAAATTCCATTATCATAAACACCCCAATTGCACACTCCTGTTACACCAGTATCAGCAACTGAAGCACACCTTCTTATTACTTGCCTCCATCTTCCATCCCCTGAAATTAAATCACAGTTAGTTTAAGTTCTGACTGAAATTCTGGATGCTGCCAAGTGTCCCAGGTCAAAAGCCAACAATGTTTCAGAAGCTGGATCTGCCTCAACCTTCAGCTGGAAAGCAAAAGGATAGGTTATACTCTGATGGGCTAGTCAGAAGCAGGTTGTCACAATCCCTAGTTATTTCAGTCTACACAGCCCATTACAGACAGCTTAAAATTCCTTTCAATCATCTGCATATACACTACTAATTTCTCTCTCAGAAATTAGGCTAATTATGTTGAATTAAGAAACTAGGCTTCCCAAACGATCTAAGATAACACTTTTACTATGGGTTTAGTTCTACTTCAGATTGTATTAATTACAATACCCATTTCTGTAACTCTATTATGTTTCACATAAACTTCTTGCCATCTCTGAACACTAGATTAATTCCTACATGATATGCATGTGTGATACAGGTTAAGAAATACATGACACGAAGCTTATCTACAACATTTCAACTGTCATTCACAGAGTATTAGAATCATGTAACTACAATACTGTGTTTAATATAAACATCACTTTCAAAGAGTTACTTTTAATACTGCATTATGAAAATGTATGGCCATGCTGTGGTTCTAGCAGTTAAAAGGTAAAGCAATCCCACTACAGGCCTGGTACAGGCCCTGAGGGTTCCAGGAGGTTTAGGCTCCCAAATTTCAAGACAATCGGCACATGAAGGTGGTAAGGGTGTCAGCCCTATGCACCGGCTGCCTATACCCCCCTGGAAATATTTCTGCTGCTCATTTCTGTTGCCCTGGTGTCGACTCAGCCTCTAACAGAAATAAGTATCAGGAGTATTTCCTGTGGGTAAAGGTGACTGGTGTGTAAGACTGTACCAGGAGTATTTCCTGGGGGTACAGGCAACCAGATGCTTGTGAGTGCGGTAATGAACCTTCAGGTTCCGTGAAATGCGGGGAATTTCTTGACTAGCTGCAAACCAGTTAGCTTCTCAAGAAGGACTCTGCACCATGGAGTAAGTAAGTACAGGCAACCGGTGTGTAAGGCTGACAACCTACCACTGTCCTGTGCCGTTGTCACAAGGGAAGCCCTAACTTTCTGGAACCCTCTGGGCCTGTCCAGGACTGTAATGGGACTGCTTTACCTTTACCTTTAGTCATTTCTGTTAGAGGCTGTGTCAACCCCAGGCCACAGTGCAGCCGGAAGGATTATATCAATGAAAAATTCCAATGACACCATTGGGAACTGAACCCGCGACTTTCCAGTTTGTAGCGCAGTGCCTCAACCAACTGCGCCACTGTGTGCCCTGGTTCAGGCAGTTAGTCACTGCATTCTCACAGTGGAGACATAATTTCAATCCCAGGCCAGTCCATATAGGATTTGTGGTGGAAAAAGTGGCAGTGGGACAGACTTTTCTACCAGTACTTCAATTTTCCCATAAGTATCATTCCACCAAAGCTCCATACCCATTCATTCATCTATCACTGATGCTACACGATCTAAACAACTAACAGAGGCATTTAACAACACAATTAATAAATTATAAGCATGCAATAATTTCATTTGTACATTAACCTTCTCATATTCTTTTTAAACAGTGAGCTTGTCTCACAGGTAGAAGTAAGGGCTGAATCCCAATGGTTCATAACTGTGCTCATAACATCCTGCCATTTGTCCTGGGCCACATTAATCCAGTCCACACCCTTCGTGCCTGTATCTTTTAAGTTCCACTTTAATATTATTCTACCACTTATACATTGGTTTTACAAGGAGTCTCCTTCCTCCAGATTTTCTCACCAAAACCATGTATGCATTTCTCTTCCTCCCTCCAATACATTCTGCATGCCCTGCCCATCCCACCCTCCTTGATCTGATCACCCTAGCAGTATTTTGTGAGCAGTACAATCAATTAAGCATCTCATTTTATAATTTTCTCTAGCCTCTTCATATTTCTTCCTCATTGAAACCAAGACTCTTTCTCAGCACTCTATTTTCATGCACTCGTGGCCTAAGATACTGCCTTAATGTGAGGGACAGTGCTGTTTTTGAAACACGCCAAAAAATATTTCCACTCCTCTGCTCCACAGTTAAGAAGTCTGGACAACAAAGGAATGGTCACACTAAAATTATTACATTTTAACCTGTATAGCAAACTGAAAACACAAACTGCAAATTGAAAATGTGAAAACAACAAACTCAAAGAGGTCACTTCTGAACACTAACACCATGAACAAAAATTCCTTCTTGAGATGCCAGCAGTCAACTAATAAAATAATTCAAGTTGTAAAGAACTTAACAGCTCATTACTATGTTCAGAAGACTGTGATGCTGGAAGCTACCCTCAAAATCCAGTCAACACTTCCCACCCTCTTTCATTAAAGTCCACTTTACGCCCTCCAGAATATAACACCACACATACTGCTATACAGCCTGCTGACATTTTGAAAGAGCTTGCTGCCACCATCTTCTGGTTCAAAGTCCAAGATTTCCAATAACATCTAATGATCTGACCTATGCAATTACTTTTTATTCAAATGTTTTATCTTAATTCTGGGAACACAGAATTAACTGTATGTCAAAAGGTCATACATTGTCAGCTGGTGAATCTCATATCTGATACGCGTCACATCTTCCCATTCCAAAGATATCAAGGTAAATGGAAAAGTTCACACTTACATATAAAACCCTTCGGACCTTGCTGAGTTATCTTCATGCAAAATGTTCCTGGAGTGTGTGACTCATCACTGCTACATTCGACAGCAATATGTCGACTTTTGTCAAATTTCTTATATGCTCCACAAGTGTCTTCTCCCTTGGTATCTTGCCCTGAAGAACACTGGTAACACTGAATAGCTTCACCTGCAACAATTTCCGACAGCATACTCTAACACGTGCTTCGTGCTGGACCATCAAAACAAAACTGCGTGTAGTAAATGACGCAGTTATAAAACCAGTACACAGATAACAAAACGAGTCATGAACAGTGCTAATATAGGTTATTTTACAATTCCTATGTCAAAGCAAACCGAGTCCATCAAGTCTCGACCGAAATTTAAACGCGTGACTTACCTAACGGTATCAGACACGAGAGTAGGGATAATACACTCAATAATACAGCAAAGATAAAAATGTGCCCCATTTCTTCATTTAAACAACATATTACTATACTTTCCTACAACGGGCTCCTCCCTATTGCTACGGTAACGATGTCACAGCTATGCATTCTGGGATAGGAATGGTTGGCCAGTGAGCCTCAGATTTCAGTTATCAAAAGAAGTAACAGTGCCGACCAATGCTAACACAATTTTGAGAGCAATGAAAGAGCTCTCCATAATTATGCCGTTGGATTGTTAGTCGTAGATCAATATATGTTAGGTATTATCACAACGTATTATTAAATTGGAGAGAACGTCGTTAAATGCGAGGTAGTACGTTGCCTGAACATTTTTAGTATTTCGCACGAAACAAAATATGAAAAATCGGGCACAACTCCAGTTTCCCACCCTCGTCTCTATATGAGCGTGCTTATTTTCATGACCTTGCCGCTTTTGCCCTGGCGAAAAAGCAGCCCTGTACCCACTCAATTAGTGGCTGGTTGGAAACCAAACCTGGTCTGGTGGATTTTGAATAGCAAAATAGCTCCTGCCGGGAAACTTACGATTCCTTGCACGTCCAGTGTATAGCTCATTCTTTACCGTCTTTTCTAACCTATAACACTGAGATCCGCACAACTGCTGCTGATGAATCGTGGGGTATTTTTAAGTGACATCCCACTCATTACATACAAATGTAAGGAGAGTACCGTCAAATCACAACTATATTCATACAAGAAGTAGAATATTGTGTGTCCTAAAACGTATTTGAAACTTCTCTCATTTTACTTCATTGGGCAAAAGTGGAAATGATACACAAATTTATAAGGGTTTTATATTGCATTTCATCAGGTGTATTTAGTACAAAAAAAAAAAGCTAACATAACTTTTCTAAAACATTTCATTCAAAAAATCACACCATCAACTGTACTGAAAGATTTTCTTACTACTGTAAATAAATGAAACATGTATGAAAATAAGTAATGAGCAATAATCATACAGTCAGCATTATGCTGGTATAAGTTTTCTGTTCGTTTACGGCATTACTATCACACACACTTCAAATCTTACACTCATTTTCATCATCCATAGCAGAATTATCAAAATGTAGCAGCTGCTGACAACACCCTCATCCCCACCCCCCAAAAAGAATACAAAACCTGAAAATAAGTAAAAAAAGTACAAAATATGTATTTTTAATCTTACAAAACAGTGGTGCATCACTCACACAGAATTACAATGTAACATCAGAGATTCTGATAGCAGTATCCAGGTACCTAGCAAAAAAGTACATGGCAACACATCCCATACAACAGCGATCAGAAAATAACAGACTATATATAACATAGCTCTGCACCTATCACCGGAATTCACTGTGCAACTTGGACTGTCTAATTTCTCTTAGATGTGCTTGCTGAACCTCTCCTATCTATAGGACTCCATACTATAAAACTGCGTGAACCAAATGAATTTTACAATCTTAATGAAATTTATGAATCAAATATTTAATTCAGTGCAGTACATACCACTTCTCAAAGTACAAACACTGCTGTTAACAAATTTGAGAAAAGAATTTTATGTTCATGTGACCCTGACAAATCCTTATAATAAAATCAACTAGATGCACTAATTTCTCAAATTTAAACCCCACCAGCAACAGAAATAAACTAGTTCCATTCTTATCCTGCTCAAAAGCTGTGTACAAACCTGCATGACATATACCATTGCTGTGTGTACAGTGAAAAACTCCTGATGATGGACAGAGGAATTGTCCGAAACATGTAGAGTTTTATTCCAAAATCAGTTTTTGTAATTAGTACATCTAGTTGGTTTTATTATTAAGAATTGTGAAGAGAAATAAAAATTCAGAGTACATAATGTAAATAATACAAAAATAACATTCACTTCAATGTATATACACACACACACATACATATACAAAACACACTATATGCACCATTCAAACCCATATACATATTAGGTTTATGAAAGATACAGGACAGAATAACTGTGATGAAATTTCCTGACACAGTACACCTGGTATAGTCAGGTACCCTGCCTGTAATGCTTATAGTGCAAGGAAATATGAGTACCTGCATGATCACATGTTGGTACTTTCTGTATCAAAGTCTCTATCAGCTATTTATCTGATAACTTTTACATACATTCTATACATCCATTAACACTTCCTACAATTAAACAAAATTTAATTTCAGGCTTGTACATTTCATGTAATACAAAGAGCCAGAGTTCAGAAAAAATACAGCAATTACAATGCATACATGATGGAAATAACTGTTTCTTACATCAGGATGCAGAACTGAGACAAACTTAAATGTTTATTATCTATGCCAGAACATGATACATTTTCCACATTAAATACACTGAAATTCAAAGTATGGCCAACCACATAAAAAATTATTTAATTCAAGTCTCAAACATACACATATATAAAAACTCTGAAACACACTTGAGGGTCAATATGCCAAATCCTCTAACATGTCAGTGTGAATATAAAATTATATCAAAATATGCAATGTAATTAATCAGTCTTCGTATTAAACATACAATGAATGGCTTATGTGCAAAACTACACTGAATGAGTAGCCATTTGGACGGAGTGACATACGAAGTCTATCATTTCTGTGACCCATAAAGGGGTTATACATTTGATGACAGAAAATTTATAACAGTAAGTCATTAACTGAACAGCTTCCTCAACAAGGGTACAACCATTTTGTTACTGACACCCATGCAACAGGATCTACTTTTAAGTAAGCGTGACTGGTAGGACAGTATTCCATTTCATATATCAATAAGCTCAGTTGTGAACTTGTAATTACTACTCTAACAACCAATGTTTGTGAAAAGGTGTAGAAATTGTGCTAATGAATATGTGTACCTGAATCTTACCAGCATAATCCATGGTAGCCTATGACTTTTGTCATTTCAATTTAAAATGTGTGAAACCCCAATTGAGTACTATTTTTCTGTGGTGCTACAGCCCAAATAAGGCCTGGACCACCTAACTTTGAGATTTCTAAATCACACACAATTACAAACAAACAAACAAAAACACACACACACACATGGTAGGACTCCCCTGAAAAAGCCCACTGCTACCCACATAACACACAACACCAGAGACAAACATCCATGCTCTTAGCATGATTCGAACCAGCGATAATGGCAATTAAGCGGCCACATACCTACACCTTTAACCACACAGGCACTTAGATCAGCCCAATTTAATATAATCCACCCGAACACAGATTCTGTACTGTTCAAAGAAATGAAAATTCACTTGCAGAACATAAATAATAATTAGGGTGAACTGCAGAATTTGAACAGATGACACAAAAACAGTCTTTCCCACATTATTTTGCTTGTGGACCCCTTCTGGCTTCAAAAAGTAGCCAAGTATCCTCACATCCTTGCTCACGCATATATAGTGGATCTGGATACTATCAAAATTAAATATTTATATCTCAGAATTAAAGATGGATAGCTACGAATACATACCAGTAGCATAAGTAACAATGTAATGCATGATTTGACCTTAATTAAAATGACTGTCACTCTCGCTGCCTGGTTACATTAAGTTTCATAATAAGATATTCTAATGGTCACACAAAATAAACATACTGACAATTAAAGAAGTTCTGCAAGTAGTTTTAATAAAGATTATTCCTTTAGTTAAACGATACGTAAACTTCAAAGTAGCCATTACAGAAATGTATCCATGGATCCATACAAACGGGTCGTAGAGCCCATGTTTAATTATGTCATTTCTGATTGCTTAAAACCTAGAATTCCATTATTACTCAAGACTCAAGTTTTCTAGGATTAAGTCTGTAAAATGTAAGTTATCTCCCTACTTTTAATTAGGCCCCATGCCATGAAGGATTATGAAGGCCCGGAAATAAAGCTCCACTCATTCTTAGTGTTGAAAATAGCTGGAAATTAGTGGTATGTGGGGAAGGAACACTCATGGTACAATACTTGACAGCAACGCATGCCACAGTGACATGAATGACTATGAAAGCAGACGGAAGTGGTCAAAGAATGTACACGGCATTTAATCTCCTCCTGACTTATTCGATAACCTGACATGAGACTGTTAGAACAAACAGGAATGTCATACCACAGGATCTTGGATCCTAAAATATAAAAATGGAATGGGTCAGCATTCAAGTAAGGACCACAGGTAACATGACAGCAATTCTGTGCAGAGGCAAGAGATATTCACATGCTGATGAATATTCATAATGCACCAACCAAAGGTAATTTCTGCAATCAACAGGGAAACATCATGAAACCACGCATTGTGGAGGATTATAACTGTCACATGGACTATGTGGATAAGGGAGATGGGATAACTAACAGCCACACCATCAGCACTCCAGCACATGGCAATGGACAAATTATTTTTCCATGTGTAAGATTTATTCCTAATAGTTGCATAGCCATGCGGTGAAAAGAAATTTCACATGGGTGATTTTTAACTTGCCCTTCTAACGAATATGCTGGCACATAATTGAGTGCAGAGGCCATTAGGGATGGCACCATTTAGTGCCAGAAAATGTTGGTAGACTGGACTCTAGTGGCAACATCTCTAGCCCGTTCCATGTGAACTGCAATGCCATATGTGACTGGCCACAGATGTAATGTGGACAGAACTTCTTTTGTGGAATTTCACACCAAGGCACAGCAGCTCCAGAACTCCTTCAAGTGCAACCCCCATATGCAAAATTGAAGCCTCAAACTAAAATCCAGGTAACAGAAACTGGAAATTCAGAAAGTTCTAGAACTATGTGATATATTCAGACAATAAGTAACAATACATACTGCAGTTTTAAAGACACACGCTGCTCTTTAATTTCCCCCAAAATGCTGTTTATTTCAAAACTGTATTGTTTTGATTCAAACAATATTCAGATTTTTCAGAAACCAAGCCTAAAATTTAAATACCACAACAAGAAAGCTTGATACTACTGATCCAATTATTTCAATTTAAAGCCTTTCATTGACAGAATAATCTCTTGCTTGAAACTCAGTATGGATGCGATACAGTGGAAACTGGGACAGCAAAATGAATAAGTATTTTTATCAATGTTTTTGAACGTCTAAGCATGTCAGCCTCAACGATTTTTTTTTATCTTAGCCAGAATGAAACCCAAGTTTTAATAAAATCAAGTGACACTAGTTTACTTCATGCTTATTCACACAAATTCATGTTCTTACTGCAAAATACTGAGATCTGAATTACTGTAGTAAAAGAGAGAGTATTTTATGTTAGAAAAGAAATATCAATCCACATAAACTGGTCTAAGGACACAGAACTTTACTGACATCACAAGCAAATTTTTAGTGACAACTATGACAAAGCAAAGAAAGTAAAGTTCATGAACATTATAAATACTTCCCAACACACAACTGCTGCACCCTGATAACAGTCAACATTCACAGGCATAAATGAACTTAATTCACATGCTTTGAAAAAACACAAAGAGTAATAACACTAAATTGAAGAAAAATTAAGTCCTGTAGGATTTTGAGCAAGGACTCCATAAAACAGGCTGAAACGTGACGCAATACAAATTGAGGTTTCACTGCAATTGACAATTTTATGTTCTGTTTGGTTTCTACACCATGTAGTGAGTGTGTTTTGGAGGAAACAGAGGAGAAATTTGTTTGTCCTGCATTTCCTCTGTATCACTTGAGAACAGCCACCTAAACCAACTCAGCCAGCCTTAATATGATGGCAGTATGTTCCTCTGAAACGTAAGAACTTGTGGACACTACACGATGTGGAAACTAAAAAAGATCACCACCAGATCAACAACCACCACAAAAAACTAAAAACTTATTCTAGTATATTATCATCAACAATGTAAAAATATTAAGTGGCATAAATATCAGAATTTCATCCAGTGATAACAATAATACTGCCAGCAGGTGCCCAAAATTATCGCACAACTCTGAGCATGTCAGGCAGCTGCCAAGCTGCTGCACACAGGAACAATGCAACCCACAATGATGCTGACCAACCAGCAGCAGAATTACAGCCATCTTTAGCTTTACAAGTGCAGTACTCCATGAAGATATTGTAAGTCCCAGTTCGCATTAAGCAGAATCGTTCATCTCCTTCTATCCCTGGTTCACCCACATAGGCACAGCTTCGAAAATAACGCCACTCTCCATTCACTGAAATAAGTATATTCCATTAACATTTATAAGGCAATGAATGGCAATACCAATACATAACCTCATTTCTAACGCACAATACACTCAACCCTTTACCCAATTAGCACATCATAACTAACTACACTAATAGCTGCAATATCCAGCACTAGATATCTGGAAAGCTCCATTAACCAGAAACTGACTAACAGACCAATTACCTTTCACAATTTCATCAACCAGCTAAAGTGCTAGGAATATGATACCTAAAAACAGTACACTTTTTGTGTATTGTTATACAATAGACATCACACTGCATAGGTAGCAATGACAAGGGAACAAAATGTGCAGCACAAAAAACAGGATATAAAGTGACAAATTAGATGGATAAGTCTATCCGTGATGTTGCTATGTATAAGATGAACATCAGGTATAACTTTTAACACATGACATCAATATGCCTTCACTGTCATTATAGAAATCCAACCACTCAACACTGGAGATAAGAGCCTAAAAGTTCGTCAAAAATATGTTATCAGCATAGTGAAGATACCACTTACCGAGTGCAACATTACTGCATAGTTTTTTAAATGTTTTTAACGTTTTAACGCTTATATACATATTTTGTAATTAGCAACAATATATATAACAATACCCAAAGTTCTATAACACATCGCAAATACATGTAACCTCCTTCATATGTACCGGTTAAAGTTTCAGAAATAAGTATCCCGATTGTATAACATGAACATAATGACACGTGAGTTTCATACATAGTTATATCAAGAATGTAAGCGTTTGGGATCCCACAGCACATTTTAAACATTGCTAAGTAAGGATCTGTATCTTAGAAGGGCCAGAAGATGATTCTATAAGAACTTAAACATGTTGCCCTAATACAATAATAAACATAATAGTTTTTTTGTGTTTGACTGATACATCACTGTATATTTATCACATGTAACATCCCAATATCAGAAAAATTGCCCTTTAGGCCTGGGCATAATGGATATCACAAATTTTACTATACATCTGTGGCCAGAAGTATGAGTATAGCTTCATTCCTTCTTAACTTTAACACTACATGGAGGTGAGTGGTCACCTTCCTGCCCTGGCCACTTTACTCCTGGGGAAGGAACCTCCAATACCCAATGAATAAGATGCTGGGTGGGCTCCCCAGCTGGTCTGGTGGTTTTTCGAGAAAAACCATTGCCCATGACACGAATTTAAACAATGTTAACAGCTGTCCCTGTGCTTAATTAAGCAGCACACTATGAAAGCATACAGGAAATGGAGCTCTGGCTCTATGCATTAACCCAAGCAAGCACTTGTGGTCTAAATTAATCTACCACAGGTACACTGCTGATTATTTTTCTGGAAACCTCTACAGCAGGATGAATATATGGAATGAAATGTGGGCAAGTGACTGGCTTATTTCAGTACCCTGTCTGCTTCTGTGAGGAAATGACAAAAACTACAGACCTCCAACTCAATACTGGCACTCATTGTGTTCTGAATGAGGTACTTTCTGAATATGTATCAAATTTCTTACTGTGGACATAAAATGGCTTAACTAATGCAGAAAAGCCATCTGAAGATGGGTATCCTAGCATACAAACCTTTCTGGCGTATTTTTCTGCACATTTCTGGTCTTACTCCAGGGAGATGCTGCAAATCTGGTTCCTGCCGACAGTCACTAATTGGGACTGTTGAATTGTCAAAAGGGTCTGCACATTTTGGATCAGAATCTGAGCGACACACCCAACACTTTATACAGAAACCTAAAAAATGTGAGTGATAAAAATTGAAATCAACTCAGGTTATTAATATGTATGTATAGGTCATGTAATCTAGCAAAACTCATCTCGTCTAGGGACAAAGAAAAAACAACAAATTCTATTAAAACAGAGTCCCTCTTAAGCAGTTAACAGTTGCTCACGAAGTCAAGAAATTTCCCGCACTTTATACAACTAGAGCATCGTCACAATTACCATGATCACAAGAATGCACCACAGGTCCCAATCTTGAACCATGTGAATCCACTTCGCATCCTCTCATCCAATTTCTTTGAAAGCCACACAAGTATTATTATTATGTGTGTGTGTGTGTGTATATATATATATATATATATATATATATATATATATATATATACACACACACACACACACATATATACTTACATCTTTCAAGTCTTCCAACAAGAAATCTTTCTGCATTTTGCTTCTCCCCACACGTGCCATGTACCCCATATATCTCACGAATCAGTCATGAAAATAATACTTCATATGGAAAACTTCATTAAGCTCCCCTCTGTGCTACTGTCCCTAAAATCCTGTTACTTCTTTCCTCTGAGGTCTGTGATCCAAAATGCAATGAAACCCTCAAACCTCCTACAAAAGGCCCTCCTGCAAACCATTAAACTTTCAAGAAAGAAAGAAATTGCAAGATCACATTGCAGATACATGATACGCATAGATTTTGGACTTAAACTGCACGATCAAAACAGGGCACTTTCACACAGCGGGAGAAATGTGTGGAAGTAAATATACAAACACAATTTTTTACGGAACGGCAAAGAAGAAAGGGGCTCTTGAACACATCTGATAAAAGAAACGTGGTATTCATACACCACGCTTCCCTAAACACAAACCTACGCCGACCATGTAATAACCAGTACTGTTATTAGAGCACGTAGGCCAGGTATATCCTAACCTCAACCTAACTTCGCCAAATGTCATGTCGAAGCTTCTGGAATCAACACGTGGCCATAATGTGTGCCCAAGTAATTCATTATTAACAAAAGTAACAACTTTGAATACAAATAACAACACCACATACATTTAAGAGATCCAGCCATTAATTTTAACATCAACACCTCTACTTCACCAGTTCATGTACCTTACAAGGCCTAACCCATTACTTACCTTCTTCTACTGACAATAATAATACCACTGTAACAAAAGCTAGCAAAGAGCACGAGTTAGCTGCCATTTTTATTTACGTACTAGAAACTGAATTTTACAAGGCACTTGTCTACGTCCTGTTGTTCAAAACCATCAGCCATTACTTGTACTGATCACGTGACCACGACGCCCATAGATTGTGCCGCGCCCCAGCGTTGTAGACTCGCGTGATACGCAACAAAGGCAACAGTGGTTACGGGTGTAACTGTACTTGTTTTAATTGCCCTAAATGTACAGAGTGCATATTGGTAATGACGAAAGGTAATTGCCCCTCTGACGCAAAGTTGGTTTTAGTTTTAGGTGTGGCACTTCAAGGCGGTAATAATCCACTTGGTGATTCAAAGCAAAATTGCTAACAATAATCAGCAATGTCACCTGTAAATGTGCCAAATTTCCAGAAATACACATTTGACATTCGCTTCTTCTAGTGTTGCGCCACTCACGTTTCTTGAACTTAAATTTAAAAAATGCCACATTTAACTGAATTCGCAGTGCGTTAGGAATTCTACTGCTCCGGGATGGGCGACTCATGCATGAGCTTTCCCTGACAGTTTTTAGGAGCGTTCGTATAGTCGCAAAAAGTGTGTTTTATCTTCGTCTGCTTGTCCGTCTGTCCGTTCGTTTGTGCTCATATGTCTCTTGATGGACGGATTTTCGTGAATTTTGATGCTGAAAACGTTTATTAAACTGTGTCGTTATAACCTAAGTTTGGTTAACATCGGACAAAATGTCAGGCACTTTACATAAGGACCCAAGTGGGTTTACATTTTTAAAATATTTTGCAGTTCCAAAACACTAAAACAAATGAGATTCCATGGAAAGGATTTCAGTGTTCATATTGTTGACAGAGACGTACAACTCGCCAATTAGAATCACTTTAATTATTAACCAACAATTGCACTATATAAAATGTCATATTAAAACACTGAAAATCGCTCCGACATGTTTCGATCCTAAGATCATCCTCAGGGAGCTACGTTGTTCCTTGCTAACGTCATTTTAAAAACATTCACAAAATAATTCCATTATATTAACAAGGTGTTGTGGCAGCATATCTGTAATATAAATTATACTTATTAAGTAATTACTTAATAAGTATAATTTATATTACAGATATGCTGCCACAACACCTTGTTAATATAATGG
>Ga0123354_10000660_pt1 | contig 36465 bp, 29 predicted proteins | sample TergutLab28metaG_2_FD_97872 | JGI IMG/M metagenome (GOLD analysis project Ga0123354, IMG submission 97872) | Labiotermes labralis P4 segment gut microbial communities from Petit-Saut dam, French Guiana - Lab288 P4 | ecosystem: Host-associated > Arthropoda: Insects > Digestive system > Gut ... | reverse complement strand
CCCCCCCCAAATTGCGCCATTTATGAGGTAATGTGGAAAAATATGTTAGAGCTAGACAGGCCACAGATGACGATGTAATAGGCCCATGTTCTTAGCATTCTGGACAACAATGGCAACAAACTTGCACTCAGAATGTTTAATACTTGTTGCTCTTCTACTGCAACAATGATTGCATGAAAGGTACTCAGCCCGTGTTATTAAATTAAAAACATGTAGCTTTCTGTGAATAAAGGTTCAGAAATTGGAACTTGTTGAAGTATGTGGGAAAGCTGCTTATAGGAAACCTAATCGAGCTGCACGATGTTTGACTTCAGCATTCGTGACAGTTACTTGCCTATTGCTTATCAAAGATATAAACTTAAGTAAACCAGTCCACTGAGCTTTGATGTCATGCAATGTGGAATGTTTGATGATCTGGTCTTGTTACTAAGCTGTATCTTCTTCACTTTCCAATCGTTTTATCAGTTCCAGTGTCTCTTAGAGTTAACATAATTTGTTTTGCCTTAAATGCAATTCAAGGTATGAGGTTTGGCTGAGATGTCGCTGAGGATTCAAGTCTTTTGTAATGAAACGGTGTGATGAGGGGAGGGGTGTTGGTGGTTCCCTGTGTTTGGAAGGATCATTGTGTTTTCTTGACCCATGAAGATTAAGGCACTATAGTCTTTTGAAATGTAAGGAACCACTGAGCCATTGACAGCGTTACACATTACAGAAGACTTGAAAGCACTTAGCTGCCTTTTGTGATTCCATCTTGAATGAGTGGGTAGATTTTTCCATGATGAAGGGCAGTGCCAGCAGTAACACTTCAAAGGTGCATGTGGGAAACAATGAGAAAGATACTGTAACATTCATTTGGCCAGGTGCTGAAGCATATGGATTAAAGAGCAGTACATGTAAAACTTTACTGACTTGTTATAGTCTGGATGTAAGTTTAAAGTTTTTGCAGTTAAGAAAAAATATTCTGGCTCTCAGATAAGTTGGCTAGCAAAGTTTTTTTACTGTATCAGTAATTTCATACCAAATGCCCCCCCCCCCAAAAAAAAAGTTAATGTATGCTGTGAATAGTGAAGTACAGTTCTTCTTGCACCCTGTTTTCCCAGTCTTGTGCTACAGAGGTAGCTGTTACTCCAGTGGTAGAGCCTGGCTGGAGTCAGACTGCTATCTCATGGCAATGTGCAAAGAACTGATTTCACTAGCTTTATGAAGTGCGTGTTGGGAGAGGCATTATGTAATAAAAGTGTTCTGAGGTAAGATAAAACAAACCCATATTTTTAGAAACAGAGTTGATTGCTGCAGGAATACCCATTTGCTACAGCTGTGCCTGCTCTGACTCCTGCTGTTGTATGGTAGGCTACAAGTCAGTGTCTGCACAACAGGTACCATAAAATTGTGATCAGAATCTGATGTGCAAATACGTTTTGTACTTGAAAGGGAACTTGGCCAGATAAAGCTCGTTTACAGGTGTCATGTCAGTTGGTATAGTTATCTTTCCTGCATTCTGAGCAGTTTGGTCTTGTCACTGCCATGCAAGAACATAGATCCTTGTTGCTGTAGTGTCATTCAGATATTTTTGTTTGGTAATTTGTTAAATGAGGTTTGGGTAGTAAAATAGTCTGCATAGTTTATGGGTTATGTGTAGTTGATTGTTACTTTTATATAGCGTTTCACATTTCAAAAAAGACGGTAAAAGTATGAGCTAGGATGTTACCACTTCTCTCCCATTGCCACAGATAGTGCATCCCACTTCTAATCTCCTCCCCACACATGTAAATTCTGTCGCAGGCATTCTGTACCATTTGGGCTGTCTCTAACTTGGTGCTCTTCCTCTGTCATAGACCTAAATATTTTATTTGGCATCTTTGAAGTTATGTTCAGCCCCACATGTGAGAGACCAAGTTTCACACCTATACAGCCCTAGGTAGTGAAAAACGCATTGTACATTTAAAGCAGTAGACATTTTGTTATTTATGATGATGGTAATTATGTTGAGTGTGAGAAAGACACTTGCATTTTTACCATTAGGAAGAATATTAAATTTGAGTTTCCATTCCGGTATGAAAATAGTACTTGGATAACTTGTGTTTCCTTTCAGACTGATCAGTGTTCATTTGATGTGCAGTGGAAATATTCCTTCCAAAATAAAGGGTTTTATAGGATAGCAGTTTGCGAGTGATGTGCTAAATATGTACAACTAAGTTGAATTTAATTGCTGACAGTGTGCGAATGGACATCTTGCAAATGGTGATCTGTACATGGGAAACCTGGATACCAGCATAGTAAAACGATGTGAGACAAGCAAGGCAATGGGACCAACAGCAGTAATGACTCTGCGCACTTTGTCTTGCAGGTGTCGGCTGTCTCCTCATACATCATTCAAAGCTTTCCAAGAAGCAAAAAATGCATTGAGGAACATGCACGGGCAGAAGGACATCATATCTACCATATCTGATGTGTCATCTCATCAGTTGGTGTGGGTTAAATGTGAAGAGAATTCCAGAAATTTGCAGAACTGTCATTATTGTAACTCTTCATTTGCAACCAAAAATGAATTGGAGATTCACATGTCTAAATTACATCCTGATACATATCATGTTAAATGTGATGCAGTAGTTGGGGTTCAAGATGAGCCTTTCGCCCAGTCAGATGCCTGTTCAGATACGGTTGGCAGTGACAGTGAGTGGTTGCATGATGCTGCAGTCAATGCTGCAGGACCTGGCCATGTTCAAAAAAAGGAGGTCAAACTAACAAGACATTGTAGAAAAATTTTTCAGCATTCTGTGAAGAAGAATTTTCTTTGTAAAGTCTGTGAGAGAACATTTACTAGACAGTATGATTTAAAGAGGCATTCAGATTGTCACCCTCCACCAAGAACAGATAAAACGGAAGAGAGAGAATTTGTGAATGATGCTGATACAGGTGATTTGTGGGCACAGTCAGAGTGGGATGAGGAAACAAAAATAGATTATGAATTGATGTTAGATGAAGAGTTTGTAAAGAAAGGTAAAAGGAAGCGTGCAAGGTCAGCCTCCTTCCATTGCATGGAATGTGGCAAGAACTTCTCTCTGAAGGACAGTTATTTCAGGCACATGCGTATACATACAGGAGAGAAACCTTTCACATGTCACATCTGTGGTAAACAGTTCCGTGATTCAGGTGGTCTTGCCAGACATTTGAAGGATGTTCATGCTCGTATAAAGAAATTTAGTTGTGATTTGTGTGGTCGGAGCTTTGCTTCAAAAGCAACGACAGAAGATCACCGTCGTATACATACGGGAGAACGTCCCTATGTTTGTGATTCCTGTGGTAAAGCATTCAAATCCAAAGCATCGCTGTACATTCATAGTAAAATCCACACTAACTTATTTCCTCATAACTGTTCTTATTGTGAGAAGCACTTCCGTCGTCGTCAGGAACTGCTGGCTCATGTGACAACACATACGGGTGAAAAACCTCATGCATGTGATACTTGCGGGAGGTGTTTCAGGGTGAGGGGAGAACTGTTACGACACAAACTGATCCATTCAGAAGATAAGCCATATGCTTGTACTGTGTGTGGTTTGACTTTTAGACAGAAAAGGTATTTGAAAAACCATGAGAAGACTCGCCATGCAAGGCTGGAGTTGAGTACTTGAACTTGTATGTGAAGTTTGCTGTTCTGTAAATACTTCAGTCTCCCAGGATGTTTTTGCTAACACATTACTTATTTCATTTCATGGGTATTACATATACCATTCATTTCATCTGTAATTTGATGGTACAGAAACTTTTTGAAGAGTACAAATTACAGGGCTTCTCGTTGTGCTGTTTTTCCAACCCTCGTTTCCTTTCATTTCACTTTTGTCCACATGTCCTCTTGAGCATTTCGTTTTAAAACATCGTTAAAACTTTTTCTTCCCTTCAGATGAGAGAACAATGTACACTCTTGTACAAAAGTACATTTATGTATTTTGATTCACATTTTTAGTGTGAAGAGATTGTGCACCATGGCTCAGGTGGTTAGTTGCCATTCTCTCACTGGAGGTCTGGGTTCAATCCCAGGCCAGTCCGTATGAGATTTGTGGTGAACAAAGTCTTGGCACTGGGATATACTTTTACTGCAAGTGCTTCATTTGTCTACAGTCAGTATCATTCCACTAATGCAGTGCAAACATGAAATTTTTTACCAATGATGTTCGATCTTGGTAATTGTCATTAAATAACATGCCTGAATAAATGGAAATAAATAGTCATATGCATTCCCCAAATTTATCTGGTCTTTTTAAGACTACATTCATTAGACATGAATGTAATTTCAGTTTGTTTTTGTTTCTGGGTATTTCACCATTGTAACATTTTCAGAGGATTGGTTGACTGGCCTCGTGTTTTGACCTTGTCCTGCATTGTGATGATACAACACAGACATGTTTTGAATTGTAAGCCAGCATCTGTACAGGCATCTCATAGATTTTCTGCAATTGTCTATTTATTATATATATGTTTTTGCGTAATAAATTGTCACCATAGACTCCAGCTGATGAGTTCCACTCATTCATATTCCTGCATGGGTTTTCTTGAAGCTTCTTTATGGCAGGTTCTAAAGGAGTAACAGTGAGACATCTCCTTGTTTCAGAATGCTTTTGAAATTCACCAGTTGAATGTATATCTGTGCAAACTTTGGTATATATTTTGTTCAGTTAGCCTGACAAGTTTTTCTGAGTATACCAGCCGCACCATGCAGGCAGATTGTGGGATAAAACTTTAAATTGCATGATCACCACTACCATCCCCATCCTTGTAACTCATTATTCAAAATGCTCCATTATACATTGCTGTATAATTTTGAGGTACTCTCATGTGATGAGCTGCAAGCAAATAAGAATTCTACATATACAGTGACAAACATGACTGTGGGCAAGGAAACAATTTTATTTCTTGTATTCAAATTTTTTACTTTCACATGTGTGCTTGAAGTTTCTTAATGAATGATCGTGTCTTTATGAGGTTCGTGGGGCACCAGTCAGAACAGGAATTTATGCAGGGTAGTGACTGTGGTTATTTTGTTTTAATACACTTGGATCATCTGGCAAGTGCATGCAATCTTTCCCTGTAGCACCCACTTCCCCCTTCCCCTCCTTTAAATTGGTGCTGTGCCATTGGACACTGAAATTGTAGTTTTTAATGTTAAGTCCAAAAGCCATGTTCATTCCTGCTGGATTATGACACTTTGAAGAGCGGGTTTATCTTACTGTGATTGATGTGTATGACTGCATTAACTGTTTTCATTCATTTATTAAAATATCATGTTTATTATTATTAGCTTAACCTTTAGACGCCTAACGTCAACTATAGTTGACGTACCGCACCGCTAACTTCCAAAGTTGCATTTTATATATTTATTCAACAAATATAGGTACCGAATATTTTAAACATGGCGTATACTCTCCGTTTTTTTCTCTTAAAAATGCAATTTGTTTCATAATTCTAACTTATTTGGTTCCTGTACTATTCACATTTTATATACAGGTTGTGCTAAAATTGAAAAAAAAAAAAACAATTCCGGCGCCAAAAGGTTAATCGCACTTCCCATATTGTCAGTGGGGTCAGGCTCAGTCAGGGGAAGGAAATTTGCTCCAAACCCTAAGGTCAAGGGGCATATCCTGGGAGCTTGCTTACTATATGACATGTTTGTAGTAGTACTGCTGTTTGCCTCACTCATATTGAAGATGCTTTTGGTTAAACCTGTATGCTCCAGATATTTTAGAAAGTTTTTGGTGGCCAATCTTTCTGCTGAGATGACTAAGGGATATATAAATGTAGTTAAGCTTCCAGATATGTTTGATTTCCAGGGCCAGATTTTCATATTTTGTTGTTATTTTTTTTATTGGAGTTGTAAGTCAAATGTACATGTATTAGAGCTTGCATTAACACTGAGTTGGTACTTTTTTTTATGTTTCTATTGTAATTGAACTATAAGACATTTCCATCTTTATTTAAGCACAGCAAGGGCCATTATTTTATGCTTTTTGTGGTGTGATTGAGTACATGTGTAAACAGTTTCTGGGTGAAATATTTTTAGTGTCTACAAGTGAGAAAGTTGACTAGTAATGAAATGTTGAGTGAACAAGAGTTATTTTTGTACTGCCAGTAATACAACTTTGTACACATTACCTGTAGACATCGGTCAAAAATATGGAGTAGTGTAATTATATTTTCCTCCAAATAGGTAGTTTTATGTTGGTAATAAACATGTATCATACAGAGGTGTGTTTGTTATGTTTTGGTATCTGGCTTAAGTTGGGAATAACAGGCGCATTCAGCTATCCAGCAGTTGTAGTACCGCACCTTCAGGTGTCTTTGACATTTACCTGTTTCCTTTACTTTACTTGAACTGGAAATGTAAAATTGTTTTAACACATTCCCTGGCTTTACAAAACTCTGTAAATGCATATTGCAGTTTTTATGGATTGGGGTTGAGTGGGCATTGCTTAAGATTTCCAAGAGAAGAATGAATGTCTTTCTAATGGACTGCTGGCAAATGACAAGGTTTCCAGGACCGGCCGTAATCACTCTGCAAACTTTGTCTTGCAGGTGTCAACAGCCTCTTCCTACAACATTCAAAGCATTCCAACAAAAGTCTGTACATAATGAATCACGTACATTGAAGTACTCCAAACTGGAAGAGAGCAGAGCTGTCTTGAATGAACAGAGTACAGGAAATGAAGCACCTAGTTCTTATACTACAGGTGGCAGGAGGAAAGGTAGACCATTCAGAGGATTGGAAGTACGCAGTAGACTTACTTCTGGTCGTTCCAGAAGGACTGCTCATTGTAATCGGAGGTCTGCAGTGAGGCAGAAACCAAAAGTTGAAGACACAGGAGAAATTAAAGAAGACTTAAATAGTAAAAGTTTGTGGTATGGAATACCCAATGATGATAGTGATGTAGAGCAGAAGCCTGATGTAGATGACTTGGATAAATACCAGCCAGCTGGTTATCAGTGCAATTTATGTGGCAAAACTTTGGCTGTAAAGGAGAACTTAAAGGTGCATATGAGGATACATAGTGGTGAGAAACCTTTCACTTGTCATGTGTGCGGTAAACAGTTTCGGTGGGCCGCTGGTCTTGCCAGACACCTCAAAGAAGTGCATGCAGGCATTAAGGAGCATGGATGTGACATTTGTGGAAGAATGTTTGCTGCTAAAGCAACTCGGGATGGACATCGTAGAATACATACGGGTGAACGGCCGTATGTGTGTGATTCTTGTGGAAAAGCTTTCAAAACTCAGGCCACCTTGTATATACACATAAAAATACATTCAGACTTATTTCCTTTCACGTGTACCCACTGCGGGAAAAAGTTCCGCCGTCACCAAGACCTTGTGAACCATGTGACGACCCACACGGGGGAGAAACCCCATGTGTGTGATGTGTGTGGGAAGGGATTTGGTGTTAAGAATGATATGAGACGGCACAGACGGATACATTCAGATGATAAACCTTATGTTTGTGCTATGTGTGGTTTGCGATTTGCACAGAAAAGGTATCTCAAAAACCACGATAAAAATCACCATAGGAGGGAAAATGTAGGAGATGTGTGACTTAATGAGAATGGAACTTGTCTGTAGGTATAAGTGTTCTGTGAAGGTTGTTCATATGAAGTGTGTGTAGTGATTACTGTGGTGAAGGAGCAGGGGCTGTGGTGGTAAAGTGATTTGAGTGCATCCCACAGAGGTACTTGTAAAGGGGATTATGCATTTGGTATGGTAGTGGGATGCCTGCTTTAGCACTCAAGGGGCCTGGTTTTAATTGCATCTGATTCTTCTCCCAGATCAATCGGCAACTGGCTGTCAGTTGACCAGGCCTCGTAGTTGGATTTTGAGAAAGTAACTGATGGAATGGACCCTTTTTTTATGACACCAGAAATGTACCTTCTCCAAATTGAGACCATGTATACTGTAGTAATTTATTTGTATTAAATTGCTTCTTGATCGATGATTTTGAGTCTTTTATATGCTTCTGAAGGCATGACACTTTCAAAATGGATGCGACCGTTAAGTGGTAGATTTTCGCAGAAGTGTTGGAGGATGGTGGATTAGACTGATACAACTAAGTACAGGGTCTAGTAATGGATTTGCATTCTGATTCTTAACACTTTGGTACTGAACATTGTATGCACATAGCATGCATTGTGATGATCAGAACACCAAATGTTAAATAATTATATCTGATCCTATGTAGCTGCCATTGAAATTGTGCTCTTCTGCAGATCACTTTGGGCATTTAATTCTGGCACCAAAGGGCTAACTTAGGACAGTTGGTGGGGGGTTCTTGGATCCAGTATCCCAGAATCCTAAACACTCCTAAATTTGGCTGAGTTTCTGAACATGTAAATTTAACGTAAATGTCATTCTGCTGTTCTTCTATCTTCACGTTGTTCATGGTGGTGTCACCTTAGATAGGCCTGCTCAACCATTTATGTGGTCACTCAATTATTTTACCAACCACTGCACTTATATAAATTTATAAAATTTACACCTTAAAACATTAAAAAGGCTCCGATATGTTTCGCTCCTAGGACCATCATCAGGGAGCTATATCATCCTTGCTAAAGTTACACTATTAAAAGTCATATTAATTTCACTATTCCAGTTGGTTTTGTGGCAGCATGACTGTGATATAAATTATACCAAGTAAGTATCGTCAAAAATAAATATAGAATAATTTTATACACAAATAATTAGGCTTGTTGGACTGATGTGAATTTACTCTTAACGTGTTGTGTTGCCAAGAGTGCCCTGTTATGGATGTGTTTTCTGTGTTTCGTGGTGTGGTACTTTGACGATACTTGCTTGGTATAATTTATATTACAGGCATGCTGCCACAAAACCAACTCAAATAGTGAAATTAATATGACTTTTAATAGTGTAACTTTAGCAAGGACGATATAGCTCCCTGATGATGTTCCTAGGACCGAAACATGTCAGAGCATTTTTAATGTTTTAAGGTGTAAATTTTATAAATTTATATAAGTGCAGTGGTTGGTAAAATAATTGAGTGACTTGACAACATGCACGGTATAACAAGGAAAAAAAAAAACTTTTATATGGTGATGAGCAACTTTGACAAAATTTGGTCTGCATTCAAGCAACATGAAATTCAACACACAATGTAGAATGAATAAAAATATGTGTTAATTACATGTTTGATGTGCTGGGACAACTTTATTCTTAACTTCTATATCTTTCTCTTTGGTATGTTAACGTCAGGTTGAATTTTGCTGTATTTAATGATGCTTTGTGAACTGCATAGGTTGTTGCATTGAAAAGGATAGTGATTGTGATAAGAGGGAAGTTGTTTCGCATTTTAAAATATTGTCCCAACATTTGCCTTGCAGACTGAGGTAGAGCATAGCAACTTGTCAGTTCAGCTGGCCTTCAGTCGAGGAATTACACTTGACGTTGCCCATATGCGTAGCAGGCACGCTTGTCTGCAGTGTTCGGTATAACTGTCCATATTTGTTATGAAGTAGTTGTAGGATTAATGGCATTGGAATGGTGCAGTTTGTAACATGATCCCTGTAAGGTAACTCATGTTTGTTATGTTGCTACGGGTATTTTAATGTTAATGTACATCAGCACTATAAAATGTTTAAAACTGGATGATTTATGTACTTAGCATACACATATTACCTGTATGCCACTTGATGTGCACATACTATTAGTATGTCACTTCACGTGTAATATTATCAGTATGTCACTTCATGTGCACGTACTATTGGTATGCCACTTCACGTGTGCATACTATCGGTATGCACCTTCATGTGCATATACTGTTGGTTTGCTACTTCATGTGCACACATTGGAATGTCACGCCACATGCACATACTATTGGTATGTCACTTCATGTGTGCCTGTTATCAGTATGTTGCTTCACATGCACGTATTATTGGTATGTCACTTCACGTGCACATATTACCGGTATGTCACTTCATGCACATGTACTATCGGTATGTTACTTCATGTGCGCATACTATAGGTATGTCAATTCACTTGCATATACTATCGGTATATCACTGATGTGCACATACTATCGGTGTGTCACTTCATTTGCATATACTGTCGGTATGTCACCTCATTTGCACATACCATGAATGTAGTATTTAAACTGTGTCCCCATTCATCAGTCATCAACTTCGTGGTGTTATATTGCCTGTTGTCATGTCGCATGGGTACATGCACCTTGGAAAGGTATGTAAACAGTTTACAGATGCATTCCATCAATGTGTCTTGTAGGTCACTATCTCTCAAGGAAAGTAATTAGGTCTCTTTCTGCAAGTGGGTGTGTAAGCGTGTCCAGGGCAGCAGGATGCAGAAGGTGAAGGATGAATCACAAAATAACAAGGGGTCAACAATATACAGTAGGTGAACTTGATATATACTTCATCCTGCCTGTTAATGATCTCGCTGAGTTAGTAGCTTGACAGTGGTAAAGGAAACTACCTCTTCTGACTGCCGACATGACACTGAAGATGATGTGTGTGACATACACAGTGTAGTGTTTGCATATGGAGGGCACATACTCAAGTGTTGGATGTATGAAGATCATTTGACCATTTCTAAGTGGTACTATTGAAGAGGAATGTGACACAGATTGATACTGTTATGCAGATTCTAAAACGCCTGAGCTGCTGCTTTGTAAGGTTCTGTGCAGGAAACATTGTGCTTTGAAAGCTTCATGTAATAAATATTGCTATGGGCATATGCAATCCAAGGGTGACAATGTGTTTTTGTAATGGATGTGGCATGCCACTGTCCTAGGCTTCACGTGCGGGAGGTGTGAAATTGTGTGCTTTGTAAGTAACCCTAACACAATACATTGTTATGCATTTGTTATGGTAAGGTAAGTCCCTGCATACACCTTCGATGGAAGTAGGGCTGCAGCCATTCTTACCCTTAGCGCTAGATGGAGGTAAAAATATAGAATGCTGTTTGGTTAAGATGGTTAATGACAAGTTGTCTGTGATTCAGTATCCATGTGGTTGTTTGTAAATATATTTTCATTGGTTTTTTTACTGAAACTGCAGTTGAAGTTAGAACACTACCTCGCAGTGTAGTCAGTCATTGGTTGTGAATATTGTATTGTTTCAATTCATCGGCACCGAATGTTTTGTTTGTGTGTGTGTGTGTGTGGGCGCGTGCGTAATGTGTAGTGTGTTGGTCAAAACACCAAATGATATATATATGTTTGTATGTAGCCCCAATTCAAATTTCAGTGTTCTGCAGACTACTGTAAGTATTTAATTTTGGCACCAGAAGGTTACAGAAAACACCATCTTGTGGCATAGAACTCCATGTTTTAACATAGTGACTAAATGGGCAGCTGTGGCTGATACCCCCCTGTGGAGGACTGGATCCACAATCATTTTGAGCTTGAAAGTATGTCATGGCTAATGATCACTCAGAATAGAGGGTAGTAGGAAGAAAAAAATATTTATCTTAGGGGCACAGAAATTCTAGGCATCTGGTTGTCTGGGTGATGAAATTTTGTGCACTTTGCATCTAATATTTTCAGCATAATTTTTCCAGCCTCCTCCCACCAACCCCCTTAACAGATAGAAGTGTGTACCAGTCCACATGCACCGAGTATGGGTCCTCAGCATGGAAATTGCTTCATGTCAGTGGCACCTGAGAATTTTGGAGCTGGCTTCTAGATTTTTAAAAATTTCTGGACCCCTGGTGCACCTTCCACATTTCTGGAGTTTGTCTAAGCACAACTACTATGTAGTTCTGAAATGGGTAACGGTTGTCTAGAAAAACTCGTGGCATAAGCGTTAACTAACAAAGCCTGTCAGCTACACATGGCTGTTGAACTGTGTGTAACCAAACAGACCATTTGCAATGTGTTAAGAAGGTAAATGCGTTCCTGATAAACACAGTGTTTGTTGTGTTCTGTCTGGTACTAAAATGGGACTAAGGTCTCTGGTTCATATCTTTTTCAGCTTCTCCCTGTTTACGGACTTGAATACCCATGCCACTTGTGATTGAATGAATACTTGCTTCATTGTTCACTGAATGAATGCTAAGTTCCCTATTGATAAACTTAATTCTTGAATTGAAAGTACTTTTGCACTCCATCAATGCAACTGTGATTATTTCAGGAAGCACAGTGGGATGCCTCATACCAGGGTTAACTGAATTCTGCTGGTAATGGATGAGTGTAAGTTGGTTGTCTCATGCTCCCAGCCAGTTACTTAACTGTGTTGATGTGATGGTGGTCTCATATAGAGAAAAGATGTGTGAAAATGGTTACTTCATCTCCCTGTTTCATCTCAGGCCGGCAACAATCACACTGTCCAAACTTGAACAACACGCGTCATCTTGTCCTGAACAATTTTAATAAGCCAAATGGCAACCTTTTGCCATCAGGTGGGCCTGTAGATTGCCCTTAATAAGAGCATTGTTCTGCTACCAATCAACATTTGGGATTATTTTTTTTGATCACTGTTGTCAGGCTGTTTGTTCAACATGTCAGCATTCAGCAGTGTAACACGATGATTGTTTTTTATTTGGTGTTCAGTACATGCTGGCATTGAACAACTTTGTGTACTGGAGATCTTTTTTGCAGTGTGTGTCATATAGGTACTGAGCACATGTCAGCATGCTGCAGTGAAGGGGATTTAGTTATGTGGGCAGATATTTTACATTGTCACAGAGTAGGTGTTTTCCTGCAGGCAGCTGCATAATATAGCTAACAACAGGTCAGATAAAGAGAAGGCCTTTTTATGTTACTGTATTTGAGGAAGAGTTGTGAAGAGCAAAGTTACAAGGTGTGTGTGCTGTAGTGTTTTATGATTATACAATGAACAGCAGCAAATTATCAAGTGGTAGAGTAGTATAATTTAGGAATGGTGACATTATGTTTTAGCTAAATTGACATTGCATGCATTACTTCTGTTTGTATGCCCACATTTATATAACTTTGTGGCTGGTGGTGGGCATAGTCATTTGCTGTGCTTAATGTGGTAGATCTGAACTGTGAAATAACGTGAGGCATTTTATAAGGGCAAAGTGGATTGGAGTGATGTGTCTGGTACCACTAGTTGTGTTTTTCCCACCCCATGTAACTTGACTACACTGTATGTGGAATGTATATGGAGATGTGGGTGAAGTTTAACTATATGGAGCAGAGTTTTTTTGTGAGTAGCTTCACTAGTCAAGAACGTCTCTGCATTCTGTGGAATAGGATGGTTAAGTATCATGTTTATCTGTTTAAAATCCTCTTATCATTTTACCTCCCCATCAAGGCCTAGGTTTTACAAGTGGTCTGTTTCCTTCAGGCTTTCCTGTCAAAATCCTGTTTACATGCCTGCTCTCCAATGCATGCTGCACCTGCCACCCATCATATTGATTAGATAATATTTGGCAAGGAGAACAAATCACAATGTCTCTCGTGCAGTTCCCTTCACTGTACATTTGCCTAATCCCACTTAGGTCCAAATATTATCCACAGCACATAGTTCTGTAACATGGGGGAGGAAGTTCCACACACAAAACCACAGGCAAACTTAAATTTTTCATGTATTGTAATATAGAGATTTTTAGATACAAAGTAGTAAGGTGAATGATTCTGAACTGAATGGTATCGTGCATTTCTTGGTTTTCTTCTGTTCTTAAATTAGTGCACGTTTAATTCATCAGTGGTATCACCAAAGATTTTAACTTCACCTCATTTTCAAGGCATGTGTTAACACGGTGCAGGAGCATTTAAACCCCAGTCTATAGCGTGATGCCAATAGCTGTATTTAAGGGTATTTTTTTATACCTGCATGTTGTAAGTATACCGTACTGCCATGAAGGGTTGGCTCTCTCAACACATGAACTTCCCACTATTTGCTTCCAGACCACTGTCTTCAATAGCAGGTCGTAAATCTTCTAGATTTTCTCTATAGTACTTAAGTTTTGTGCTATAAATTAGCATTACTCCAGACTAGAAATTGACATCATATACTCTCATTTTCACAGAACCCTCATATGGCATAGTCTAAAGCGAATTTTCAATGCAATGGCAGTAAAGCTTCTTGTTCTACACTAGTGTGAACTGGAAATGTGTGGTATATTTACTCATATGTGGCTGTATGTTTCATGTAGACAAATTTTATTTGGCCTAACTAATTTCATGTGTGTACCAAACTCCATGAGCATGTTATAGAAAACTTCCTGCCTAACTTAATCACAGGCTTACCTGAAGTACATAAATGGCTGATTTGCTATTCTACTGCAGCCCCTGGATGCAGATGCACAAACTTTTGTGGAGAGTCTTTACATCCCACTGATTATTTACATATGGCAATCAGAGCCCAGAATCTTCAGCCCCCTGTTACTAATTTATATTTATTGTCATCAAAACTTTGTGTACAGTTGGACTGCTGCCTTGCCAATCAAACCTGCTATCTCACAGCATGGTTTTGAAAATATAAGGACAGTTATATGTAGCTCCTTTATGTTCAGTTTGTTTTGGATTGGTTGGATGTGGTGCATTGAGGTGTGTGACACATGCTGCTGAAGATTGAGTGTATTCAGGGATGCAGTGCTATGTCATTGAGTGAGTATTGCTGTATGTTTTAAAGGGCTGTAGTGTCTTTGAAACATTGGGAAATACTCATTCATCAACACAATGTCACATCCCTGTAGACTGGAATCTCTTGTTCAGTTGTGTTCTTCAACACGTTTTCTCATACTAACAGCTGTTTCTCCTGAGCAGAGCAGTGTAGCCACCTAAGAAGCAGAAATGACACTGCACACTTTGTCTTGCAGGTGGCAGTTCAGTGTTTACCAGCAATCTCAATGTACATCAGAGAAGTACATGACAATGTCACAGTGGTCAAGATGGTACCAGAGTACAGGTGGTCTCACCAGTTATTATAATGTAGACACTGTATATGATGATTATGATAATACTGATGCTGCTGGTGGTGGTGGTGGTGTGAGTGAAGGATGTGAGCTTAGCTATAAAAGACATCAAGAAGGATTTAACGAAAATCGCCCTTTTTATGAATGTCATCACTGTGGCAAGAAACTGGCATCAAGAGAAAATATGAAAGTTCATCTCAGAATTCATACTGGTGAACGTCCATTCACGTGTCATATATGTGGCAAGCAGTTTCAAGCTCCATCAGGAATTAAGCGTCATCTGAGAGAAGTTCACGAGGGTGTGAAAGAGCATGTGTGTGACATTTGTGGCCGTGCCTTTGCAAACAAACGGACGTTGGAGGACCATCGTCGTATTCATACAGGGGAAAGACCTTTTGTTTGTGATTTGTGTGGTAAGACTTTCAAGACAAAGGCATCTCTGTATGTTCACAATAAGAGTCACACAAATTTTTTTCCCTTTGAGTGCCCCCATTGTGAGAGATGTTTCCGAGCTCAGACGTCACTGACATTGCATATTCTGCAACATACTGGAGAGAAACCTCATGCTTGTGAGACCTGTGGGAAGCGGTTTCGGATCAAGTATGAGCTTGGGAAGCATAAATTGATTCATTCAGATGGGAAACCATTTGTATGTGTTCGATGTGGACATACATTTAGGCTGAAGAAATACCTCAGAAATCATAACAACACTCACCATAAAGATGCTGAAGTAGTTAAGCATTAAGCTGGACATTTGTTTAGTTAACAAATCTTACTTTTGAGCGTTTGGTCTGTGGGGTCTGGAGTTATGATGCTATTACCCTGAAGATGGTGACAGCCGGTTTTCCTGAAACACTGGTAACCATCTGCTTCATGTCAACACACAAAACCACAATCCAAACAGTGTTACCTGTTGTATGTTATTCTGTTTATCCTGTTTGTACAAGTAATGTTTGTCTGGCTCATACTTGAGTGATCATGCCTGACAGTGTTAAAGCTTAATGAATTTGAGGGTGGATTGTGATCTTGCTCAACACAAAAACATAACACAGTTGTGTAGATACCAATTTCAAATTCTACATCATTTGCTGTAATTTCAAGTGCTGCATGAAGTCATTGAAGTATTCTGTTTGGATGTCTGTTGTGTATCAACACATTTTGTCTTGTGGTGGCCTAAATATAGCTTTCATATGAGATTTTGTGAATAAAGTACATAGCATAAATTTAAATTTTCTGTCTACTGAAATTTACTCTGTAAACAAATATAAGATACTTCCCATGCTACACACCATGCATCATGGCAGATTTAACTGAAAAACTGTATATGTTCTATCATTCATGGACATTGGTGTATGTCCAAGGTTGTGAATTAGTGATAAATATGTGCATAAGAGTACGGACCCTTTAAGTGTTAGGGTGTGGGTGGAGATGGATGTTGTTAAATTTCATACTATGACCTTGTTCGTGAAGGTTAATTGTTTTCCTGCTCCTCATTTCTTATTAAGAAACCTGTTTTGAATATTATTTGAAATAATTTTATCTGCCCTGCACAGACCTGCCAGTGGCAGTGATGATTTAGAAGTGAAGTGTGGTATGTGCTTAAGTGCCACGCTGAGAATGTTGTTGCCTGAAATGTTCAGCTGTTTGTCTTGTGTGCACAGTACAGCTGCTATGTAAAATGACAGCTCAAAACACATGAATGAAGGCAACAGTCTTTATGTATCAGAATGCAGATTTAGTGTAACAGGTTATTATTTTGAGAAGAACCATAGTGGCCTTGTATATTGATTACAGGATAAAATCTACAACAGAAAAGGCTATTTATAAATTAATTAATGAAATTCTAAAAGCTCTTAATAACCTAATGATGGGAGGTATCTTCTGTGATCTTGAAAAGGCTTTTGGTAGTATCAATCACAATATATTTTTAATGTAAATTGAATTTCTGTGGAATAACAGGCAGAGCAAATGCCCTATTTAAATTCTAGTTTAAGGATAGGTATCAAAGAGTGAATACGTGGTGTGGCTATAAAATAAATGAAATGATGTTAGAACATTTTTTATTAAAAAAATTACACAATAGAAATGTTGTCACCCTCCTCAATCCCTACACCGCTCCATGCAAAATCTTCAACTTTTGGAAGCAATGCTGCAGGTCAACTTCTGATAGCTTATTCATGATCTCTGTCACTTTTGCCTTCACTACATCTATGGACTCAAATCTGGTTCATTTTAACACAGACTTGATCTTTGGAAATAAAAAAAAGTCACATGGGGCTAGGTCAGGTGAGTATGGTGGATGTTCCAACACGGTGATCTTGTGCTTCATCAAAAAGTCTTGAAAGACAGGGCGTTGTGTGCCGGTGTGATGTCTTGGTGAAGAACCCATTTCAGCTCTTCTTCTTTTCACCTGTTCACAAAGTTTTGTTAAAACCTCCTTGTAGTAAACGGATGTTGGAAAAAAAGATCATCATCGCTTTAAATTTGGATTTGCTGTGCTGTGCTTTCTTTTGCCTTGGTGAACTGGGGCTCCAGTGCATGGATTGGCACTTACTTTCTGGGTCGTATTGAAAAAAAACCTGATTCATCACAAGTTTTTACATTCTCTAAAAAGTTTGGGTTGTTTTCAATGTTTTCAAGAATGTCAGCACAAATGTTCATTCGAATTTCCTTTCGTTCAGGAATGAGTAGTCTCGTTACCATCTTCGAACACACTTTTTTCATGTTGAAATTGTTATGCAAAATCTCTCGAACAGTTTCCTTGTCAATGTTAACTCAGCAACTGCTCCAATGCTCAGGCGTCGATTTTGTCGAACAATTTCACCGACTTTTCTATGTTAGCATCTGTTTTTGATGTGCTGGGACGACAGGGGCGCTGATCTCCGATCTCTTCCCTTTCCTTCCCTCCTCAAACCTTTTAAACCACTTGAAAACTTGAGTATGACACTCATCACCATAAACCTTCTTCAACAAATTGTATGTTTCTGTAGCGGATTTTCCAAGTTTCGCACAGAATTTCACATTGATGCGTTGCTCCACATTAACACAACATGATTCCAAAGGAGAACAAGAACACGATCCACTTCAAGCAAAGGTTACTGCCAAACTGTTTGCTGCATGACCTTGAAATTGTAGCTGTGAATGAAGGAGACAACACAAGCCAATACCACTCACCGCTCGCTGTTGCCACATTTGCAGGGAAGTGGAAAAAAATGGAGTCTGGTTATTTTATAGCCACACCACGTATATATAGTGTTAATTTTAATCATAATACCAATTTTCGTTGGGGAAAAATAAAACATTGGTTTTCAGAAGGAACGGTTCGAGGACCATGGTTCTTCCTTCCTTATGACTTAACCAATTTTTGTAAATAATAAGTCCAAAAAAATTTTATTTGCATATGGTACTAGTATACTAGATACCAGTCATAACACATAAATTTAAAAAATGATGTGTTCAATATCTTTGAACACATATAGAGAATTTACTATCATTAACTTTGATAAAACATGTTATATTCAGTTCATAGCTAAAATATTTCTTTTATTGACATGGACATTGATTATGATAATAAAATAATGACCATTGCTTCTAACAGAAAATTTCTTGGAATTGTTACTGACAGTACATTGTTATGGAAAATCCATGTAGAGTGAATTATACCCAAAGTAAGTGTTGTTTGCAAGGCATTGAGATATGTCAAGGTATGTATATCACATGAAACATTGATAATGGTTTATTATTCCAATTTATTTTCATTATTAACTACAGATTAATATTTTTTTCTTTCCATTATTAACTACGGGTTAATATTTTGTGTGAACTCTTGATGTAGTATAAAGAATTTCAGGATACAAGAGAGTATAATCAGAATTTTTATGGACTGCGGAAGTAGTTACTTGTGTAGAGATCCGTTTAAGAATCTAAACATTTACCTTTTCTGTTGCAATATGTACTTCCATTTTTTACTGTTTGTGGTCAATAATAGACTAGTAAGTAGCATAAATACTAAACCAAATTCCAACCTTCAGGAACCTTTATCAAATTTAGCAGTTTATGAAAAAGGAATCCATTACTTAGGCTTCAAGGTTTTCAACAGTCTCCATTCCTATATCAGTAACTTGTCTCATGACACCAGACATTTCAACATTCTCCATTCCTGTTTCAGTAACTTGCCCCATGACACCGAACAGTTCAAATCAACCCTAAAACATTTCCTCTATTCTGATTCCTTCTACCCAAATATTTTAATGTAAATAAAGAATTAAAGTTAATGTTGATTATCCTAACTGCTCCTTTTGAACTAATCTGTTAACGTAACATTTTGTTTATCACAGACTGGTTTGAATAAAATGATATGCAACCGTTATTACATGCCTCCTCTGTTTTAAGTGTTTGTATGGCTTTAGTTATATATTTTTTAATTGGTTTTTCGGCGTATTCACAAATTTGTGATATGCGTCTACTAGCTTCATCATTTCTGCCTGTCTGTCTGTCTGTATGGAACAACTCAGCTCCCAGTGGACGGATTTGCATGAAATTAGTTATCAGGGTTTTTCAAAAATCTGTTGGTGGTAATGTATACTTTACATGAAGACCTATGTACACTTAGGTTATGATAATATCTTGCTGGATTATCCTCACAATCAGAAATGTTTCAGACAAAAAGTTTTAGTGAAAGTCAAAACACACAAGTTTTAGAGAACTCAAAACTCACATTTCATGTTAAATAATTTTTTTTTTGAAAATCGTTCTGTTTACAAGATAATATGGAAAATTATGGTAGAGTAGGACTGACCACAGATAATATAATATGATGCCTGTGCATTGCATGCTGGATAACTACCCCCCTCCCATCCACGCATGTATGTGTGTGCGCGCGCGCGCGCGCACACACACACACACAGATAGAGAGAGAGCGAGCGAGAATATGTAATACTTGTTGCTTTTCAATGGCAACAGTTTTGTTTGTACATACATTGCCTGCCTTTTATATAGTAATTTTTAAGTTTGGTGTGATATTTGATGAACTTAATTCCAGTTTTAGTATATTTGTTTGTTTTATTTATGTATATGTACATATATTTGATTTATTATTATATTTACTTATTCTGCATCCAATTGGTTTTTTCACCCTCTCATGGATTTTTAGAATGTATAGAGAGAATTTTGTTATATACTCTATTGCGTTTGTGTGCTGTGATTGTAACAGAACTCAGAGGTCTGGAAGTGCTATATATGTGGTCAGACAATAAAGTTTGTAAAAGGTAAAAGTCCTACATACCTCATTGCTGAATACCACCATAGTCGCCTTCAAAGTACTCCCCTTGGGAAGCTATGCACCGATGCCAGTGCCTAGTCCACCCTTCAAAAAATTTTGGAACTGGTTTTGTGGAATGGCCTTCAGAGCTGCTGTTGTATTACTCATGATGTCATCAATGTCATCAAAATGTCTTCCTTTCAATATTTCCTTTATCTTCAGGAATAGAAAAATGTAATTGGGGTCTAGATCCAGTGAATAGGCAGGGTGTTCCAACACAGTTATTTGTTTAGTAGCTAAAAACTTGCTCACAGACAGTGCTATGTGAGCAGGTGCATTGTTGTGATGCAAGATCCATGAGTTGTTGGCAAAAAGTTCGGGTCTTTTCCGTCTAACTTTTTCACGTAGCCTTTCCAGTACTTCCAAATAGTAGACTTGGTTGACTGTTTGTCCAGTTAGTACAAATTCATAATGCACATACCCTCTATTATCAAAAAAAGTCAGCAACATTATTTTGACTCTTGATTTGGACTGACGGAATTTTTTTTGATCATGGGGAATTGGCAGTCTTCCATTGTGCACTTGGCTGCTTCGTTTCAGGGTCGTATTGGTAGACCCATGTTTCATCACCTCTGATGACATGACCCATAATGTCATCATGCCTGTCCAAAAGGTCTTGGCAAATTGTGACTTCTTTGCTTTTGTTCTTTAGTGAGCTCCGTTGGGACCATTTTTGCACACACCTTCCTCATGTCAAGATCTTCAGTTAAGATTTTCCTAACCGTTTCTTTGTCAATGTTCACTTGCTCTGCTATGCCCCTGACAGTCGGCTGACGATTTTCACGCACAATTTGACAAATTTTTGCAATGTTTTCTTCTGTTCTGCCTGTTGCTGGCCATCCTGATCTCTCTTCATCAGTGACACTTTCTCTTCCCTCAGAAAAACGTTTCCCCCACTTGTAAACTGCTCTTTGCTTCATACCATTGTCCCCATAAACTTGAACTAACATCTCTCTGATTTCGTTTCCACTCTTTTTTCAAGTTTAACAAGAAATTTAAATGTTCTTTTGCTGCTCTAATTCAAGCTCCGACATTCTCGCGGTGGCACACTAAAACACAAGCAGACAATAATAGATGCCACTCAAAAAGAGACTGCCATAGATCAACAAGAACACAGGTGTGAAACGCTGATATGTCACCGTCATCAAACAATACTAAGGCTTTTGTCCAGTGCTGGCATGGCAAGCACACAGTGGCGAGTTCGTGAACTTAATTGTCCGACCACGTATGTTATGACAGCGGATTAGTGATTGGGAGTTATCACCAGTCATTGAAAATGTGTTGTAAAACTGTACACTGTTTTTCCAGTACTGATTTGCGTACATGGATGTAACTCGTTTTGCTGTTGCGTGGAGGGAGTACATGTAATTCAGCATTGGCGACATTATGTCCATTTCAAAGACCAGTGGGTTAACTCGGATCTGTTTGATAAGCTGTTGGTTGTTTTGGTGTCATTTCCACTTTAGTCAGGAACTACATGATAACATTAATTCTACAAATTATTGTTTTATGTAGATAGGTGACAGTGTCCTTGTGCCTTTGTAAACAGTGTTCAGCGATGTCACACGCTGAAGTAGCAGCTCTGCAGCGGGCAATTGTGAATGTTGAGCTTATGCTGTGACTGCTTCAGCCCCCAGTAAGACAGCCCCCATTCCTGTTTTGAACAGAGGGTGAGTGCATTGTGCAGTTGGTCTCTATACTGCGATGTAATCTTCAAGAATCTTGCCCTTGCTGCTTCGTACTCTTGCCTGTGGGAGCAGCCTAGTCAATGCACTCATTGGCTGTTCTGTTTGTACATGGTTGATGAAGACACTGCAACAGTTTCTGCCAACTAAGCAGCATGATTTAGTTCTCTGCCATATACAGGTTGACAGTAGAGCCTCTTACGGTGTCCTGGAGCAGGTTGAGTTGCCCTTTTTTAGATGGTATTGCATATGCTTGCTATGCACATTAACAGTTCATATCTGAACCCAGAATTAAATGTGTGTGTGTGTGTGTATATACACATACATACACAGATGAACATTACTGATCTTTTTCATTGAATTTTATTCATATCTGTGGTGTCTGCTAATTATGCTGTGGTTCATAGTCTAGCACTGACACCTGATACAATCAATACATGAACTTTCATAAGCTCAGAGGTGCCAACAGATATATAATTGCTGTAGCAAGTGGTGGTGGTTAAAAAAGTTAAGTTATTGTGCAATGAAATGGGTGCATGCTACTGCCAAGAGATCTAGGCGATAAATATGTGATGGCATTTTCCATAAGCCTTTCGTGATACTCTTTGAGGTCAGACCTCACTCAGCCTAGAGCTTGTATCTAAATACCAGCAATCATGCCTGTTTTACAGAAGAAGAATAGGAATTGTTGAATTTTAGTTACTAATTTTGCAATACTTATAATGTTCATGAGAAATATGTCATGAAAAACTATGAGTCAGAAGCAAAGAAATAAATGCACATAGAATATGGTTGAGGAAAGATAATTGAATTTTAACATTAGCTACTGGTGGTAGAGTAGAATAATAATTGGGTTCGAGTTCTTCCAGGTGCACCTAGGTTTTGTACCCCATATTCTATATTAAGTTAAAAGGAGCCCTGTTTCTTCAACGAAGTTCCAGTTGGCCCCCCCCATACATAATTCCTAATTCACTTGGGGGTGGGGAACAGGTATAAATGTCAAAGTTACCATGTACAGTTGCCTTCTACCAGACTTCCACCTGACTGAAGCCCTCCGTAGAAACCTTACTGGAGTCCCCTATTGCAGAGCTCTCCCTAGACTCTGAATTATTCTAAATGTCGATCCCACAGGATCAGGGGAAAATCTCTGGGTCCAAAAAGTAAGGAACCCAGGTATAAATGTCAAAGTTACTATGTGTAGTTGCCTTCTACCGGAGTTCCACCTGGCTGAAGCCCTCCATAGAATCCTTATTGGAGTCTCCTATTGCAGAGCTCTCCTGTGAGTCTTAATTATTCTCAGTCTCGATCCCACAGGATCTGGGGAAACATTTGGTCCACCAAGCAGAACTCCTGTACTTGGCAAGACTAAATACAACTGGGAGGTCGCCCAGTATCCCAGAGGGTGCCGTTATAGACAGACTCACCCACTGCCATTCATCCCTTAGGCACGGCACTCACACCATAGGATTGGGGATTGTTTTTCAAGGTTTACTCCTTTAGATCTGCTGTGTTCTGTGCAACAGGTTCACCACTCATAGGATGTGGCTTTTCATCACGCACAGACGGTCTTGGGCGGGGAGAGGCTATAATCCGCATCTACCACCCCTGGAGAATAGCTAGAGCCCCCCTTGGGCCACCAGTGTCACCCCTTGGTAACCCAGTGACCCCGGTAAAGCCTGGCTGACTCCCCTCGACTCCTACTGGTGGTTAAAATGAACATAATTAATCTCTATCGTCCTACAAGACCATATGCTGGTGTCTTAAATGTACTGGCATTTTTATTCACTAGCAGTTAAATGTCCTTGTCTTTCAAGAGATGCAGTTGGCATTTGAATCTCTCTGCTGAAAGTTAAGGGTATGTAATGACAACTTTGTAAGACATTTGGTAAGGATGAAAATTTTGATGCACAACCATTTGTGTTTTGCTACAGAAATGTTTAAAGACAAATTCTCTTGATTATGTGTGTATTTTGAGTGTGGTCTTGCACCTTAAGGAAATTAATGTTGTGAATGTGATGTTGGTAACTTTGTTCATACCTCCCAGTAACTTTGTATGTGCACAGACACCATAGTTGTCAGGGTCCTGGCAGTGGGCATTACTGGCCATAACTGGCAACACTTTCTCTTGGAGGTTTGGACAAACCTCATTAACATCATTGAGCCCTTTGCAACTAATGTTTGGCGCAGAAAGTCTACTTAAAGGACATTCTGTTTATACCCAGAAGGGCAACAAATTTACTGTGAAAATGAATCTACCCTTAATGAGTGCCATATGTAAACAGATCTGAAGAGAACATAATTGGTAGTCTAGAAGAGGAGACAAATGAAAATGAATGTTTAAGGTTGAATTCTGATGAACCAGTGGAAGGAAATCACATTTTTGAATGTAAACTCTGGAAAAATTTTGTCAAGGAGTAACATGAGGTCTCATGAATTCACACTGGAGAGTGTTGTCTTACATGTTGTATGTGGGAAATATGCTTTGGAAATCGGTCAGGACTGCATTGCCATCTTAAAGATGAACGTGAGCATGTGAAGAATTTGAAATGTCAGATGTACGCAAGAAAATTTGCTGGCTGTCATTTACTAGATGACCATCGATGAACCCACACCTGTGAGCACCTGTTTGTATGTGAATTATGAAGGAAATGAGACAAATGCAGCATTATATTATCGCAGAGCAATCTACACAGGAGTGGTCACATTTAGTTGCTCATTTTGTTAAGTTAGATTCTGTTGTCAGAACTGGTTGTCTGCAGTTTCTGGCATGTGTTTACTGCTCGTTTCTGTACTGAAATACATTGGTTAGCATGTGTCATGAAATTGTTAATCAAGTAAAACAGATCCATATATGTGGTTGTCCAGATGTTGGTACATAAAATAAAAACCTTAACACCTGTGATACGTGTGTACAAGGTCTGTGTGCATCATATGCTATTCACTCAAGTGTCATGACATTTTCATGTGTGGAATTAGGTTTGGGAAGAGTTTTGCTTGAGAAGACACATGAAAATACACATAGAAAGTTTAAAACGAAGAAAATTCATCATCAGAGATCAGAAATATTTTTGGTGTTATTAAAGTTGTTCCTTCCCTTCCTGTCACATAACTTACCATTGTATGTACAGTGTAATAATGTGAGTGTTTGGCTTTATTTCCCCTTGAATGATGTATGTCTTTTTGTATACACTAAATAAATAGGAATATTGCTGAAACTTATGTATGTATCTGTATGCAAGTCTTGAAACTTAAAAGACTGAAATTCCTTGATTTCCAACTCCTGCTTCCTGTCCAGGCACTCACCATGAAATTTGTCTTGCAGGTGTCTACACTCGTCTTTGTCATCATTCAGAGCTCACCAAGAAGCAAATAATGCATTTGGAAGTGTATGTCTTCAGAAAGGTTGTGCGCCTCATCTGTGTTTGCCCGCACATGTGATTAATTATAAACACAAGAAAACAGTTATTAAAATGAATGTGCAGTCCGATGAAACTTGCAGTGTCCTGGTAACTGCAGGCAGTGACACATTTAGCTTGATGTCAGTGAGTAGTGAACATCTTAATGACGCAAGGCATCAGCCCCATGGTGTAACAAACAAGAGGCACCTCAGGTTAAATTCAGGTAGGGGTGTTTCAGAAGACAGAGGAAGAGCAGCCTTGGAGAAGGCAGCAGTAATAAACAGTGAAGGTAATGTAAAGAAAGATGTAAAGGTAAAAAGAGAAAGAAGTGATTTCCAATGTGTACAGTGTGGGAAGAAAATAGCTACGAAGGATAAATTCAGGCTTCATCTTCGAATTCACACAGGTGAAAGACCATACACCTGTCATGTTTGTGGGAAACAGTTCCATGTACCAGCTGGATTGAACCGGCATATTAGAGATGTTCATGCTGGTATCAAAGAATTTGCCTGTGATATCTGCAACAAGACTTTTGCATCCAAGGCAACTCGAGATGACCACCGAAGAGTTCATACAGGAGAACGTCCCTATATATGTGAGTTGTGTGGCAAGACTTTCAAGACAAAGGCTTCTTTGTATACTCACAATAAAAGTCACTCAGATACATATTCATTTCCCTGTTCGTACTGTGGTAGAGGTTTCCATTCACGACCATCACTTCTTGTACATATGCTGACACATACCGGTGAGCGACCTATCAGTTGTGACGTTTGTGGTAAAGGATTTCGTGTAAAATATGAACTTTCTAAACACAAACTTGTTCATTCAGATCAAAAGCCTTTTATGTGTGCAGAATGTGGATTGGGCTTCCGACAGAAGCGTTATCTGAAGAATCATGACAGGATTCACCACTGACCTGAAGTAAACACACTTGTCATATTTAATGGAAAATGAATGGAGGGAGTTACGAGATCTTGTTTGTTCCTGAATTATTAACCTGTTGCGTTTATCAGTTACTTATGAGTTTCTTTGGTACAGGGGGTTCTCGCGCTCTGAGTCCACATTTTAGGTTTCTTTGCAAATATGGGGTCAGATTGTTGGGGAAGATGGTGCATAAAGATGTCACACTTGTGAGATTCACATCTGTGGTCTACAGATTTTGCAGTATAAAACATTTCCAGTCTTTCTTCATACATGTGGGGCCTAATTATTGATGAATTGTGTTCAGAAATTTCCCACATGCTCAGGGAGCATGTTTGTAGAGCACAAATTTTCACACAGGTTAACAGTTTTAATTGCAAGTGCATCCATTATTTTTCTCTGCTCATGTGCTCATTGTCAAAGCCATTGTGCAAAGTTCCTGTGCCACCAATAAGATGACTGAAAGAGGTGAATTCACCCTTGTAACATAGGCTGATGGTGGTGGTGGTGAGGATGATGATGATGATGATGATGATACCAATAAGCGAAGATAATTGTGCACAATGTGCCAAGTTAGTAATTTTCTTTGCTGTAAGCTGTGGTGGGTTATTATTTATATCATGTATTTATGAACTCTCATTGCTGCCAACATGTCTCTCCTACCAATAAATTAATTATTATTCTGGAAACTACCTATAAACTGTAAACTTTAAAAGATTAATTCAGTGTACTTGACACCCAATTCACAATCCTGTGTTATTTTCTGACATACTGTTGTTTAGAAAGAACAATGCTATGTTGCTTCCACTCATGGCTGCACATAGGAGGAAATACAGAGAGAGAGAGAAGGGGGAGTCTTCACTCATTTCAAACTATTATATGTGAAGTACAATAAAACTGGCTGTTTATTCAATGACCTGGTGTAGTGGAACAGTGCAGCATCTTCTGCAAACATATTTAATTGATGTTTGTTTGTAAAAGTGTATTGTGCACACCAACAAATTCCTCATTAACCCATTTTTACATTATTTATCTTAGGCATATGTTCCTAACTTAGGCGATTATGTTGACCACAGTAACACAGGGCTTCCTACACATGCGTGAAATTTCTTATTTTTTTTGTGCGAGTCTTGATTCGTGGTCTCCAGAAAAATTTAAATTGATTGTGCAGCAATCCAACACATTTAATTTTTGTAGCCACATGTGGTTGATGCCAGTGAAATGTGATTTAATTATATGTTTATATGCTTTGCTTATCAAACATAGATGTATGACTGAAGAGGCATTCCGGTATCGCTTAATTATACCTATGCTAGGGTCTCGTGATTTCAACCTTTTTACTACTGCTGTTTTGACCTTTCATGACTGGTTCTGACAAGTCTGGATCAGACTGCATGGAAGGTGAGTCAGTTTTTACCAACTCTCCAACTGTTGTGCAGGTCACACTTGGCCAGACAGGCTCATTTTTTCATTAAGTAAGGTTAATTGCTTTCAACAATTAATGAATTTTGTGTTTTCAGAAAGTGTTTGGGTTTTATAAAAGTGAAGTTTCATACCTTTTTGAGTTTTGTAATAATATTATTACTTGTATTTTAGAAGTTTTAGGAACCAAAGAAGTGCTGTTTATTAAAAATGGTTTCTGCCATTCTTGACAGTTTATCATGAACAAAAACTTTCTTTATATCACACTTATTGCAGTTGCCTTTGTTATCGGTTGATGCTGAGGGGCTTTAACATACCTTAAATAAACTGAAGGAGAATGCTGAAAGTGATTTTCAGAGTTGACATTTCTTGAAATGTTTATTAGTATCAGTAAATAAAAGCAACATGGGTTAGTGCATCTCTAGTCCGTTGTGTCTTTCAGTGTGTCCTGTTACACTTATCCTATTAGAAATGCTCATAGCTTCCTGAACAAACTTTTAAAAACTAACTATGCCATTTTTTCTTGTCTGATATTCCTAGTAGTAGATGATGAAAAGATATTAATGTAAATTTTAAATGCCCTTTAGTATAGTGTATATCAGATTCAAAAATAAACTCTGTGTTTAAAAAGTGTTTTTTAAAGCTGCATACAAATCCATGCATTGGTGTAAATATTATTTTAAGTATTTATGTGGTACAATCTTTTAAAGCATTCACGGTACTTAGAATTAGATTTTGATTGATGAAATACCCATTTTTTTCTCTCCCTTTTTCTTTTGTATGTAATTTACTGCATGTAATGAGTGTCTTTAGAGAAAGAAGGATGTAATGCCAGTCTTGGCTGGGGTGCCATTTACTCTTGACGGTTTCATCTGCTCTTTTCAACATAGGTAGGTGCCATAATGTGAAAATGGCTGTCTGCCTCCATACAATGTGTCTTCTTATGTGATGCTGCAGATTGCTTAGTCTGGTGGACTGTTACCATTATTTTGGAGAAGTGTATTGTTTCCAAGGTGCAGTGCCTCCCATCCTGAAGATGGAGGCAGCTGTTTACCCTGAAACACTTGTATTAACATACTGGACTATATACAGTGTGTTGTAATTCAGTAATCTCAATAGATCCTGCACACCTCTGCAGAAACCTCAGGTTTGAGGCTTATTTTTCAATGATGATACGTGCTTTGTGGAACAAATGTTACGTTGCTCACACAATGGCATTAATTATGAATTGGTTAGTAATGAATAGTGGTAATTGATTATTCCATATTTCTGCTTGAATTTTCCCACAGGCTGTAGGAAAATATAAAAAAAATCTTGTTTTTGGTTCTTGGCCGCAAGTTCGGGGAACACGCATGCGTAGAGTAAGGTTCCTCTGCTTGGCTTGCATTACACAGCTTTTAGAATGATACACAAGGCAGGTGCATTGTAACATCTTATTAACAAACACACTCTAGGGAGCAAACTCCTGGTTGCGTCTGCAGGTTCATTACCATACTCATTTGCATCTTTTCTGAACCATATTAATCCAGTACATGCCATCCCATCCCATCTTGTTCATTAAGATCCATTGTAATACTATCCTCTTTATGTGTCCCAGGTTCTTGCAAATGGACTGTTTCCTTCAGGTTTTGTAAAATCTCGTTATTTACTTTATTTGCATCCTTTCACTCATTAGGGTAAATGAACAGTTCCAAATGCCTTCGAGTGGTGGGCAACTACCCCAGATGCACCCCTATCCCATTGATTCACTCTAATTTACACATCCTCTCAATCTGCGACTTCATCTATCATTTAACCAAAAAGTTTTACAACGGATGTCTGAACCATCCAAACCCCCTCATCAGCTCCATAGGTAACTATTCCTTATCTGATTTACGCTATCAGTATAAAAAATACATCCACAAACGCCCTAAACACATTCTCCTCTAATGTCCACCTCCCATAGCAGTGTTGTTTCCTTGTTCTGCTTTTTCACTGTCGACCTATAAACACCTAACACGACAAACCCCTTCATACCACCCGCAAGACGAGACATAACTCATGTAAAATGGTGAATTGGGAACATTTTGTTACTCTTGTATCCAGGTGTATCTCTGCACTACAAACTTCAAAGCAATAAACATTTTCAAAAAAAAGAAAATGTACAGTGTCATAGGTAAAAAGGAAGTGCATATTGTGCATGTGTTATATTATTCTGTGTAATACAAATACATTTGTGCAGCAGTGATGATGTTTTAATTGCATACCTTAAATGTATTATACATGAAAAGACACCATTATGGTACACATTCCAGTTTTTAATATTATTTTGTATGACATCTAAATGATTTGGTCAATATAGTTCATGATCAGGGTGAGTACTTTGTAACAAGTGGCATTGCCAAGACATTGCATCAATTGGTATTCAAAAATCATATGTATGGAACCCATATGATGAAATTAAAATGTTTGCAGAACCCCTGTAAAGTGAAAGTTACTTTTTGTGTATAAAAATTAAATAAAGCTGCAAAGAGCGTTACCTTTTTGTAAATAAAACATTTATACATATATATGTAAAAAAAAATTTTATTATTGGTGGTTTACACTGAGTGTAAAAACAGAATGGATTATGCATAACGATGAGGAGGAAAATAAAAATACAACTGAACATTCTTTTTCATTAATAGGGAAGTGTTGTCACGGATCACGTGAGATGTACCATTGGAAACCCAAAATTCTAGAGATCAAAATTTGAATACGTAGTGACAGCAGGTGTAGATTAATACATGTAACAACATGTAGCATTTCTTCATACACATATTTAAAAAATGTGCTGTCCCTTCCATTGCTTGTATAACTTGGATATTTAGAATTGTCAGTATTTGTACTATTTCAATTTTTTACTATTAAAATGTTTCTTATGTAATAAATATTAAAACTCCCAAATTTTTTTATTGATCCATACTTTGGTGCAGTTGATATTGCTAAACCTAATAGGTATGGTTGTCCGTAAAATTATATTCACTGGGCTGTAATGCTTTGTTGCTGTGTGTGGTTCCTGGCATTTCAAAGGACCATAGTGCCTAACCCCTGTAGATGAAGGCATTATGATGCTTTGCAACACTGGGAAGCACTAATGCATTTACACGTCTTCACATCCCAGAAGACAGGAATCCTGTAAGTTGTTACCTACTCTGTCTAAACTCTTAGGTCATGGTGTTCCATTATTCACACACTCATATGAGATCGCAAGTTTATACTGGCTGGCATGAATGAGAGGGGTAGGGAATGTTGAAACTGCATGCCACAACAGTAATCTCTCTACACACTTTATCTTACAGGTGTCAGCTGAGTCCTCTGGCATCATTCAAAACTTACCGTGAGGCATATCAGAATGCATTGCCGAACATTATTCACCAGAAGAATATGAAAGACTTGGAAACTTCTGTTCCTTTAAATAAATTTGAATGTTGGACTGGGACTGATGCGTCATGTAATTGTTGTGGCAGTATCTTCACTACCAGAAGTGAATTAGCAACTCACTTGTCACTGAGACATTCTGATTTAGTATTTCATTGTGACATTTGTGATGGAATATTTTGTGAAAGTAAAGCTTGGTTTATCAAACATATGGAGAGCCATGAGGATCAGTTTAAAACAATGCCCACATTGGTCATGTGTACGGAGAAAAGTGAATTTAATGTAAAAGAAAAATGCGTTACTGTTCCATGTAGGTTGTTGGGTAGGGTGTTTGTGAGGAAGTCAGAAATGACTAGACACTTGAAAAGTAACTTTCAAATGACAAACATCTCCAAAACTATTGGTAATGGAAACAATCAAAATTTGAACAGTAAGTTGGAGAGTTGCATGGAAGAGGTGAAAGACAAGTACTCATGTAGTGTATGTGGTGAAGCTTTCACCACAAATTTCGATGGAAAAAGACATTGTAAGAGGGTGCATTCTTTAAAATCATTACAAACCTGGTGTGAGAGTTCAGAAGGAAATGAAAAATTACAGCAAATGCCAGACTCATATTCAAAACTTCCCTCATGTACATCTGGGAAGGAGTTTGCAATGAAGTCTGATACTGTAAGAAGCAAAAAACATTTGCACCTTGCAAAGGAGAGCAGTGATGGAGTTTATGCAGAAAACATTAAGTCAGACCTGATAAGAATATCTGTTTTTTCAAAGGAAGATATCAAGTGTAGGATATGTGAACGAGTGTTTACTAGGAAGGCTGACATGAAGAGGCATATTAAGAATGTGCATAATATACTGCTAGATGGAGAACCAAGTGAGAGCCATGGGGTTGACTTGCACACCACTGATATTTACCACTGCCCGGATGACGGTGGGATCAGCAGTCTGATAGAAGTGAAAGATGTGTTATTTGATGTGGGAAATAAGAACAAGAGCGGGAGGAACAGTACTGATGATGCCATATCACGTGCAAAAATTAAGGTCAATGGAAAGACATACTTTCAGTGTCAGGTCTGTGGAAAGAATCTGTTCCGTAGGTGCACGTATGTGAGACATATGCGTATTCATACGGGGGAGAAACCATTCACATGTCATGTTTGTGGCAAACAGTTCCGAGCAGAACCGCAGATCCAGCGACATGTAAGGGAGGTTCATGAAGGTGTTAAGGAGCATGCTTGTCCAATATGTGGCAGAAAGTTTGCCAATACTCGCACTAGAAACGATCATGTGACTGTTCATACTGGAGAGCGTCGTTTAGTGTGTCATTTGTGTGGCAAGAGATTCAAAACACGTGCAACATTCCATACACATAAGAGGTCCCATACAAACTTATTCCCACATAAATGTACTCACTGCGGCAAGTCATTTCGACGGCAGTATGAGTGCACAAAACACATGATGATTCATACAGGTGAACGCCCCCATGCATGCGACATTTGTGGGAGATGTTTCCGCTATCAGAATGACATGATCAGGCACAAACTGATTCATTCAGATCATAAACCATTTAGTTGTGCAGTTTGCCACCTTAATTTTAGGCAAGAGCGGTACTTGAAAAACCATAACATGAAAACACACCAGGGCCATCATTTGGGAGGGAAAAGGCGAGATGTACAACAGGAAGAGTTACAGATGAATTAATTTGTGCTGCATGGCTTGCATATGTGATAGCTTAACAGAATTGGTAAAGCTGAACCTGTTTAGCATAGAGAAGTATGTTATTATTTTTAAAGTGCTGTGCTGCTGTGCAGGATGTATAAAAGATGCAGTTGAAAGCAGATGATTGTATATCATTATTCTGTATTTACCCAACTTGTACTTTCTCTGAAGAAATAATGTTACCTTACACCAGTCTGTGTGTGTGTGTTGAGTATGTAATGTATGTATGATTATTGGTTCTTATTCGTATTGTGCTGGATGATTGTACAACTCAAAAAGTTCATTGTCTTATTTTGTAACTACCACTGCAGAGTAGTTATTAATTACCATCAACACAACTGACAAGTGCTTATAAAGATGGTATTGTGTGTAGTTTGTTACATAAAGACATCATGCTGCAGAGCCATGGAAGCCATGGAGGATAGTCCAGAATGTTATAGACAGTGATGAATTGAATGAAGCATGTTGATAATTAGACTGTACTGTTGTGCTAAGTGTTGTGGGGTCGGGCTATCAAGATACAAGCGCCAGCAGTTGTAATCACTGCACACTTTGTCTTGCAGGTGTCATCTGCCTACACAGACAACGTTTAGGGAGTTCCAACAGGCACAAAGTGCACTGAAGAGCATGTACGAGCCCATGGTGACCATTTCTACTGTATCTGAATCTGTCGATTGGATTAAATCAGAAGATTACAACTCGGATGAATTGCAGGCACCCAAACCAGCTGAACGGCATGATTCAGTTGAGTTGTATCATTGTGACATTTGTGATGAGAAAATTAAAGGGAACAGACACACATTGGAGGCTCACATAAAAGGTCATAAAGTAGATAAGAAGACAGGAAAACGGATTGTATGTGATTCAGACAGTTCAGAGTTAGGATTTGATCTGACACATTGTGATTCTCCTGACAGCCATGGGCATAGTAGTGTTGGCAAGAAGAAAAAGACAAAGACTAGAATGAAGAAGTTAAAGGTTATTAAAGTAACAAAGAGAACTGGTATTAAATCCCCTAAGAAGCATTTCCCGTGTGATGTATGTGGTAGAATATTTAATAGGACGTACCATTTGAACAGACATAAAAGAACTCACAGACCTCAGAGTGATGTGCCGCCAAAAGATGAACCAATATTTCAGTGCGAATTGTGTGGCAAGAATTTCAGTTGCAAGAGCACACTGAAGTCTCATCAGGTTGTACACACAGGCGAAAAACCTTTCACCTGTCACATCTGTGGTAAGAGCTTCTCTCAGACAGGATTGTATTATCACCTGAAGCATGTACATGCTGGAATTAAAAACCACAGCTGTGATATATGTGGTCGTAGCTTTGCAGCAAAGCCTGCTATGGAGGATCATCGGCGTATCCACACCGGAGAACGTCCCTATGTGTGCAGTACTTGCGGAAAATCTTTTAAGACAAAGGCAACATTGTACATACACAATAAGATTCACACAGATATTTTTCCTTTTTCATGTTCGTATTGTGGCAAATTGTTTAGAAATCAGCATGAAATGGTGAAACATTTAGTAACACACACTGGTGAAAAACCACATATTTGTGATATTTGTGGGCGTGGTTTTCGAGCAAGAAATGAAATGACTAGGCATAAGATGTTGCATTCTGATGATAAGCCATTTGTTTGTTCGGCTTGTGGGTTGGGATTCAAGCAGGAGCGATACCTTAAGAGACACATGAAAGCACACCATCCTGGTAACTAGAGAAAAGAGAAGTAGGAGTGGAAGACAAGTCTACGAAGAGGTTAGGGTGTGCTGACTGGTAGTACTCTGCCTGGATTGTTTGACACTGAAGTTAAAGGCATTATGTTCCTTTGAAATGTCAGCAGCTGGTTGCCCGTTGACACAGTGTAACATCCCAGAAGACTTGCACCTTAAGCAACACCACCTTGTAGGACTGCAAGTGTCGCAGAAGTTGGGCGGGAAAGGCAGTTCCTTGGATATGGTTTGCGTTGATTCTGTTTCAGTTATATATTTTAGTATGAATTATCAGATGGTGTTTTCACCCTTTTGGTGCCTACTGCAGTAGTTTTCCCGAGTGACATTTTATGTATGTTGTATGCTTGCTGAACTACAGGTGTGAGGAATGGCCATGGTGCACTGATGTATGGTGTACTTAAGAGGTTACTTCGGTTTCCGTGATGTCATAAGGAAAGCACAGTAATAGTTCTGGAGATATTTTGAAATAAAGTGTGCCATTGACGTTTTGTCCAAGTAAGGAGTATAGGGGAAGTCGGTAGAACTTAAGTGAGAGGGTCTTGGGGAAGGATGTAAAGAGTAGTCTCTTTTATTCATGTTGTCATTCCAAATGTACCCATTATTCACTGGTTAAGGTAGGTGTTTTGAAATGTTTGTGCCATCAGTACTGGTCATTGCTGTATAAGCGTGCAGTTACCATTACAAACTTGTGACAATCTGATTTGGTTTGGCTTTGTCACTAAGCTAGAATAGTAAGGCAACACTTTCTGCAGTGCATTAATGTTGTACTGAATGTACAGGTTTACAAAAAAAAGTGTACAAAGGGTTTGACTTGGTCCATTGTATATTTTTATTTATCATCCTTTTTGTGTGTGTGTGTGTGTGAGAGAGAGAGAGAGAGAGAGTGAGTGAGTGAGTGAGTGAATGGGTGAGTGTGCCTGGCAGAGGTGGTATAATGACTGAGCTAATGGCTGGGCAGCCAGTTGATTGCTGGCCTCCTGTTTGTTAGGTACAGAGCACACTGCCTGTGGTGTAAAGCAGCCCAGGATTGTGGCTGATCATAACCGTCCATGTAGTGCTAAGATCAAGCATGAATGATGCTTATCCCTTCACTTCCCCTCCCATATGCCTTCATGGCTTACATAGGGACAGCTTTTGTTTTAATTACGTAATGTATGTTGTTAGAACCCTGTCTGGGGCTTCCCTTATTTTGGTCAGTCATATTCAGTGAACCTGAGAATTTGCTTTCTTTGTTATTTGTTACAGTGTTTGTTTCTCTGAGAAGCATTTCTACATTAATCCCCAGTGCCAGTAACATTGAAGTCCGGTAAACCATAGCATTGTGATTCTTCGTGCTAAATAGTCTGCAGAGGCTGAGGGCAGTAAATAGATGTGTGTATAGAACTTTTGTATACTGGTCTTGTGTCCTTGCAAGGAAATAGAAGATGACCCTCCTCGCTTCCCCGCCATAGGAAGCAGGAAGTATTGAGTATGGATAAATGACGTGTCTATTTCAGAGTTTGAATTTGGTGACAGGTAGATTTTTATAAGTTCTTAAATAGCATGTTAGTAAATGTTGATTTCTGTTGTATGAGATTAAAATAAAGTATGTCTATACAGTTTGTTTCTTATATCTTGCCTTAATGTTGAGGTGTACTTCTGGGAAATATAAGATTTTGTAGCAGTACTTTTGTTGGTTGAAGTTAGTGTGTGATATTGCAAGAAGAGAGCATGAATGTTACTGCTTTGTGTGATGTGACACATGCTGTGTTGTGGTTAGGCCCTACAGCTTCAGAGACAGCAGTTTCCTCTGAAACATTAGTACCTGTTTGAATAAAGGTTGACCAACTAGATGACACATGCTTTATTATATATTGCTCAACATGTTTCAGACGTTAATACGTCCATCTTCAGGAGCTAGCGAGTACTTGTTGTGTTGCGTAGGCTGACTTGAGGCGTGCTGATGTTATGTAGCGGGATTGTCTGTTGGTGATGTGG
>Ga0123354_10000658_pt1 | contig 36488 bp, 21 predicted proteins | sample TergutLab28metaG_2_FD_97872 | JGI IMG/M metagenome (GOLD analysis project Ga0123354, IMG submission 97872) | Labiotermes labralis P4 segment gut microbial communities from Petit-Saut dam, French Guiana - Lab288 P4 | ecosystem: Host-associated > Arthropoda: Insects > Digestive system > Gut ... | reverse complement strand
AACTCGGTTGCAATTTGGCCCCATATAGCTAAAAACTTGGGTTTTAGAGCAGCAGTATTCCCATACATGATATCATCCCAGTTATGAATATTAATTATCGGTATTAGTTTGTTGGCAAGCGCTGCATCGACTATCCACCGAACGGTATCCATAAAAACTTTATCGATGATATAAGACGGTACTGCTCCCGTATGGCAATCCCACCGTATGGGTATTCGTACGTTGGAAAAACCTTTAGCTTTCATGGCGATAAAGTATGCGGGATCTGGCTTTACGCCCCAGGCACCAACATCCGGAGCTTCGTAACAAAGCCCGTAATTAAATCCCATTCCCATTTTTCGGTTCATTTCAAAAGCGCGTGTACGATCGACTTGTGAAAAGAGATTTCCTTTGCAAAATAAAACTGCAAAAAACAGTAAGATAACTTCTTTTTTATTTACTTTGAATTTTTTCATATTCAATATATTTAATTTATTTTTTTATTATTTTCATTACATTTTGATATTCTCCATCATCGACAACAATCTGATAAACACCTGTATGGTAACTGTTTATGTCTATCCGGCAAACTTGATCAGCAAACGTCTCATGAAATAGCAATGTGCCTGAGATTGAAAAAATCCTGACTCTATAATTGCCCTGCTTTTCAAATGACAGACTGAACTTACCTTTAGTTGGGTTGGGATACACAGCGAAATGCGAAACAGGAGAAATTTTGAAACCGGCTCCTGTTGACTTCCAATTTGCATAAAGCATCATGTCGTTATTCACAATGTCTGCGTCGAAATTCCATATATTGATACAGTCTTTTTCCTTGTACCAGCCGTCGAAAACGCATCCATCACGGGTAGGAATGGAAGGCTGTTGGGCCTTGCCGCCATGTTCTACGGATTGAGAATTTACATAACTACCGCCTTGCGGGTTGAATGTTACAGTATGTAAAACAGGGGAGTCAAGGTCAACCAGATAAATATTGTCGAAATTGATAACCGCCCCATTACCGGCATATCCGCATGCAATGTGTAATTGGGCTAAATCCAATGGTTTACCAGGCTGGCTGAATGTGAAATTCATGATATAAGTTGTTTTTTGCGTGGATAAAAATATGTCGTTAACAGTAAGCCAGCTATATGGCGAATAATTCTGGCATACATACGGTACAATTTTTGTTCCGTTTTTGCCGGCATAAGCGTCAAACGTCAAACGATATTTATGTCCGTCTTTCAGAGGAATAGTGTTATATATAAACTCAACGCACCAATACTCTCCTTGTCCTGCAGAAACTATGGCTATTTGGGCTTCTCCGTCAACTACTTTAATATTAGCGTTGGCTCCACCCACAGCTTGAAAATTCCAGTTTTGCCATGATGTATTGAATGTGTTATTATTTATAAGGCGTTCACTGTATAAGTCGTCGCAGTCAACGCAACCGTCGATGTTTACATTAGGTAAGAGCGCTTTTAAAATTTTGTTCTGATAACAATCCAATATCGCGTCATACAGGTCATACCAATGAGCGCCGCTGAAGTTTCTTTCGCGAATCAAATCACACACAGCATTTGCATATTGCATTCGTTGAATTCCATCAACATACGCCGGTACACCAAACTCACCGATGTAAATGGGGATATTATTCGCGTTAGAATAATCTCTTAACATATTCATATAATCGCTTATAGGAACTATATTTCCGTCCCACGGATATGCTACCACATCGCCCAATCCTGCCCAATCTGCCCCCTGAGTTGTAAATGTGAAAGGTTCATAGTAATGACTTGTCAATAGCAAGTAAGGGTCGTCTTTAGGAAAGACTATGTGATTCGGGCTCCATTCGGCTGAAGTTAAGATGATGATTCGGTCAGGGTTTGTTTCCCTAATTTTTTTAATTCCCACATCCATATAATCATTCCAGTATTGCCATGTCATGTTGGCAGTAAATGGTTCATTCAAAAGTTCAAAAACGAGGGAGTCGGTAGGGAAGTCTTTAAACTCGGTTGCAATTTGATCCCATATTGCCTCGAACCTGGTTTTTTGACCTACAGGATTTGCCATTGCCTCATCATAATTATGAATATCAATTATCACTATCAAACCTATGTCAATCGAAGTCTGAATAGCCCAATGAATCGTATCCATAAAATTCTTATCAATGGTATAAGGCGGTACCGTCATCGCATGAGCAGCCCAATTTATTGGCAGACGTATGTGAGAAAAACCTTTCGCTTTCATGTCTCTGATATAATCAGGGTCAGCACTCACACCCCAGTCGCCGACATTCGGAACAGCCTCGAAACGAAGTCCAAAATTAAATCCCATTCCCATCTTCCGGTTCAGTTCAAAAGCCCTGGTTCGATCGACTTGTGAAAGGAGATTTCCGCCGCCAAATAAAAAAGCAAAAAAAAACAGGATAATTTCTTTTTTCATCTGTGTATCATTTGTTTGCAGAGAAAACATATCATTGCAGGTTTAACATGGCTGCTATTCCTGCAATGATATAATTTGAAATAAACAGGAAATTTATTTTACAAGAACCTTACCTGTATAAACGGAATTTCCTTTCGTAGCTTTCACAATGTAAAGACCTTTAACGCCTACTGGAACTTGATTCATTCCTTCGCCCATGAGTTGTCCCGCTGTATTAAACACTTTCAAAGAGACTGCGCCAGCGTTGTCAGTCGTTTTAATGTTACCGTTTCTATCGGCATAAATGGCAAATACTTGGACTATGTTTTGCGATTTAATTCCGGTTGCGTCGTCAATATCCCACGTTTCACGGTGAAGCCTGAAGTTATCCAAATTTATCGTAAAATCGGGTAATCCCATCCAACCGGCAGGAATGATTTGAATTCCGCTGTATTGGTCCACCGGGAAATCTGGATTTTCCGGCCAATTCGAAGGATCATCATTTTTAAGTCCCCCGATCGTAGAAAAAAGTGCAGGATCCCAGTCATAGCCATAAATCTTGAAATTAGTAACGGCGCTTATTATATCGAACGGAAATTCGACATGATACCATTCATAACCGCCATAAGTTTCCGGCTGGGTATCCCAATCTGCAATTGTAATGCCGTTCTGCCAGCCGCCGTTCTGATTCAGTTCCAACACCCAAGGGATGTCATAATCGCCGTTGATTTGCGCGTCCCACGACATTCCTATATAATCGCGGGGATCGAAAGTGGTGTTAAAGTTAACTCTGAAAGCGCTACCACCCATATTTCCACCATAAACACCTACGGAAAGCGCTTGCCCGGACGCGCCAGTGTCTCCGCCGTCAGTAACATCCACCAAACCCAATGCTGCTACTTGAGAAGGATTATCATGCCCAAAACTCACAGCCGGCACATCGTCAAAGTTGCAAAGCAGGATACTGTTTTGCGCATTCATTGTAAGAACGAAAGCGCAACTGAACAAAAAAATAAGTAAACGTTTCATAAAAAATAAAAATTAAATGTTAAAAAATAATTAAAAAACACCTATCATATTAAAATGATATTTTATATTTGTTAAATACTGAGTTGAACATTTTCAGTTCAAATCCATCTGTAATTTTTGTAAATCCATACGTTTTACATTCATAATTTTGGTGCAACTCACGGTTTCACATATTTCAAAATTTCGCGCTTCAGATCGGTTTTCACCTCAATCAAACTGACATCTTTGGGTATAGAAGCATTCTCAATCGTTACATGATTGGCATCATATACTTTTTGGAAACATTTCTTCCCCTGCGTGTCATAAATAATGACTTGTCGAATGACATTGCCATTCACTGCGAAACGATGATCGCCAACTTCTATCATGCATTTTGCCGACTCTGTATTGACGCCGATAACAGAAGATTCTTGCCCTTCGTCCGGCGTATTGCAAACAAGATTACATAGTTGTAGATTGGGGCCCTTGCTCATATTATACATATGAACATTGTCTATATATATATCCCTACCGGATTGAACGCTTCCCATTTCGAAAGTTATTCGTAAATTGCAGGTTCTTGGGAAATTATTCATTACCGTAGTAAATGTTTGCTTTGTAGTACTCAAAGTGTAATTGTAACCCATAACCGCTGAATAACCGTTCATGTCTGTCATTTCTGCAGTAATTACCGTATTGTTATTGCTGGCATGGGCGTCGAACGTCAAAACATAGTTATTACCCTGATACGCTTGGAAAGGGGTGGCGTAGAATTGTATTTCCCAATAAGAATTTGCCACTTGGATGATATGTATCTTGGCTTCGCCATCAACTATCGCTATGTTCCCATTACCGCTATTGAGGAAAAAGCCCCAATAAGTCCAGTCGATATCAAGCGAACCGTTTTTCACTAAAACTGTGTCGAACTGACAGCAATCTACGCAATCCTCAAAACTTTTGTCAGGCAGTAATGCTTTTAGCATACAGGTTCGATAGCAATCGAATCCGGAATTATATATGCCGAATCCGCTTAAGTATTCCCAATAAGCTCCGCTGAAGTCGTATTCACGAAAAATTGAGCATAATGAATCCAACCACAATACCCGCGAATTGTAAGGAGCGTTTTCAACGACTCCAAACTCGCCTATATGAATGGGAATGTTATGCTGTTGGGAATACGTTCTGATAACGTTCATTGTATCTCTCATGGCTTTCATCTGCTGAGGCGAGCCTGTCCACGTAACATTCATCGTGCCTCCCGTTCCTTGAAACGCTGAGCCTTGGTGGGTAAATTCCATGGGGTCATAGAAATGAACTTCCGTTATCAGATACGGATCATCCGGCAAAACTAAACTTCTTAATCCCGCTGCTCCGCCCCAATTGGCGCTTGCTATGAGTACTATCCGGTCGGGATTTGTTTCTCTGACTGTGGCAAGCCCTCTCTGTAAAAGCGTATTCCAGCGCACTTCTGTCATATCGTTATGCGGTTCGTTCAAAAGTTCAAAAATTAAGCTATCTGTAGGATAGTCTTTAAACTCGTTAGCAATTTGCTCCCAGAATGCCAGGAAGTTAGGTTCATATCTACTGGTTAGCGACGAACCTCCCGACGGCGGGTTATACATGATAGGATCGAAATTATGGATATTGATTATTGTTATTAATCCGTTGGCGATACAGGTATTAATCGACCAGCGAATCGTATCCATAAAAGATTTGTTGATGGTATAAGGCGCCGTTTCAGAAGCATTTGAAAACCAGTTAATCGGAAGCCTGATGTGAGAAAATCCCCTCGCCTTAATGTCTTTGAAGAAACGGGGATCAGGATTCACTCCCCAAGCGCCTATTGAAGGAGCTTCGTAGCAAAGTCCGAAATTAATTCCCATACCCAGCCGTTTATTCATTTCAAAAGCGCGAGTACGATCGACTTGTGAAAAGAGATTTCCACAGCCAAATAAGATTAGAAAAAGCGCTAAAATAACTTCTTTTTTAGTGAAATTATCAATAAACACTTTCATATTTCTTAAAAAATTACAATATTGAATCATGATTTTGTCTATATTATTTTGTAAAATCTACTTCTATGCTACCTGATGCCTGATCAAAATCCACAATCTTTGAAACATTTCCGATCGTAATTTTGTATTTTCCGTAAAAAGCGCGAGTTGAATAGATTCCATTTCTATCCGCTTTTCCCGATTCGTTTGTCCACCATTTACCAAAAACCAGATTACGGTAGGCTTCTGCTTTTGGAGTAGCAGACCAGTCTGTTCGATACAAAGATGATGCGGGAATCCAATTGGCTTTTTCCCAAAATCCCCACAGGATAATACCTTTTACAGCTGGATGTGCAAAACAAATACGATAAAAATCAACCAATTCTGTCGCACTTTGAGCTTCCTCTCCCTTAGTCATTTTTAACGAACTGTTTCCAACATACTTTGACGTTTGCCCCGGTATATTAAACTCTGTAATACGAATGGGCAAGTTAAATATCGACAAAGAATCCAACACTCTATTTAATTCATAGCGATCAAACGTTTCCCCATGCTGGTGACCTTGCACGCCAATTCCTGCAATGGGGACACCTTGATTAAGCAAGTTACGTATTTGCGCCATATATTCGTTGAGCTTGATGCCGTTGCTTATATCATAGTCGTTTAGAAAAAGGTTTGCGTCAGGATCGCCATTGTGCATCCATTGAGCCATCCATTTGGTAATTTCAGGTCCCAAACGGTCTTCGTAATAGTTGCCGTGTAACATTTCGTTATTCAGGTCATATTCCGCAAAACGACCCTTATAACGAGATGCAAGGGTTTCAGCCCTGTTTTGGAGCGTCCGTTTCAACTCCTGATTGTCTAACTCTTTTATCCATGGTTGGATATATCCGGAACCCCAGAACACATTATGTCCGCGTAAAGGGATATTATTTTTTGTTGTCCAATCGAGAATTGCGTCAACAAGGGAGTAATTGACTTTTCCTCTTACCCTTTCCATATTCTCCCATTTTACAGCATTTTCGGTAACGGCAGCGTTAAAATTTGCCACGAATTTTTCTTTATACTGGATTAAATCATCACCTGACATTGAACCGTCGAAAGCGGAGTTAGAGATAGCGCACCCAAACCAAAACTGATGACTTAGTTGTTCGATGGTCACTTGATCTCCTATTCGTGTTTTTACGATTAACTCGCCCATGCGCATTGCCGCAATAGACTTATCAATCGCATCCGGTTCTGTTGGCAAACCTTTCCAAGCTGGTCTTAACACATACATTTTCGGCAAATCATTTTCAAACAAGGTGAAAGGGTCGTTATAAAATTCCAAAAAATTAGGATAGCTGGGATGCCCTTTGGGCGATGCGTAATAATGGGTTGGACTTTGTGAATCGTTTCTCCATACCAGAACATACGACATTTTTACGCCGGTGTCTTTTAATGCGTGCAATAATGTTTTTGTCCACCATGTAGTATCAGGTATTGACTCCAGTCCTGTCTCGTTAAATGCAGCTAATTTATTATGTTTCTGTGCATAATTTGAAACAATTTTTAATTTATGGATGCCAGCATCCAATGATCCCCATGCGTCGCGTCCGAAATCAGAATAGTCGTCCACACCAACCATATCTACCCATTCATCACCAGGATATCGGTCTAAATATTGTTCTTCCGAATTGAACGTACAATCGGGCGAAAAGGCATAAATAAAATTTTGCACTTTCAATTTATCTCGTAAATAACCAACTGTAAACCGCCATAATGCAATAAAATCTTCGCGGGTACAATGATCTTTTCCCCACCAAAACCAATTTCCGTCAAATTCATGGTAGGGTCTGAAAATCATAGGCACAAGTTTGCCATCCGAACCTTTTACATTATTGGCAAATTTTCCTATCCAATTTAGAATTTCCTTATATTCTTCATGATGTGAACCGCCGGGAATAATTTGTTCAACTGCCCGCGCCGAATTTTCATCCCACATAAAGGACTCTCCTTTTACCGGATTTTGAAAATGGCAACTGATAGTCACAACGCCACCCCTGTCGTATGTTGCAGATATTAAATGAGCGAGACGCTTCTGTTCTTTTTCAATACTTTCCAAACTTTGTCCGGGATGTGTAAACCCGTTGAAGTCGAATCCGATTACAGCAGGATGCGATCCGGTAGCGTCTTTCACGTCGGAACGATTTTCGTCGCCGCTCCAACCACGCCCATATTCGGTGGCAGCTTGATGACCGAAAAGGACGTGATTTTGCGAGAGTTTCTTTAAATTATCATACAATGCAATCGTCTCTGTGGTTGCATCATGAGTTACCATCCTCTCTTTCAGTTCTTTTTTGTATAAACTGTAGTTGGAAGTACATGAAAAAAGAATAATTGTAACTAAAAATAAATTTATTATATGTTTGATATTCATTTTATTATTAATTTTATTTTTTATTGTTTCAATAATAAATTTGGGGTACTTTCCTTATTTGTTTATTGTATGGTTGCTCAACGCCGGTAGCCAAGCGGTACATTCGTTCGTGGGCAATCTTTGCTTGCTCCGTCAATTCGGTATATGGCTGCATGGCAATATCTAAGAATCCAATATTGTAATTTTCGCCATCGAAACGACCGAGAACAGGTTGATCATTCCACTGAAACCAATGTATTCCGATTATCTCTGGTCGAACTACTCCATGTTCGAAATAGTATCTGTATGCTTCGCCGCGAGCTGTCTGATTTTCTGTCCCCTGAATGCCTGAAGCAGGAAGTCCTCCTTCAATTGCACAGCCAAAATGCCATTCACCGATGATAACGGGTTTCCCTCTACGACGTGTAATCTCTTCCGTATTAGGCGGTTCAGGATTGCTGTAGCCGTTGATAGAAAACACATCAAACCATGAACCTGCTCTATAACATAGTTCTGAACTTATCCAGGCATAACGCATACCAAGATTCAAATGATTAGGATCAACTTTCTTTACTGCGCAGCATATTATTTGCACGTAATGATCAACCATCATTCCGGAAAACTCCGTACAGTCATTCCATGCAACTTCCGAAGGTTTATCTTTTATCGCTAGCGTCTCTAAATTACTTAAATCAGCAAGATTCAGTTTCCAAGCTTTATTAAATGCGTCGATATTTCCATATTTTTTCCCCAACCAACGCACCATTTCCTTTTTTGTGAACGATGGCACAGCGGTTGCCATCATCTCAAATGCAAGGTTATTGTCTCCAAATGCCCACTTCGGCTCGTTTTGCAGAAAATAGCCAATAAGATATGGATCGTTTTTTAAAAGCTCTAATTGTTTTGCAAATCTTTGAGCTGACTCATTGTATGCAGGGTCGAAAACATCTGGGAAATCGCGATAAAGCATCATCCGGGTAGTTGGAAAATTGTTCATGTTGATCACATATGACTTTCTTTGACTATGAGCCATTTCACTGTCCGACCAGTTGGCAACTGTATTTATCCGCCAATTTTTCATCAATCCGGCAGATGCTTTCAATTCGTTGAAGTTATGTACTTTGCCTCTCCATTCTCGAGCGGTCCATTGCCCAAATGAATCCACGACAGCTTCTGCTGGTTTTTCGTAAGGTACAGGTAGTTCGGTAGCTAAATATACTGAAGCTATTTCGACTTTCGACAGAAAATCCGATGATTTGTCGGGCAGGATGCGGATAGATACCTTGCCAATATCCTCCGGATCCATACGGCGACCCGAAACCGTGCCTTTCATTTGTCGCGATTGTCGCTCAAGATAAACGATTTGACCGTCGAGATGGCTCAAAGGGAAGACCATTTTTGTTTTGAGGTGCGGAAGAATACCGATATTACATGATATATGCGGACCAACTTCTTGTTTCACAGTTTCGGCGCCTTGTCGAGTAACGTCTGAATTATTACCTGTCTTGCGAAAAAACTGCAAATGCATCAGTAAGCAGAATGGATTATCATGCCAAACGTCGCAGATTAAATATTTTGCGTCCGCCCAATCTATATTTTCCGAATCAGAGGTTAAAATCAATTCGTTATTACCTTCATCAGTAAAAATTGATAAAACCTTTTCACCAAACTCGTTGCTATTTATCCATTTGCTGTCTAATTTACTGTTTTTTGTTATGTCTTGCAAATCAAATTGATGCACCAAACCAGAAATTGTTTTTGCAGTGTTATTTTGACAGGCTGAAAAAAAGATAAGCACGGCACATATACCATAACAAAAATTATAGATTCTTCTGTTCATGAAAATAATAGTTTTATTTTTCAAAATAAACTCCATCATTGATTAATTTATTTTTCAACTCGGAATAAGGCAAACTACGTGTACCAATGTTTCTTGCAGCGCACATTGCTGCCGCAGTTCCAAAAGACTGTCCCATCGCCATACAACTTACTGTATTTCTAGTGGACATGTGTGCTGCATGCTCAGAGGTAACCATCATTCCTATGGCGAACAGATTATCAATACCCTTTACACATGAAGCCCTGTAAGGATAACCATAAGACCCGCCATTTTTAATTTGTACGCGCGGCGCTAAATCGTGAAAACCATAAACAAAAACTTCATCTTTAAAGTGAGTCGCGTTTACGATTTCATCATTCGACAGGTCGTAATCGCATTCAATACAACGTCCACGGCGAATTGCCAGTGAGGGCGCCGTTCTTGCAATAAACGCTCTTTCAAATCCGGGAATATGTTTTCTGCATAACTCAAGCGCTCGATTCATATTCTGTCTAATTGTTATTTCCGCTTTTGTTACATCGTCGCGGCTCAATGGACTTGTCGGAAGTTTATAATTGCACTTTACGAACATGATGTAGTTCTTACGAACAGTTGTGGTCATCGAAATATCGACACCAGTTTGCTCAAATTCCTTTACAAAATCTTCAGGAAAAACTTGCAATCTTGAACCTAACCGTACAATTTGGTTTTGGTATCCATCATAACTTCCAAAAGCGAGGTCGTGCACAGCGTCACGTTCTACCAAAAAAGAATAATAACGTTCCATGTCAACATTGGCAATGCCCATCGAATTACAAACAGCATGGTCATTTAAATCGCTCCATTTCGCTCCTGCTTGTGCGCACATATCGCCGTAACCGCTTGCGTCAATAAATGCTTTTGCATGCAGTATTTCGCGTCCGCCATGGCTTTCGATTATAACTCCCGTAATCCTTGATCTTTGCTTTACAACGCTACACATCGTTGTATTCAAGGCTAAATATACACCAGCCTCCTGAAGCATTTCCATCGTTACCATTTTGTACATTTCTGTATCTACGGAAGTGCAAACGGAATCGTAACCATAATTTTGCACCATTTCACAATGCCCAGCTGTGCCTCCCACTTTTGCCAATCGATCGATTATTTCCTGTGGAATACCTTTTATCAGTTGTCGTTGCTCAACGCCTGGAAATGCTTTCCAAAGGTTAAAAAAACTGTGAAGAGTTGTACCTCCCTCTGTAACAACACCTCCCGTATAGCCTTTCATTTCAACGAGAGCGGTCTTTGCACCGGTCCTTGCCGCTGCAATAGCCGCTAAAACGCCGCTGGTACCACCTCCAACAACAATTACATCAAAAGAGCGCTTGTCGATAATGCAAGAATAATATTTACTCTCAATCGTATTTTTCTCTGAAAGAAACCCCCATGCCATAGATGTCGTTGCTAAACCGGCGCCTATGGCAAAACTTTTCTTGAAAAAATCTCTTTTTTCCATGATTATTTGCTGTGAATCATTCTAATATACTCTTGCGAGTCAGGGGATAGGTCAAAGAAATCATATTTTTCATTGGAAGAATCCCCTATTTTCAGATATCGCCTACTGATGACCGGTTGATTTTCTCCTTTCGGATAGTATTCTGCAATCAGAAGATATCCACCTTTTTCCGTTGGAAGCGTTACCATACAAGGTACAGTTGCTTTAAATAACGGAGGGATCCAGATGGATATATTCTGTTGCACAACTGTTTCTCCTGAACCGTTGATTAGCTTAATCACAGTTTTTCCTGTAGCTGGAATTCCGTAGTCGTTGACTCCCACAAGATTGAAGAGTAGATTGCTACCCGGTTTGTGCGGAGTAGTAGGTTTCATATACCGTTGATCAACCAAGTCAATAAATACCGCTTGTGGCGCAAAACAGTGTTTGAACCATTTCAGGGTAGGTGATATTTCCAAATCTTTGATGTTGTTTATGAACCAATCGCCCGTAAAGCCGTAATTATTAGTCAAATAGCAGAATGCCAATACTCCGGCAATAGACCTTTCGGAACGTAACCATTCGGTTTCCAATTGTAACCAATAAGCCTGCATTTCCCTTCTCTGTTCGGGAGTAGCGTTCACACCCGCGAAATAATTGTAGTTGTTCACCGTTACTTTAGATGGACGGCCATCCCTCCACAGCCAAATCCATCCGTATTCGTTAACTAATTGTGGAACTCCCGCTCCTAATACGTCCAAGAAACCGCTCCAATTATTTAAATTGCCAAGATCGTAAGGGTGTTTTTCGAAATAATATTTCAGTTCATTGTCAGGCATGACATCGGCGTTAAGCATCATATAGAGATGCGGCTCGTCCATTTCATCATTTTTACCCATAGTTTCTGACGTCATATAGCCGGCGTCCCAAATTCGTGTCGGATCCAGTTGCTTCAATTCTGGAATCAGCATATTTCCAATAAATGTATCCCAGTTTTCATTGATGGCATCCCAGATGACTATACTTGGGTGATTGCCGTCACTCCACACCCAATTGGTGTATTCCTTCCGTATTTGATCATCCCAACCGTGATTCTGCCAATAGAACCATTCGTTTTGCAACACAATACCATATTCATCACACAGATCATACCAGAAATCGGGAACGATGCCCACACATATCCGCATAGCATTCCAGTCGATGGATTTAGGTATGTCTATCAGCATTTTTTTTACCCATTCTCTGTTCCATACCAGATCTCCGCAATCGGGATCTTCAAAAAAGCGTTGCAGAGTGATGTTGCTACCTCTTAAATAGTACCTTTCGCCATTAAGCATGAAAGACCGTCCTTTCGCATAAAAATCACGTATTCCAAAATTTACGGTGTAAGTGTCGGAAAGTTGTTCATGGTCATATATACTGACTTCGCCTTCGTACAAAAATGGATTTTCGGGCGACCATGCCACAGGCGTTTCAACGGGTATATTCCTTTCAAAACACGTTCTGTTATCCTTTTTTGCTTGACCTTCAACGGTTTGATGAGCAACTGTTCTCCCACTTTTCTTTTCCCTGATCGTAAACTCTATTCGACAATTGTCTTCCATAGAAGCGCCATACAGCATCTGCGGCGGATTATTATTGCGTATAAAAATTTTTGCCGTTACCGATTTTTTTGCTAATGATGGCAGGAACAAAACCTTGTCCGCTCTTAAATTTCCTGTTGCCGAAATAAAAACGTCATCCCATATACCGGGCATATAACGGATTTTTTCTTTATCAGTACTGCCGGCCGCTTCGCTTGGAAGCCATGCTCGGTCGCCCACCTGAATCAGTATTTCATTTTCCTCGCCAAATTTAATAGCGTTGGTAATATTGATATCAATGGGTGTGTAACATTCAATAGAACGTCCCATCAACATACCGTTTACATACACCATAGTCACGTATTGACTTTTTTTGATGGTAAGAAACAATTGTTTGTCGCTTAGACTTTTCTCTATCTTTACTTTCCGTCTGTACCAATTATACATCGGCGTGTAATCCTTTCCTTCAAGAAAATTATACTGCATCTGCATAGAGGGACCTTTTTCTGGTCTTTGGAAAAACTTATCGTATTCTGCAATACGGGGAACAGCCAGATGGATAAGTCCAGGAACAGGGATTTTCCGCGTAAATTTAGCTGGCGGAAATGCTGTTTTCGTCTGGTCAAATTCCCATTCTCCATTTAGCGGAATTACTACTCTGCCTCCTTCCTGCGCAAAAAGCTGAAAAGAACAAAAACAAAAAAACAGAGATGCGATTACTTTTTTTAAGATGATACTTATTCTATTATTCATAAATTATAACTCTTTCAATATATATTTTATTTCCCCTTGATTCCGGCTGCTTTTTGTTTAATACTTCAATTTTTAGCTGATGTTCTCCATCATTCAAGTCCATTGCAGATATGATATGATATCTGTTGGAATCCCATTTCGCACAATCAGATCCGGGATAATAGCAATTGAATTCTCTTAGCGGTTTATCATCAATATATGCCAATGCTGTGCCGCCATCTATATCAAATCTACCTTTAACGGAAAATCCCGTCCCTTTGAAGTTCATGTCAAAGATATCTCCCGGTTTTGTTGATACTTTAAACAAATAATCATCTCCATCTCCGTAAGTAAAATCTTTCCAATTTCCGATGAGCTGGTATTGATCATTTTGAGTCATTAGTACCTGATAGCTCGCTTTTTTACCCGGAAATGATTGCTCCAGTGTGCCTGTAAAGCGAGGCTCCTGAAGTTTCACCTTGAAAATATCATTCTTAACTCTTCCACCATTGGCAAGGATATTTTCTTCAGCAAAAATATGCGTTTGTAAAACGGCTTTGTTAAAAGAGTAGTTGGTATAAAAAAACAGCTTGTCTTCTATCTTTGGAATATACGACTTGAAATTTTCATCGATAGCGTCATAACCGCACATAACACCAATTATACCAGCGGTGCTTGCAGCATTACAATCCGTATCCTGACCGCAACGCACTGCAATTTCGATAGTTTTGCTTAAATCATTATTGCCGTACAATAATCCCATGACAATGTATGCGCCGTTTAAAGAAGCGTCAATGTTGAACGGATGAAACGGGACACAGATGTCGGTATCTCCATATTTTTCCTGCAGCACTGCCCAGGTCTTTTTCCAATCCTTCGGATCAGAATTATATCCGGCTATTACGGTTTGAATCGCCTGAGCATATTTGCTTTCTGCAGGGATACACTTCAACGCTTTCACCACAATAGTTTTTGCATCTTTTTCAAAGAAAGCCAATGAATGCATTGCTGCAACAAACATTCCTCCATACAAACCATCTCCATAAGCCAAGATACGCCCCACGCTGTCTGCCATTAAAACTGCGGAGGAGGGCATTCCCGGATTCATAAACCCTATGAAATCAGATTCTATTTGAAAGTCAATATCATTGGCATGCATATTGTACTTGGGGGTCCCGGACAAAGGCGGCATGATACCATCCAATAAGTTTTTTCGCGCTTGAAGGTTAGCATGACAAACTCCATAATCAGCATGGGCAAAATCTTCGGCTAAATTAATAACAGGCGTTTTCAATCCTTGATATTTTCCCATCGCTGACAAAAATGTAAGCTGAACGTAAAGATCGTCTTCTTCCAATGCACCTTCAACCATTTCAGGCGACCAGTGAATAGCATCTTCAATGATTTTTCCCGTCGATTTAAATTCAAAAGCGCTTCCATATCTAACTCCAATCATTTTTCCCGCCCATCCTCCTTTAATTTTATTGATCAACTCGGCTTTTGATATGGTGGCGTATTGCGTCTTATTTTCAGAACAAGACACAACTATCAAAATTCCTAAAAGAAATAATATTTTGTTTACCATTGTTTTGACGTGATTAAAATATTTGATATTCATTTTATGAGACTTCTAAAAATTAGTTGTATTAATATACTTCTTCAACTTTCATAAGCGTCACCCCATGCGGAGCTACTTTTGTTGAAAAAGAACCGTTGAAAGTACCCAAATCTTTTTGACGCCACAAGTCACGAACTTTTTTATCGCCGGTCTTATTCAATGCAATGTCATTCCAATTAAATTTGACTGTTTGAAAATTATTTTTTAAATTAAAAATGCCTACTGCATAACTACTGTCTTCCAACGCTTTCATCCAAACCTGATAAGAGTCGTTGGCAACCATCTGCTGTGCTTGTTTTCCCAACACGTCCTGATTGATGGCAATCACTTCGTCGTTAGTTAATAAATTCAGGGTGAAATCATCTAAACTATTGATGTCGCATCCAATCAAAAGAGGTGCCGACAGTAAGCACCATAAACTGATATGCGTATATTGCTCATCGGGCGTTAGTCCGGTAGGTCGCAGATTAGCGCCCCAGCCAACTTGTCCAACGATTAACATATCAGGATCGTTCCATCGTCCGGGTTTGGCATATTTATATTGAATCGTCTGACTGAAACCTATATCGGACATGCTTTCCCATGTGTCTGTAATATCGCCGGTCGTACGCCAGCAATTTCCATTCACTTGTTCACCCCATTCCCATACATTGTTCATCCCATATTGGCATAAACTGAAAACAATATCCCTGTTCTGTTTGAGTAAAGCGTCTCGCATCAATAAATAAGGTTTCTGCCTCATTGCCAACGATTCGTCGTCTCCGGCTATATCGCCGTAGCTACACCAGTCATATTTCAAATAATCAATTCCCCAGTTTGCATATGTCGTTGCATCCTGTAATTCATGCTGATAAGAACCAAGATAACCTCCGCATGTTCTCTGACCTGGAGAAGAATAGATGCCAAATTTCAGTCCTTTACTGTGTAACCAGTCTGCCAACGCTTTCATGTCGGGAAATTTTGAATTGAGAACAATAATACCGGCAACGTCTCTTTGCTCAGCTTCCCATCCGTCGTCGATATTCATATTTGTCCATCCGTGATCAATCAAGCCTTTGTCAATCAAAGCTTGTGCGCTTGATTTTACTTTTTCGGCGCTCACGTTTAATCCCCAACAGTTCCAGCTATTCCATCCCATTGGAGGCGTCAATGCCAACAGGTCGCCTACCTTAATGGTTAACTGTTTTTCGGCAGAACCCTTTGCATTCTTCACTTTCATTGTTACCTGATAATCGCCTTTATCCGCTAAAACGCCGGTAATGACTCCAGTAGCGGCATCAATTTCCAATCCTTTTGGTAAGTTATCCACAGCATACAGTAACGGTTTTTCACCGGTTGCCGCAATTTTATATAAAAACGGAGAGTCGGGGCGGACGCCAGTAACTTTTGCACTATTGATTTTTGGAAAAGCAGAAACGGACGGCGTCAAGATATAAGGAATTATTTGATTAATTTCTATTGTTTTACCTGCTTTTGATTCCGTAAAAACTGCAACAAGTTGTAGTCGTTTTGCTTTATCAAGCTGAACGGGCAATTGAATATCTTTCGCTTTTTCCAATAACAGTTTTTTATTCAAATGGTGCAACACTTTTTGAGTTTCAGAATCAATGACCAAAACGTCTATTTGTCCTGTAACCGGTTGTGAAAAATTATTGCGGCAAGTTAATAAGCCACTATTCGATGAAGCCTGAAAGTGCATGGAAATTCCATCAATAACATCCATCATGCTGATAGCGGTATTCCCGCCGTACATTCCGCCGCCGCCCCATCTATCCCAAACTCTGACGGCAATCACATTTTCGGCATCCCATTTCAAAAAAGGCGCATTGGCGGAAATATGGTATTCTCTCACGGCGCTGTATCCATCGGTTTTTCCTATCAACTGTCCGTTGAAATAAGTTTCTTCATCGTCGTCAACTTTATTTATAAAGACGCGCAATGAATCTTTCAAAACCGACTGAGCCTTTAACGAAACAGGAAGGTAAAAATGAAACCGGTACCATGCATATCCATCATATTTAGGATATCCTTGATCTTCCCAATAAATACTGCTATTGATGGCAGCCCATTGGCTATCGTCAAATGCCGGCTCTTTCCATTTTTGATCATCTCCTGTCTTAAACTTGGGTTTTTCAAGATTAACAGTTTGCTGAGCAAACAACAGTCCTGAAGCAAGGAGTGTAAAAACAAATAATAACGCTTTCATTGACTTAGTATTTTTGATTTTTATTTAAAAAGTTAGTCTTTTATATTTTAATTTTTCTAATACTTGTTAAATTACCATACTTTCAATCTGATTCTTTCGTTCTTTATCTGTTCAAACGGACCGGGCGTAGGGCGTTCGGCTCGTTTTTTCCAAAAAAATCGCGATCGACTGTTATTTGCGTTCCATCAGGATATTCATACGCCTGGCGTGTAAATACTGTATTACCTAATTTTTCGGTATTAACAACTTCTGTCGCCAGGTTATCAATTCCCTTTAATGTAAGAGTCATATAAACATCATTACCATTGTCTTCTATTTGTATTTCAGGATCAATATCAGACAATATGAGATTATTTTTTCCCTGAGGATAGGGTAACCTTACACGATAATAAACATTACCGTCTACCGTAATTTGTTCGGAACCTTTAATATCGACGTGTTCGCCCGGCGCAGCCCGATAGGCAATGCGTTTATCGTCGATTTCACAGTCGCGAGGAGGATTCACCCATTCACGATAAACGCCTGCATGGACGGTAATCACATCGCCGGGATAAGCGACCTGAGCCGCCTGATTAATAGTTTTAAAAGGAGCCGATTCGGAGCCTGTTCCTTTGTCATTTCCATTCTTGGAAACATGATATTCTTTTGCCTGACCTGATATAGCAAAGAAGGCAATCATGGTGAGGATAATGACAGATTTTTTCATTCCTAATTATTTATTTGCAATATTAATGATAAACTCAATTTAAAAAACTTTTTGTATTTAATTGAACAGGAGGAAAACGAAGTAGTTTTCTTCCTACTTTCGTTTTCCGACCTCTCGCATCACCATGCGTACCGAAAATCTGCACTTCCCTTTACGGAAGAAATTTTCGAATCGCATTCACATCGAGAATGACTACCGTACTTGAATTGGTATCGCTCAATTCGTATTTAGATGGATTCGCAAGACCTACAGTAAGAACTAAATTTTTGTCTGTGTATATGGCGTTTTTCAACACTTCTGTTGGTACGGTCATGTAAAAGCTTTCACCGTTTTTGTTTGATGCTACGTCCACTTTTTGAGGCAGCGAAAACAATTCCGTAGGAAATACCATTCCGTTAACAATTGCATTATCATCCGTATTGTTCACAATTTGGAGCGTTGTGTCCATTCGAGCAACAATATCGACTGAATAGGCTGAATTTGATAAATCGCCGGAACGCAACACGCCAAGCAAAATATTCAATTCTTTTTTGACGGAATCCACCCTGAAATTGTAGGTATATATACCCTCGCCGGAGGGAACGAGGTAATTGTTGTTAATTCCTCCGTTTTGGGTGGATTGCGGCATATAAATTATGGAGAATCCATAATCGCTTTCGCCGTCTCCTTTTTCGCAAGCGTAAAACCCCGATAAAAATAAAACGCTTACCGCTATTAATGCTATTTTCTTTATCATATTATTCATATTAATATTGTTAATTATATCCATCATTCTGCTGTAACGTATTACTTGAGTTGGTCACCTCAACGCGGGCAAAAGGCAAACGATAATTTCTCTCATAGAAAACTCGTTCTCCTACATTATTATTAACTTGATATTCATAATTATTGCCCGTTCTGCTAAGAACCATTATGCCTTTAACAGGCGTATTCAAAATTGTTTCCGCATCTTTCCAGCGAAGCAAATCCCAATAACGATGGTCTTCAAATGCAAATTCCACAAAACACTCATGTTTCACCGCCGCTCTAAATTCTCCAACATCAGTAGTCGTGACTGCTGGCAAAGAAGCGCTTACGCTTTTACGTACCTGCATCAGTGCATCACGTGCGCTCATTGTGAATCCTTCTGGCTTTGCATCAGGTCCATAAGCTTCATTCATTGCTTCGGCAAAATTTAGCAGTATTTCAGGATAACGGAAAACAACCCAAATATTGGCTACGGTAGATCCTTGAACTAGATTGACATTATCCGCAATGTATTTCTTCAGGTAATAACCCGTTTTGCTTGAATTGGGGTTGCGCATATCATCGGTTCCCCCTGGTGATTGATCAATGGTACGGCTGTTCCATCTGCTGCCGTTAGTTGCAATCCAAGCTGCCAAACGCGGGTCTCTATTGGCGTATGGATCGGTTGCGCTTGGATTACCTATATATTCATATGCAGAAACCAAATTTTCGGTGGGAGTAACGCCGCTGTTTCCACCAGGAGTGGCAATCGGATAATTATTCCTTTGCAGATAATTACTTACTCCGTCGCGAATCAGGAAAATGCTCTGCATGTCGGTTATTGAGGCAACGCCCTGAAAATAAGAACTTAAAACGCTTGCGCTTCGAGATGGCATTGTAGCAATTTTCAGAGTGTCAATCACTTGTTGAGTCGCTCTTGCCGCTCTTTCCCATTTGGATACGTCGTCTGTAGGATTATTCAGTGGACTTGCCGCAAACAACAATACGCGGGATTTGATAGCTAAGGCTGATTTCCGTTCGAAACGACCGTCGAAAGTATTGAAATTGCCATCTGCTGTGTTAGTTCTCCAACTGGACTGTAAATTGTTGACATTATCATCGATTTCTTTGACAATGTACTCAACCACGTCGTCGTAAGAAGAGCGGGGAACCAATTCGCCAACACCGCTATTAACGCTACTGGAACCGACTTGGTTCAGGGTAGATTCCACGATGGGAACTCCGCCGAAACGTTTGAGTAATTCCATATAGTAATACGCCCTGCATATATGCGCTTCTGCCCGAAGCCAATTTAAATTTTTCAAATCCCTTTTATACTGAACGACGTCAGCAATCGTATCGCGGTTCATTGCTATAATTTCTTCTCCGTTTTTGGCATAATCCAAAAAGAAATTAACAGCCCGAATGCCTTCATAGCAGTTTATGTAAATATAATTTGTAGCTACGTACACATTGTCGGGCGAGATAGTTCCTTTGTTAAACAAATAAGTATATCCCGACTCTTGCGTTCTTTCAGCTTCGTCGGAAGCGGCAGCAAAAAAGTTACCGTCAAGGATTGTAAATCCAGACATACCTTGTATTGGCGCATACATTGCATTTCCGAACTGAAACAAATTGTCGCGGTTGGTTTCAATCATTTCCATTGTCAAGTTCGTATCTATTTTTGTGTCCAAGAAATCGCTGCATCCAGGCAACAAAAAGAACAGGAAAGCAATAGCCACTGTTGTTTTTATATTTAAAATTTTCATATTAAAGAATATTAAAAAGTTACTGAAAATCCAAAAGTATATGACTCAAGAGAAGGATATCCGTAATAGGATTCGGGATCCATTTTGTAGTCCTTTAGCAATTTGCTCCAAGTTACAGGGTTTGTTGCATTCAGGAAAAACCGGAATGAAGAAATTTTATAGCCAAGTTCAACGTACTGAATACGAAGAAAACTGTTATCTTTAATCCAGAACGAGCTGGTTTGATAATTATTATCGTTGCTCTTGGTAGTTAAGCGCGGATAAGTAGCTGTTGCTCGGGTGTCAATTCCCTGGTCGGGATAATAAGCCCATGCGTCCTGAGCAACGGGATATGCATTTCCGTTATTCACAAAAGTCACAAATTGGGCAGGATAATTCAGCAAGTTGACTGATGCTCCTGTTGACCCGCGAAACATAAGGTCTAAATCGAATCCTTTATATTTCAGATTTGTTCCGAAACTGTAATAAAATTCGGGGTAATACGATTTTCCGATGGCGGTAACATCCATTGCATCTATAACGTTGTCGTCGTTAAGATTTTTATATTTGATATCGCCCGGCTGAACAGCGCCGTATGCTGGAACAGGCAATCCGGCTTTCAACGTCCCATCGGCATTAAAATCGTCTATCTGGTAAAATCCGTCGGCGACCAAACCGATGGGCGTCCCATAAGGACGACCCGTTTGATTCATATAAGCATACTTATTGGGAATTTCAGCCTCGAAATCAATGCGATTTCTCGCAAATGAAGCCATTCCATACAAAGCATACGTGAAGTCTCCAACAGTGTCTTCCCACCGAATATTGCCTTCCATGCCCTTATTCGTCATCAAACCAATATTGCTCATGTAATAATTATATACGTTGTTCCCATAATAGTGCATCAATCGTTGGTCCAAGGTCAGTATATCGCTCCGTTTATCCATAAATACATCCGCAGTCAAACTGAGTTTCTTAAACAGATTCAGGTCTAGCCCGACATCATACTTCATACTTTTTTCCGCAAAAACATTTGGATTCGCCTTAAATAATGGAACTAATGCATAGTTGGTTGTAAAAGGCGTACTAATTCCGGTATTGAAACTACTCTGAATGGAATAGTATTGTTGGTAAAGATAGCGTCCGTTAGAACCGAACGTCCATGGACTTTGATAGGTGTCCGATCCGCCGATTTTTCCAACGGATGCTCTCAATTTCAAGAGATTAAAAACATTACTTTCTTTCAAAAAAGATTCGTTGGAAACAATCCAAGCACCTGAAATGGCGGGATAAAATCCAAAGTTGTGACCGGGCGCATAAGAATCCGAACCAAAGTAAGAAAAACCAAATTCACCTACGTAGCGATTATCATACATGTAATTTACCCTTCCATTGTAATTTAAGTTATGGGCCATATAATTGAAAAAACCATCACCCTGATAGTCGGAAGCGTTAAAGTTTAAGGCGGACTGCAAAGCGCTTTTGTCCCACTTCTTTTCATAGCCCAATGAAATGAGATATTGTCTCCACGTTTCCATTCCCCAAGAGTTGTAACCTCCAGCAGTAATTGAAGTGGTTTCGTCGGTAGTGGTCGTTGCGCCATTGTAATACCGAGCATAATTTCTTGTTTTACTATATTGATTTGTCGTTTTTGAGTAAAAGGAAATTCCTTCTTTCAAGTATAGACCGGGTGTGATAAAATCCAATTTTTCTTTCAGATTTAAGTTGCCCTGCAAAACGCGTAAACGAATCGACTGCCAACCCAATCCGTTGAGAGAACCAACCGGATTATTTGGGAATAGGGTAGTTCCGGAAAAATTAGTCATATCAGCATCGTCATAAGGAAAGTAGATATTGGAAGGATACCTAGCTACGTCGTTCATCAAAGTGCCTATATCGTAATTAGGTTCTTTGAGATTTTGAACCCTTCCTCCCAATCCAATGTTTGCTTCCAAAATCTTAAACATATTCACATCGAAGTTTGTTCGCAGATTATAACGGTTCATGTCGATATTGGATACTTTTCCCTTGTTATCACCAGAATTGTCAACATTGAATAAACCGCTTTGGTCGGCATAAGTGAATACGATATTATAACGGGCATCCTTTGTTCCACCGTTGAACAGTATGTTTGCATCCAAATATTGTCCCGTATTTTTTAGTGCTTCCTTATACCAATCTACATTAGGACTTGTTCCGTCCTTATAGTTAGCTAATTGATCCTGCGAATAATATGGAGACCAAATTCTTCCGTTGTCATTGCTCACAGCTTGGTTGTACAAGGTGGAAAAAGTGTAGGAATCAAGCGCTTTATTTACATTGACGGGCTGTTGCAGACTGCCTCTAAGTTGAACGGTAATGGATGGTTTTGCCACTTTTCCCCGTTTTGTTTCAATCCAAATAATCCCATTAGCTCCTCTCATACCAAAAGTTGCTAACGATGCTGCATCTTTCAATATGGAAAAGCGTTCTACTTCCATAGCTGAAATGCAACTTATGTAGTCGGCGGTAACTTCAAAACCATCCACATATATTTTAGGAACATTGACACTTGCCAGTCCAAAGCTTCCAATACCGCGGACCAGCCAACCTGCATAATTGCCCGGTTGACCGTTGCTGCCCAGAATGTACATACCAGGCATTTGACCTGCTAGCGCGCTAATGAAGTCCATAGTAATCGTTTTGTTCAGAACAGATTCGTTTGCTGTTGAAACAGCCCCAGTGTTACTGATTATTGTCGTAGGGAACGATCTGCCGGGAACGATACTGTCAGTTTTTTGTTCCTGAGCGACAACACTCCATCCCAAGAATATGAATATTATTCCGGGCACCCATTTCCATATATTTTGTTTTTTATTCATACTTATTCGTTTGTTTTTAAAAGTTAATACCCTGGATTTTGAACGACTATCTTCTTATTCACTTCACTTTGAGGAATTGGTTCCATATACATTTTGGGACTCCAATAAGATACCCAAGTATTGGCATCCCAATAGGAAATCAGATTTCCAGATAAATTACCGTAAGATGTAAAATCGTTCACATAAAACTGTAATTCCCGCATTTGTCCTCCGATAACTCCATTCCCAATATTCGACAACTTCCAATGTTTCACATCGTAGTAGCGGCGATTTTCTCCCACCATTTCAATTGCCTTTTCTCTTTGAATCAATCCGCGAAGTTTATCCTGGTTTGTTTCCGTAATAGCCGGTAAGCCTGCTCTGTTATGCACAACATTTAGGTTTTCCAGCGCTTTAGCTGTGTTACCTACTTCATTATAGGCTTCCGCTAAATTTAAATAGATTTCCGCCATGCGGAACAGGGGAGGTTCAAACCACACCCGTGAACCGGCTTTATAGTAAAACCGTGTTGAATATGCGCAACCCATTCCGCTAAACTCGATGCCTGGGAAATTATAGGTTGTACTGGTATTTCCTGTTTGTCGTCCCCATCCTATTAAACTATAGTTGTTGTCACCCGGATTCGACAACGATTCTACACCCGGAGCAATATAATCTACGCGGAAACGTGGTTCCAAATTGCTCGCTTTATCTATCCAGTCGCTTGCCGGACGCGGTTCGGGATCACCAATTTTCGGCCAGTCGGGCGTTGTACCGTCTTTACTGTAATAGTTTTCCAAAAAATTGGTCCACAAACCCAGTTGGTCCGTATCCCAGCGTTGATTTACCCACGCGTTAGACATATTATAGTAATAAAAGATTGGACTGCCATAATCGCCGTACCAGTTATCGGTTCTATCATATTTGTATGCCAAAATAACTTCGGGATTTCCCGGTGTTGAAACGGCAGTTCCGTAGTCGTCCACAGCACTGTTGTAGGGGTTGGGTTGACCGGTTGGCGCGCCTCCTGTGTTTATTAAATAAAATCCATTGGCTTTAGCCCATGTTAAGACTGCTTCGTTAGAAGCAATAGCGTCGTTCCACCGGTTTATGTCGTAGTTGCAGAAACAAACGAGTTTGTCGGTTGTAGAATTGGAAAGATAGGGGGTCGTATTGTTAAACAATGGGCGAGCGGCAAATATCTGCAAGCGTGCTATCATTGCAAGTACTGCTCCTTTGGTGAGACGCCCCCAGTTGTCTGTGTCCCAATTGTCGGGCAGCAAAGCCAAGGCTTTATTGCACAAATCAAGCGTAAAATCGTAGGTTTCCTGCAAGGTTGCGCGCGGGAAAGCCATATCATCTGTTGCTAAAAAAGAATGTTCTACTAGCGGAATGCCGCCGTAACGATAGAACATTCCCATATAGCGGTAAGCAATCAATCCCAAAGCCTCGCCTTTAATCCACCCTTTCATCTGATCGTCCATATCCGGCACTTGGTCGATATTTTCATACAGAAGATAGCATTCGCGTATACACTTATAGTTATCAATGTAACTATCGGCGCCTGCGGCTCCTACAGGACCGTAATCAATTCCATCCACCGGATTCAAACCGGATTGTGCAATTACAAACGTCTGATGCCAATTATTTCCCTGACAGCGTTCCCCTGAAATCGAACCCAAAGCGCCGTGCGCAAACCCAATTCCACCAGGCCATCCATGTACCAATACATCGCGGTAACAAGTTGCTAATACTCCTTTCGCATTCTTTGTTGAAGAATAAACGGCATTCAAATCAACTGTACCGGTAGTATCCGGCATTTCCAAAAATGTATTCTCGCAAGAGAATAAAAAAACCGGCAATAAAAAAAACAATATCTTTTTCATATCCATAGTCGTTTATTAAAATTTTATTTGAAACCCCATATTGAACACACGCGTAAGCGGGTAAATATATTGAGTATTTTGATCTTGAGTTTCTGGATCAATTCCTATTTTACGCATAGCATTCTGGAAGGTAATCAGGTTGTTTCCGTTCATATAAACTCGAAGTGAAGATATATGCGCACTTTGCATAAATTTTACTTTAGTCGGAACGGTATATCCGATTTCCATATTTCTCAATTTGAGGTAGTCATTTGAAAAAATCCAGTAATCACTCTGTAAAAAATTATTATCCGAAACATTAGGACTAAAGGTAGCCCGCGGATAAGTGATAGGATCTCCAGCTGCATATTTTTCAGGCGTCCATCGTCCGTCAAATTGCCACTGCCATGCATTACCTGCATATTTGTTAAATTCAGTTGCCAATGAACTGTTAATGTAAAAAGAGCCATGCATTGTTCCGCTAAACAGGGCGTTGAGGTCGAATCCTCTGTAGTTGAGACCCACTTTAATTCCGTAGCCGTATTCAGGGAAATTCGGATATCCGATAGGCGCTAAGTCCTTATTGTCGATGACGCCGTCACCGTTCAGGTCAAGATAGCGAACATCCCCCAGCGTTGCCTTGTTGCCGGTAAAGGTATTGAAAGGACGGTTTTGTAACTCTTCAGGAGTATTATACAGTCCGTCGCTCTTCAAGCCGAAACGTTGACCGATGCTAAATCCTGTCTGATTCATCCAATAGTAGGGATTAGGCGCTTCCGCCATATACAGAATTTTATTTTTCGCATAATTCACATTTCCTTCTATTGAATAACCGACTCTGTTTATTTTGTCTGACCAGCCGAGAACGAGTTCGTATCCCTGGTTTCTGGTTTGTCCCACATTTGCGGGAGGCACTTGCCAAGTATATACGCCGTAATTGGCAGGTATGATTCCCAAAGTTGTCAAAATATCGTATCGGTTTTCTCTGAAATAATCATACGTTAAAGACAAACGGTTGGTAAAAAATTTCAGTTCTACTCCGCCGTCATATTTTTTTGCCCTTTCCCATGTTACCAGAGGATTTCCCAAACTGCCTTCGGTAGTGCCCGAAAAATAATTGCTTGGCTGAGTGCCGGTATTTCCCCACCAGTAACCGCCTTGATTTAAGTTATAGGTGTTCGGAAGGTATAGGAATCGCCTGCCGGAACTCCCAAGCAAGTCGTTACCTACTTCTCCGAAAGAGCCGCGAATTTTAACAAAAGTTACATATTGATTGGTTGGGAAAAACTTTTCGTTTGTAAGCACCCATCCTGCCGAAAAAGCTGGGAAGAAGCCAAACCTTCTTCCTTTGGCAAACTGTTCGGTTCCATTGTATCCTATATTCACTTCAAAGAGATAACGCTCGTCAAAGTTGTAGGTTGCTCTTCCAACTAACCCCATGACTCCGGAAGGCACGTTCGAACCATCGCCTGGCATATAATATTGAGAGGCTTTTCCAAGCAATAAAGCAGAAATACTGTGACGATTAAAATTGCCCGCCCACTCTAATCCGGCATCGAAATACAGTTTGTTCCAGTTGTCGCGTCCCCATTGGTCAAAACCCGTATTGCCGTATTGTCCGCCAAAATATTCAATGATATTCGGGTTTTCCAAATTTCGCTGTACAGTATACCACGGAACAGAAGGCCAAATTCGGGTCTCTCTGCTGTAATTGTCCTGATAACTTACAGTTCCGCGAATTTTCAGATTTTTCAAAAGATAGTCCAATTCGTGTTCCAATTTAATTGAGGTATCCAACAAAGTGTTGTCGAGCATACTTGACCCATTTGATAATAAATCATAGGAAGGACCACGGACATAATCTTCTGCTATACCGAGTTTAATTGCAAGCGGATTTTGTATCGAACCAGGTACGCCGGCCCACTGCCTTACCAGATGTCCGTCCATAATTCCCATATTTGTCATCGGGTTTGATGCGTAACATTGCAGAAGGATTCCCGCGTAACGACCGGTCGTGTCATAAGGGTCGCCCCATACGTAAACGGATCTTGAGCTACCCATTTGACCGGCTAAATTGATTGATATTTTCAGGTTGTGAAAAGGATTGATATCAAAATTAGAACGAAAATTGTAGCGATTGTATGCCGACTGAGTATTGATGTCATAATACTTTTCTGTTAAATTTATACCGCCTTGAGAAAAGTATCCGATAGATGCAAAATACTTAACTTTGTCGGTGCCTCCCGCAATATTCACGTTAAATTGGGACTGCGGACCTGTTCTTGAGAACAATTCAGCATATAAATCGTGACTGCCGTAGTATATAGCGGGACTGTTCAATAGAGAAGTCCGCTGTTCGGGAGTTAAATTAGTCATAGCAGCTACTTCAGCGGGAGTAAAATCTCTGTTATTTTTAAATTTCCAAAGATCGTCGTCGCTGAAAAGATAAACTCCATATCCTGCGGCTGTTGCAAAACTGTTCATTTCGTTAGTAAGCGACTCATTTCGCATAATCCCATAATTATAAGATGACACATTGTGCTGAAGACTGGCAGCCCTTGTAACTCCATAGTTTGAAGAAAAACTGATGACCGGTTTTCCGGAAAGCCCCCGTTTGGTAGTAATAATAATTACCCCGTTTGCAGCGCGTATACCATATACAGCAGTCGAAGATGCGTCTTTTAGGACACTAATACCTAATATTTCATTAGGATCAATAGAATTCAACTCTGAGAAAGCTTGTTCTGCTGCCTGTTCCACGCCGTCGATGACAATCAGAGGTTGGTTGGCGTTGCCGCCTCCATAAGTGGCGATGCCTCTAATTCGGATATTCGCCGCATTATGCCCCGCCTCACCGCTGGTTTGCAAACCGCTGACGCCTGGTGCATTGCCGATGAGCGCATTACTGATGTTGCTCACAGGTATGGAAACGATATCTGACCCGGATACAGTGGAAATTGCCCCAGTAATGTTAACTTTCTTTTGAGTAGCAAAAGCGGTAACTACTACCTGATCCAATCCTGTTGCATTTTCCGACATGACAACATCTATCTTTTCTTTACCGGCAACCCTGACTTCTGAAGCAGTCATACCGATATATGAAAAGATCAGTGTCGCATTGGCAGACAGATCCGACAAGGTGTATTTGCCATCTACATCCGTTATTGTTCCTTTCGTTTTGTCTTCTTTTACGCTGACATTTACCCCAACCAGCGCTTCACCTAATTTGTTCGTAACGATTCCGCTTACCGTACGCTGGACGTTTTGAGCGTATCCCATCGAAATACTTGCCGTAAACACAAAAAAGGAAATCAGTAATAAGATAAAATGTAGTGATTTTTTACTTTTTAACTTCATAATCATTCATTTTTATTTTTAAAATTATATTTTATTCGGTTGATCCTTCTCAAAGTAAAATATATAATAGCATTTGTTCTAATGGTAATTATTTTATACCTTCTAACAAATCAATAGTATTGTTTATTTTGAGTAGTCATATTTTACAAAAGAAGCTTTATTTAGATAATCCAAGCTTTTTTGTACAGATTCGAATGGCGGGAGGTCATATCTTTCCACCTCAACAATAAGGTATTTTGTACCGGCTGTTGCAATGTTATTAAATATTGCGTCAAATCCAATCATACCGCTTTCACCCAATTCTTTATCGTCTTTAATATGTAATACAAGGAATCGTCCCGGATTTTTCTTGAATAATTCAACAGCTGACCGATGCCCCATCATTACCCAATACACATCCATTTCAAAGAAAACTTTGGAAGGGTCGGTATGGGATAATAAGTAGTCGTACATCGCCGTGCCATCAGGATATATCTTTTCAAATTCATAACTGTGGTTGTGATAACCGAATTTTAATCCGGCAGCAACGCATTTTTCACCTATTTTGTTATAATAATCGCAATAGGCCTGAAGATCTTCTAAGGTTTCAGGGGTAGGCATCATCGGAGAAACGATAAATTTAATCCCTGCCGCTTTATGGTCTGCAATGCACTTATCCCACCAAGCCCAAACTTCATCCCAATTGGTCTTGGAAATATCCTGAGCCAGCCAATGACAGGTATGAGATGAAAGCGCATACATGCCGGCGGCGGCTAATTTGGCTTTAAATTCCGCTGGAGTTAGACCATAAAACGTTCCGGCGCCATCATTATAATTTGCAGCTTCCACGTACTTGTAACCCATTTTCCCCACTTTAAGGATTACGGAATCAATATTCTCGGAATTTTTTCCGATGTCATCCCTCAATGAGAACAATTGAAGACCAATGTTCTTTTGTCCAACCTCTTTTTGTTGTGTACAACAAGAAAAAGCAAATACAATTGCCAATAATACAAAAATTGTTTTTAATGTTTTCATTTTGTTATTTTTTTAAAATCATTTTTTTTCATATTTATTTGTGTCCCATTTAATTCGAAAGAACAATCTTTCCAAGCTGTTAGCTCCAGATTTGTTTTTTCAGAACTGATACTTCCGTTAATTTTTACGCCTAAAATGGAATATATGTTGTAGAGTCGGCATTCTCCCTTCCATGGATTGCATTTGGCTATTTCAAGTTTTCCAAACCAGTCGCAAACTAAATTATTGAGTAGTGATTGTGCAAACAGTCCATTTGTGGTACTATAAAACGGCATAGTATGCGCCCCGCTGGTTTCATAGATTTGTATCCAATCCTTATCCACATAATCCGCTGGCTTTGCATTATTCCAGTCATTTAACCATTGTTCTACATTTCCAAGCCGGGAACCAGCCAAAAGAAATTCGCCCAATGTCCATCCGTAAAACATAGGTTTTTTAGCGTCTTGAGTAATCTCGTACCGCAAATTATAAGCGGTAACCGATGGCGCTTGTGCAGAAGTATGAATCGGTAGATACGACAAGTCATTCAACTGAACAGGATGTTTTTGTTTACCGAAATCTTGTTTACCCGATCCGGCACATGTATAGTAAAACCCACGATCAGACAATAAACCGGGGAAGTTTAAACCATCTGACAATATTTTCTGGTAAGTTCCATCCTCGTCAAGTCCATAATCAATCGCTCTTTGGAAACAATATTGCGCACTGAACAAAGCGCACAGATAGTCCTTTTGGTTGGAGCCTCCCATTTCGTCTTGTCCCATGGAAGGTGTTACAAACAAATGCCAATGACCGTCGTCTCCCTTTGTGCAAATATTTCGATAGAACAAAGCTATTTCTCTAATTAAAGGGACAGCATACTGCTTTGTCCAGTTTTCATCATTTACAAATGCTGCCGTTTCGTATGCCATTCGCGCTACATAGCCTGAATTATGAATTTCATATTCAAAAATAATCGGAACGGGTTCATGGTATCCTTCCAACGGACCATATGGATATTCCCACGGTATGAATAATCCTCCTACTCCGTAAAGTTTTTTTGTATATGCTTCCATTCCGGGTATCCGCTCAGCGCAGTATTCAATCATTGCTTTGGCAATATTCAGATTTCCGGTTGCAATGAATATAGGATGTATATATGAATAATCCTGCGGAAAAGAAAACGGCCATCCATTCCCCGTATATGCGCATGGTGGTGAGAATCCCAATCCGTCATCGTTATAAGTTGAAAGAATTAAAGCCATCGAACGAACCCACATATTTTGTGCTTCAATATCAGGCAATTTCAAACATCCTGAACTTTTCCATTTCTTGTGCCACCACTCGACAGTTCTGTTTAGCGATTCGGAAACAGTCGCCGGTTTGGAACTGTTGACAGATAATATAATATTGTTCTCGCCTTGATTTAATCGAATGTGCAGGCACGAATCATTCTGTTCTACAACTGCATTAGTTCTCATAAAAATATGTGTTGTAGTGTTTCCACAAAAGAGCGTGATGTCCCAGGTGTCATTTTGTCGGTTAAAGGTATAACGTTGTCCTACCATTTGATTATAAGGATTATAATAATACGGATTCTCTGCTGTAATGGGTTTCAAAGTGATGCATGGAGCTTCTCCTTTCAACTGGATTCTTATTCCTGCTAAATTCCTGTCCACAGGGTCAAACCATGTAGTAGTTTCCACCTGATTTTTCTCGGTTTCGATCTTTGTACAAAGTGTTCCATCGAAAAATGATTGGTGTTGTGAATATTTCCGTATATTTTTCGGATCGCTGTCCCAAAATATTTTTGCCATCGGCACTAAGTAATCAACAGTGACTTTGCCTCTGAACCAATGATCTATGTGCATATATTCTGTGTTTCCATATTCATCTGACAGGTTAGGGCGATCATGCAGTCCAAGTGCATTATAAGAGCAGCCAAAACGTCCGTTACCTTGATATAAATTCAAGCCTACAGACTGATATACATCACGTTGAATATCTGATGACCGTATGATTTTCTCAATGTCGGATTCGTTTTTTGAAGATTTACCCGAAACAGAAAAACATATCGACAAAAAAAGGAATAATAGTTGAAGTGTTTTATTCATTTGAAACATATTATTATGAATTAAATGATGATTGCTTTGATGATTTAATCGACCGATAATCTAATATTCTTATTGATATTTATGTATTCTTATCAACCGGAACTCCGGTTGGTCGCCAATTTGTATATAGAGTTCATCGCCATTCATACGCCTGCCTGCCTGCCAAACACCATTGACGAATTTTCCTTCTTCGTGGGAGAGTATTTCCACAAATTTCTTTTCACCTTCAAGAGGAAGAAAATTAACAGATATATTACGACCTGTTACATAAAATTCACCGGGAGCAGTACACAAAATCAATCCACATGAACCAGGAATACCTTTTCCTATATCGCGTTGCTGGTGATAATTAACTTCAATACGGTAATCGCCCAACTCAAACATTTCTCTTCCGGAAGGAGTACTTGTAAAGCCTACACTTTTACTTTTTCCCGAATTTTTCGCCCAGAAAGGCAAAAATCCGGACAGCAATCCGTAATTCTCGCCTAACGCCTTACTGTCGGCATCATTAAACCCTTCAATAGCAAATGGAGAATAGCATATTGCATTGTATTGTCCCAAAGCATAGTAAACATTAGCGGATGCCCGAATGTCTGGATTAGTTTCGGGAATAAAAAGTGGGTTGCCTGCAAAAGTATATTGCGCACAGACCCATTTAAAATCATCCGCGTAAATGTCGGGCGCCAGCAGATCGACGTCGGGCGCTGCAGCACGCCAAATGGTCATCATCTTGGATAGAGGTCCTCCGCAGGGATAGTCGTTTTTCAGACTTTGATAATAATTCGGATCAAGCCACGCGTTTGCATACATAGGCAACGAGTAAGCCTGTTTCCCTGCTTTTACAACATAGTTAACATAACGTGCAATATGCCAAGCCATAAAGACTTCGTCAGCGCCATAACCGAACATTTCCTGCCAGGTACCTGAAGTCCGATTTCCTGTAGATTGCATCATCTGTTTCAATTCATTGGTTTTTTCGCTTTCATGTTGCCTGAGATAATTCAATAATTCTTCCGGCACTTGCTGCGCAAAAGTTTGTTGTGCCGCAGGCAAATAGTCGCGTGAAGTTCCAAGTACTCCTGTTTCATTTTCTACTTGTATCATCAATACGGTTTGCTGTGCGCTGTCGATTTTTTTGATGAAACGCATCAACTCTGCAAAAGCGCGGGCATCGGCTTTCATGGTGGCGTCGCCCCATGCGGATAATGCGACTGTTTGCTCAGCTTTTGTGAAAACTCCTCCTCCAGCGGAAAACTCATCGCTATTATTTTCGGGTTTAAACTTCATACGGGGGAAACGTGTCAAATCTGTCTTAACCCATTCAGGTACGTATGTTGACACAGCGTTTTTCCAGGTGCCAAACCAGATGAATACTAATTTCAGATTGTTCTTGCGGGCATCATTGATTAAGTCTTCCACTAAAGAAAAATCATATTTTCCTTCTTGTGGTTCAACTAATTCCCATGATACAGTTGCAATTACTGTGTTCAAGTTCATTTTCTGAAGTTTGTCCCACACCGGTTTCATATACTCAAGGCTGGATGAACTGGAGTTATGTAATTCACCAGCCAGCATAATATAAGGTTTTCCATTAACAATGAGTTGTTTAATGCCATTATACTCTTCAATTCGAGGTAAGTTCTGTTGTGCATATAAGCTGCAACTCAAACAGAGGAAAACTAAAAATAAAATCTTCTTTTTCAAATTCATTATTATCATATTAAATAGTTTTTTTTAATTATTTAAAACACAATGTGCCACTCCGATAATGCCAATATTGTCCTTTAATTCGGATTCCACAATTTTAACTTTTCCCCAAGGTGTCCAAGCTAATGAATCCACTCGTTGTTGAATGTACGGTATGATTATATTGGCGCTTTTGATAATTCCTCCACCCAGTACGACTATTTCAGGATCATAAGCATGTATCAGGTTGACAATTCCTGCAGACCATACATCCATACAATCGTAGCCTATTTTTTGAGCATCAGGGTCTCCGGTAGAAAATAAATCAAAAAGTTTTTTGAAATCAAACGGAGCGTATTGCTTATAAAAATCAGCGTCGATTTGTTGATTCTCACGAATAATATCGTTCAGGAAAAATGAAGAAGACATGGCTTCAATGCAACCGATGCTTCCGCAACTGCATCGTCGTCCTTTGTAGTCAATACTCAAATGTCCTCCCAGACATCCGGCTTGGAAATGAACCCCTTTGAGTATTTGTCCTTGTATGATCACACCGGCTCCGATACCTGTGCCAATGGTCACCACCACCACATTATTGTAACATTTTGCTGCACCATATTTCCACTCACCTACGGCTGCCATTCGCGCATCATTATCCATGTAAAACTCACCTCCAAAACAATGTTGCGCCCAACTTTTTAAATTCAAATCGGGAGCATCGTCATATTTTGCATTGGTTGACAAAACGATACTGCGCAACGAATCAATCAATCCGGGGAAACAGAGTCCAATTCCTGCAAGTTCTGAACTCAAAATGTGTTGTTCATGAAGCATTTTTTTAATAGTCACCTCAATTTCAGGTAGTTTTCTCCCGAGTCCATTTTCAGAATCGGATTTTATTGCACAGGAAGCAATCACTTTTCCATCTTGCACAATTCCTATCTTCATGATAGTACCTCCCAAATCAATTCCAATAATATACTTATCCATATATCTTTACACCAATTGTGGCACTCCGTTTACTTTTTTTAAGCGAGCGGTAAATCCATTTTTTTTAATTGATTCATAATCATGACCCGAATTTGAATGCCAACAACCTCCGAAACTAAGTTTCGTATCCGAAACATTGGCAACCCGATGAGCCGTTCGACCGGGTATATAATGCAAACTTCCGGGAAACATCTGTTCACCCTTGATATTACCCTGTTCATCCATTAAAATGAGTACGCCTTCTCCTTCGATACCCCAATAGAATTCAGCAGTATCTCTATTGGTATGAAAATGTCCTTTAGTCATGAAGTATTCATCGCCTACAATTCCAGGGTATAAAGTTGTTATACCAAAAGACAAACCACCTAATTTTCCTTCTTTTTCAGGCTTATAGCTACTTACGATATATGCAATTACGTTTGCTTGTTGTGTTGTAATCTGATCGCTGTGTTCAAAAATTGAATGAATTTCCCCTAATGTTCGTGTGGAGCGTTCTATCTCTTTTCCAATTAAACTTTTCCCTATAAAAAGAATTTTAGGCATAATGATTGAATTCATATCTGTAGTCTTTTATTAATATTAAAATTTACTTAATAAACGTGGTTTTCCGCCTTTACGCCAAAATTGTTCGATTGTTTCCAGCGATACGCCTTTGGTTTCCGGCAAATAATAATACCCCCATATTAATGCACAGACAGCGATTACGGTATAAAGGAAAAAAGCTCCGGCAGGATTTCCAAGTTTTTCTCCCGCTACTGTGACTTCCGTTCCCTTAAAGGTAAGCACATTGACAATTTTGAAGAAGGTGAACGTGACGATAGAATTGGAAATCCATACGGTCAATGAACCGATAGATGCGCCCAAACCTCGTACCCTTTGCGGAAAGATTTCCGAAATAATCAGCCAGCCGAGCGGTCCGATGCTGATGGCAAAAAAGATGATGTATAGTAATACCAGCACGATGGAAGTCCATTTTCCCGCACTGCCTAAACTTTGGTGAAAAAGGAAACATAATCCAAGTAAAACAAGTGAAAGCGCTATTCCGGAGAGACCTATGAAAAATAATTTACGTCTGCCGATCTTGTCGACAAAATAAATAGAAACTAAAGTCGCAAGCAAATTGACAACTCCCACTGCAACCGATGCTCCAATGGCGGCAACATTTCCTTCAAAACCGGCCAACAGGAAAATTTTCGGACTGTAATATATAACGGTATTGATACCGATGCATTGTTGGAAAAACATGAGAACAATTGCAATGAATAGCGGCGTTCTCATTCGGGGCAGTAAAAGTTCGCGCCAACCTGCCACATCCTTGCTTTTTTCAATCTCAGTTTTTATTTGATTCAATTCCGAGTCGAGCATTTCAGCGCTTTCTATACGTTCGAGGACGGCTCTGCTCTCTGTTTCCAGTCCTTTCTGCATGAGCCAGCGCGGCGTTTCGGGAAGAAAAAACATGCCTATTAAAAGTATTGCCGCAGGGAATACTCCGACGTAAAACATCATCCTCCAGCATTCGGAATTGGCTTCATCGGCTATAGACAAGTCACTGAGATAAGAAGCAAGTATTCCTGCTGTGATTAATAACTGAAATGTCGAAACTAACGCCCCCCGCTTTTTTGCCGGAGAGATTTCGGCAATGTAGAGTGGAACGGCAAAAGACGATACGCCTATGGCAATACCCAATATTAGCCTTGCTGCCATGAGACTTCCAGGGGTTGTTGACATTCCCGATCCCATAGCACCGACAACAAAAATAATGGCGGATGCCAAAATTACTTTTTTTCGTCCAATCCTGTCGGCGAGCCGTCCGCCGAGAATTGCTCCCAAAATGGCGCCGACCAAACCGGCAGTAGTGATCGTTTCAATCACATGATCTCCTATTGAAAAATATGTTTGTAGAAAGGGTATTGCACCCGAAATAACTCCCGTATCAAATCCGAAAAGAAGTCCTCCTGTAGCTGCAATGATCGTAATGATTATCACAAAGTTTTTATTGTACTTTTTATTACTCATATTGGTTTTATTATTACGGAATAAAGTCTTGCCACAATTCTTCTTTTCGTTGCGGATAAGGAACGAAAAGGAATGTGTCGGGGTTCTTTTCAAAAGTTGAATAGATAGCTTCTCCCGGAACGATGCCTAATTCGGGATGTTGTTCCGGAGATTTGCAAATAAGTTCCGATTTTGCATAATGAGGGTTAGGTTCCCATTGGAGTTTT
>Ga0123354_10000657_pt1 | contig 36505 bp, 34 predicted proteins | sample TergutLab28metaG_2_FD_97872 | JGI IMG/M metagenome (GOLD analysis project Ga0123354, IMG submission 97872) | Labiotermes labralis P4 segment gut microbial communities from Petit-Saut dam, French Guiana - Lab288 P4 | ecosystem: Host-associated > Arthropoda: Insects > Digestive system > Gut ... | reverse complement strand
GTTATGGACATGTCCTTCCAAAACTCAGGAATTCCCCATCCCCGTTTTTTCGGGGAATTCCCCACCGTTGAAGTGGGGAAAACTACTCCGTTGTTTTGGGGAATTTTAGACTAACAAATACAATCTGGAAAATCCGCTCGTTTGGCTGGATACCGTAGAGCATTCCGAGGTACTCCTGCATTTCCTCGGAGAGGATGCGGGGCATCTGGATGACCCTTATGCTCTTTGGCGTCTTCGGTGCTGTGATGACATCCTTGCCTTTCAGCCGCTGGTATGACTTCGTGATCGAGATCGTTTCTTTCGTGAAGTCGAAGTCCGACGAGGTGAGCGCAAGCAGCTCTCCAACCCTAAGGCCGCACCAATAGAGGATCTCGAAGGCATAGTAAGAAACGGGCTTGTCCATCATCGCGTTCGCGAACTTGAAGTATTCGTCTTTTGTCCAGAAGAGCATCTCCGTCGCTTCCTTTTTCCCGATCGACCCGACTTTAGCAGCAACGTTCTCCTTTAGCTCGTAGTGTCTGACGGCGTGATTGAGGATGGCCGAGAGTTGATTATGGAGCGTCTTCAGATATGTGGGCGAATACCCTTTGCCGCCTGCACCAACAGCTGTGAGCATTTCGTTTTGCCAAGCGATGACGTCCTTTGTCTGAATCTCGCTCATCTTCTTCTTGCAAAAGTAAGGCAGGAGCTTTGTCCGGATGATGTTCTCCTTGGTCATCCAGGTGTGCTCGCGGATGCGGTTTCTCATGTCGTCGGCGTACACTGCAACGAAGTCCTCGAAGAGCATCGAGAGGTCTGCTGTCTTCTGCTCAAGAAAAGATCGCTCCCATGCGAGCGCCTCTCTCTTGGTGGGAAAGCCGCGCTTCATCTTCTGCTTGCGCTCGCCCGTCCAGTCGGTGTATCGACAGTAGGCAAGCCAGGTGTTTGTCTTCTCATCCTTATAGGCGCCCATTGTCTGCCCCTTTCCTGGCCTCGGCGCTCTTGCCGTAGAGCTTTTCTAAGAAGTACTGTTAGCTGATGCGCCCGTTGATGGTGATGAAGCCACGCTCTTGAAGCTCGGCGTTCAGCTTGCGGATCAGCTTGTAGGCGTAGGCTGGTGAAACGCCCAGCTCCTGCGCCACATCGCTTGCTCTTAGAAATGTTTTTGCTGCCATTCTTCCCTTTCGGATAGTTAAACCTTTTTGTTTAGCTTCTACTAGTTTACTAAACATATTTGCTTTGTCAAGTGGTTTGTGAGAGATTTATTAAACTATTTTGTTTTATATTTTCTTGACATCTGGAATTATTCCAGCGATACTAAAACATATTTGTTTATACATAGTGTATGGAGGTATATCCTATGGCGGTTGGTGATCGGATAAAACGGGTGCGCGTTCTCAGGAACCTCACCCAGAAGGAACTCGGCCTTGCCGTGGGCTTTGAGGAGAACACGGCTGACGTGCGCATCGCTCAATACGAGACGGGCACTCGCACGCCAAAAGAAGAGGCGTTGAGGAAGATCGCCGAGGTCCTCGATGTGAACTATCGCTCGCTCTACGAGCCGACGCTCTATGCGGGAGAAGACGTGATGTACACCTTATTCGAGCTTGACGAGCATTACCCGCTCTCCATACATGACTTTGACGGAAAGAAGTGCGTCGCGTTCAACAGTAAGCTACTCGATGATTTTCTCACCGAGTGGCAGGCGCGAAAAAAAGACCTTGCCGATGGGAGCATCAGCAAGGCCGAATACCTGGAGTGGAAACTTAACTGGCCGCAGACTGCCGATGATTTCGGCAAACATAAGCCGAAAAAGCAGTGGCGCAAATCACCAGAAACGACCGACTAAATCAGCCCGCTCACAATTTCTGCTATCAATCTGCTATCAGCAAATCGCCAGCACCCCGCCTGACCAGCACTTTCTCCCCTTTTTGCACTACTCCCACTCGATCGTGCCAGGGGGTTTGCTCGTGATATCGTAGACCACCCGGTTGATGCCAGCGACTTCGTTAATGATGCGGTTGCTCATCTTTGCGAGCAGCTCGGCGGGCAGGCGCGCCCAGTCGGCGGTCATCGCGTCGGCGCTTGAGACTGCCCGGATGATGATGGGGTGGCCATAAGTACGCTCATCGCCCATAACGCCCACGCTACGGATATCCGGCAGCACCGCAAAGTACTGCCAGACGGAGCGCTCGCTGTCCCAGGCGTCGATCTCCTCGCGTACGATGGCGTCGGCTTCGCGCAGCAGGTCAAGCTTCTCTTGCGTGATGTCTCCGATGATGCGCACGGCCAGACCGGGCCCCGGAAAGGGCTGGCGCCACACGATGTGTTCGGGCAATCCCAGCTCCAGACCCAACTGACGCACCTCATCTTTGAAGAGCGCCTTCAGCGGCTCGATAAGCTCGAAGTGTACTCCCAGTGGAAACGGGATCAGGTTGTGATGACTTTTGATTTTAGCGGCGGTTTTGCTGCCCGACTCGATCAGATCTGGATAGAGCGTACCCTGCGCGAGGAACTGTACTGGCTTGCCACCTTCGGCCAGAGCCTGGGCCTGCTCGAAGAAAATCTTCCAGAACTCCTCGCCGATCAGGCGGCGCTTCTCCTCCGGCTCACTCACGCCAGCAAGAAGCGCCAGGTAACGGTCCTGCACATCCAGGGCGCGCAGGTCAACCTGAAACTGGTCGCGGAACACCTTCACCACACTGGCAGGCTCATCCTTGCGCAAAAGTCCGTGATCAACAAACACGCAGGTCAGCTGCTCACCGATCGCGCGATGCAGAAGCGCGGCGACGACCGAGCTGTCGACTCCACCAGACAGCGCACAGATGACATGCGCGTCGCCTACCTGGGCGCGCACGTCTGCGACCGTCGTCTCGATGATGCTTGCCATCGTCCAAGATGGCTCCAGCCCAGCGACCTTATACAGGAAGTTCTCGATGATCTGCTGGCCGTACTCAGTATGCGCGACCTCCGGATGAAACTGCGTCGCGTACAGGCGGCGCACCGGATCTTCCATCGCAGCAACCGCTGTTTGTCCCGTGCGGGCAGTCGCGACAAAGCCCGGCGGTACCGTACCGACGCTGTCGCGATGCGACATCCAGCAGGCAGACCCCTGCGAGACGCCCTCAAAAAGAAGGGATGCCACACGCACCGCGTTATCGTCCTCGCTTTCGCCAGCTCCCAACAGCGTCAGCTCAGCAAAGCCATACTCCCCTAGATCAGTGTGTGGCACCTCGCCGCCCAGGGCGATCGCCATCTCTTGAATGCCATAACAGAAACCAAGGATCGGGATGCCCAGCTCGAAGATACGCGGATCGGCGTGGGGAGCCTCAGGTGCATAGACACTCGCCGGGCCTCCGCTTAAGATCAAAGCTGCCGGACACCGCGCCGCCAACTCCTCGGCGCTGATCGTAGCAGGCACGATCTCGCTGTACACGCGCGCTTCACGCACACGACGTGCGATGAGTTGCGCATACTGAGCGCCGAAGTCAAGAACAAGGACGGTTGGCTGAATGGGATCACACGTTTCAGGAACAGGTGACCGGCTCTGAGTATCTTCTCTCACGGAAATCCTTTTCAACGATGGGAAGTTGAATACAATTCTACTGTATTTCCAAGAGCAAAATCATGCACGTTATCAGCGCACTACAGGATTATCCCCGCTCCCAATCATGCACATCACCAGCGCGCTCCAGGATTATCCCCGCTCCCAAAGAGGCGTGCCTCTTACCAGCGCGGGTTAGCCTACGCGCACAAATGCTTCAAGAAGATAATCGCCCGCGTTGGTCAAGCTGATCTCATCAAGTAAGAATATGTTATACACGGGTCCCACGGCCTTCAGGTTATTCTTTTTGAGATACTCAGTCATCCTCTTCTCGACCTCATGCGTCTCCCCATAAGGGCCGACCGAGTAACCAGTAAGATAGTTGCCCCCCGGTATCTTGTCTTTACCCTGAGGATCGACACTGAAGAAGTGCGACGGGCGTCCTGGCTCCTCAACAAACGTATCGATGCTGTCGAAAAGCCCTCCTACCGGGAACCGCAGGTCAATATCATAGTGATCCGCCATGCGATAGAAATGGCTGAATGCCCGGTCAAACGTAGGAGAGGTCGAGAAATCATTTTCCAACCCTATCGTGATCGCCTGGTCGGGACGATAGCGTACCGCCAGTTGATCCGGTACCGCCGAAAGCCCTTTAGAAATCAGGTCACAATAGGTCTCGATCACATCACGCTTACGGGACAGCCGCTCCAGGTCAGCTTCAACCTCTTCTTTTTTCTCCACGAACAATGATTGCATACGCTGTGGCGTGCGGTGATCAATAAACGTTTTCACTTCGCTGGTCTTAAGCCCAAACCCATGGAGCAAGTCAATAACGCTGACCGCTATCAACTGGAACGGTTGGTAGCGTCGATATCCATTCTCTCCTCGGTAAGCAGGAGAGAAGATTCCCAGCTTGTCGAAGTAGCGTAGTGTTGATTGCTTGATACCCGTTAGCTGGGAAAACTCGTGTATCGAAAGCAAGCCCTTGCTACCTGTTGTCATGGCTATCGCACCCTTTCGTCAAGCTCGCCCCACGGATCTTGCAGGTACAGAACCTTCAGCCATCTTAACTTTCGTAAAACTTTACAAAAACCGGCCTTGGTGTTGCACTCATGCTTATCGTAACACAAAATCGGGATTTCTACGTGCACTCCACTTTGAAAAAGCGCTTGCCCTGCCAACTCGCCTGTCCTCACTCCAACGATGCTACAATGTTACCCATGTCTATCGCATTCACTGACACGCGCGGCCTCATCAAGGCACCCGTTTCTTTCACCGAGGCGATCCTGGCGGGGCTTGCCCCGGGAGGAGGCCTCTTCGTCCCCACAAGACTCCCCCATTTCGATGCCCAGGAGCTCTCTGAGCTGCGCGTTTTACCCTATCACGCGCGCGCCGAATGGCTTTATCGCGCCTTCGGCGTCGACCTGGAGAGCGAGGCGCTCGCGTCGCTGTGCGCGGACGCCTATGGCGAGCAGTGGGATGACCCCCGTATCGCTCCCATCCGCTCGCTTGCAAACGGCACTTCTGTTCTGGAGCTCTGGCACGGGCCGACCTCAGCCTTCAAGGATCTGGCGCTCCAGCTTATGCCCCGCACCTTCAGTGCTGCGATCAAAAAGCAACGGGCAGAAGGTGGCCTGAACCATGACGTGCTGATCCTGGTCGCGACCAGCGGCGATACCGGCTCTGCCGCACTGAGTGGATTTGCCGAGCGCCCGCACACCAACATCATTGTTTTCTATCCAGCAGGCGGCGTTAGTGAGATCCAGCGCCGCCAGATGGCTTCGCAAGCCGGCAACAACCTTGCGGTCTTCGGCGTAGAGGGCAACTTCGATGACTGCCAGAACGCCGTAAAAGCCGCATTTAACGACGCGGAGCTGTGCGAACGCCTGACGACTGAAGCCAACCTGCAGTTCTCCAGCGCAAACTCGATCAACTGGGGGCGCCTCATGCCCCAGATCGTCTACTACTTAAGCGCCACCGCAGAGCTGTGCGCCACAGGCGCCATCACGCCTGAGCGACCGCTTGACATCGCGGTACCGACGGGCAACTTCGGCAACATCCTGGCCGCCTGGTATGCCAAACACATGGGGGCGCCCATCGGACAGCTCATCTGCGCAAGTAATGAGAACAAGGTACTTGCTGATTTCTTAGAGAGCGGCGTCTACGACATCCGTGACCGCCTGTTCACAACAACCCCGACGCCAAGCATGGATATCCTCATCTCAAGCAATCTTGAACGGCTGCTGTATGAGCTGGCCGGAGACGGTGCCTGCGCTGCCTGGATGGATGAGCTGCGCCATGAGAAGCGCTTCGCCGTTGACGCATCCACGCTGGCAATCATCAAAAACGAGTTCGTCGGTGGCTGGCTCAGCAACGACGGGACGCTTGCCGCGATCCGGCGCCTGTATGAAGAGCAGCGCTATCTCTGTGATCCACACAGCGCGCTCGCCGTTGAGGTGGGACAGCGCCTGCGGTCTGCCGATCGCCCGCTTCTGGTCGCTGCCACGGCCCACTGGGCAAAGTTCGCGCCTGACGTAACGCGCGCCTTAACGGGAACTGCTTACGGCGCTGAGCTGCCAGCAGACTACGCTGCCTGCAGCGAGTTCGACCTCATGCATAAGGTGCAGGAACTGGCGCCAGGCTCTGGCCGCATCCCTACGCATCTGGCAAATCTGGCGAACAGACCCGAGCGTTTTAATGCCGTGATACCCGCTGGCGCCAACGCCGTCCGCGACGCCGTCCTCTCTTTCATCCAGCAATAACTTCAACAATCGATATATTTGGGATAGGTAAAGGGGTTCTCTCACTTCATCTGAGTAGGCGAGCAAACGAGCTTTGAGCGAGCGGGCTTGCGCCCGTGAACGAAACAGCAAGTGCAGTTCAACACCCTCAGATGGAGCGAGAGGAACCCGTAGCTTAAGCAGCTTCGATGATCGCAGACGCGACCTGCTTCTTGCGGCTCAAGACGCCAGGCAGCCAAGCAGAACCTGTGCTGAAGTCCGCATCGAAAGCCTTGGCGGCCAGTGCCGTGTCGCCGGTTGCGAAGAGCTCGGTGCCCTCCTTAATGATATCGGTCGCCATGAACAGGAACAGCCCCCAGCCACTATCTGCGGCCATTTTCTCCATGGTCGCCAGCACCTGAGCGCGGTTTTCCTCAACGGCCTCGAGGTTCACACTCTCATACTGCACGATGCCGATCTTGATACCTCCGGCTTCATATTCCTTGAGATCGTTGGCCAGGATCTTCTCAGGTTCGAAAGGCTCACCTTCTAAACGCTTGTTGAAGAGCTCCATGCCGAACTCAACAGGATCGAGATCAAGGCGCTCGGCGAGAGCAGCCACCAGGTGGCGATCCTGCCCGGTCGCCGTCGGGGATTTGAGGATGACGGTATCAGTCAACACCGCAGAGAGCAGCACGCCCGCCAGCCAGTCAGGCATCTCAATGTCGGTGCGCTGGAAGTTCAGCGCCGCGATGGTCGCCGTCGAGCCGAGCGGTTTGTTGATGAACGTAATCGGGCCGACTGTTTGGATATCACCGATACGATGGTGATCGACGATCATACGGATGTCGGCCTGCGCAATGCCGTCGTAGGACTGGACGGACTCGTTATGATCAACCAGCACGCAGGAGAGCTCGCTCGGATCATCGAATGCAGGAAGTTCGTCAGGTAGCTCTTCGCTCGCGTCAAAGCGCTCGAACACCCAGGCAGTCTCACGCGGGATCGGGCCCAGGCGCGCCGGGACATACTCGTCGCCGCTCGTCTCCGTCATATTCAGATAGTAGGCCGCCGCGACCGCCGCGCAGATGCTGTCGTTGTCGGGGCGTTTGTGCCCAAATACATAGACCGTGCTCATGGGAAAATCCTCTCTTTGCTTCTTGTACTAGATTGTATCAGGTCGTCTGTAAAGGTTCAGATTTCTGAACATAATCGATAACTCGTGTGAGATCCTCTGTTAGATGCCGGTAGCCAACTTTACCTTTAAACATCAGGCGCCACGCCTCCAGGAAGGCGAGCGCCTCTTCTTTGGTGATCGGCTCAAAAGCCTGGGTCTGAATCTCGCTTGCCATAGTTCCTGCTTCTTCCTGCCTGGGTGGCAAAAGAACCCCTGGGGGTTCCTTTGTCACCACAAGGGCACGCCTGTTACGTAGTATTATACTCAGTGCACAGACCTGTCCACGAACAGCACAGAGAGGAGGCGCCGTGCGACTTATCCACCCCTGGCCCGCCACGCATGATGCAGACTCCCGCGTGCTGATACTCGGCACCTTTCCCTCGCCGAAATCACGGGAGCAGGGCTTCTATTACGGCCATCCGCAGAACCTCTTCTGGCGCCTGCTGCCCGAAGTACTGGGAGCGAGCGAGCAAGAGAGCGCGTCCATTGCTCCCGGCGCCTGCGCAGAGACGACCCAGCTGGTAGCGACGCGGCGCGCGTTCGTGCTGCGCCACCACATCGCCCTCTGGGATGTGATCGCTTCCTGCGAGATCAAAGGCGCGGCCGACAGCAGCATCCGTAACCCGGCACCCAACCAGTTTGCTCCCCTGCTGGCGCACACGCAGATAGCCACGATCTTTACCACCGGCAGGACCGCGACTCAGCTCTTCAACACGCTGGCAGCCAAAGAAGCCGGGATGCAAGCGATTTATCTGCCCTCGACCAGCCCCGCCAATCGGGCCACTCAGTCCAAGCCGGAGTTCTACCATGCCTGGCAGCAAGTCGCCGCGGCACTGAGATAGCCGATAATCGAGAGCCAAACAACGGTACCTTTTGATTGCTTTCTTCGATATGGGTACCCTCCTTTTATCTGTTTAGGATCATGGTAAACAGGTGGTATAAAAGGTCGGCATTTTAGAGTATAATTTCAATACTATGATAGTGATCGACATGATCCACGCAGAGAAGACAATAAGGAGGGATTCTATGCAGTGAGGTTTGCGGACCAATAACGGTCTTCGCAGCAGGGCAAGTCGATCATGCAGTAATACACACAAGGGAAGATAACGGGGAGGAGCTGGTTTCTTATGGGACATACAATCACTTATCGCATACGGGTGGTATTGTTCGCACTAGTATTGGTGATAGGTTTACTGCCAGCGCAGGCCGCGTTGGCGGCTGGCGCAGGTTCCGTAACAGCGCTGCATAAAGATACCGCAGGTAATGAGGTCTCTGGCGATATCAGTATGACTGCTGGAGACAAGGTCGAGCTGGGTTGGGATGTAGTGAACCCGGATGGGGTCGAGACTTCCTATTCCAGTGTGAACTGGGCAGGTGGCGGATCCGCGCCTGGTGTGAAAGGTGTGACCTGGTCGAGCACCGATGGCGCTCTTCCATCAGGGATTACTGATGGTTCGGTCATCAGTTTTAGTACCGTCACATTTGTTGGTCGCATACCACCATATGCCGGTGTTCTCTATTCGATTACCGGTCTTGCCGCAGGAACAACGGAACTTACTATAACGGTTACCTTTGACGATGATTCTACGGCTACCGATACGATAACCGTGAATGTAGCCAGTCGGCCTACGCCGCCTACGCCTATCTCTGTCGGGTCTATCGGCCTTGACCATGATGCCGGCGACGGTACTTTTGTAAGCGGGAACTTCTCAGTGGACGTCGGCGGCTCCATCCAGGTGCAGGTACCCTACTCTGCCCCCGGTGGGGTGACCATAGCGGATACTTCCGTCCAATACGACCCCTCCGTGATATCGATGGGCCCGATCGATCCAGCAACGCGGATCGCAACTGTCAGCGGACTGCAAGCCGGCTCTACGACGTTGACGGTCACCCTGATACTAAGCAGTGGCGCCCACCTCTCTATCGGTGTACAGGTAACGGTCACCAACCCCGGTAGCGGTAGCGGGGGCGGGCCGGTCAGCCACTATGAGGAACTGACCGTTGGCAATGTCACGGTTTCCGCTGTCCTGCCCGACACCGTGAAGCTTGAGGTGACTCCTCTCACGCAGGAGACCGATCCGCGTTATGACGGGTTCCAGGTTGCGGTCGGCAACATGCAGATATTGGGGCTTTATGACATCAAACTAGTGGACACTCAGACCGGCCAGAAATATGAGCTGCCCGCAGGCGATGTGGCCATTGTCTCGATCAGCGGCTTCGCGTTCACGGGCACGCCGACCGTCAAGGTCGCGCACCAGAAAGAGGACGGTTCCCTGGAGTACCTGTCCAACGAGGTGGGCGGTGATACGGTGGTCTTCGTCACCTCATCATTCAGTCTCTACGGAGTGGTAACCGAGCCTGCGCAGAGCGCGCCAACTAGCAATGATCAACCATCGCAAACTAAGGTCAAGGTCCCGCCCTTATCAAGTCCAGGTTCAAGCTCTCTTTCGAACCTGCCTGAAACGGGAGATACTGCGAGCACCAATATGCTGGTAGTTGGTAACTTGCTGCTAATCAGCGCTTTGGCAGTGTCTCTGGAGCTGACCAGAAAACGCAAGCTTTCCTGGCAGGCGTTTTTTCTAAAAAAGTAATCTAAACGCAATAATACCCGAAGGAGGCCTGGCAACCTACGCTTTACGCGAACTGCCAGGCCTCTTTTTGTATAACCAGTCCAGAGGTTTAGTGTGACACCCTGTCTCAGTTGTGCGAGAGCACCATGTTAGTGCGCGGCGAGGACGTGCCCGGCGACAGCCCAGCTCACTCCCTGTGGGCTTTCTGGATTGTCGCGTCGCGTCGCTCCTCGTGGCGGACAATAGGTAACTACGCGACAGCTCTCCGGTAGACCCTTGTAGCCCAAGCCATCACGATCGACAACTTGCTATCACACTTACAGGCAAAAGATAGTATGAATCCGTTTTACTTAGCAAGTCTTTTTTTCTACAGTCGATGCCTTAAGACAATCAATCGTTGATTGAATGCGCTTCCAAGCAAGTGCTGAAGTCGTACCAGCAGCAAGGATTTCTGTTCTGCCGCCCATTTCAAAAACACTCTTGATCACAAGTCGTTCCTCCGTGCTGAAGTCATGACTCATTGCTATTGCAAGGGGAAAAATGATTATCCCGAGTACGATACCATGAAAGAGTGATGTAAACCCAGTCACTACTACTGATACAATCAGGGCAAGCCATATAACCATGGCAAAAATTACTATAGCCATATCTTCCGTGGGCCGATACGTTCTTACCAATACGTTCAAATTATCATGACTTATCAACTCGCATTCAGGAACATTGACGAGGTCTTTCTCAAATGCCCGGGTAACCTGATCTGGAGGCGCTGGTACAACTACCTGCATGTCGACCACCACACTTTTAGTTTTGGTAATTACTTTAATATTAGTAAGCGCTCCTTCATTTTGAGTATGATAGATCAATCCTAAACGTTGATCTGATCGCTGCTCAAAAGCTTGGAGCTGCACACTTTTCTCATCGCTTTGTCCACTAGCGTATAAGAGCTCGATGGTAGACTCCTTTTCAAGCCATAAAATATTCTTTTTGTTAAATGGCTGCACTTGACTTTGCAATTCAGCAAAATATTGTTTTGCTTGATCAAGTTCCTCAGAAGTCAGAGCAATCAGCTTATTGAGTGCTAAGCGGTCCGTAGCCTTCTTAAAGATTTCGTTTGAGTATTCAAGCGCTTTTTGATAAGCAGAATCCGGGATCAACTTGGCGCGTCGCATGTCAGGTCCTGGATCTATCCAATCAGTCATGATTTTGCTTTTTATTGCCGCAACACTCTCTGCAACCGACTTGCTTGTAGCAACAATTTGCACTTCCTGATCATCAATGTCCTGCTCTACGTCGTATAAGAATCTCGGCGTAAGGTTAACCCGTTCCTCTTTCGTCAGACCTTCTTGGAAAAGTGGCACCAACTCATTCTGTAGTATTCGTTGCATCTGGTCATAAACTTCTCTGAACCTACTCATTTGCTTCCTTCTTTTCGAATCATTTAACGCGCATTTGAGATATCCTTATCATAAATAGTGATTTTTGCGTTTTTTCGCAAACTTGTCAGCAGAGTTTGCATGACCTCATCGCGCTTCTCATTGATCGTGATCTTTGAAGAGGATGAGTCATCCGGCACTAATAGTTGCGCGATTGCTTGATGAGCTAGCTGATAGTAAAGCTGACTTTTAAGTGTATCGAGTGTATAACCTTGTTGCTGTAAATGCATATTGAATAGCTCTTGAGAACTATATTGTTTTTTTATCTCATTGAGCTGCTGATTGACTTGTCCATCTGTAATTGCTACCCCGTGTGCTTTCGCTTCTTGCTCAATGAGCTGCTCATTAATCAGCTCATCAAGCATTGATGACCGAACTTGTGTCATTGGAACTCCGCTATCAGAAGTAAATGCTTGTGGATTCTGCTTTTTCATACGGGAAACTGCTGCGTCAAGTTGAGTTTCCGTAATCCTGGCTCCGTTGACTATAGCTGCCAAGCTCTTATCACCTTGGCCTTGGAGTGAAGAGTTATTCTGGGAGCTGTTATCGTTCGCCTCAGGAGATCCTTGCTTTGTGTATTGCCCATCAGGAAGAAAGTAAAATATATTACTACCCTCTCCACTATCACTACTGAGATGTTCAAGAGAGAAATTGTTGTCAGCAAACGTGATGTAATATACTTGGGTTTCTTGGAGCCCTGCATTTGTTAGCTGCAGGGTTTTTTTATCTTCGTTTGATCCAAAAGACCATGTATAGCCTGCGTTCTCCACTTCAGTGTCATCATTACCAAGATAATAGCTAACAGTGCCATCGTTATAAAATGTCACAGTCATAAGATAGCCATTCAATGTTCCGCTGCTTGTCCATGTGCCTACCACACTTGACTCTACCGGAAGACTTGCTGCAGATTTCTTACTGCTATTAACTCCATTTTGTTTTATGCAACCGCTTACTGATAAGGCCGCAAACAACAAAACGCAAATAAGAAAACTAGGACCGAATTTAGCTACCATTTTAGGCCACGACGCTTCAAAACCAACACTTGAATCGTAACCTGATTGATTGCCTGGTTTATGTACCTTTGTCATAGTCCTCCTTTTGCTTGCTTAATGTTAATAAGAAGATCAGACACGCAAAAAGGCGCCTAACCCCTTTGCAACAGAACAACTCGGATAACAGTGACTGCATCTGAATCGGTCAAGAGGTTAGACGCCTCATTACCGATTCAGACAAACTTCTGCCAATGCAAATAAGTATTTGATTTTCAGTCAACTGCCTGACAGTTGTTCTGTTGCACCTATGATTCTACCATGTGGGTAAAGTTTAAGTAGAGATAAAACACCCTGGTGTGAAAACGGGGCAAGCTGGCTCGATGCCAGTTTGCCCCAGTGGATTTTTATTAAGGGTATGCAGTGAGCGGAGAAAGTGGAGGGGGTGCGAATGCGAGTTCCGCAGACGCGCAGAGAACCCCATTCAGCAAGAGCATCCGCGTCGAGGACTGCCTGAGCAGGCGCACCCCCTCCACTTTCTCCGCGGACTCCCTTACGCGACTGCCTTGCGGTAGACCCTTGTAGCCCAAGCCATCACGATCACGGTCAGGGGCACGATCACGGCCCATGCTACGCCGATGCTGGTAGCCCAGAGTTTGCCGGTGGCCAGAACGCGCGACGCCTCGACTGTGTAGTAGAGCGGGTCGATGTGAGCGACCACACGCAGCCAGAGCGGCCCGAGCGAGATCGGCAACAGGATGCCGGAGAGCAGGGTCAGCGGCAGTTGCAAGGTGGTGACCACGGCCGCCAGGCTTCCGATCTGCTTGACGATCAGGCCGATCGCCGTTGACCAGGCAGAGACGATCGCGACCAGCAGGCAGAGCATCACCAGCAGGATCAACAGTCCAACCACATGGACCTCAAAGCCGAAGAACGCCGCGATCACGATCACAAGGACTGCCGGCACCAGGAAGCTCGCGATGTCAGCCAGCACGCTGCCAGCCAGCATCGAGAAGCGGTAGGCTGGCGTCACGCGCATCCGCTCGACCACGCCGGTCTCCAACTCATGGATGATCGTCCAGCCCGAGCCCATGCCGGTCGAAAACGCGAGGAGCGTCAGGATCCCTGGCACAAAGCTGTTCAGGATCTGGGCGGTCGTCAGCGGCGGGTGGCTCAGGTTGCGCAACAGCGGAGAGAACAGCAGGATGTAGAGCAGGGGCGTCATCAGCCCCGACATGATCCAGACGGGCTGGCGCACATTTTCGCGGATCTTACGTTGGAAGAACAGCCCGATCTCGGTGAATAGCTTCTTCATGCCACTTCCTCCTCTTCACTCTCAGCGTCGCGCAGACGACGTCCGCAAATCTTGAAAAACACATCATCAAGCGTGGCGCCCGAGGGCACTTCGCGCTGAATGCGCTGGGCGACTTCCTCAGGTGAAACTTGGCGCTTGAGTTCTTCGGGTGTACCCTCAGCAACGATCTCGCCATGGTCGATGATCGCAAGGCGGTCAGCCAACGCATCGGCCTCCTCCAAGTAGTGCGTAGTCAAAAAGATCGTCATCCCCCGCTCTTTGAGGCGTAGGATGTGCGTCCAGAGGTTCGCGCGATTCTGCGGGTCAAGGCCCGTGGAGGGCTCGTCCATGAACAGCACTTCGGGCTCATGCATGATGCCGAGCGCGATCTCCAGGCGGCGCTTTTGCCCGCCCGACCAGGTGTTGACAACACGGTCAAGCGGCTCGCCTAAGTCGAGCAGCTCGCTGACCTCATCGATCTTGCGTAGCGTATCGCGGCGGCTCAACCCGTAGAGTCGTCCTGAAAGCATGAGGTTCTCACGCCCCGTCGCCGGACCGTCCGAGCCGCCCAGCTGCCCGACGGCGCCGATGTGACAGCGCACCTTGCTCGGCTCGCGCGCCACGTCAAAGCCCGCCACGCGCGCCTGGCCCGCGCCGATCGGCAACAAGGTGGTCAGCATGCGCTGGCAGGTAGTCTTACCTGCGCCATTGGGTCCCAGGAACCCAAAGATCTCGCCGTGGGGAATGCTCAGATCGACTCCGCGCACCGCCTCGACCGCGCCGCCCTTGCCCTTTGCAGGGAAGGTCTTCTTCAGCCCTACCGTCTCGATTGCCGCATCCATGTTTCGCTCGCTTCCTCTCCAGTAATCAACATTGACAAGTATAGGAGCGATGGATATTTGATCAACGGGAGAAAGCTGAGCGGCAAGCCAACAAGGATAACAGGTAATAAAGGTGTCACTAACCGGCAACTGTAGCAACCCTGAACAGCAGCGCAATGCATGACAAAGTACCTGACCCTTTGTCACTTTACCCGGGATGACAACCCTATGGAAATGCTACCTGATTTTTACAAGAGGGGCGAAACCCTTCATGAGTTTCTTTTCGCCCGCCGGGCCATCAAAGCGGATATAGAGCGCATCGCCTTCAGTCTTGATGACCGTACCGCGCCCGAAGGTCTTGTGATCGACCTTGTCGCCTGCGGCAAAGGTAACTGCCTCGGCCTTGGTGCGCTTCCTACGTGCCTCAAGACTCCCAACAGATCCGCCGATCTCACCGGATCCGAACGTCCGCCCGGCGTCCTCATCGCGCCTGCGGCCGTAGCCATGATCGCTTTCATACTCAGCACCGTAACCGGAAACCGCGTGGCGATCGCCGCGTTTTTCCCAGCCACCCACGCCACCGAAGTCACGTGAGCCGATCCCAGCGATCTCGAGCAGCTCGTCGGGGATCTCGCCAATGAAACGGCTTGGCGGATTGCTCTGCAAGTTGCCGAAGTTCATGCGCGTGGCGGTGCGTGTCAGGTAGAGCTTGCGGCGCGCGCGCGTGATCGCCACATAGGCCAGGCGACGTTCCTCCTCGACGCTTGCCTCCTCATAGACCGAGTTTGCGTGCGGGAAGAGTCCCTCCTCAAGCCCCGTGATGAACACCACCGGGTATTCCAGGCCCTTGGCCGTGTGTGCCGTCATAAGCGTGACGGTGTCGGTCTCATCAGCAAGCGCGTCAACGTCGCTGCGCAACGCCAGCCACTCGGCAAAGGCGTAGAGGTCGTGATCGTCGTCTTCGTGGGTCTCGGCGAACTCTGCCGCCACATTGAGGAACTCGTGAATGTTTTCCGCGCGCGAGGCAGCCTCGTCACTACGATCGGCCCCGAGAGCGGCAAGCAGGCCACTGCGCTCGATGATCATACCGACCACGTTGACCAGGTCGCCCTCCCAGGAGCGCATGGTGTCGATCGCGGCGAGGAAGTCTGCCAATGCGGCCTTCGCTGCAGGTTTCAGTGATGACAGAATGGGGTCAGGCACCGTTTTGTCAGCCACACCTGACAAAACGGTGCCTGACCCCATTCTGTCATCAACAGCCAGCTTGCGCGCGGCTGCCTCGAAAGTCACGCCACCTGCGCGGGCGGCGGCCTCGACCATCTCGATCGTCTTGGCGCCGATACCCCGGCGCGGCGTATTGATGACGCGACGCAGGGAAAGCTCATCGGATGGATTGATCACCACTTTCAGATAACTCATCACGTCGCGAATCTCCGCGCGATCGAAAAAGCGCGTGCCCCCGACGATGCGATACGGGATGCCCGCTCGCAGCAGCGCATCCTCCAACACGCGGCTCTGGGCGTTGGTGCGATAAAACACCGCGAAATCGCCGTAGTGCCCCACTTCACCTGATAAAAGGGGGTCAGGCGCCGTTTTGTCAGCGCGCGCCAGCCGCTCGATCTCGCCGGTGACATAGCGCGCTTCATCGCGCTCGTTGACCGCCAGATAGAGCGAGACCTTCTCCCCCGCCGCAGCCGCCGTAAACAGGCGCTTGGCCTTGCGCGCCGTATTGTGCGCGACCACCGCGTTAGCGGCCTCAAGGATGTTTCCCGTCGAGCGATAGTTCTGCTCAAGTTTGATGACGGTGGCCTTGGGGTAGTCACGCTCGAACTCAAGGATGTTATTCAGGTCGGCCCCGCGCCAGGAGTAGATAGACTGGTCGTCGTCACCGACCACCATCAAGTTGTGCGAGCGTGCCGCCAGCGCACTCGTGATGAGATACTGCACATGGTTCGTGTCCTGATACTCATCCACATGGATGTAGCGGAACCGGTCCTGATAACGGCGCAAGACCTTGGGATGCTCGTCGAAAAGCCGCGCCACATTACAGAGCAGGTCGTCAAAGTCCATCGCGTTGTTGGCGAGCAGGCGCTCCTGCAAGCGCGCATAGACCTGCTTGACGATGCGATCAATCGGCGCCGACCCAAAGTCACGCAGGTCTTCGGGCTTCTGTTGCTTGTTCTTGGCAGTCGAGATCCGCGCGCGAACAGCCTTGGGAGCAAAGGCCTGCGTATCCAGGTCAAGCTCGGTCATGATCTCCTTGATGAGGCGTCGCGAGTCATCCTCGTCATAGATCGTGAAATTGCGGGTATAGCCCAGCGCTTCAGCCTCGGCGCGCAGAATGCGCACGCAGGCCGCATGAAAGGTCGCCACCCACATGCCCCGGGCATACTCTCCGAGCATCCCGGCCAGACGGCTGCGCATCTCACCAGCCGCTTTATTCGTAAACGTGATGGCCAGTACCTGGGATGGATCGACGCCGCAATCTGAAACCAGGTGCGCGATGCGATACGTTAGCACACGCGTTTTGCCACTGCCCGCTCCCGCGAGCACCAGCAGCGGACCCTCGGTGCAGAGCACCGCCTCGCGCTGCGCCTCGTTCAGCGTCGAAAAATCAAGCAGAGCTTAGAGCTCCTTCATGACCCGCAGGATGGTCTCGTAGATCTCGCGCAGGGGCGCTCCGATAAGCGGACCAGAGCTGACCTCCTGGATGTGCTCGAAGATCTTCTCTTCACGTGCTGCGTCGTAGCGTGGCAGGTCCTGATCCTGCTTCAAGACGCTGATCGTCAACGACAGATTGGCACGCTGGTTGAGCAGGTCCACCAGCTTCTCATCAAGCTCATCAAGTTGATCTCTCAGGGGTTGTATCTCGTTTGTATCCATAACCATGCTTTCGATTGTAACAGTCCTTACACAGCGGTGCTGACAGCATTCCTTACTTTTTTGCGCTCCTTCTCGGTGGGCAGGCGCTTGCGCAAGCGAATGGACTTGGGCGTGACTTCGACTAACTCGTCGTCCTCGATGTACTCAAGGGCCTCCTCAAGGGTAAAGGTCACCGGTGGCGCCAGGATTATCGCCTTATCAGAAGAAGTCGTGCGCATGTTGCTCAACTGTTTTGCCTTGGCAACGTTGACAACGATGTCGCCCGGACGGCTGCTCTCGCCGACGATCATGCCTTCGTAACAGAGCGTACCGGGGTCGACAAAGAGCGTGCCGCGCTGCTGGAGCGTATCAAGCGCGTAGGCCACCGCGGGATCAGTCGACATCGCGATGAGGTTGCCGTTGGTGCGCCCGATGAGCGAACCCTTAAACGGCCCATACTCGCTGAAGTGATGGTAGAGGATGGCCTCGCCCCGCGTTGCGTTCATGAGGCGCGTACGCAGGCCCATCGTGCCGCGGCTCGGGATCCTGAACTCCAGGTGCACCGTGTCGTCACGCTGGATCATGTTGCTCATCTCGCCGGAGGCCGTGCCAAAGATCTCGATGACCTTGCCGGCATACTCGCTGGGAACATCGACTGTGGCCAGCTCGATCGGTTCAAGTTTGGCGCCTTGCTCGTCAGTATGCAGGATGACCTGTGGGCGTCCCACCTGAAACTCGAAGCCTTCGCGGCGCATGGTCTCCATAAGCACGGATAGATGCAGGACACCGCGCCCCGCGACTTCGGTGCCGCGCTTGTCTGCGGTCTCGGCGATGCGCATGCTGATGTTGCTCTCCGCCTCGCGCATCAGACGCTCCTTGATCTGCCTGCCCCCGACGATCGTGCCCTCCTGGCCCACCAGCGGGCTGGTCGAAGCCTCGAAGACGACCGACATGGTCGGCTCCTCCACATGGATCGGCTCCAAGCGAATTGGGTTTTCCGCCGACGTGAACATGTCGCCGATGTCGGTGTCATCGACGCCGACCACCGCGGCGATATCCCCTGCCGCAGCCTCAGCTGCCTCGACATGGCCAAGCGCCTCAAAGGTGAAGAGCTGCTTGATCTGCGCAGAAAAGCGCGTCCCGTCGTTCTTAATGACCTCAATACGGTCGCCTGCGTGCAGCGTGCCGGAGAATACGCGACCCACGCCGATGCGCCCCACATAGTTTGAATAGTCAACCTGGCAGACCTGCAGCGCGATGGGACCTTCAGGGTCGACATCGGGCGCGGGGATGTAGTCAAGGATCGCGTCAAGCAGCGGCGCCATGTCGGTATTGGTGTCATCCGGCTCAAGGCGCGCATAGCCTTCGACGGCCGACGTGTAAATAACAGGAAAGTCGAGCTGTTCATCATTAGCGCCCAGCTCGAGCATGAGCTCGAAGACCTCGTCGAGCACCTCGTGCGGGCGAGCGCCCGGGCGGTCGATCTTGTTGATGACAACCATCGGAGCAAGCTGGTTCTCCAGCGCCTTTTGCAGCACGAAGCGCGTCTGTGGCATCGGCCCGTCAAAGGCGTCGACCAGCAGCAGGCAACCATCGGCCATTTTGAGCACACGCTCGACCTCGCCGCCAAAGTCAGCGTGGCCCGGCGTATCGATTACGTTGATCTTGACGTCGTGATAGCGGATGGAGAAGTTCTTGGCAAGGATAGTGATGCCGCGCTCGCGCTCCTGGTCATTGCTGTCGAGCACACGCTCTGCCACCTGCTGATTATCACGAAAGACGCCCGTAGTCTGCAGCAAACGGTCGACCAGTGTGGTCTTGCCATGATCGACATGCGCGATGATCGCAATATTGCGGAGTTGATTTTGGATCATGAGGGTATCTGGGTCTCTCGTTTAAATGGGCTATTATTTTGCCTACCCAGTGTAGCACTCAGCACAAAACCCGCGCATTTCTCGTGAACAGGGCGTAAAGCTGCGGCAAAGCGCCTGGTCCCGCCCTCGGACCTCACCCGCGCCAAGCTACTTCTTTTCAAAGACAGCCAGGTTGTCCTTGAACGTCACCTGAGTGCCAGCATAGGTCGAGCTACTCTTGATGATCTCAGCGATCTTGTCCCAATCGCTGCCGTCGGCAGGCACTGGTTTGCCACTTTTCATGATATAGGTCGGCAGTGCGGTCACCGCCTGCACGCCTTTATCGGTCAGCTGGAAGTTCAGAAGCATTGTTTGGCGGCTTTCCAGCGCTGAGGTCCCGAAGACGAAATTGCCCAGCGAGTAAGCAATCAGCCCGTTCTTGTAATACTCGACCCCCTGAAGGCGGTGTGGATGGCTGCCGATGATCGCGTCAGCCCCGGCGTCGATCAGCGCATGGGCCTCATTGATCTGCCGCTTATTATCCTGATAGTCTCCCTCAACGCCCCAGTGCATGACCACGATCAGGTAGTCGTACTTTTTGCTTGCTTTCGCTGCGGCCACCGCAGCGGTGATCGCCGTACTGTCTTGCGTGTAAGCGACACCGGGCTGTGTTTCAGTCGCCGCGAACTCGGCCGGCGTGATCTCAGAGAACGCCAGGACCCCGATCCTTGCACCGTTGCGATTTACTGTCTGCGGCGACCAGGCCTGCTTCTTGTTAAGCCCGCCACCTGCTACCGTCAAGCCAGCCTGGTGCAGCGCGTCAAGCTCGGCAGGCAACTGTGAGCGGCCATAGTCAAGGGCATGGTTATTCGCTACCGAGACCACGTCAATGCCAGCGGCAGCCATCCCGCCTGCATTGGAGAGCGGCGCGCGAAACGTATAGGTCTTGTCCTGTGAGGACCCGCCATTGGTCAGGGCGACCTCAAGATTGCCGACCGTAAGATCTGCGGCGCTCAGCTGAGTCTTCATCGACGCCAGCAGTGACTCGGCGCTCCCTAATGAATTATGATTGCTGTCCATAAAACAGATATCGCCTACCGCAGCGACACTCACCGTAGGTCGCGCAGTGGGATGAGATGCAGGCTTTTTCGCAGCCGCAGTCGGCGTACCTGGCGCTGCCAAGTCCTTAAGCGCTGCCGTTGCGCTGCTCTCCGTCGAGTTCTTCGTCACCGGTGACTTTCCCCCGCCGCTCCGGCCGAACAGAACATAGGCTCCACCCCCGGCAATGGCCATCACCAGGACTATTACAAGGATCGGTACGATCGGAACTGAATGTCGCCGCTTCGAGCCATAAACAGGATGCAAATCGGCGCGTACATAGAGATTCCGGTGGCTGGCCGCCGGCACTCGTGAAGATCTGCGCCGACGATCCATCAGGCGCCCTTACTCAGGTCGTCTTTGATGCTCGTCGTCGATATGCCTTCTGTTCGAGGCAAAAAGACCAGCTCGCATAAGTCACACAAGTGAGCGAAGCGCTCATCGTCCTCCCAGTCGCTTCCCATCACCAGAGCATCTATGTCGAGACGACGAATATCATCGGCTTTCTGCTCCCAGTTTTCCTCCGCGATGACCTCATCAACGCAGGTCAGAGCCGCAACGATCTCGGCTCGGTCTTGATAGGGATACTGGGCGCTCTTGCCTTTTATCGAGTTGAAGTCATCGGTTGAGACTCCCACGATCAACTCGTCGCCAAGCGCGGCGGCGCGCTGCAGCAAGCGGACGTGACCCACATGAAGCAGGTCAAATGTACCATACGTCAGAATCCGGCGTTTGCCTTCACGCATAGTCGCTCATGTCCTCTCGCTTGCTCCTGTTCGCTCATCCCGATCCGTTCACGCCCATTTGCTCTTGCGCTTTACACTTCTTTGTCTTTTAAGATAGTCTTGGTGAGCTTCGCCTGGCTCTTGACCAGCTCTTCTAATGTCACCGCTTCCAGTTGCCCGCGAATCTCCTCGTCCAGCTGTTTCCATACATCATGCACGCTGCAGCGCACAAAGCGTTCACACCAGGTGGGATCGACCTCACAAGGCGAAAACACCAGCGGTCCTTGCATAGCCCGAACAATATCGAAGAGCGATATCTGGGAGGCTGGCTTGGCTAACCTGCTCCCTCCATGAGCACCCCGTGTTGTGGTCAGAAGCCCTGCCTGCGCGAGATCATGCTGGATGCTGCGTGCGAATTGGTACGGAACCTCGTCGGTTCTGCTGACTTGACTGATAGAGATCGGCTCCCGGTTATCATGCTTGGCCATGGTCAGTAACATTCGGATGGCATAGTCAGTACGTCGTTTGATTTCCATTCTCAGTTATCTCCGTTCATTTTGTTATGCGCCTTAATAATTCCCTCCCAGCATTGTGGGCCCCAATTTCCTCTTCTCGATAGACACCATTCATTATATTATTTATATTAATAATAGTCACAATTCTAGCACATTTCTTCACGAGGGAGATGGAAGATGCCACAGTGTCATCTTTCAGAAATGAGCGGAGTGCCGTCTTTTATACGGAATACTACTGATAGCTCAATTCATCGCGCATAATAGAAAAGAGGAAGCCTGAAGGAGGATCGTTCGTGCGCAGGAAAAAGTTCATCGTAATTGCAGTCGCTGCCCTTGTTATAGTTGCGGTTCTGATCGTAGTCATCGCGATCAGGCCGAGCGTCCTTGCCCGGTTGAATGATCGCTCATCCTCCCCCGAAGGGAGCGTAGAGAGCAGCAGCGCTGTAGTCGACGGCAAGATCGACGGTCACGACACGGTGGGCGAGTATGGCTCGAAAGTCGGACAAACACAACAGGTAGGAAACCTGGAGATCACTATCACCAGGGTCATCACCGGTACCAAAATCGCCAAAAATGGCCTGCCCTCAGTAGTCACCCTCCAGGTCACCAACAAGGGAGCAACTGAGGTGACCATCGACCCTCAATCCTGGAGCGCGATCGATCGCAGCGAGGGTGACGTCCCCCAGGCCCTTAAGGGCGACTTCACTGCTGCGCAACAAGTAGCGCCTAAACAAACGATTACGCGACAACTCTATTTCGAAAGCAGCGACCTCGGCCGCGTTGTTTATTCTGCCGATGACGCCGATGCAACACAGTTGACCTGGCACATTCAGTAAAATCGCTCCTGTTATCGATACAGCTAAAACTGGGCGCCGATGTGGCTGAGACAGCGTGCTGCAACTTTCGATTATGCTACACTAACCAATGCGCGAAGCGGAGGGTTGCCCGAGTTGGCTGAAGGGGCACGACTGGAAATCGTGTATGCGGCCTGAAACCGTATCTAGGGTTCGAATCCCTAACCCTCCGCCATTTCTGTTTCGCTTCTATACAAGCGAAAGTTTGCACTTTCGATAGATTTCGCTTATACTCATCCTTATGGTTTTGCGTGAAACATACTTATCACAGCTACGGCAGCTTAAGGATCAACACCTCATAAAAGTTGTCACAGGAATTCGCCGTTGCGGAAAATCAACTCTGTTGGAACAATTCCGGGATGAATTGCTGGCGGAAGGAGTGGAGCAGAACCAGATCATTTTTCTCAATTTCGAGGAGCTGGAAACCCAAACGCTAACAGATTACCAGGCCTTATATGCCCACATCAGCAAAAAAATGCAACCAAAAGTTATGAACTATGTCTTTCTTGACGAAGTTCAAAATGTGGAAGATTTTGAAAAGGCCGTTGATAGCCTGTTTGTCAAAAAGAATGTTGATCTCTATCTTACTGGCTCAAACGCGTTTATGCTTTCCGGGGAATTGGCAACGCTATTGAGCGGTCGATACATTTCTATCCATGTGCAGCCATTTTCGTTTCAAGAGTATGTTGCTGCTTTTGACGAAGCGGACAAGCAAAGTAGTACGGGTAACATCAATAACAACACCGATCGCCTCTTTGCGCAGTATCTGGATAACAGTTCTTTGCCCGAAGCAGTGACCTTGTTTCAACAGGCGCCGCAGATGGTCAACGCTTACTTACGAGACGTTTGCGACACGGTGCTCTATAAGGATATTGCTCGACGTCATGACATTCGCGGTATGACAAATCTTGAGCGCACTATGCAGTTTCTCCTCAGTTCGATCGGAAGTACTATCTCTGCAACCAACATCGCAGAAAACTTGGGGGGTATTTCTCATAGCACGGTGATTTCGTATGTAGAATACCTGACAAGGGCATATCTTTTTTATAAAGCTCAACGTTATGATATTCGAGGTAAGCGTTTGCTGCAAACTCAAGAGAAATACTACGTTGTTGACTTGGGTATGCGCACTATCTTGCTTTCAGAATCTCTTGGAACGGATCGCGGGCGCAAACTAGAAAATGTCGTCTATCTGGAATTACTCAGGCGTGGAGAAGAAGTTTGGGTCGGCAAACAGAAAGAAAAGGAGGTGGACTTTCTGGTGCAACAAAAAAGCGGTCAACGAACTTACTATCAGGTCGCTTATACTGCCGCCGATACCGAGACACTTGACCGGGAGCTCGCCCCTCTGAAGTCCATTCATGACGCCTACCCAAAGTATCTCATCACCACGGACTTGGGAGCCGAAGAGTATGAAGGCATTCGGCATCTTAACATTGTGGACTGGCTCCTATCACCGTCCGGCTCTCCTCTTTGGTAAACTGACTTTAATAGCGAAGCCACCGATAAAGCTGTAGATGGTGTTCTTATAGCCTGAAGTGCACCCCGCCACCTGGAAATGCTATCCGGTGTCTGGTCCCGAAACGCATAAGCTCGATTATTCGTTTTTCGCAGAACTCAATAGAGTATCTAAGCTGAGTACTTTGCTGCCTTTGCTCTCGTAGTAATGCAGCATTTCGCCAATTTTCCGCTTATCATAGCTGGTAACGCAGTCTGATAATACGGTGACTCCATAACCTGCTTTACATAGGTTGTAACAAGTTGACTTCACGCAGGCAATAGCGTCCGCTCCTGTGAGATAGAACTCGCAGATCCCATTTCTCTTGATAAAGTCTGCAAATTCTTCGCTTGTCAACGCATTTCCTTTGTATTTTGTAAAGATGTTTGTTGACACCATTGTTAAGTCTGGAGCCAACTCAGATCCACGCGTATCAGGTTTGAAAGTTCTCGTGCCAGCGGACAGATTTTCATGCCTTATATAGACGACATAGATATTATTGCTGACCGCCCACTCTATTGCTTTGTTTATGTTGCCGATGATGTCCTTGTAATTCTTGGTGATGTCATTCTGGATATCGATTATCACTAAAGCTTTGTTTTCCATGGCGTTTGCTCCCGTCACTTGTGTGCTCCCTTAAGGCAAGGGCCTGCCTGCCCGTCGATCAATTCGACACTGCGCTTATGCAGATCGTTAAGCTTGTGGATCGTTTCAAGCGCGTCGCACGCGGACTCTTCGCAGGCTCGTAAAATTTCAATCTGGCCTGCCCTTAGTACTTCATGGGGATCAGATCGATGTAGTCCTCCAGGCTTGCGTCCTGCAGGCAGCAGTCAATGATCTTTTTGCCAAGCGGATTCAGCTCGGGCACATCGAACTTTACGACCTCTTTCTTGAAAAAGTCACTCAGGATCTTCGCGCCTTTATCGTAGCCCTCCAAAGTTACCTCCGCCTGAGTCTCAGGACGAAGGAACGCCTTGCGAACATACTGCCCGTCGATCTTCAGGCTCTCAAGGCAGTAACCCAGCAGGGGCGATCGCGCCGGAATCAGGTGTTCCGGCTTGAACTTTGCGCTGCCGCGTCGCGCCAGGTATTCGCGCATGATCCACTGTGGCATGAAGTCGACGCTGTAGGCGCCAATATGCTGGTTGGGTATCAGGGCATAGCGGGTTGCTGGTGAGTTCAGGATCTGGTCCAGCAGCAAGTTTGCATGGGTCACTCGTTTCCCGGTCGCAAACGGCCAGTATGAACCCACGCCTTCGCTGACCATACCCTCGGTGTCAATAATGCTTGGGCTATGATCTCCCCGGGGAGCAACCAGTCGCCACAGCCAGGCCAGCGCAGGAGGTATGAAGTGCAGCATCCCTAAGATGCCGTAACTGGGCCGGTCCGCCGTGCAAGGAGGCGTGCGCACGCCAAAGCTGCGTACGTCAACCTCAACAGGCTCGTTGACAATGTTGGGCACCATTGCGCGCGGAAGGATCACGCGTGGGTTTGGGCAGGGCTTTCCATTTGAGTCAAGCGTATGCTCCCATACCAGGCAGGTCGCGCCGGGCACTCCCTGAATGTTCAGAAAAACAAGCGGCTCCGAAGGTTGCGTGTAGATCTTCTCGTGGAAGGGCTCAGTTCCGTATTGCCTGATGTTATCGACTCGGAGAAACCAGCCGTCTTCCGCATCGGTGATGACCAGCCGCTTACTCTCGTTTTGTATCTTGGGATGGCACAGCGCCATGTCATCTGCGATCGGGCGCAGCTCGCAGGGTTCATCTATCTGAAGGTAGAACTTCTCGCGCGTTTCAAGATTCTGTCCGATGACAATCTTCCCGTCAGGTTCACGGTGGATACTTTCGCCCATCTCGCTCTTGCCCCCGCCCGAGGCGCCCTCGTGCATGATGACGATCTCGTTCTCGTAAGGGGTGATCACATTCACGGCAGAGGCATGAGCTGTGACCCAGCCTTCCCGCTCCCCAACGTTGAGTAAAAATCCGTAGACGCCCTTTTTCGCGCTAGGCCCCGGGTAGAGATTATAGGTAAATATCTCGTAGATCTCCGGCAAGCGATTATGCACCACGACCTGCTTGCCCGCAAAGTGCGTGTGGCGAAAAGGCGGCGCCAAATAGATGACGGCCTTGGGGCTGAATTTTCCCTCATAGTCGTCGATATCGATGAAGTACTGCAGGCCCGCAAGCCCACAGGCGAAAAACGCAGCGTTGCGGGGAGCGACCAGCACGGCTTCATAGCCGTGGGCGCGCCCACCCGCCATGAACGGGGTAACGATCAGTTCTTGTTTGGTGAGCCAGTCGAGCGTGGCCTGGCGCAGAGAGGAGAAATTCTCTCCATAGAGCTCTTCATACTGGGGCTTGTCGGTCGGGCCGTCGTCGGCAACGACCAGGCAGTCGGGATCCCGCCTTCGCATGTAATCTTCGGGGAAATTGACCACCACGCCATTTTTACAGCGAACAATGTTTGCCTCCGTGATCGGCTTGCCATCAACCTCATAGCTCACCTCAAAGCTGGTCGCCTCGGGGTTGCCAAGCGCCATGGCCAGCAGTTCAGTCCTGCTGGTAGGAACTATGACATCCTGACAGTTATCAAGCACGTATGAGAGATCCGTCGGAAAATCAAATTTGTCCAATTTGGTCATGTGATCACCCTTGTTCATAGTACACCTGTATCTCGGATTAAGTGACCAGAAACCCATTCCTTGCATTGCTGAAATCCACGTGATTTTCCTCTAAGAGAGCTACAATAGTCTCAAGATGAGCTGCTAGGAGGAAACATCATGTTGATCGACTCGAAAAAAGCGGAAGAGCAAGCGGTCCTGGATACCGCCTCTGAGATGTGCGCGGCAGCGCGCACGGCGCCGAAGGCCTGTGGCATCGACCACCTGGATACGATGATACTGACCGGCGAGGACAAGACGCGCCTGGCCGATGAGATGCGCCGGATGGGTGAGGCCCAGGGCGCAAGCGGCAGCGTGACTGTCCGCGACGCCGGTTGCGTGAACGCCTCCGGTGCGGTGGTCTTAGTTGGAGCAAAGTACCTTACGCGCGGACTGGGTGATCGCTGCACGCTCTGCGGTTTTGCAAACTGCGAAGCTTGCGCGGATGCAGGCGCGACCTGTATATTCACCTCGATGGACTTAGGTATCGCCCTGGGCTCTGCTGTCGCCCTGGCAACTGACAAGCGCATCGACAACCGCATCATGTTCACGATCGGCAAGGCGGCCGCCTCGCTGGGACTGCTCGGCGAGTACAAGCTCATCATGGGCATCCCGCTGTCGGTTTCTGGCAAGTCGCCGTTCTTCGACCGCGCTCAGGCGTAACCCTACCGGGCGCCGCCTCCGCCACCGCCGCCAAAGCCGCCGCCAGCAACTTGCCTGACTGCAGAGATGAGCACGCTGTTGAAGCTCTGTGGGGAGCCACCGTGGCCACCTGAGTAGTACCAGAGATGATCGGGCTGGAAACCGAAATCCCGGGTAAGTTTGGGGAGCGTCGCGTTAAACTCAAAAGCAACCTCATCAGCGATACCAAAAACAGTCGCCAAAACCAGATAACGATTCCAAATCTCAACTGAGGTCACCGAATAATCCTGAAGGCGCGAGAAGTCTTTGAGGTATTCGTAGATACCCTGGTAATAGTGATAGAGCCTCCTGCCCTCAGAAGTACGTCGTGGTTTTCGCTGATCAAAAACAACAGTGAAAATGAGAGCGACTCCAGCGCTGATAAGCGCAGGCCAACTCAATATTTTGTCCGCCGCGCTCGATGCAACAAAGAGCAGAAGCACCCCGAAACAGATAAGCACGCGTAACGCATAGAGAACAATCGTCACAATAACAGGACGGTTTTTCAAATAGACACCTTCGGCCATCGCTTTGACCGATGCGACCCAGACATCAAACGTAGAAAGCGCAAGGTCCGGATATTCTTCTCCATGGCTCTTGAGTATATCTTCGCTCTCACCGACAACAGTCCCATAGTCAAAAGCATCGGACTTCTCAGCAAGCGAACCAAGCAGGTCTATCGCCTGCTGGTCGATAAGATCCAGCCCGGTACAACGCGCCAGATCGACCTGCAGGACTGGTACCCCAACTTCACTGAAATAGTTTTTCTTCAAGCCCAGAGAATTCTTTTGATGCTTTACGCCAGGAACTATCTGGATGACATCCTTGTCAATGAGCTGCAGGATCGTAGCTGAAAAGTCCTCTGGCTCAATAACTCCCTCACGCCAGATCGCGCCGACCAACGCGGGCGACAGATCGGGTTCGGGATCCTCGCGCCAGTATTTACCCTCGAATTGTTCGGGAACAAAGCGCTCATGTATAAAGATAAGCCAGAGAACAAGAACGATACCGATGATCAATAAAGCACCTAGCGGATATCCATACCTGAAGAGACCATCAGTCACCACAATATGGGGCCCGACCAAAATAGCCACACCCATTGCAAGCAACACCAGCAAGGCGGCTGAGCCCACCTTGATGGTCAAAGATCTATCTCTCTGCGGTATCTTTGCCACCAGTAACCCTACCGGGCGCCGCCTCCGCCACCGCCGCCAAAGCCGCCGCCTCCAAAGCCGCCAGAGAATCCGCCACCAAAGCCGCCGCCGGATGACCGCGGAGTAGCCGCAACCTGCGCGCTGCTCAGGGCGCTTGCAAATGCGCCGCTGAAGTTCTGCCCGCCAACATTGCCAAAGCCCGCCACATAGAACCAGAAAAAGCTGGTCCGAAACGCCGGATCGTTAGCAACCTCCGGCAATGCGACCTTCAAGTTTGCGGCCACCTCATCGGCTATGCCAAAGACGGTCGCCAGCACCAGATAGCGGTTCCACAGCACGACCGAAGCCACCGGCTTTTCTTCCATGCGAGAAAAGTCTTTCAGGTACTCATACAGACCGCGATAGTAGTGATATAGCCGGTTGCCTTCATGCGAACGACGCAGTATCAAGCGCCCAAAGATAAATGAAGCAATAAGTACCGCAACCCCGCTCAGTACCGCGGGGATATGAGTAAGCAGGCTGACCAACACATCGGCGTTCAGGAAGAACATGAGGACGATTACGCCAAGTGCGACCACGCGAAACGCATGAACAGCGCCTGATATTGCCACGCTCCGGTGCTCAATATACTTACTTTCCGAGATCGTTTTTACCTTATCATTCCAGCCATCATAGGCGCCACGATAACTTGACTGGTGAGCCTGCGCGTAGGCCTTCAGGTCATCAATGGTAAAGCTTCCCTGTGGTTGGTCCGCGGCGACGCCAGACGCCCCAGCAACCATATTCAGCAACTCAACGGTCTGCTGCTCGATAGGACCAAGCCCTGCCGTTTTGCTCGCATCGATCTGGAAGTAGGAGACCGTCTCAGTCTTATTGCTCAGGCCAAAGAAACGCGACTGTGCCTCCTGGCCCTGCGTCATGATGATGACCTTATCGTTAACCAGTTGCAGGATCGTCGCCGAAAAATCGATCGACTCGGTCTTTCCCATGCGCCAGATCGCGCCAACCAGCGCCGGTGATAAGTCGGGCTCTGGATCCTCGCGCCAATACTTACCCTCAAAGGGCTTTTGATCCTTATACTCACGCCCATACACAAACCAGATAATGACAAAACCAGCAATGATCAGCAGCGCCAGCGCGGGAATAACATAGTTATAGATCGCTTCTTGTATCTGCGCGCGGCGACGCGCAGCGTTGGCCTGATCAGCCAGCTTTGCCTCCTCCTGCAAAACAGTCGGCTTGATAAGACCACTTTGCATCTGAGCGCCCGGGAAGGCTGCCGGCGGATACAGAACACGCACTGACAGCGCCGTATTTGCGGGTACCTCGCCAATCATCAGTTTAACGGCGCCATTGTCCTCACGCGTGACCACTCCCGATAAGGAGCCATGCGCCCAGGTGCGAATGTCATCTTTTGTCATGCCCGACCCTACCGGCGGAAGTATCGTGGCCTGCACGCCTTTTCCCGTGATGGGCTTCTCCCAACCACCCGCGATAAAGCTCCAGTAAAGCATCGCCGCATCCGAATGCCTCTCGATAAGACTACTGACCGTATAGGTGATGGTATATCTGACCGACTCATCGGTTACCGGGCGAAAGATACTGAGTTCGATCGTATGGGAGTCTTTGTCGGTAACATTGTAGTGCGTCGTCCCGTCGATATCAGCGCTGGACTGCACAACGGGCGTCATGCCCGTCTGGGTCGCTTCCTGGGAGTTCTCGACTGTCGCTGGCGCAAAGCCAACCGCATCGACCTGCAAGTCATGTCCCGTATGGTCAAGATCCCAATAGACCTCATTGTAAGAGCCAGTGAACGTGAACGTACGCGCCTCGGTCACCTGCATCGAGCCATCGCTCGCTAACTGTGCATTGATAACGACGTCGGCCATCGAGTAATCCCGGGCCACTGCCACGCGCGGCGCAATAAGCACTGCCGCGAGCACCATCGCCAGTACCAACAGGGCACGCACTATGCCACTATGCTTCAATCGACCCACCTGCTTTTGCCGGTTCTTCCTCACGTCATACATCCTTTCGTGCACTCTCTGCTCACCCTGCATCTACTGCTCGATCTCAAGCGGGATCTGGAAGCAGATCGACGTCCCGACAGTTGGCTTGCTCTCGATCGTAAACGCAGCGTCCTCGCCATAAAAACCCCGTGTACGGCTCCGCACATTCTGCAGAGCAATGCCCAGACCCTCAGCCGTCGCCGGGTGGCTCTCGATCTCCTCCAAGCGGGCAGTACTCATTCCTTGCCCGTTGTCGATCACGCACACCCGGCAAAACTGCTCGGTGCACTTCGCGGTAACTGTGACCTGCAAACGGCTGCCGTCCTCACGCATGCCATGGCTGATGGAGTTCTCCAACAGCGGTTGGAGCATGAAAGATGGCATGGGGATCTCGCGCGACTGCTCATCGACGTCGGTAATGAGTTCAACGCGATCGCCAAAGCGCGCCTGCTCGATGGCAAAATATTGTTCAAGGTACTCGAGCTCAAGCCCGAGCGTGATGGGCGCGTCAGCTGTCTCGAGCGTGTGGCGATAAAGCGCCGCGAATTGGCGCAGCAAGTTACGCGCTTTTTCCGGGTCGGTCCGCGTCAGCGCAGCAATAGTGTTGAGCGTGTTGAACAGAAAGTGCGGATTGATCTGTGCCTGGAGTGCCTGGAGCTCCATCTTCGTGGCGAGCGAGGCCTGTTGCTCAAGCCGGTGCAGTTCCAGCTGGGTCGAGAGCAGGCGGGTCAGGCCATCGGCTGCCGCAAGCTCGGCTTCAGTCAAAAAGATCGGCTGCGCATAGTAATATTTGAGCGTACCAACGATCTTTCCACCGATCTCCAATGGCACCACGATGCCCGCCATCAGCGGGCAGTTCGGGTCGTCGCACCCCACCTCATCGCGTGTCGTCAAAACCAACATACGCCCCTCTTTGAGAGCCTCCTTGGTCGAGCGCGTCACGATAGCCCGTGGCGCGCCATGATGGTCAGCGCCCAGCCCTGCGTAACCGATGACATTCGTCGTGTCAGTTACCCCAACAGCGATCACTCTCTCCAGCCCATCTAAAATGATTCGCGTGACCGCTTCCGCCGTTTCGTGAGTCAGGCCCAAACGCAAGAATGGCAGCGTATCGCGCGCGATACCCAGAACGCGCGTCGCCTCGTCAGCACGTACGCGATCCGGGTGGGCAAGTACACGAAAGATCGCGAAGATCATTCCCACAATAAACAGGCAGGCCAGGTTGATCAAAATGATCGTCTGGGACCATTTTGAGATGATGCCGAAAGTCAGGAGACCGGACAAGACCACGGCAACACCCACCCCCAGCAGGTCCCGCATGTCCTGATAGGACACTCCACGAAGGTCTTCTCGATACCCAAGGCGGTTCATCAGCCTGGCAAAAGAGCTCCGGGAACCTTTTACACGCGCCATGGCGCCTCTCCCGCACTCCGGCAGAAGGGGTTATTCACCCGGTCCTTCATTGATCACTCTTTTCAGGATCGTCTTTGAGGTCGGGGTCGGTCTCAGGGACCAATCCGGCTTCCTCGCTGACCCGCGCCGTCTCTTCCTCTTGCTTCTTGATTTCAGACGTGCGGTTGGCCAGCATCTGGTTGATAAGGTCATCCAGGCTGTTTTCCTGCGCCGGAAGCCTTCGTTCCATCGCCATAACTTACTCCTTCTCTATTCCGGGTCGCCCGGTCGCAATTACGCCCTGGTCATGATCCCCGCGGCGCGCCTGAAAGAACTCCCGCAACAAGGCGGCTGATTCCTCCGCAAGCACTCCACTGGTCACCGCGAAGCAGTGGTTCAGACGCGGGTCACAATGAAGCTGGTAGAGCGTCCCCAGGGCGCCGGCCTTGGGATCGTTTGCGCCATAGACGCAACGCTTGATACGAGCCTGTTGCATCAGCCCGCCACACATCACACACGGTTCAAGTGTCACATAGACCGTGCAGTCTGACAGTCGCCACCGTCCGAGCGTATGCGCAGCAGCTTCAATGGCCAAAAACTCTGCATGCGCGGCAGGGTCATGGTCGGTCTCACGCCGGTTGCTTGCTGCAGCGACGATCTCATCATCACAGACGACGACCGCCCCGATAGGAACTTCGTCGCGTGCAGCAGCCTCGCTGGCCTCGGCAAGCGCGCGCTGCATAAATCGCTCGTCATCTGTCAGGTGAGTGGCGCACATGATTCTATTATACGGGGAGTGGGGGCAAAGAGCTGCTATTCACCAGTCAACGTAAGCGGATCGATCATGCTCTGCACGTTGGGTAATCTGCAGGAAGATCTCCTGCCCTGCTACCCTGTGATGAGACACGGGCGCAAGGCAGGAGTTAAGCACGCTTTATTTGATGATCGTGAATTTACCGATCAGTGGGAGCGGCTTGGTCTTACCGGTCACCGCGTTAACGATGCCCATAATGGCAAGAACAGCTGGAACTATCCACAACAGGCTCAGTATCGTGGTTATTACACCATAGATGCCGATCCCCGCCCCTAATCCTGAAAGTGTAGTTGCCGTCGAGATGAAAATCGCTCCAAGTATCGCGGTTACGATGCCATAGACCACTCCAAAGATCAGCGAAGCAATCCAGAGCACGGTACCCTGGTTGGTGTGAAACTTCACGAAGGGTGAAGTCTTATGCGCGCCCGCGATCAAGGGCACAAAGAACAGGATGTAGGCTAACACCGCCATCCCTTTGTTAGCCTCTGCATCATTTGCGGGAGGAGCTGCTTGCGCCGGGGGAGCATAGTTCGGAGCAGGAGCTCCAGCCATCGGTGCTCCACATGTCGGGCACGTTGGAGTCCCATCTGCTACCTGTGCTCCACATTTCTGACAAAATGCCATGATCTGGTCCTTTCTTCTCTGTTTCTCTTACCTCTGCTGTTTCCCTTACCTCTGCATACGGTTTCTGCTGGCCCGCCTTGCGCTAATGATCGTTTGATTCCAGGAGCATCGAATCCAATAATGCGAACTCCTGTTCTGATGTTCTCTCCCGATCCTCCTGTTCCCCTCCAACCTCAAGACGAACGCTGCACCCGCCGCTGTTCCCTGTGACCGTGAACTTGAGTTCCCACTGTAAGCCATACATGCTTATCAGGAAGTGCACCCGTCCATGTGGTGAGTCAGAGAACGTCAGCTCGCCGTTCTGCAGTTCGGCCATGTCAAGAATCGCGGCGAATACGATGTTCGACGATTGGCTATAGTGTTTTTCATCATCCATACGTCAGCCACCGCTCCTTGATCTTCTGCCATGAGGAAAGTTTAGGGCAAAGGAAAGCAAGTTGGCAAGGTGAATTTTGGCACAAAAACTCACCCCTACCGTTTATCAGTAATAATTGAAAGATATTCTCTTTATATTGCATATTACTGCGTTTTATTCCAAAACTCCTGCAGAACTATTTCTTTGCAACAAGAAATATCTATACAAAAGAGGCCGTCTTACCTGGACGGCCTCTTGTGTTTATTTGCTTTTGCAGGGGTTACTGATGAAGATCAGTTAGTGCCCTTGAACGTGATCTCCTGATCCGTCAGGAAATTCGGTGAATAGACTAGCTCAAAACTTGAACCTTTGGGAATATCAAAACCCATATCGCCCTCAACAGTTTTGCCGCTGTTAACGTCCTCCGCGCTGAAATCAACTCCATCCATGTATACTGGATCACACTTCGTGCCATTAACATAAAGATTGAAATCTCCACTTGAGATATACGCCTGGCTTGACCCGTTATTAGTCGCTTTCACATGAAACACTGCGACATTCTTGTTCTTTGTCGTCGTATACTCATCAGGCGCCTTATTTACTGGCGCCGAAACAGTAAGTTGTAGATCGTCTACCGTAATGGTGTCACCGATGTTAAACGTTGGTTTCTTAGCCGCGTCACCTGTCAGAACTTTCCCGTCCGGGCCTTTGATGTCGCTTCCATTACTTACGCTCTTGACCGCCTTATCTACCGTATTGACTGTCGCTGCTGTACAGGAATACATTGCCACAGCACCAATCACGCCAATCACGATCAGAACTATGATGACCTTGAGCCAGGTCGCCATTCCTAAACGCGCCCCACAGTGAGGACACTTCTTTGCGCTCTTCGCAACTTCTTTCCCGCATGATTTACAGGTTTTCAGTTTTTCTGCCATCTTCTGCTCCGATCACTTTGTTGATGAGGCACTTACTGTGGGTGGTCAGTTTTTCCCGTCCTCAATATGCACTACATCAAAACTGTACTGACACTCAGAGGGAGATTCATTAGCTGGCAGCTAAATTTTTATTGGTTAGTGATTTTGTGTGCTTTGATTGTAGGTGTGAGCGCTAATATCTGCTTGTACCTGCGAAGGTTGTAGAAGAGTCAGTATGCCAAGACAGAGACACATAAGAAGAAAGAAAGCGCCAACTGTTAAAGCGATCCGCCTTATCCGTTTCTTTGTAAAGAACCGGATCCGATCGACGATCCTTAAAGGGTTAGTAAGCAACAGGTAGCACGGCAGCACAAACAACAGGCCGATCACCCAATATTCCAGAACATTTACAGCAAACTGAAACGCACCATACTTCTGATAAATCCAAGAGAAATCAGTAAAGGCTGAGATCATCAAATATAGATAAAACGGCCAAAAGATGATCGCAATAAGAATATCTTTTACCCAGTGCTTTTTGAGCGGTTCTTTCGATGAAGCACCATCCCCCGGCGTGGCAACAGCCACTGGTTGGTACGTGGTAGCTTGAGGTGCGGCAGAAACAGCGGGTGCCGGAACAGGTCGGACGAGTTGCATCCTCTGCATTGCTTCCTGCAGGGCAGCGATCAGCTCGGCTATGCTTTGGTAGCGCGCATCGGGAGAGAACTCAGTGCAACGGCAGATGATGCGCGCCAGGTCGGGCGGCACGATCAGAGCAGCTACGCTGCTAGTCCCCGCGTTGCTGGAGCCGCTCTCAACCGTGGCGCCGCTCGCCACTTTCTCCAACGCCCCATGACACTGGGCGTCGAACTGCTCGCCCGTCAAAAGGAAGTAGAGCGTGGCTCCACAGGCATAGATGTCGGTACGGACGTCGGTCTGGCTGTAGCCAAACTGCTCGGGCGCCGCATAACCTCGCGTCCCCAGGTACTCGGTATCGTGCTTCTCTCCCGATTTCCAAGTACGCGCGATGCCAAAGTCAATGAGCTTCACCTGCCCGTCCTGCAAAATAACATGGGCTGGCTTGATGTCACGATGGATGATGGGGCTGGCGCTGCACGTGTGCAGGAAACAGAGCGCCCCGCACATGCCAAGCGCCCAGCGCGCCGCCTGCTGCGGCTCGTAGGAGCCGTACTGTTCGACGCATTCCTGCAGTGTAGGGCCGTCCAGGTACTCCATAATGACCACCTGGAACTCCGCCAACTCATAGAGCGAGATGATCCGGGGAAACGGCGCGTCGGCGCCCTGCAGTCCAAACAGCAGCGCGTACTCGTTTGTCTGCACGAAGCCGCGCCGGAGGTACTTACGAATGAAAATGGTCCCATCAGCAGAACGGACCTTCTCAGTCCGGCCCGCTTCACTCTCACGCAGAGTCTCCTCTACCGTGTACTGGTTGTCGAGGCTGACAGCATGCAGCTCTTCGGCCAAACGCCGACTAATGTCATCGGGCATGGAACACGAACCTTTACGCCTTACGCCTCTGTTATCGTATCTTCATTAAATTTGTACAGCTCCTGATCGACTTTGATCAAAGAACACTTCCGGGAGAGACAGTAAATGATGATAGCATCACGGCGATCCTTGCAGTAGAGCTCGTTGGCGCCAGCGTGTTTCAGGAGCCGCTGCGTCTCGCGCAGAGAAAGCTCCATCGCAAAAGCCAACTGGAGCACCTTGTTGCGGCTGGCCTGGCGGTCACCAGAAAAGATCTGATAGGCAAACGTCTCATTGAGCCGCGACGCCTTGATGACCTCGCTCTTCTTGAGGTCGTGCGCGCGTAGAAGTTCGTTGAGGTAGCTGGAAAGCGAGGAATCCACCATCTGATGGGTATCGATGTAGTGGCCCGCAGACGAGCTGAACAGCAGCTCGTTAAGCAGCTCTTCGGTCAATACCTCTTCCTCTTCGCGAGACTCCATGCGC
>Ga0123354_10000656_pt1 | contig 36511 bp, 18 predicted proteins | sample TergutLab28metaG_2_FD_97872 | JGI IMG/M metagenome (GOLD analysis project Ga0123354, IMG submission 97872) | Labiotermes labralis P4 segment gut microbial communities from Petit-Saut dam, French Guiana - Lab288 P4 | ecosystem: Host-associated > Arthropoda: Insects > Digestive system > Gut ... | reverse complement strand
TATCCGAAAAGATGTTTTTCGTAAAAATAACATATTTGATGAAAAATGTTTGTTTAATACGGCATGAAACAAAAATATATCGGAGCTTCGCCGCTTGAGGGTAGTTTACTTATTCCATTAACCTGATGTTTCACATCAGGCTACCGATATCAAATCCGTTCCGGATTCTTTAATTTTTGTTTTACCTTTGTTTTGCAGCATATTTTTATAGTTTTGTTAGAACATTGCTAAATTAATCATTTCCAATGATATTAGCAAAAAATATGCTACTTTTTTATCTATCGTCCCTCTTTTTTTCAGAGGGTTATGAAGTGCGAAACATTAGTTTCATTACAAAGCTAACACAGAATATTCGATAAAACAAATAAAAAACAACTCTACAAAATATATACGGCGGTAAAGTCTAAGGGCTTCAAATTGAATTAAAAAAAACATTAACCACAAGGAGCACAAAGATTTTACACAAAGTGCACAAAGGATTGATCTCAAAACTTCGTTCGGAATGATGACTCATTATGATAAAATTTTTCGCGAGACACAACAGTGAATGATGTTACCGGCCCCGATCAGAATTTTTCCGGATCGACCGATCCCGAAAAGTTGGATCGACCGATCCCGAAAATTGGATCGAACGATCCCGAAAAATTGGATCGACCGATCCAAAAAGTTGGATCGAACGATACACTAACATTACAGTCGGGCTGTTTTGTCGTAACAGCCCGACTGTTTTGATCATATAGTCGGACTAAATCAACATTCAGGCAGGGCTGAAAAAAGCATACAGCGCGTATGTTTTTTCATTTAAACAGTGTTTTCATTCATACCCGCCTAAAAGATCGTGTGCGGGGAATTGTTGCCTATTTTGCAGTTGATTATTTTTTCCAGATACTCGGCATCTGTTTGGTCGAAAGTGTTCAATCGGTCGCTGTCGATATCCAGGACGCCGATGATTTCGCCGTTGCTGAACAAAGGCACGACAATTTCCGATTTCGATTCGCTGTTGCAGGCAATATGTCCCGGAAATTGTTCCACGTCGGGGACGATTATCGTTCGGCGTTCTTTCCGGGCTGCGCCGCAAACGCCTTTTCCCAACGGGATGCGGGTGCAGGCAACCAGTCCTTGAAAGGGACCCAAAACTAATTCGTTTCCTTTGATTATGTAAAATCCTACCCAAAAGAATCCGAAGGTCTGCTTCAATGCGGCGGCAATGTTGGCTAAATTAGCGATTAAGTCCGGCTCGTTTTTCGTTAATTCGTGGATTTGAGGAAGGAGGGATTGATATTGCTCTTCTTTTGTTGTCGGTTTCATTTTTTGAATCATTAATTTCTCCGTGCAACTCTGTGCCTCCTCTGTGTAACTCTGTGTTATATTACACAGAGTTACACAGAGGAGGCACAGAGGGACACAGAGGAAAATTATTTCAGCCCTCTGTTTTTCAACAAATATTCCGGATTGGGGTCTGCTCCCCGGAAGCGGTGATAGAGTACCATCGGGTCTTCCGTATTGCCTTTGGAAAGAATATTTTCCCTGAACGACAAACCGGTTGCTTTGTCGAATATCCCTTTTTCCACAAATGCTTGGAAAGCATCGGCATCCAGCACTTCTGCCCAAAGGTAGCTGTAATAACCTGCCGAATAATCGTTGTTAAAGATATGTGCAAAATAAGGACTTTTATAACGGACAATAATCTCCGGAATCAGTCCGATTTCGTTCAATACATTGTTTTCAAATGTTTCTACATCCGTAGTCAGCGGAGATTCAATGGTGTGCCATTTCATATCGAGGATTGCCGCCGCCACCAATTCCGTAGTCATAAACCCTTGATTGAACGTTGCCGCCTTTTGGATTTTCTTTATCAATTCATCGGGAATTATTTTTCCTGTCTGATAATGTTTGGCATATATTTTTAATACTTCGGGATTAGTCGCCCAATGTTCGTTTATCTGCGACGGCAATTCCACGAAATCGCGGTAAACATTGGTTCCCGAAACGCCTTGGTAGTTGCATTTTGAAAGCAATCCGTGCAGTGCGTGTCCAAATTCATGGAACAATGTTTCTACCTGATCCAAATTCAAAAGAGAAGGCGTATTGCCCGAGGGCGGGAAAAAGTTACCGACATTATACACAATCGGATGAATGAAATTGCCCTGATGTATCGATTGTTCCGTGAAATTACTCATCCATGCGCCGTTCGCTTTTCCCGGACGCGGAAAATAATCCAAAAATATTACTCCGATGTAGGAATTGTCGGAATCGCTGACTTCAAAAGCTTTCACATCTTTCTGATAGACGGGAATATCTTTTATCTCCTTGAAATTAATCCCGTATAATTTGTGAGCGCAGGCAAAAGCGCCGTCGCGTACATTTTCCAGAACGAAATAAGGCTTTATTTCATCTTCGTCTAAATCGTATTTTTGTTTGCGTAACTTTTCGGCATAATACCACCAATCCCAAGATTCCAATTTGAAATTGCCTCCTTCTTTGTTAATCATCTGCTGCAATTCATCTCTTTCTTTTTTTGCTTGAGGTAAAGCGTATTGCCAAATATCGTTTAACAGCTTTAAAGCGTTTTCCGGCGTTTTTGCCATGGTTTCTTCCAATTTATAAGCAGCAAATGACGGATATCCCAATAAGCTGGCTTTTTCAAGACGAAGGTTGACTATCTCTTTAATTATATCTTTATTATCATTGGCATTTCCATTGTTGCAGCGACTGTACATCGCTTTATACAATTTTTCGCGTAAATCGCGGTTTTTTGCGTATTGCAGGAACGGTTCCCAGCTTGTGCGGCTCAACGTAAATATCCATTTGCCGTCCAATCCTTTGTCTTTTGCTGTTTGAGCGGCAATTTCAACCACTCCGGCGGGTAAGCCGTCCAAATCTTTCGCGCTATCAATAACCAATTGATAATTATTAGTTTCAGCCAACAAATTATCACCGAAAGAAAGTGACAGCATATCTAATTTGTTGTTTATTTCCCGAAGGCGAGCCTTTTCTTTTTCTCCCAAAGCGATTCCCGAACGGACAAAATCTTTGTAATATTTCTCCGTCAAACGTTTTTGTTCGGTAGTAAACGAAGTGTTTAAAGAATCATCATAAACGGTCTTTATTCGCGAAAATAAGGCTTCATTCAGATAGATATTGTTCTGATGGTCAGACATCAGAGGCGTTATCTCTTGGTTGATTGCCTGCAACACGGTATCGGCGTTTGCTTCGTATAATGCGTTAAAGACATGATAAGCACGACTTAACAGGCTGCCGCTTTCGTCCAATGCGACAATCGTATTTTCAAACGTTGCCGGCTCCGGATTGTTGGCTATAGCGTCTATTTCCTTTGATTGCTCGTCGATTCCCGCTATAATTGCCGGTTTGAAATGTTCCTCTTTAATCAAATCGAAGGGAGGCGTGGCTTTTGGCGTACTAAATTCGGAATAGAACGGATTCCGAACCTCGGACGCGCTTTCATTTTGTTTTTGTTTTTGTTTACATGAGTAAGTCATTAATACCATACATAAAATAAATAAATACTTCTTCATTTTTCACGGAATTTTATTGTTTCTGTTTTTTTTCTTGAACGATAGCATCCACAACAGCGATACGCGTGATATTGACAATGTCGCGTACCGAACTTTCGATATCGGTGAAGTGGATCGGTTTTTTCAATCCCACCTGAATAGGTCCTATCATTTCTCCCACCCCCATTTCCTGTAATAATTTCTGGGTAATATTGGCGGAAGTCAAATTCGGAAATACCAGGGTGTTTACGTCTTTGCCAACCAAACGTGTGAAAGGATATTTTTGGTCGCGCAATTTCCTGTCCAAAGCAAAATTGACCTGCATTTCCCCATCAATCGCCAAGCCGGAAAATTCTTTCTGCATAGCGTTCACTACTTCATGCACGCTGGCAGGGCTTCCTTCCGTGTCGGCGCCGAAATTGGAATAGGACAACATGGCTATGACCGGATCTTTGGCGAAGAACCGTACGCCTTCCACCGCCAATCGCGCTACATCATGCAGGACATTGGTTGAAGGATGGCGGTTTATCAAGGTATCAGCCAAAAAGAAAGTTCCTTTTTTCCCTATCAGGATATGTATGGCTGCAAACGTTTTGTATCCGTCGCGAATGCCGATTACTTCTTTGGCTACTTTGATTGTGTTGGAATATTTGGTATATACGCCGGTGATGAACGCATCGGCGTCTCCCGTTTCGACCATCATCATTCCGAAATAGTTGCGCTCGAACATTTTATCTATGGCTTCGTCAAAGGTTGCACCTTCCCGCGCCCGCTTGTCGGATAGAATTTTCGCGTAGCGCATGCGCCGAGCCATTTCGTTATCGTGACGCAAATTAACGATTTCAATGCCCTCCATGTCGATATGCAGGTCGTTTGCCAATTTGGTGATTCGTTCGTCGTTTCCTAAAACAATCGGATGACATATTCCTTCGTCGCGGGCTTGTGCAGCAGCCTTGAGCATGTTTTCATGACTTCCTTCCGCAAAAACCACCCGTTTAGGATTCTTTTTCGCCATGTCCGTAAATTCGCGAAGTAATTTGGTGTCATATCCCATTAAATCGCGCAAACGGTCTTCGTAAGCTTTCCAATTGCTTATCTTTTTACGTGCAACCCCCGATTCGATTGCCGCCTTGGCAACCGCAGTCGATACACCGGTCAGCAACCGCGGATCCATCGGTTTGGGAATCAGGTATTCCCGCCCAAACGACAAAACACTTAAGCCGTAAGCGGCATTCACCACGTCGGGAACCGATTCTTTTGCTAAATCAGCAATCGCTTTTACGGCTGCCAATTTCATCTCTTCGTTGATCGATGTTGCCCGAACATCCAAAGCGCCGCGGAATATATAGGGAAATCCCAATACATTATTGATTTGATTCGGATAATCGGAACGGCCCGTAGCAAAGATAATATCGGAACGCGATGCTTGGGCTTTTTCGTAAGATATTTCCGGATTGGGATTTGCCAATGCAAAAACGATGGGATCGGAGTTCATGCTTTGAACCATTTTTTTCGTTAATACATCGGCTACCGATAAACCGAGAAATACGTCGGCACCGGCAATCGCTTCTTCCAAGGTATTTACTTCCCTTTCTGTGGCAAAAAAGCGTTTTTCGGCATTCAAGTCCTGACGGCGAACCGAAATCACCCCTTTGCTGTCGCACATCACAATGTTTTCTTTTTTTGCTCCTAAGGCTATATACAGGCGAGTGCAGGAACAAGCCGACGCTCCCGCTCCATTAACCACGATTTTTACTTCTTCTATTTTTTTCCCGGCTATTTCCAAGGCATTCAACAAACCGGCGGAAGAAATAATCGCCGTTCCATGCTGATCGTCGTGCATCACGGGAATGTCTAATTCGCTTTTCAATCGCCGTTCAATTTCAAAACATTCGGGCGCTTTGATATCTTCTAAGTTAATTCCGCCGAAAGTGGGCGATATGGCTTTTACGGCAGCTATAAATTTTTCGGGGTCTTTTTCGTTGATTTCGATATCAAATACATCAATCCCTGCAAAAATTTTGAACAAAAGACCTTTCCCTTCCATCACCGGTTTGCCTGCCAAAGCGCCGATATCGCCCAGCCCCAACACAGCCGTACCGTTGGAAATGACCGCTACCAAATTTCCCTTAGCGGTATAATCATAAGCATGTTCGGGATTATTTTCGATTTCGAGGCAAGGTTCTGCTACTCCGGGAGAATATGCCAGCGAAAGATCAGCTTGCGTGCTGTGTGGTTTGGTTGGGATTACTTCAATTTTACCCGGCTTGCCTTCCGAATGGTAAAGCAAAGCCTTTTCTTTTGTTACTTTTGCCATACATTTACTGTTATATGTCCTTTATGTGTCCTTAATTCATGTTTTGACCGCAAAGGTATGGAAATTTTTCTATAAAAAAATGCCTTATTTTGAAAAAAATCACCGCTTTTATTTGATAAGCCAAAAAAGAACTCGTATTTTTGCACCTAAAACTTAAATGATACTTATGAATTTTTCAACGTTTATCAAAAACGGATTTTTCAGTTTGTCCGTATATGTTTTTTTCTCATTGCTAAGTATTTCTTGCGCGAAAAAAACAAATCAGAGTGATAATGTGGTTATATTTGACACAATACAAGAAAGCAAGTCGCAATCGATTGATTATAAAAAATCGAAGCTGAATTGTAATCTGCATATTGCGTTTACTTATCCCGTTTCCTACGAAAAATCTGCTCAATTGGGTGATTTACAAAAACTCTTCATCGGAAAAGTTTTTCCGCCCCAATATGCCAATCTTTCCCCGAAAGAAGCGGTAAAGAATTTTACCGCAAACTACATCAGCGATTTCCAATCCATACAACTCAAAGATTATTTTGGCGAAGACTATATTTTGGAAGATGAAAACAATTTTATTTATGAACTGAATTTGGAAGATGAGATTGTGTATAACCGGAATAATTTTATTTCGTTTGTCGTAAAAAACACCAATTACGAAGGGGGTGCTCATGGTTCCTACAGTGTGAACGGATATGTCATCGATTTAAATACAGGGAAACTCCTGACGGAAGATGATTTTGCCGGTAATAATTACAAAAAGAACTTGGCTCCCCTCATTGTTCAAAAAATAGTAGCCGCAAAGGGATTAGGTAGCGCTTCGGAATTGGAAGAAATCGGCTACAATGCCATCGAGGACATTGTTCCCAACGAAAATTTTACCATCAACGATAAAGGTATTACTTATTACTACAATGAATATGAAATTGCGGCTTATTTTGTCGGGACTACCGAAGTGTTTATTCCATACGAAGAGTTAAAAGCATATATCACCGACGATAGCCCTATTTCTTTATTAGCCGGCATGTAATCGTTATGGAGATTATAAGAAAATATTTCGTACATTTGTCGGATAAACAGGAATCGCAATTGATGGCTTTGCGGGATTTATATACCGGATGGAATGCGAAAATCAATCTCATTTCACGAAAAGACATCGATAATTTGTATGAGAAGCATGTCCTGCATTCGATGGGAATAGCCAAAATCGTCCGATTCACCGACGGAACGGCTGTCATGGATGCAGGTACCGGCGGCGGCTTTCCCGGTATTCCGTTGGCAATTCTGTTTCCGAACGTGCATTTTCTGCTATTGGACAGTATCGGGAAAAAAGTAAAAGCGGCGGAAGACATTGCCGGGCAAATCGGTTTGGAAAATACGGAGTGTCGGCATCTACGGATAGAAGAGGAAAGGCGAACCTTCGATTTTGTTATCAGCCGCGCGGTGATGCCTTTACCCGATTTGGTGAAGGCGGCAAAAAAAAATATCAGCCGCTACCAACAAAATGCGATTCCAAACGGTTTTATTTGTTTTAAGGGCGGCGATTTCGGGGAAGAGGTAAAGCCTTTCAAAAATCTATTCATCGAATATCCGCTGAGCGATTATTTTGAAGAAGAGTTTTTCAAAACAAAGAAAATGATATTTTTACCATGCTGAAAATTAAAGTATTTAACTTCAATCCTTTATTGGTCAATACATACGTGTTGTACGACGATACTCAAGAGGCTGTTATTATTGATTGCGGCGCTTCCAACGAGGGTGAACAAAAACAAGTTACCGATTTAATCAAAAAAGAAAAATTAACTCTCAAACGATTAATAAATACCCATATCCATTTCGACCATGTGTTGGGTAATCGCTTTATTTATGAAAATTACGGTTTGAAACCCGAATATCATCGGGCGGAAGAAGCCAAATTCGGTTTGAAAAAGTTAAATGTCCTGCTCTCGCCCATCAAATTCGAACCGATCTACGCCGACCGGTATATAGAACACGGCGACCAAATTGCTTTCGGAAATATGCACTTGCTTGCTTTATTAACGCCCGGACATTCGTTGGGAGGACTTTCTTTTTATTGCGAACAAAACGAATGCGTTTTCACCGGCGATACGCTGTTTTTTCACGACATCGGACGCACCGATTTGCCCGGCGGTAATCACAAAAAATTAATCAACTCCATCCAAGATCATTTGTTCATTCTTCCCGATAATACGGTCGTTTATCCGGGACACGCATTTCCAACGACAATTGAAGAAGAAAAACTAAATAATCCGTATTTTTAATTATGCAACACGAAGAATTTGTTCGCCGGCATATCGGCGTTGACGAAAAAGATGTCCGGACAATGCTCGCCGCGATTGGAGTCTCCGATCCGGAGCAATTGATTAACGAAACCATTCCCCGGAATATCCGTTTGAAACAAACATTGGATTTACCGGAAGCCATGACCGAACGCGAATATGCCGAACATATTGCCGAATTGGCTTCGAAGAACGAAATTTTTACTTCCTATATCGGAATGGGCTGGTACGACACGGTATCACCTGCGGTTATCCTGCGTAATGTTTTCGAAAATCCGGTTTGGTACACTTCTTATACGCCTTATCAAGCCGAAATTTCGCAAGGACGATTAGAAGCGCTTCTTAACTTTCAAACAATGATCAGCGATCTGACGGGGCTTCCCCTGTCGAACTGCTCTTTGCTGGATGAAGCAACCGCTGCCGCCGAAGCCGCAACTATGCTTTTCGAGGCAAGAAGCCGCGAGCAAATGAAAAGAAATGCCAATGTGTTGTTTGTTGATGAGAAATTATTCAAATCGACATTAGCCGTTCTTAAAACTCGGACGGCACCGCAAGGAATAGAAATTCAAATCGGCGATTATAAAACATTCCCGCTTACCGAAAAAGTCTTCGGGGCTGTTTTGCAATATCCGAACGACGACGGTTCCATCGAAGATTATACCGGATTTACCGCTCAAGCCAATGCTTCGGGCGTCAAAGTGGCCGTCGCTGCCGATTTACTCAGCCTTTGTATCTTGACGCCTCCGGGTGAATGGGGAGCCGATGCGGTATTCGGAAGTTCTCAACGATTCGGAATACCCATGTATTTCGGAGGACCTTCTGCCGGTTATTTAGCGGTAAAGGAGGAATATAAACGCTTGATTCCCGGACGAATCATCGGGATTTCCAAAGATGTGTACGGGAAAAAAGCCTATCGTATGGCTCTGCAAACCCGCGAACAGCATATTAAACGCGAAAAAGCTACTTCCAATATTTGTACAGCCCAAGCCTTATTGGCAACCATGGTTTCTTTTTATGCGGTTTATCACGGTCCCGACGGACTGCGGGCGATTGCCGAACGAATCCATTCATATACCGGCTTCCTGTCGGATGAACTCATTCGCTTAGGTTTCATTCAGGAAAACGCCGATTTCTTCGATACTTTGAAAATCCGCCTGCCGCAAAACATATCCCGGTCCGATTTACAAGAAACAGCTTTGGAGTGTAAAGTGAATCTGCGCTATTCGGACGACGGAACCATCGGAATAAGTTTGGACGAAACAACTTTACCCGATGATATCGGAGTTCTTTTATATATCTTCGCTACGGCAGCTCAAACCGAATATATTTTCAAGAAAGAGATTACTTCCAACATCTATTTCGATGAGCGGTTTTTACGCCAAAGTTCGTATCTACAGCATCCCGTTTTCAACTCTTATCGTTCGGAAACCGAATTGATGCGCTATATCAAAAAATTGGAAGTGAGAGATATCTCGCTTGCCCACTCCATGATTTCCTTAGGTTCCTGCACAATGAAACTGAATGCCGCTTCGGAAATGTTGCCGCTCAATCATCCCGGATTAGCCGGTATTCATCCCTATGCTCCCGAAGACCAAACAGAAGGATATAAGGAAATAATCGATAATCTGGCTTCCTATTTAAGCGCTATAACCGGAATGCCGGGCGTGAGTTTTCAACCCAATTCCGGTGCTGCAGGCGAATATGCCGGACTGATGACCATTCGGGCTTACCAGCAATCGATGGGACAAGGCTGTCGCGATATCGTTTTGATTCCCGCTTCGGCGCATGGAACGAATCCGGCAAGCGCCGTTCAAGCCGGATTTAAACCCATCACCATTCAAACCGACGACAAGGGAAATACCCGGTTGGATGACTTGAGACTCAAAGCGGAAGAATATAAGAACCGTTTGGCGGCTTTGATGATTACCTATCCTTCCACTCACGGAATTTTCGAAACCGATATCATTGAAATGTGCCGAATCGTTCATGAGAACGGAGGACAAGTTTATATGGACGGCGCGAATATGAATGCGCAAGTGGGACTGACCAATCCCGGTATCATCGGAGCGGATGTTTGCCATTTGAATTTGCATAAAACCTTTGCCATTCCTCACGGCGGAGGAGGTCCCGGAGCCGGTCCGATCTGTGTAGCCAAACATCTGCTTTCGTTCCTCCCTTCGCACCCTGCCCTTGATTCCCTTGAAGGAGACTTTGATTCAATCCCTCAATCCCTCAATCCTTTTTCCGTTGCTTCCGCTCCTTTTGGCAGTGCCGGAATTTTACCGATTACCTACGGATATATTCGCATGATGGGCGCTTCCGGTTTGACAGCGGCTACTCAAGCGGCAATTTTGAATGCCAACTACTTGGCTGCCCGTTTGGAAAAAGCTTACGGTATTGTTTACAAAGGCGCCGAAGGCAGAGTAGGTCACGAATTGATTCTCGAATGCCGGAACATCAAAGAATTATCGGGAATAACCGAAACGGATATTGCCAAGCGTTTGATTGATTTCGGATTTCACGCCCCTACCCTCTCCTTTCCGGTTCATGGCACGCTGATGATAGAACCGACGGAAAGCGAAAGTCTCCGCGAATTGGATCGATTTGTCGAAGCGATGTTAACCATCCGCAAAGAAATTGACGAGTTGGCAAAGGGCGATGCCGATAAAACGGATAATGTTTTGATTAATGCCCCGCATCCTCAATACGAAGTTTGCGCCGACGAATGGAAACACTCCTACACCCGAACAAAAGCTGCATTTCCGCTGGATTGGATTCGTGAAAACAAATTTTGGGTGAATGTGGCGAGAATAGACAATGCTTTTGGTGATCGAAATTTACAACCCGTGCAATGCGACTGTGACTAATATTTCCTAATTTTACCTAAAAAGCGCTAAAACTATGTCACTTTCATTTTTTTTATCTAACTTTGTATGAAATATACAATCCTATATAATAATTTGTTCAATAAAAGATAATTCGCCATGATGAAAAGAAAATTTGTAAAATTTGTATTAGTCATACCCGCTTTAGCAGGTTTATTTTTATTGGCAAGCGTTCCTAATTTTCCGACTCGAGCCAATGATAGAAATTTATGGTACATGACCGAAGATGAAATAACGGTTGATAAAACCGTTCACGATTTCGGAACAATTAAGGAAGACGACGGAAATGTAAGCGCTACTTTTATTATCACCAATAATACCAAAGAGGCAGTCGTGATAACCAATGTGGTTCGATCTTGTGGTTGCACTGCTCCCGAATGGACAAAAGAACCGATTGAACCCGGAAAAACCGGCGAAGTGAAAGCCACCTACGATCCCAGAGGGCGCATCGGTCCCTTCGACAAAACAATTACCATCATTACCACCGGTAATCCGGAAAGAATTGTAGTCCGGATTAAAGGAACAGTGGAATAGAATCAAAATCTCTGTAATCAAAATGTCCAAACCGGCAATTTGGACATTTGCCAATTTGAAATAACCCTCAATCGTTTCAAACTTGTAATCGCTTGCGCTTCATTGGAGCTGTTCAATGAAGCGAAGAAGCTTGTGCCGAGCGGTTTCCTTGCTTTTAATATCAATCGCAAATACTTTCCATTTACGCGATTTCATTCTTCTATTTGCCATAATTTTCAAAAATTATGCGATCGATACCCGCTGAAACGTCTTTCTCTCGCCGAGCAAAGGCGAGTCTCCTCTCGAGACTTGTAAGAAAATTATTGCTTTGTGTGTTAATAATTTTTACATATTACGATAATCCGGATGAAAAAATAAAATAAAAAAACCATTTCATTATAGATTGAAATCAAATATTGTTTTCTATATTTGCAGGCGAAATATACACTATCACTATTTTTATTGCCAAGTTAATTCGAGATAATATGAGTAAACCTAACAACAAATAAACTAACAAATTAAGTTAAAATTATGAAAGATGGACACAAAAGAGAATTTATCCCAAGATCAAAATGTTATTTTTGATCAAATCAAAGAAATTATTTCCGAAACAATCGGACCTGATGTAATGGAAGAATTGAATATCACTAAAGAGAGTACTTTTTCCAAGGACTTAGAAATGGATAGCATCGAATTTGTAGCATTTATCGATAAAGTGAATAACCATTACGGGAAAACCATTGATTTTCCCGGTTGGCTGTTCAGTATGGATTTAGATAAGCTGATCAATTTATCGATAGAATCTCTTATCGTATTTATTTCTGAAAATATTGAAAATGCAAAAAATTAATTACTTACCTGAATATGGCAAAATTTGCATTTGTAGTTCCTCCTTTTGAGGGGCATGTTAATCCTACGCTCAGTATTGGAAAAGAATTATTGAAACGGGGAAATGAGGTGGTTTGGATTGGGGTGGATCAGCAATTGGAAACTGTTTTACCTCCCGGAGGAAAATTTTTATTTATTGCTCATAACTACGACGATCAATTTCTCAAGGAATTTAAAAAAGAACGGACGCAAATAACCATTCAAGGTCTTGAAAGTTTGAAGAGTTTGTATGAGGATATATTAACGCCTCTGAATCAATACATGTTGGACGGGATTCTGCTCTATCTATCCGAATTTCGTCCGGATGTGCTTATCTATGATCACCAGTTATACGCAGGCGCTGTTGCCGCTGTCAAGTTAAATATACCTTATGCGGCTTCCGTTACTGCTCAAACTTCGATTAAATCTTTCAACCCGATGCCCAAATTGAGTGAATGGGATGATGAACAAGTCGTTGGTTTTCAACAACGAAACGGAATTTCCGGCTCCGGGCGTTTAGACGAAAGCGCTTCGATTCTATTGGTTTACACTTCTAAACTTTTTTTCGGATCGGGAGACGAACTTCCTCCGAATTATCAATTTGTGGGTCCGGTTATCAAAGACCGTCCAACCAATTACGATTTCGATTGGGAGCGTTTTGAATCAAGGAAGCATCGCAAATGCATCCTTGTCAGTATCGGAACCATTTTTGATAATGAAGAAATGCAGTCTTTTTTCAACAAAGTGATTGAGGCCTTGAAAGATGAAAATTTAACGGTGATAATGATTTCCGACCCGGAATTATTCAAGGAAATTCCCAACAATTTCATCATACAAAAACGAATTCCTCAATTGCAGTTGATTCCGTATATGGAATTGGTTGTTTGTCACGGCGGTCAAAACACGGTATCCGAAACTCTGCTACAAGGGATACCGCTGATTATTCTTCCCATTGCATTCGATCAATCGCAAGTAGCGAACAACGTGGTACTGTGCAATGCCGGAATCCGATTAAAATTCAAACGGTTTAAATCGGATGAATTGAAAAAATCGGTTCATGAAATTTTAAGCAATGATACTTACAGAGAAAATGCTCTAAAATTGCAAGCTTCTTTCAAAGAAGCGGGCGGGGTTGATAGAGCTGCTTCGTTATTGGAAAATTTAGTAAGCCGTAAAGCGGATGACACAATCGAAATCAGAACGTAACTTAACAGAACTGAAAGAAAAAACTATCGGTAAACTTATCCTGCAATATGCCCTTCCAAACATTTTGGGATTGGCTTTTTTCGCGCTGTATATAATTGTTTTACAAATTTTTATAGCATACGGCTCAGGATTAGGCGTCCATGCTGTGGGTGGGGTTGGGATTTGTTTACCGGTAATCTTTTTTCTATTTGCCATAAGTATGTTAACAGGTATCGGCGCCGGTTCTCACATTTCCATTTGTTTAGGAAAAAAAGACAAAGAAACCGCTTGCCGATTGCTTGGTAATGCAGTTACACTGTCAGTGATTCTGTCGCTGGCATTTACATTGCTATTTTTATTGTTTTTCGAACCCCTTTTGCGCTTGATCGGCACCTCAAGTGAAAATTATCAGTATGTAAAAGATTTTTTGATTATTTACATTCCAAGCGCCGTTATCATCGTTCTAACCTCTAGTTTGAATCACATCATACGCGCATCCGGTTACCCGAAGAAAGCCATGCTGCTTTTATTCTTCGGGTTAATGTTGAATATCGTCATAACCCCCATCATTCTTTTTGTTTGGAAAGGGGGAATCAAAGGGGTCGCCGCAGGAATGGTATTTTGCCAATTACTTACTTTACTTCCTTCGGTGAGTCATTTTTTAAAGAAAGACAATCCTTTACACTTTCGGATTCAATCCTTGCATTTGAATCTCCATGTTACAAAAATGATAGTCTCGATCGGTTTCTCTCCTTTTCTTGTCAATTCATCCATGACAATTATTGCCTTTTTTACCAACAATCGCCTGATGACTTATGGAAGCACATTTGCCATAGATACTTATACAATATCCAACTCCTTTGTGACATTTGTCGTACTTCTATTGCTTGGCCTTTCTCAAGGCATTCAACCGATACTGGGATACAACCATGGAGCCGAAAAAATTGATCGAATATTTGAAACCTTGAAAATAGCTTGCAGCACAGGGGTTATGATTGGTTTAGCAGGCTTGGCAGCCGCCCGGCTTTTTTCATATCCGTTTGCAACAATGCTTTCTCCCGACAATAAACTTGTCGCGCCTGAAGTCGTTCGTTGCCTTCAATTCCTGTCTATCGGTTTGCCTCTATCGGGATTTCAAATGATCGTGACATCCTTTTTTCAAAGTATCGGGTCTGCCGGCAAAGCATTTATGCTGAGTTTCACTCGTCAATTCGTTTTTTTGGTCCCTGCTTTGTTTATTTTTCCGTTGTTTTGGCAAACACGAGGAATTTGGTATGCACTTCCGGTTTCCGATGTTTCATCCACGCTATTAGCCGGTATTTTTTTTATGTTTCAATTGAAAAAACTAAGAAGGAGAAAAAGATTGATATAGAAAAACATGTTACGATATAGAATATCCGAGGCAGGAAGATAATTGTTAATTTTTTTAATAATTGACTATTTATTGAAAATATTTTATACTTTTGCAAAGGCATAAATGAAAAAATATACTATTACCTGTTAAAAAGAATTAATTTATAGTCATTAATGATGAATAACCAAGTTGTTTTTATAAAAACCCTTTTTTGATATGGGAGACAATAAAGAATTGATTGCACTGACTACTTTCAAACTTCCCGACGTTCCACTAATTTTGAAAACCATTAACGCAGGTGCATTCGTAGTAGTGAATTTGGGAGATTGCGGAGAAAGTATAAAGGATTTAATTGAAACGCTTTCAGAAAAAATTCAAAAACCTTTCGGAATATGTATTAGTAATTCCGTGACAATTGATTTCATTTTGCCGAAATATGTGACAAAAATCATCATTCCATTCGGATATGAATTGAATTTAAGTACTCAAGCAGAAATTCTTCATCAAGTGCATACTTTAAAAGAAGCCGAAGAAGCAATCTCACAAAAAGTGTCTTCCATCATTATCAAAGAAAATGAAGATTCGATGAAAACGGAAGATGAATCCTCTTTCGAGATTTTCAGGAAAATCATCGACCAATCGCAAAAGAATAACATCAAAATTTATATACAAGGAAATGTGGGTATTCATACATCGGCGGCATTCTTGGCATTAGGCGCTCAAGGGATTATCTTTGATACGCAAATAGCCTTATTTCCCGAAGTCGAGTGTTCGGTTCGCAAAGGTCAAGAGTTGGGTTTGGCTCAAGATTTGGTTAACAGGTACAAGCATTTACGAAATTTTGTTACAGCCTTTCACGAAGCCGCTTACGGACATCTCAGGCAAGCAAAAAACTTGAAAATAATCACTTACGAAGAGGATTCGAAAAGTGGAGAAAGAGACGAGGCGGATCAGCCGGATTCATATCCTAAGCTTTTATTATGGGAAAAACAAATAACACAAATACTTCGGAAAGAAAAAAACCTTTCGAAATTCAGTCTTGTATTTACAAATAATGTCAATGATGCTTTTTTTGCCGCTTTTGTTTCAATTATGGCAGCTCCTGCAGGGGCAAAAGGCATAAAGATACGGATAGCTTCTCCAAAAGACCCTTTTCCTGACGGAAAAACCGGGCATCCTCAACTGCAAACCGATACCCAAGAACTTTTAGCCGGACTGAAAGATATACCGCCCTTTTTTCCTACAGCCACTCCTTTAGATATAGCCGTTGTCGGCATGGAATGTATCTATCCAGAAGCCGCCGATTTAAATGAATATTGGAGAAATGTTTTATCGGCAAAAGATTGTATAACCGAAGTTCCCGCTTCTCATTGGGATAAAGATACCCTATATAAGCCTCATTCAACAGATACAGATTATTCAACTTCCAAGTGGGGCGGTTTTATTCCTACCATCGACTTCGACCCGGTAGAATTCGGCATTATGCCGCAATCATTATTCATGACCGGACCGTCACACTTGCTGAGTCTCCTCGTTGTAAAACGAGCTTTGAAAGATGCCGGTTATGAAAATCCTGCCGAATGTGATTTTGAAAACACATCGCTTTTTATGGGCGTCAACGAAATGAGCAGCCCGATTACTTCCACGTTTCATACAAGATTCACATTAAAGCGAAAGTTGGGAGAAATTCCCGAGGAGTTGGAAAAGGATTTTCCCAAAGCCAATGAATATACCTTTACGGGAATGTTACCGAATATCTTGACGGGAAGAATTGCCAACCGTTTGAATTTCGGAGGCAGAAATTTTATCGTTGATGCTGCCTGCGCCTCTTCTTTGGCAACGCTTGATTTAGCCTGTCGAGAATTATCCTCCGGCGATTCGGATATTGCCGTGCTGGGAGGCGCCGACTTAACCAACACTTTTTCTTCTTATCTGATGTTTTCCGGGGTACACATATTATCTCCCGGAGCTTATTGCGCTCCATTCGATGCATCCGCCGACGGAATAGTCATGGGCGAAGGCGTAGGAGTTGTGGTATTGAAAAGGTTAGAAGACGCCGAGCGGGACAAAAATAAAATATATGCCGTCATCAAAGGGATAGGAGGAAGCAGCGACGGAAGAAACCTGAGCATAACAGCGCCGAGCCGAACCGGAGAAAATCGAGCGCTGGAAAGGGCTTATCAAAGCGCCGGCGTTCTGCCCTCTCAGGAAGGATTGATTGAAGCGCACGGAACCGGGACGGTAGTCGGCGACCGGGTAGAATTATCTACTCTCACCGACCTGTTTTTAGAATCGGGCGCATTACAGAAACATACGTTTATCGGTTCGGTGAAATCGCAAATAGGACATACAAAATGCGCCGCAGGCGTAGCCGGATTCATTAAAACTGTTCTATCGGTATATCACGGAGTTATTCCGCCAACGATTCATTTGGATCGGGTGAATGCTTTTCATGATCCGAAAACAAGTCCTTTCGTCTTTAATACACGGGCCGGGGTGTGGACCGACGATAAACGCATTGCCGGCATCAGCGCTTTCGGTTTCGGAGGGATTAATTTCCATGCCATTATTGAAAACTACCGACCGAATGTTCCGAAAACAACCGTGCTTGATCTGTGGACCTCCGAATTATTTCTGTTCAGAGGCGATAGCTTGGATGAAGCAAAAGTTCTGATGCACAAAGTGAAAAAATTACTGTCAGTGAATAATTCCCTTCGATTGCCCGACATCGCCTACAGTTTGGCGCTCTACAGCGATAAAGAAATTCAAGTATCTATCGTAACCGGCAGCCGCGAAGAATTGCTCACAAAAATGAATGCCGTATTGGAAGATAGAATTGAATTCAAAATTTATCGACGCAATGTAAAAGAAGGTAAAGTCGCTTTTCTGTTTCCCGGAGAAGGCAGCCAGCATGTGGACATGGCGCGCGATCTTTTCGTTACATTTCCTTCCATGAGACGATTGGCTGATAAACACAACGAATACTTTAGGATTCTTTTTCCGGAAGCGGCTTTCGACGACAAAACCCGGGAAGCGCAGGAAAAAGCACTGATGAATACCCGGCATGCTCTGCCCGCTTTGGGAATTGTCGATTTAGCTATTGCCGAATATCTTCGTTTTCTGGGCATAACACCGGATATGGCGGGAGGACACAGTTACGGAGAATTGCCGGCGCTTTGCTTTTCGGGAGTCATCACCCCCGACGATTTGATTGCTATCAGCGAAGCTAGAGCCGACGTAATCCACAACGCATTCGGAAAAGAGAACGGAAAATTAGTTGCCGTTATCAGCGCCGAAGATGAAATAAAACCTTTATTGGAAGAGAAAAACGAAATATGGGCAGTCAATCGTAATTCGCCCAAACAAATAGTTGTTGCAGGTACCGTACAAGGCATAAAATCGTTTGTGAAGAAGGCGGCGGAAAAAAATATTATCTACCGGGAAATTCATGTCGATTTCGCTCTTCACAGTCCTTTGGCGGCAAAAACCAAAGAATTGTACGCCGAAAGCTTAAAGAAGTTTACTTTTCAATCGCCCGAAATACCGGTTTGGGCAAATATGACAGCTAAACCCTATCCCAAAGAAGCTGATGCAATCAAAGCGCATTTAGCGAAAGATTTGGCTCAACCGATTGAATTTACTCGGCAAATCGAAAATATGTATGAAGACGGCGCTCGCATTTTTTTTGAAATCGGTCCCGGAAGAATTTTGTCGGGTCTCGTCGAATCTACTTTAGAGAAAAAAGCTGTAACAATACAAACCGAAAATAAAAGCAGTGAAGGACTCTCTTATTTATTAAAAGCATTGGGACAGTATTTGTCCTGCGGAAAATATTTTCATGTAGAAAAATTGTTTGAGGGAAGAAATGTTTCGTTCCTTAGTATAGACGAACCGGAACAATACAAAAAATCTTCAACGGGATGGTTGATTAATGGAAATGAAGTTTATCCTTCGGAAAAAAATCAACTTGCCAAAACATTTTTTCACTCCGGTAAAGGCCCCCCTGTTTCTATCAAATAGATTCGGAATTTTATTGCCGGCAATAAATCATTTAACAATTAACACATCAAAATAATAACACTTATCACATTTATCACATATGAGAAATAATATTGAACACAAGGATTTAATGATTCTAAGTCCTTTTGAGCTGCCTGATATTAGGTTAGCTTTAGAGACAATCAAAGCGGGAGCTTTTCCGGTTTTACATTTAGGCAGAAATAAAGAAAAGGCCGAAAAGAGTTTGGAAGAATTATCTTCGAAAACCAAGCTGTCTTTTGGAGTTTGTATCGTTCCCGAGGTACAAATGAGCATAAATCTTCCGAGTAATGTAACAAAAGTTATTTTACCTTTTGGTATAAAAATTTCCGGTAATTTTCGCGGTGAAATCTTATATCAAATTCATTCTTTGGATGAAGCCAAGAAAGCTATCGAAGAAAAAGTTTCTTCTGTAATAATTAAAGGAGAAGAAGGAGCCGGAAAGGTAGCACAAGAATCTTCTTTTATCCTTTTTCAAGGAATTATGGAAGACTGCCGAAAAGCCGGTATTAAAGTTTACATCCAAGGCGGTGCGGGAATACACACATCGGCTGCTTATTTGGCGCTCGGAGCGCAAGGAGTTATTTTCGATTCTCAGATAGCGGCGTTTCCCGAATGCAGCGCCCCAAAGGAATTGAAAGATCTGTGTTGCAAACTAAACGGCAGTGAAATAGGTGAAATTGATAACTTTAAAGTTTTATTGCGGAAAAATTCGCCGCATCTTCCCGAACATTGTTCTTTTGACGATTTACGACCTTTATTAAACGGATACGACCTTTCAACCAATTATTTACCTATGGGGCAGGATGTCGCGCTATCTGCTGATCTCTATCGCCAATATAAAAAGCTTCGGAATTTTGTGTATGCATTTTATGAAGCACTGCATAGCAGTATCCTGCAAACGAAAAAATTAAATATTATCGGTGCCGACAGTCCGTTGGCAAAAGAATTGGGGATTAAGTATCCTATTTCTCAAGGTCCGATGGCTCGGGTGAGCGATGTACCCGAATTTCTCAAGGAAGTAGCAGATGCGGGAGCGCTCCCGTTTTTGGCGCTGAGCGTGATGGAAGGTCAAATATTGCGCGATACCATTGAAAAAACAGCCGAAACGATGGGCGACCGTTCCTGGGGAATCGCACTGCTCGGCTTTAACATACCTGAAACCTATCACGAACAAGCCAAAATAATCGTGGAAACGAAGCCGAAAGTGGTCTTAATTTCAGGTGGACACGCCATGCTAACCAAACAATTTGAAAACGCCGGAATCAAAACCTTCATTCATGCTCCAAGCGTCGCGCTTTTGGAACAATACATCAAAGAAGGAATAACCAATGTCATTTTTGAAGGCAGAGAAAGCGGCGGTCATATCGGACCTTTCTACAGTTCGTTCATCTGGGAAAAGCAAATCAACCGTTTGTTGCAGGAAGACGATTTATCCAAGTTTAACATTCTTTTTGCCGGAGGGATTCATGATGCATTTTCATCCGCTTTTGTTTCGATTATGGCGTCATGCCTTGCGGTTCGCGGAGCAAAAATAGGCATACAGATGGGAACTTCCTATCTTTATACGGAAGAAATCGTAAAAACGGGCGCAATCACTCCTTTGTTTCAACAACTGTCGATCGAAAATACAAAAACGATATGTCTGGAAAGTGTTCCGGGTCAAGTAAACCGAATACTTCCATCGCCTTTTATGGATTATTTCTACAGTGAGAAGCAACGGATTCTTTCCGAAGGAACGGATTCACTCAAAAACCGTATCGCTTTGGAAAATATCAACGCCGGACGCTTAAGAATCGCTGCCAAAGGAGTCGAATGGAAAGAGGGTGATTTAGTCGCCCAAACCGTTGATTCGCAATATGAAAAAGGAATGTTTATGATCGGCGATGTTTCCATCTTGATTCATAAGCCGACCACACTTAAAAAACTGCATACGGATGTTGCCGAAGAGAATAAAAAAATCCTGTCGGAAATAGAAGATTTTCCGCTGCCGGCTTTCTTGTCGCATCCAATCGATATCGCAATTATCGGCATGGACTGTATCCTTCCGAAAGCAAGTAATATAGATGAATATTGGCTAAACATTGTGACGGGAAAAGATTGTATTGAGGAAGTACAGGATGTTCGATGGAACAAATCTGTTTTTTATAGACCGGGTTCAACAGATAGCGATTACATTACATGCAAAACAGGAGGTTTTATTCCAACCATCGATTTCGACCCCATGGAATTCGGATTAACGCCTCAATCGATTGCTTCCATAGAACCTTTGCAATTATTGAGTCTGTTGGTTGCAAAAAGAGCTTTGGAAAATGCCGGTTACGGTGAGTTATCGCCTGATGAAGCGGAAAGTACCTCCGTGATTTTCGGTGGCGAAGGTATAACGGATTTAGCAAACCGAATCGCATTCCGGTCGTCCTACCGCCAGTATGTGGGCGAACTTCCCGATGAACTGAAAAAACTGCTGCCGACGACCACAACCGATACGTTTACCGGTATTTTGTCTAATCTTACACCGGGAAGAATATCCAACCGTTTGAATTTGAGAGGGAGCAACTATGTGGTCAGTTCTGCCTGCGCTACCGGAGTTACCGCTTTGAATCTTGCCTGCAATGAATTGACAAATTATGATTCCGACATGGTGGTACTCGGCGGAGACGATTTTCACAGTATGTTGAACGACTATATCCTGTTTTCTTCCACTTACGCATTGTCTCCTACCGGACGTTGTGCTTCTTTCGACGCCAAAGCCGACGGCATGACCTTGGGAGAAGGCGTTGGCGTTGTTATCCTGAAACGATTGGAAGATGCCGAACGTGCCGGCGACAAAATATATGCCGTGATCAAAGGTATCGGATGCAGCAGCGACGGAAAAGGCTTGGGATTAACCGCCCCAAACAAAGACGGTCAAATTCTTGCCTTGCAGAGAGCCTATCGAGAAGCCGGTATTTCTCCCCACGAAGTCGGTATGCTGGAAGCTCACGGAACCGGAACTGTATTGGGCGACCGAACGGAATTACGCTCAACTTCTTCCGTATTTTGGAACGGCGGAGCGACTGCCGGACAAACCTGTATTGGTACCGTAAAATCACAAATCGGACATACCAAATGCGTTGCCGGAACGGCGGGATTGATGAGAGCCGTTTTATCCGTTTACAACGGGGTGATTCCCCCTACCCTTCATCTCGAAAAACCCGTTGATTCGTATAACAGCGATACCGCTCCGTTTGTATTCAACACTCAAGCCGGTATATGGGATTCCGAAAAACGGATTGCCGCCATCAGCGCTTTCGGATTCGGAGGTGCAAACGGTCATGTTATCATAGAAAATTACAAACCTGAAATCCCCTCCGATACCGTATTGAAAGCATTTCCTACCGAATTGCTTGTTTTCAGAGGAGATACGATGGATGAAGCCAAACAGAAAATAAAGAAAGTTCAATTTCTTTTTGCAATTAACAACAGCTTGCCTATAAAAGATCTGGCTTATTCATTAGCCGTTGAAAGCAATAAACCGGTTCAAATCATTATCCCCGTTTCTACGATAGAAGATGTGTCGGTACGTGTCATGGATGTCAATTTTAATCTGGAAAACCCGCACGTCTTTTACAGAAAGGAAGTTGAGGGAAAGGTAGCTTTCCTTTTTCCCGGGCAAGGAAGTCAGCGAATCAACATGGCTCGCGATTTGTTCGTTGCGTTTCCGGGTATGAGGCGTTTATTAACTCAAAACAAAGAATACGAGGAAATTCTCTTCCCTCATGCCTTATTTAATGAAGCAGACAAAAAAGACCGGAACAAAACCATAACCGATACTCGAAATGCACAACCTGTTTTGGGCATAGTTGATTATGCTATTGCCGAATTTTTGCGCTATCTTGGTATAGAGCCCGACATGCTGGCCGGTCACAGTTACGGAGAATTGCCTGCACTCTGTTTCGCGGGTGCATTCGATTCCGAAAAATTGGTGGAATTAAGCCGGAAACGTGCCGAATCCATCCTTAAATCCGTAAATGACGATGCCGGAAAAATGATAGCAGTCAGTGTCTCTCCGGAAGAAATTAATGATTTACTGAATGATGAACCGGATGTCCGGGCTGTAAATCTCAATTCACCTAAACAAACTGTTTTGGCCGGATCAACTCCCGGTATGACTGCTTTTACCGAAAAACTTAAAAAGCAAAACATTGCTTACAAGGAACTTAATGTTGCCTGCGCTTTTCACAGTCCGTTACTGGCAAAAGCCAAGGAATTTTATGCAGATGAATTAAAAGACGTTCCTTTTAATGATTTGCAACTGCCGGTCTGGTCCAATACGACGGCGCAATTGTATCCCGAGAACGGAAATGATGTCAAAGCGCGTCTGGCGGAACATTTGGTTCAACCGGTTCTGTTCAGTGAAGAAATAAAACAAATGGTTGACGACGGCGCACGCATCTTTATCGAAACCGGACCCGGAAACGTTCTCACCGGTTTAGTACAATCAATTATAAGAAAAGATATTATAACCCTGCAAACCGAAGCGAAAGGGAAAAACGGCATCAACTTTTTAATTGAGTCTTTAGCCCGTTATCTTGCTACCGGGAAAACATTCAACATTGAAAAATTGTTCGAAGGAAGAGATGCAAAATTTCTTGACATCGATCAACCGGAAAAGTACAGAAAATCAAAACTGACTTGGCGTATCAATGGTCAGTATGCCTATCCCATCGAAGGTAAACTTCCGGATATCGCGGGAACGCCTGTTACCAAACCCTTAGGCTTAAGACTCGTTTCGGATGCCGATCTGATGTCGATGTCAAAGAACGGTTTCGCTCATAATGGTTCGGTTTCGAATAACGGACATTCAAACGGAGTCGTTCCGAACGGAACATTTGCACCCGATACAGTGATGATGGAATATCTTGGAAATGTACGTTCGATGATTCAAAATCAACGCGATGTGATGTTGGGCTATTTTGGTCATGATCCGGCTGAAATCTATTCTCGTCCGGTAGAGGTGCAAACCGCCGTGGCGGTTAAAACAAAAGCGCATACGGTCGAAACGAAAGAAGCCGTTAAAACGGTTGCTGCCCTACCCGCCCCGGTTGTTTCGGCTGACAAGCTTGCTGCCGTCGCCGGTTGGACTCACCTGACCTCCGAGCAAATAAAAGTGATGTTATTGGATGTGGTCAGCGAAAAAACCGGTTATCCGACGGAAATGCTCGGCTTGGACATGGATTTGGAAGCTGATTTAAGTATCGATTCCATTAAGCGCATGGAAATCATCGGAGAATTAAAAACCAAATTGAATCTGGGAGACGAACTCGGAAAATCGGAGGAAGCATTTATGAAAATGGCTTCACTCAAAACAATGAATGAATTGATCGATTGGGTTGAGGAAATTCGCGTCCAAGCATTTACCTCTCTGGCATCGGTCGAAGTTCAACAGGCGCCGGAAACTCCGAAAAGCGAACAAAAATCCTTTCAGATGTTAGACATAGAATATGTTAAAAAAACTTTAACGGAAGTAGTCAGCGAAAAAACCGGTTACCCTGTTGAAATGCTCGGTTTGGATTTAGACCTGGAAGCCGATTTGAGTATTGATTCCATCAAACGAATGGAAATCATCGGCGACTTGAAAGAAAGATTAAATCTGAGCGAAGATATCGGCAAAACAGAAGAAGCATTTATGAAAATGGCTTCACTCAAAACATTGAATGAATTTATCGCTTGGATCGATGAAATAGGCAACTCCTCTCAAATAATCGCTTCCGAAGCCGACAAAGAAATTGCCGAATCGGTTGAAGAGCAAGAAACGCCTCTAAAACCGGTGGAACTTCCCCGCATTTTGTTCAACCTGGAGGATTATCCCTTAAGCTCGAAAAGAGTTTCCATTGAAGGAAAACGTATTGCCTTAACCGGCGACGACGGAGAACTTCTCGTTACGCAAATCAAATCCTTGCTGGAAAATGCAGGCGCACAAGTGGAAATTGTTCGGGCAGATGCAGACATTGCTTCCTGCGACGGATTGATTCTCATCAATGCGGCGGCTTCACCCAACACATACACCCTCCATGATTTATTTAATCTGATACAGGGAGAGGGATTGAAACATTTGACCCGTGTTTTCACTTTCAGCGATATTATCGGGAAAATCAAAACCGATAAAAACCCCGTAGATGTGAATCAATTCCAAGGATTTTCGGGATTTATAAAAACTTTACAAATTGAATATCCGGATATTCATTTCTGTTCCGTTATTTCCGAAACTCTCTTTGATTCGGAAACACTTCCTCAAATCGTGCTGAATGAATTTACGGTCGATCATCTTTTTCCCGAAGTTATTTACAACGGGGTTGAACGTTTCGTTAACACTATCAAGCAAGAAGATATGACTGTTGATGAAACGGATGTAAATACCAATTTGCCGTTAGATAACGATTCGGTTGTTCTTGTTTTGGGCGGCGCCCAAGGAATCGCGCCGGAACTGATGGCACAATTAGCGGCAGAATATCCTTGCCGGTATATATTGGCAGGACGTTCGAGTCAAATAGAAGATCCCGAAGGAGTATATATCCGGTTGAAAACCCGCGTTGATATCCGGAAACACCTGATTACCGTAGAAGGAATGAAAATACCCGGCGATATCGAGAAGAAAATCCAAAAAATATTCAAATCCAACCAAATATCAGAATCCATCGCTAAAATCGAAAAAACAGGCGCTCGGGTTACTTATCGATCGATAGACATAACCGATCGGGAAAGTTTCAGGGCTTTTCTGCAATCGCTACGGAAAGAATTCGGAAAGATTGACGCAATCATTCATTCCGCCGGTTTGTTAAACGACAAATTGTTTGCGAATAAAACTTGGGAATCGTTTGAAAAAGTGTACCAAACAAAAGTCACTCCCTTGCAAGTCATCATGGAAGAACCGATCGACGATCTGAAACTGCTCATATTGTTCAGCAGTGTTTCTTCTACCCGCGGCAACAGAGGACAAACGGATTATGCCGCAGCAAACAGCGTTTTCGACCTTACAGCTTCATTGAATGGGATTAAGCCCGGCTTGCGAGTCGTGGTATTCAACTGGGGTCCTTGGAAAGGTGCAGGAATGGCAACGGATTCGCTGGAAGCCGAATTTGCCAGACGTGGAGTATCGCTGATTCCGCTGAAGGAAGGAGGGGCTTATTTTGTTCAAGAATTGAAATACGGAAAAGCCGCAAAAATCATGGTAACGGGAGGAATAGAGGAAATAGAAAACTTTTTTAAAGATTTAGAAAATGAAAAATGATAACGATATCGCAATCGTAGGAATGTCGTGTTTTTTCCCGAAAGCAAGCAACCTCTCGGAATTTTGGAACAATCTGACCGCCGGAGTCGATGCAATTGTAGAGGCTCCGAATGAACGGATTGAGTCTCATTACTTTTCCGCCGATAAATCAAACGAAAACGATCGTTTTTATTGTAAGAAAGGTGGATTTGTCAGCCCACTCAAAATCGATCCGATCGAATACGGCATCCTTCCGATTGCGGCTGAAGGGATAGATCCGGAACATCTGGTAGCTTTATACTTGGTTAAAGAAGCATTGACTGATGCCGGCGTATTTGAAAAAAATATTCCTTTGCAAAAATGCTGTTTTGTTTTGGGTAAAGGAAATAATACCGGTATCGCGGCTTTTCGCGTAGCGGAATATATCTACCAGGCATCGCAATTGGAGATTATTTCAAGAAGCATGTTTCCGGATGAGCCAAATGAAGAGATAGAAAAAATCAAGAAAGATTATCAATTAAGATTAGGTCGTTATCAAGCAGACACCGCCTTCGGAACCATGTCGAACCTGATTGCCTCATTGGCAGCAAACAAATTCAACTTAAAGGGTCCGGCTTATACCATAGACGCAGCATGCGCCAGTTCGTTGATTGCCGTCGAACATGCCGTTAATATGTTACTGAGCGGACAATGCGACATAGCGCTGACGGGCGGCATACAACTGGGACAAGGTGCGGCTTTCTGGAGCATTTTCAATATTATCAAAGCGGCTTCATTCAAAGGGCAAATTTCGCCTTTCAGCGAAGATGCGGATGGTTTGCTCATTGGCGAAGGAGCCGGTGTCGTTGTTTTGAAAAAATTGGACAAAGCGATAGCAGATAACGATCGGATTTATGCCGTAATCAAAGCCTGCGCTTCCGGCAGCGACGGTTCTGACGTCAGTATAATGGCGCCTTCATCCAAAGGTCAGGTGATCGTATTGAAAGATGCTTGGAACAAATCGGGATTAGATCCGAATAAAATCGGCTATGTGGAAACGCATGGAACAGCAACTCAAGTGGGTGATAGATCGGAAATTAATACTTTATTGGATTTTTTCGGCGATAACACAGCGCCTCCGGCTCTACTGGGTTCTGTAAAATCCAACATCGGACATGCTATGTCCGCCGCAGGAATCGCCGGTTTGATAAAAGCAGCTTTGGCTTTATATTACAAGAAAATACCCCCTACCCTGCATTGCGAGAATCCTATGAAAGCGATGTTTAAATCCCGTTTCTTGCCTGTGCAACAATTAACCGACTGGGATGAAGAAAAATATCCTTTGGTAGCCGGCGTGAATGCTTTCGGTTTCGGTGGCATTAATGCCCATATCGTTTTGGAAGCATATTCCAACCCGAATCAACCGGCCGCCGCCCTCACATCCAAAGCAGAATTGTTGAAAGATACGGTTATCAGCTTGTCGGCAAGAACCAAAGAAGAATTGCTTGCCAAGCTGGATAAAAAAGATTATACCGTTTCCGAAGGGAATTACCGTTTAGTCGTCTTCAACCCAACCGAAGATAAAATGAATAAGGCGAAAATCTTGGTCGAAAAGGATAAACCTTGGAAGGGACGTTTAGACATCTGGTTTTCGAATGATCCTTTACTTGCTGACGGTGGAAAGGTGATATTCATGTTTCCGGGATTTGACGATGGAACGGAAATCGAAACGCAAACCATTGTCGATTATTTTGATGTTCCATACAAACAGGTGCCGCCGGGAAAAGATCCATTGATGGGACATTCGATAAACCATTACTATCGGTCCAAACTATTGGATCAATCCTTGAAAAAAATGGGATTGATTCCGGATATTTATATAGGACACAGTCTTGGAGAATGGCATGCTGCAGAAGGGGCAGGCTGTGTAACTGCCGAATCCATCGAAAAATTGATATCGAACTACAATCCGGAACAATTCCTGCTGTTCGACATCTACTATTTAGTGGTAGGATGTGGCTGGAATAGAGTAAAAACCTGGTGTGAAGAAATCACCGGAGTGTATTTGGCGAATGATAATTGTCCGAACCAAATTATAGTGGTAGGAAAAATCGAGGAAATCAATCTTTTGATCAAACGATTGAAAGAAGAACAAATTTATCATCAGATTTTACCTTATCAATCGGGATATCATTCGCCTTTATTTCCGGAAGCAGAATTAAAACATCTGTATGATCTCTATAAAGAAGTGTTGGTTTACCAAGAAAGAAGCGTCCCTTTATGGTCTTCTACCATTCTTGCCGAATATCCCAAAGATAAGGATGATTTTTGTGAATTATTCGATCGTAACTTAAAAGAAACCGTACGATTTCGGGAATTAGTCGAAACCTTGTACGACAAAGAAAAAGCAAGAGTGTTTATCCAAATCGGCATCGGAGCTTTACCCGGTTTTGTGGAAGATACGTTAAGAGGAAAAACGGTAAGTATCATCTCTGCCATTCATCCGACTCACCGGGGTATCGAACAAATTCGGCGTGTAGCCGCTTTGCTGTTTATCGAAGGAAAAATCGTGAATGAAAAAATGATAGGAATTGTAAAAGCAAACGCCGGTTCAAAACTGAAAAATACATCTCTCACGCTGGATTTTAGACTGAAGATGGTGAATGAATATCCTCTTTTGCGGGAAATGATCCTTCGTTATATAAACGAGAAGAAAGAATCGTCATTTTTATTTTATGAAAATGACACAGAGGATGCCGTCTTGCAGGAAGCAAACAATAACTTACGGGAAATTATCGCATTGCAAGAATATATAATAAAAAGCTACCAATCGTCGGAAGCAAAGCAGCGGGTTGTTCAAAAAGCGCCCGATGCCGTAAACTTGCAACAAGCGAAGGCCGACATTGAAAAAACATTTCGGTTCGACTTGAATGATCATCCCTATTTAGTTGACCATTCTGTAGTTCGTCAACCTGCTAACAGGGCGGTGGAAGAATTAAATCCGGTAGTTCCTTTCGCTTTGACCGTCGAATCATTATGCGAAATAACCCGAGAATCGGTGCCCGATAAAAAAGTTATACGAGTAAATTCGGTAAGCGTGCAAAAATGGATACAAGTTAAAACCCCATTTATCGAAAAGATAACCGGACATTGGAAGACCGACGATTGTATTTCATGGTCGCTGCCGAGTTATGCCCACGGAGATATCACCGTTGGAGACGACTATCCGATTGTTCCCGATGAATACACAAAAGCGATTGATTTAGGCGACTGCTTTATCCCTGCCGTACCGAATAAAAATGCGATCTATCTCAATTTTCTGTTTCACGGTCCCCAATATCAATCCATAATCGAAGTTACCCATTTATCGAAATACGGGCTTCGGGCTTATGTCCAAAAAACGAAAGGGAAAGGCTCATTACTCGACACTATCGGGCAATTGGGCGGCTTATTTTGTTATATAGTTATGGAACAAAGACAAACCACTTTCCCGATGAACGTGAAAGAGATTATTTTTTACGAGGATTTCCGAGATCAAGAAGGCGTCTTTGAATGTATTATGCAAATGGTTGATGTCAAAGAGACGGAAGCAATCTGTGATGTGATTCTCAAAAGAGGTGGAAAAGTTTGGGCTGTAGTGAAAGGTTGGCAAAATCTCCGGTTAAATTATCATCGAAAAGGAATGAACACGGTTATTCGTCCACAAATGTATTATATGTCTGAGCGATTAAACAAAAATGTGTTTTTTTACTATTACGAATCCAATATTAACGCCACCTTTTTAGAGTTCCTGCAAGATCGCTACCTCAATATGGAAGAACGGGCGCATTATCATTCGCTGTACCTGAATCAAGCCAGGAATTTCCTAATCAGCCGCATTGCATTGAAAGACGCTGCACGCAAGTTTATTCAAAAAGATGTCGATGACGAACTCATTTATCCGATTGAAATATCCATCGGACATGATGAAAAAGGAAAACCTTTTATATTCGGACGCGAGGAATTGAAAGGAATCGAAGTATCTTTGGCTCATAAAGGAAGCGAATCGGTAGCCATGGTGTCGGATGAACCGGTAGGCATTGATATTGAAAAGATTGAAGACCATAACGAGGAATTTTTGGATGTCGCTTTTACTCCGCATGAATTGGATTTATTGAAAAATAAAGAGAATGAAGCGGAATGGATTACCCGTTTCTGGGTGGCAAAAGAAGCTTACGGAAAAATGCTCGGCTTAGGACTGCAAGGTAATCCCAAGCAATACGAAATCTCCTCTGTTACCGGAAATGAATTGATAATAAATAATACAATAATTACAACGGCACGACATAGAAATAATTATATTATTGGATGGACGCAAGCTTGAATTAATCCCGATGAACCATGTTTGATATCGATAATTGGATGGAAATATTTAATTCCATTAAGCATAATAAGCTGCGAACGTTTCTAACGGGATTTTCAATCGCGTGGGGTATATTCATGTTTGTGATTATGCTGGCTACTTCCAACGGCGCGCGCGAAGGTTTATCAATCGTTTTTGAAAAACGTTCTTCCAATATCATACAAATTCAAGGACGTTTTACATCTATGCCGTTCGAGGGTTTTCCCGATAATCGAAAAATCAATCTTGATCAAAAAGATTTCGATCGATTGAATAATCGTTTTCCCGAAAAAGAATTCATTTCCCCTTTGATTCCGGTCGATGTCAGTATGAGTTCCGGCGATAACAACACTTTCGGTAAATGTACGGGAATCAATACGGATTATATTACGATCAACGGAATAAAAATTGTCGATAAACAAGGAAGACTCATCAATGACATGGATATAAAAGAAAAGAGAAAAGTTGCCATTATCAACAAACGAATCGATGAAGTAGTATTCAAACATGAGAATCCGGTAGGAAAAGATTTGATAATGAATAATTTGAAATTTACCGTCATCGGTGTTTACTCCGAAAATTCCATTGTTGATATCGAAAAAGCCTATATTCCTTTTTCGACGGCTCAATTGCTCTTTAACAACGGATGGGGATTCAAAAGTTTGGCTTTTACCCTCCAAGATTTGAATACGAGTAAAGATAATGACGATTTTAATAATCGGTTGATGGGAAGTTTGGCAACTATGCACCGATTCAATCCGAACGATAAAGTCGCCATCAATTTGCTCAACCAGATGAAAACCTATTTGCAAACCATCGGGATATTCAATGCAATTGTTATTTTTATCTGGGTCATCGGAGCCGGAACATTGTTTGCCGGTATGGTCGGCGTCAGCAACATCATGTTGATAACGGTCAGAGAACGTACACGAGAATTCGGAATTCGTAAAGCGATAGGAGCAAAGCCCTCATCAATTCTTAATGGAATCATAATGGAAGCAGTTTGCATCACTTCGGCATTCGGATATTTCGGTTTATTCTTAGGAATTTTTATCAATAACCTGTTTCGCCTTTTTTTGGTGAAATTTCCAAACACCAAGGAGTTTGCTATTTTTAAAGATCCTTCGATAGATATTCGTATTGCGATATTTGCCATGGTCCTGTTAATCATTGTGGGGGTTCTTGCCGGCTATTTTCCTGCACGGCAAGCGGTCAAAATAATGCCTGTGGAAGCGATGAGAGAAGAATAAAAAATGGAATTATTTGATTTAGACAAAATAGAGGAAATCCGGATCGCTATCACTCGGAATAAACTGCGAAGCTTTCTCACCGCTTTCGGCGTATTGTGGGGAATTTTTATGCTGACGCTTATGACCGGAACCGGAACCGGATTGAAACGCGGTTTTGTGCACGGTATCGACGGTTTTGCCAATAATTCCTGTTTTATCGGTGCAGCGCCCACCAGTATGCCTTACCAAGGATTCCAAAAAGGACGAATGTGGTATATTCGTAATCGGGATTTAAGAATCCTTACCGATTCAATTCCCGAAATTGATTACCTCTCGCCGCTGATCGTTGCGCCGGTATATCCTAACAACGCCATCTCCGAAACACGATCGGGGACTTTTTCAATTCGAGGGATATACCCGAATTATGCGGAAATCGAAAGGCAGCATTTGACCGAGGGGCGATTCATCAATGAATTGGATATTCAAAACAATAGAAAAGTTTGTGTGATAGGAACCCAAGTATTCGAAGAATTATTTCCCGGCAAAGCAAGTCCTTTAGGGCAAGAAATTCGCTTAAATGGCGTTCATTATACAGTGATGGGAGTTACCTACGGTATTTCGGATATTTCCGTTGGTGACTCCAAACTGGAAAATACAATTTTGGTACCTCTTTCTACATTGCAACAGTTGATCAATCAAGGCGACGTTATACACATGTTATGCGTTACGTCGAAAAGTCAAATCCCTGTCAGTCGTGTAGAAGAGCGTATTAAAGAATTATTGAAAAAGATTAATCATATCGATCCGCAGGATTCGAGAGCCACTTGGAGCGTGAACTTAGAAGAAGAATTTAATTTATTCATTAATTTGTTTGCGGGAATCGATATATTAATATGGATTATCGGTTCCGGCACATTAATTGCCGGAATCGTTGGAATCAGCAACATTATGCTTGTATCAGTGCGGGAACGAACGCGGGAAATAGGAATAAGACGAGCTTTAGGCGCAAGCCCTCGCACCATTCTTACACAAATAATGATGGAAAGTTTGGTCTTAACCGTCATTGCCGGCGTTCCCGGATTATGCTTGGGCGTTTATACTTTGTATCTGGGAGATAAATATTGGATACAAAAATTAGACAACGTCTTTTTTTACAAACCGATGATTACCCTTGAGGCGGCAATTACATCCATTGTTATCTTAATCGTATGCGGTTTATTGGCAGGTTCAATACCTGCATCCGGAGCGCTGCGGATTAAAGCCATCGATGCTCTTCGGAAAGAATAGGATATTAAAAAAATAAATGATGAACAGATGAAAAAGATAAGCAAATTTATTGTATTCGGTATTATAGCTATAATTATTATAGGGACTTTTAAGTTTCTGAGTGATAGTTCTCGTCCCGAATTAACGATTTATGAAATCTTATCTCCAACCATTGGAAATGTTGAAAACTCGACAACAATCACCGGAAACATCGAGGCGCGAAACGAAATCGAAGTAAAACCGGAAATTTCAGGCACAATCAAACGTTTATTAAAAGAAGTGGGAAATAACGTTGTGGAAGGAGAAATTATTGCTACGCTGAATATTATTCCCGATGCCGGACAATTGAGCTCGGCAGAGTCCCGTCTGAGGGTTGCGGAAATTAATTTGGAACAAGTATCAAAAGAATATACACGTCAAAAAATGTTATATGAAAACGACGTCATTTCCAAAAATGATTATGAAATCATTGAAGCCGGCTATTACAAAGCCTTGGAAGAAAAAGAAAATGCCGAAGATGCGCTGGAAATCATTAAAACAGGAACCTCAATCAATTCCAACATGGTCAACAACACCCAAGTTCGTTCGAGCGTCAGAGGAACCATCTTGGATATTCCGGTAAAAGTAGGCACCAAAGTGATCCCCAGTAATGTCTTCAGCGATGGAACGACCATCGCAAGAGTCGCAAATATGAACGATTTGATTTTCAAGGGAACCATCGATGAATCCGAAGTGGGAAAAATATGGGAAGGCATGCCGGTCAGCATCTTTGTGGCAGCTCTCCCCAATGAAAAGATTGATGCCGTATTGGAATACATTGCCCCGAAAGGAAACAAAGAAAACGGTACCGTTTTATATGAAATCAAAGCCGCAATAAAAATGTCTAAATCAACTCTTATCCGAGCAAATTACAGCGCTAATGCCAATATTATAATGGATAGCGTCGAAAATGTTATCAAAATACCGGAAAGTTCCGTTGAATTTAACAAAAACGGCTCAATTTTTGTATATGTTTTGAACAAAGGGGATTCAAAAACGCAATCGTTTACTAAAACTCCCATTGAAATCGGTTTATCCGATGGAAATTATGTGGAAGTGAAAAGCGGAATTACCGTGTACGACAGAATCAGAGGAATGAAAATTGATAACCAAAAATAACGACAGATGAAACAAAAAAAACTATTTTTAATGATGGGCTTATCGCTTGCTTTCACCGGTTTCGTTCAGGCTCAACAAAAAACGATTCAAGAAGAATTGCAAGAAATTCGAACACGTATGAACAAACAAAAATTAGTGATCGAAGAGCAGCATATCATCGATTCGGTTCTGTTGGATATTTCCAAAGACAAGCTGAATCCTCCGCCCCCGCCTGTTACACCACCGGTACAACCGCCTAATCGACAAGAAAAAACGGATATTGAAAAAAACGAAGTAATCGAAAAGAAAGAAGCAGAAAAGAAAGAAGCAGAAAAGAAAGAAGTAGAAAAGATAGAAGTAGAAAAGATAGAAATAGAAAAGAAAGAAATAAATACGGACTCGATTACTCGAAATGACCGGCAGACAACGAATATCCCGAAAGATAATAAATGGTCGCTGGAAACATGTATTCAGTATGCCATTGATAACAATATTCACATCAAGCAACTCCAACTTGAACAAGAAGATGCCGAAATACAGCATAATACGGCGGAGAACAGCCGATTGCCCGATTTGAATTCTTCTTTCGGACTCAATTGGACTTACGGACAAGCACAAGACTTGTTGGGCGATTTCAGCGCTCGCAATCAATCGCAAACCGCTTTAAAGGCACAGAGCACCATACCGGTTTTTACCGGATTCCGTATTTCGAACGAAATCGCTCGGACAAAATTGAATGTGCAAGCGGCGGTTAAAAATCTTGAAAAGGCGAAAGAAGATTTATCGTTAACTATTACCTCGTTGTTTCTCCAAGTTCTTTTTAGCAAAGAATTATATTATATCAATGAAAAACAATATGAATTGGGAATATCTCAAATTGAGCGTACCAAACTCCTCATTCAAGCCGGAAATGTTCCCAAATCACAACTATACGATATTGAAGCACAGGTGGCAAAAGACGAAGTGTCGGTTATCGACGCCCAGAACAACTTGGATTTGGCTTTGTTGGACTTTGCGCAAAATCTCGAATTGGAACGAAACAAGGAGTTTGATATTTATGTTCCCAATATCGGCGGTGATATCATCGACACCTATGCGAAAAGCCTGCAACCGCCCGACGTTATTTATGAAAACGCACTGAATACTAAACCGATTATTAAAGGGCAAGAATACCGCGTGGAGAGTGCAAGAAAAAATTTGAAAATTGCCGAATCCGGATATTATCCGCAAATAGACTTTTCTATGGGCTTGGGAACCAGTATCTACCATGTTTCTAAACCAAAAGAACAAATTAACCCGATTACCAATCAACCGATAGACATGAATCCTCCGGTTTCGACTCAAATCGGCAACTACGGAAGCCGCATATTCGGTTTTAACGTAAATATTCCCATTTTCAATCGTTATCAGGTGCGAAATCAAGCGCGCAGCGCAAAGATTGATATTTTGAATCAACAATTAATCCTTGAGAATAACAAAAAAACCTTATACAAAGAGATTCAAACCGCTTATAAGAATGCGACGGCTGCTCTGGAAAAATATCGCTCTTCGGAACGCGCCGTAAAATCGGCAAACGAATCGTTCGAGTACGTTCGCCGACGCTATGAATTGGGAAACGCCACTGTTTTCGAATTTAATGAATCACGAACACGTTTGATACAAAGTCAATCGGAACAGGCACAAGCCAAGTATGAATATATCCTGAGAACCAAAATTCTGGACTTTTACAACGGGATTCCGATTAAATTATAAGGGTAGTGTTTTGCACATTGCGATAAGAAAATGTGAGCAGCAGGCAAGAAAATATAAAATAATCAAAACGGAATCCGGTCAGGAGAAATGGAATCATTTTATCATAGAAAACGGGGATTTGCTTTCATTCGATAAAAATGGGCAGATACGGACTTGGTACGGCGATGGTACGGTTGTGATAGGGCGGAATCAGGGGGGGGTGGATTGACATTTTGATAATTTACCTCCCGTCCGGACCCCTGAAGGCGGAGTGTGAACGGTTGGGCAAAACCGGCAAATTGACAAATCAGAGAAACCCTCTGCCGGGCGCAGACAATGTTTTATGCCATTTTCCTGATTTAAGTTGACTATTTGCCGGACCTCATTTTCACCTCATTCTCTTTAACAAAACGAGCTCAGTAGTAATGAATTATATTATATACACAAACCTCATTACATCATTAATTTGAAATGACAAAGGATGCATTTCTCAGGGAAAACAAAAATACAACGCAGAATATCAGCCGGATTCGGAGCAACATCAACAAACAAAAATACAAGTCGGAAGAAG
>Ga0123354_10000655_pt1 | contig 36523 bp, 20 predicted proteins | sample TergutLab28metaG_2_FD_97872 | JGI IMG/M metagenome (GOLD analysis project Ga0123354, IMG submission 97872) | Labiotermes labralis P4 segment gut microbial communities from Petit-Saut dam, French Guiana - Lab288 P4 | ecosystem: Host-associated > Arthropoda: Insects > Digestive system > Gut ... | reverse complement strand
GGCTGAGTGGACCCCGTTCCAGACCCACTACTACTCAGTAAATCTGGTAGCGCCGGGGATCGAACCCGGGACCTCTGTATCTGTAGCCAGAAACTCTGACCACTAGACCACAGAGGCGGTCACCCAAAATACAAAACACACTACAATATATTCTTGAGTAATATGTTCATGTTTATTCTGTGTGATGTTTCTCAAAAGTATACCAAACATTTCAATGAGTAATAGATTGTGTTCATTCTGTTTTCTATGTCATTCCATTGTTTCTTCTCTTAGGAATTTGATCAAATGAAGAACGATGGTAGAAGAGGGACCATAGACAGCAAAGAATTTATTGACATGTTTAAGGAAGTAGCAACAAGACCTGAGGTGTACTTTCTGCTCATTAGGTGAGGACCAACAGTAAATATGTTTAAAGTAATCAGATCATGGTCATACAGAATTTAGAAAAAGGGGTGACCTCACTTTGGTTACAAATTTGAGGACATATCAATAATTATTATCTACAGTGTAAGAGAAAAATATTATTACTACCAATTTTATATATCTGCTAGCATTTAATACAAGAAGTTCAAAATACTACTGAAAGTTCATGGACACATCAGTCTTCTTTTAGTCAGTGAATAGCTGAACTGATGAGACAAGTTCTGCTACAATTATCACAATCTGACGTCCTAACATCTTCGGTAGAGAAAGATGCCCCATGTCTGTGACACACACTTGTTGCCACCTATCCAACACGAGACACACTACAGTTAAGTGAAATTCACATGAAGGAACAAAGCATAGTTATGAATACAATGTCACTTGTTCTTACCAATTGAAAAAGACGCTTGTTTTAAAAAAATCAAACACTTCATGGATAGACAGTTTTTATTTCATATAATATAACTTTTAGCATAGCTTAAAGTTGAAAGATTTTATCCATTCATATATAATTGGGATTTTAAGGTGCCCGTTAATAAGGACAGGAAAGGCTGTTGAATATAAATTATATTTATGTGCAGCATTACTTTTTTTTTTAATGTTTAAACCTTTTGATTTCTTCCTTACTGAACACATGAATTTCAGTCACAGGCTCGAGGAATTTTACCAAATTTAGAAAATTTCCTGAAACAAGCTGCTCTGCTACTAACAGTTGTGTTCCTTGTAGACAGCATTCCCAAGCACATCATCAGCAGTATTCATTAAACTAGTGTCCCTTCTCTGTCTTTATTTTGATAAAAATGTTCTTGTCTACTTGATAATGAGACGAGAATTCTTTTCTCATTCATCATCTGAAAAACTAGTGGGCTGGGGGAGTTGCCTTAAAATTGCAAACAGAACTCAACTTATTCTATGTACATATGTCCCTGACAACTGATTATTATTAAGAGGTATTACCTTATAAGCAGGATTATTTTACATGCAGGACCATCCTATATTCAGGTAACTATGATACTTCCTGAACAGGGCTCTAAAATGTACTGTAGCTTTAAGTCATGGTGAAGTTAAGTAAGCCTATAAAAGGATAAGGGGCAGTTTTTTTAATATCTACATCTTTAAAATTAGAGGAGGATCAAACATGTGAGAAGAAATAACATTCACAAATATATGTGCATATGCGCAAATATATGTGATATATTTCATACTATCAGAACTGACCAGCTTCCATAACTGTGTATCTCCCAGAATTTAAATCCACACAATAGTTGCTCTTGTGCTAAAGGCACACATTCTTAACCTGGGCGAGTGTTCAGCTTTATGCCGCAGCAGACTGGCATCCACACATGTAACCACCGACATATATTAGACAGGATGCTGGGCTGATCCCTAATTCCCATGAGGACAAGGTGGCAGTGAGAAAAATCTATGACCCTTGTGGGAGTCATCAAGACCTGCCCTTAAAGCCAGACTTGGGCATAGCACCTGCTTGTCAGGTCAACTGAAATGTATTTATGTGAAAAAATTTATAATTGGTAATGAATGCTAGGATATTAGCAATAAGCTTCCTCCCATGCTTCTTTCAGTTCACCACTGACAGTCGTTCTCTGAGCCCATGGTGTAAACCCATGATTTAAAAATCATCATTGGTAACCTAAAAAAAAAAAATGCAAAATCTTTGTACTTGAAAATTGTGCCCAGAAATTTTATCTTTTAGGATTAACATTTGTTACATATGTTGTAGAAATAACACTCGCTCTATAACACAATCCATAACTGAGCCATTCATTTTCCATAATATCGTCAGTGTATAACGAATATCACAAAAGATTTGAATAATGGTCTAAATTTATCATGACATGCCAATATGTCACTCAGCAGTACTATTCTGCCATGGAAGGCAATGTGTAAACACCAGCACACCTCCACCTTTTGTAAATGTTATTCAAGTCATTAGGCCATGGCTTTTTATAGATTATTTAATTTTTATGCTTTCAATCATTTAACCAGTAATTAGATAGCCTAAAATACTTAGAAACATTGAACATGAGTGTTGAAGCTCTGCATTTTACAAAAATGAATTTACATTGGCATAAGTATTTACATGTATTCTTTACATAAAGCTGGAAAAATGAAAGTACAATGGTGGTGTCATGTCCCCGCGTACAACAGTCAACATGTTTCCATATCATAAGTACTGAAAAGATTTTCATGAATCCTGGAATGGGTGATTCAAATTAAGAGTTGTCACAAACGTTTAATTTTCAAGGTTACTTTCCCCTGGGACACGATGCCGTGTAATTTTGTAGACAGATGTTAATATGATGGGAGAACCTACACCTTCATCCTCTTCATTGCCACTGCCATTATGTCAAATCTCAATTAATTTATTTCTGATGTTCGCTAGTTAATTACAACCCTCCAATTTTATTGCAGTTTTTAATATGTAAATTTAAAATGAAGTATATGGAAAGGTAATTTCTGACTTATTACAATGTATCTCTAGTGCAATATTTTATGCTGAAACATATCTGTGCAACTATACAATAATTAACAAGTAAGACAAATTACACATGCAAAGCACAAAGGAAACGTATATTTATGAAATGTGTACCAGATTCATTACACTGTTCTTAGTTAAAACACAGTAATGAATGAGGTATCAGGTGATAAAAGTTAGTACCATCCATACAAACAAACACAGAAGCTAGATTCCACCACTAATGTAATCCCAATGTGTAGCCCATGCATGAAAAAAGAACATGTCAACAGATGTGAAGTTCATATTAATATAGATATATATTGTAGATACAGATGTGTGTGTGTGTGTGTGCACATGCGTACACACACACACACACAAACATATATACAAACAAAACATATACATACAATATACATTATGTGCAGTAGTGCGTTATGTGCATACATACACACATACACACACACACAAACACACAAACACACACACATACAATTTACCAACATATAAAATTTCCTTTAAAATTTATAACTTTTCACATAATTTCTGTACAAAATTTGGGCAGTTATCAGGTTCATAACTTCAGTCAAAACATGCCTGCACAATACAGAATGGGCAGCTGTCTTGGTGACAGTAACAATACATGTTACAGCTAACTGCATTGTGAACACATCCCTGGTGAAGTGTCCTTTTCCCTGCAGGATAGCAAACAAAGATTATCTCTCTGTGGAGGACCTGCAACTCTTCCTAGAAGGAGAACAAGGGGTAAGACTTCTGCACTGTAATTACACTGAAGTTGCATGGCTTCTGCGAGAGACCGGACAATCAACAACTACTGAGTCAGGTGTCCTGCAGTTTTCATCTTATACTTATACATAACCATGTCTAGAGTGACCAAATCTAAATCTTGAATCACTGGAATGACAGGAAAGGAAAACAAAAAAATAAATAAATAAAAAAAACTTATTTAAACTAAATTAAGGCTATATGTAAAGATGTGCAATGCCAGCCTATTTTTACTAGTTGTATTGCTATTAGTTTCCATTTTTTCTAAGTGGTTTATTTAATGACGCTGTCAACTGCTAAGACAGAATAGTGACAGTGGTAGATAAATAAAGGAATGTGGAGCTCCAGTAATATGACGGTGAAAGGGCAAATCCTAGGTACTTGAAGAAAGGTTGCCTTAGTGTCATTCTGTCCAACACAAACCCCACATTAAATGCCCTAATATTGATCCTTGGCATCCATTTTAAGAAGCCAGCAAACAGTGGCTTCAACCATGGCAAAATTAAGTATATACACTATGCAGTACACTTCCAGCATAATATATCCAATATCAAAACATTTCATATTGCAACTTGACAAGCAAATAAACTGGGGAAAAAAAAAAGACAGAAACATTTATTAACAGCTTAAATGCAGGATATTTCAATAACCATAACTCGACGTTAAGTTGTTCACTAAGGCCAGAAAGATACAAGGTAAATGGTCACTCTATACATACCACAGGAATATATCACTGAAGTTTGATACTCAATTTTTACTTTGCATTTCTGCATATACAAATAGTTGATCTTCAATACAGTAATGTAAATGGTATGCAATAATATTATTTGTATTTTTACTGTTACAATTCAGTAAAAATTTTCAGTAGTCTGTTTAAAGAGAATATATCTCAAAATGTAGCAGAAATATAACAAAAAAATCAGGGTTAAATTAAACTTTGGAGTTAGCTGTTATTAACTCCTTAAAAATGCAAAATGTTTGCCAAAGTGATGTGGGGGAAGGGGAGGATAATTACTTCCTCAGATGCATCAATGTGGAACAGTGTGGTACATGAGACAGTGAAAGCACATCCCCAAAACTAATATATATATGTGTGTGTGTGTGTGTGTGTGTGTGCGCGGTACATTTGGAAGGAGCTGTACTTTATATCCTGAACTGAATCAAATAAACCTCTTTGGATATCATAAATTTAGATCATAATGTAAAGTTTTCAAAAGTTATCTCATCTATTGACGATGAGAGAAGATATAGCTGCAGTGAGCTTTTTTGTCATTTGTTCTGCTGTGCCAGTAGTGTCTGTGTCCAGAACACTTTGTTATAATAGCCAGATGTAGACAGCCTAATTGCATCATAGGGAAACTTAATATAATCTAGTCACAATGAAAAACTCAAAATATCCATTACACATTTCCTTAGGATAATGGACATGATCATCTCATTTTTATAAGCATAATTTTAAGAAAGAAGGTCTCGAATCAGAAGAGACAGCAACATCTGTTTTCAGCACTATATCAGTAATCTCTTCTACTACTCCAAATACTACTCCTACTCCTACTCCAACTACTACTCCTACTACTACTACTAATTCAACAACAACAACAACAATAATAATAATAATAGAAAGCTCAATTGACATTAAATGTTCTCATTTGTCTTAAATTCAGTTCTTTCGCCAATTTTCATTCATAAATATTCAAGAAATCTGCTGCAGTTTTACATTCGTACATCACACTAACACAATTCCATTTTCATTTCTCATTTGTTTTCAAATAGTGTATGTCATTCCAGCCAAGAAGTTGATCCAACTTTAAAAAAAAGTCAATCACTATACTCTTATTCAAATCTCAAATTTCCATTTTTATCCCTTCATAATCCTTCAGTAATCTCACTCCTATCCCTTCATAATTCCCCAGTACCCCAAAGTAATTAGTTCCTTTGTTTTACAAGACATTACTCATTCTAAGCACAATCTTTGAAGTCATGTCTACAGAACATCATTTCATATTTACTTAACCAATCAATACTGGCCTCAGTGTACTGTATGGACATTTAGTTCTGTATGTGCTGCTAGCCGTGGTGCACCATATAGTCATGAATGCATTTCGAGGTGCTAGATTTGAAACCCATCTGCCCTTGCAATAGACGGAATTTAGACTCCAGCATCATCAAAGGATTGAATGGCACAAGTGATTATTTCCCATTGTAGACATAATTCAGATTTCATGTATAGTACATTATGTTAAAAGAGATCCACTCATAATGGTCAACTCATGTAGCAGTGCTATATCTCCTTATCAACTTTCATCAACCACATATTATCAACTACTGCAATTTATATTTGATCATATAACATAATCCACTATAATACTGAAAAACAGTTAACATACACATAAAGTTCTGTAGAAAGGAAAATATGCTTCACCTGTGTGGAATAATCAACCATTTATGCTCATACATACATTTCATCAATCCATGACATCCCTCAAAGGGCATTCGGATATGAAACATTGTCAGATAAAATGTATATTAAAAATAATCGATCATTACTAAGAACAATACAAGACACAACAGACAATAGTGTAAAATATTATATTCATAATATCCTTATCTTAATTTTGAGAGGGCCAAACTGATCTCCTATAAGAATATTAATCTTCAAAAAATTCTTCTAAAGAAAAAAAAATTTACGTACTAAATACTGTCTTAAAGTTGATAGAAAAGACCTTTTATTTTCTACTAATCTTGCAATGCAATCACATAGCTTATTAAAGATCCTAATGCTCATATAATACACTCCCTTTTGATGTAATGTAAGATTACTTATAGGTTTATGCAATTTTAATTTATTTCTCACATTAATATTATGAACCTCAGTATTGGATGTAAACTTACCCTGGTTTTGTAATGAGAATTTCATTAAAGAAAGAATATATTGAGAAGATATAGTCAGTATTCTCAATGATTGAAATAGTGGTTTGCAGGAGGTTTTGGGCCTAGAACCAGTCATAATTCTTACTATTTTCTTTTGAGCCAAAAATATTTTATTGCTCTCTGAGGAATTTCCCCAGAAGATGATTCCATAATTTATTACCAAATGAAAGTAAGAAAGTAACAATATTCAAATAAATTACTGAACATTTTCTGTCTCACAGACATGCCTCAAAAGTGTGTCATTGGTTTGAAGTTAGAAGTGTTTTAAGAAAGCTATATAAAATTAAATCCCATCATACTCACAATTCTCTCTCTCTCTCTCTCTCTCTCTTTTAACACTAATTATGTGTCTCCACAAGATCAGAGGTACAAGATGCTATGATGAGAAAAATGTCTTCAATGCTTACAGTAAATTTTTTCATCACATTAAATGTGATGCCTATGTCTCTCATGTATTTCACGGCATCAACATCATCAGAACTCTCCTTTTTATATTTTCCTCTTTAACAAGAAATTTATAAAATCCTTGCACTGCTGTGAGTACATCAACAGACTCCCTGAGTATCTAAAATAAAAGCCCATGGCATCTAATAAACTAAGCTTATTTCTGGCTTTTATTTTGGGTTTGCGTGCCTGTCAGTTTCTTTTTGAGACTAAGGTCTTCTATGGAAAAAGACTGGTACACCTTGGTTCAATAGAGTGGAATTTATTTTTCAAAAAATGGCTTTGTAAGTGGCTTCAAAAAGTGAAACTTTAAAAGCTTATTTCTGGCTTTTCTTTTGGGTTTGCATGCCTGTCAGTTTCTTTGTGAGACTAAAGAGTTCTATGGAAAAAGACTGGTACATATTAGTTCAATAGAGTGGAATTTATTTTGTCAAAAAATGACTGTGCAAGTGGCACAAAAAAAATTAAAATTTAATGGGTTTGAAAAGCATACACTGCATTGAAATTGATATTACTAAAGCATTAAAAATTACAATTTCCATTATTTGTGTATGCTTTATCATAAAGTGCTGTAAATAACAATCTTTTGCATTGAAAAAAATATTGTTTTGTTTCCCACAGCCATATTGTTCGTATTCTGTACTGTATTTGTAATGAACAGTAAGGTGCTTATGTAATTCTAAAGAGACTTTGATCTCTCATCGGGTGAGTTAATTACAGTGTACACTTTCTTAGTTTATTTAACGATGCTGTCAACTGCAGTGGCTATGTAGCTTTGCATAAGAAGTGACAGTATAATTATAAATGGTGAGTTGCAAAATGTGTAGAAGGGGGTAAAATTACCATGTCTACATTTCCGTGAAGGAACTGAGGTAAATAATCACAGGGTCCTCAGTTGGAATAAACAGAAGCACTGCCCACTTCATTATAATAATCAAAGGTAGAAAACCACGATTATTTTTCTGATGGAACAGACTACACTGGCATCACAGCCTCCACTTTGCAATTTTTAGGATAGGACAGTTGGTGACTTGGCTGAAGTTTGAAATGGGCACCTCCAACATAAAAATGCAGAGCAATAATAACATGTGTTTAAATGACAATTTATCAAATGCATGACTCACTGCATGACCCAGTGTTTTTCCCCCAAAAAAAAAATTACTGCATTATTATGCACCAACTACAATATATTTATTATTAGTACTATCAAATCAGTCCTTATATTATGGTCTGAGAAATTATGATCTTGTGGCAGTATAAGGCAAAATTCTGCCTGTTCTTAGTTCAGCACCAATCCATGCACAGAGATAGGAGATTGAACATAGAGCTTCATGCATTCTTCACCTTGGCCTTAAATGGACAAGTACAGGCATTATTAATTCTGGTCATTTTACTCCTGGGTAATGAGGCTTTGGTTTGTATTAGGTAGAAAGCTCTGTAGACAACATGGTAGACATAAACATCCACGGTCCTAATGGAAACAGATCTTGGTAGTCCAGCAAATAACGTTAATGTTCTGAGATATCTGTTCTTGTGCTCAAAATATTTTTAAAACTTCGGAATGTTTGGGAAGCCTACGTTTCCTTTTTAATAGGCTCATTCGATATTAAAACCATCTTGAAGGAGACTTGTAGTTGAGGTATATCAGAAGTGGCCAGCATTAATTTTAACCCAGTGGCTTAGCACCCCTTTTATACACAAATATATTTCTGCACAACACAACTGAAAAATTTTAACATGGACTCAATGTTTCTTCAACAGACACACAAACAGCAAATATGATTAGCTTTCTTTAGTGTAATTATTGTTCCATATATTATCCATTTCTTTGTACAAAATACCTCAAACTAACCCAAGATGAGGAGCATTTCCATCTTTCTGACTGCACAGTTCATCTAAAAAAAAAAATACTTGATGGATTTTTATATAATTTATTACTTGCTCTTCATATTTTAAGTTACAGGAGAAGTAATTATCAGTGTATCTGTGTAACTAAATTTTGAACGAAATTTAACTATTATTCAAATCTTTTAAAAATCAATATTCATAACTCATCTCATTTTAGACTTGTTTTGAGAGTGGAGTGGTTACAAAAAATACACATAGCTTAAAACTCTTAGTGTGAAAAACACATATCTGGAATGCCAACCTGGGTAAAACACTGATATGAAGATCAGGAAAACAATTTGTGGCAATGTAGGTTATTGCTTTTTCAATGCTGATGTTTGAAGTCTTCCACCACAAAAATAACTCAATTGTTTACTTGCAATAACATCTAAAGGAATCGTCCTAAATTTTTGTTTACAGTATAAACGGTTCTTTCATAATTTGCCAGTACATTATAACATGTTCCCAACTACGGGCACAAAACCAAATGTTGTGTTGAACTGATCAACATATTTCATAAAACTAGTCTGTTTGTGATTAGAAGATGTAAGTGTAATTATTGGTACCTGTGAATTACTAAGCTTTTGTTTTTAGGAGCGACAAAGAGCAACATACTTCATAAACAACCATACCCCTTCAATGCCTAATCAAATACTGTACAATACTACAGTTATATCAGATTAAGGTTATTTTTTCATGTACTACTTAACAGCAAAAAATTTGTCCTTAAGTCATAAAACTCACCTATGTCAAAAACTGAAAGCCACATAAATAAGGATAAATCTATCAAAAGTTGTATTTTATTTATCAGAATATGTTTTCTGGTACAGAAAACATAACCATGTTCTCAAGGTTTTATGACTAACATATGAAGGTATGATTGACAGATGAAAAGCTACATAGAGGATGTAAATTTCAAGCTTTTGAGTTACATATTTCTATTTTTATTATAATGAATTTAATAAAATGTAACAAATTTTCCTACTTTTCTGAAGTCTACTAGGAGAAGTAACTTCAAACACTGTGAATTTATTACTAATGTCTATTAATGAAGCATTAAGTTTTATACTTATTGCTAACCCATTAATTAAAACACAAGGTTGACCTTTGTTAGTTTCTACTGATTTAGAAAACCCAGTACTTGAAAATTACTATTTAAATTATGGGTTACAAGTTGCAAACCAAATTGCATTTACAAGTGACCACAGACATCCTACTTTGATTTAATATTTATTAGAAATTAACCTGGGAGATTAGCCATGATAAAAAATTGATATTAAATTGTACGAAATCTTTGGTCATCTCACTCAGGAAATACCCAGATTATTTTGACATAATGTGAACTGACTTATGTACATTTTTCTCCTAATATAGGCAAGAGAGAGGCAAGGAAAACAGATAAAAACCCTTTAAATTATTCTGTTACTTATTATTCCACCTCTTCAGCATAACATATCTGCCTTATGCAAAATCAACTTGTTATAGGCTTTTTATGAGAGAAGGTACATAGAATTACACTGTCTTCTACACAGAAAGATGTATGAATGTGTAATTATTATTGTCCTTAATCTATTAAAAACAGTACAGTAATTTCAAAAGTAGGACTCAATACCTTGTTTTAAAAGAGTTTCAGCATAATTATTCATGAACCAGAGAAAAAAACTACTTAACTAAATAAATGACTGAGCTTAAAAATTTTAGCATCATTATTTAATCATCTTCACTAATATGATCATTAATGTGAGAAGGAGAAACAAATTTAAACAAAACTTAGAACCATATGATCACTCTCAATACATCTCCTGTACACTTGAATTCATCCACAGCATAAGGGAAAATATCTTATTCCACTGTTTTTCACTGTTATTTAGTACAGAGTTTTTTACATTGTATGTGGCACAATCATACATTAAAGCTTAATTTCTTTGGTTACTGGAAATCCCCTTGTGGAGTAACATTTAATGAGCTGAGAAAAAAGAAATCAGTGGCAAGGTTACTATTGCATGTATTAAGCAAATATTCAATTTAAAGGGGAACAAAAATGACAATCCCTCAAGCATTTATTCACTGGCACACAGACATATCACCTGACAGTTATTGTCAACTGATTCTCTTGAGTTGAGCGGTCATAGTGATTCTGAAAACACAATTCATGACCAGCTTTCATATAGGATTGATTATATGCTAAGTTGCTACTGAACATCTTCAATATAGAAGTGTTCAGTCTTTCAAAGCTTTGTGTGTTTTGTACAATGCTCTCTTCTGTGATGATAACTAAATGTGAAAGAAAATTAATTCAATTTAATGCTGTATACTAATTTTTACACTGTTGTGTTGATACAGATGTCAGACTTAACACAGGAGAAGTGCATGGAAATCATCAATCACTATGAACCAACAAGTGAAGCACGTGAAAATGGGCAACTACTTATAGATGGTAACTGTACTGCATGATTCTAATTCTAATGATTCTAAGTACTACATATGTCTCACAACTAACAAACAGTTAACTAATCGACATGCACTGTAACAATATGGTAATAATGGAAGATGTTTATGATTGACTTATTGCAATCACTAACACAAGAAAACTTTCCAGTTCTGGGAAGTGCCTCATTCTAACCAAATCAAGGAAGATGATATGGGCAGTTTTAAGTCATGTGTGGGAGAGGTTAAAAGTGTATAAAATTTTGGTTGGGCAACCTAAATGAAGGAAACTATCTGGAAAACCTTGATATAGATAAGAGAATAATATCAAAATGGATCTTAAAAGAAAGAGGGTTGGAGTGTATGGAAAAGTTACATCTGGTTCAGAACAGCAACTAGTTTGGGCTACTGCAAAGACAGCAAATTACCTCTTTGCCCAAAAATGCCGATAATTTCTTGACTAACTGAGTGACTACTGGTTCACCAAGACAGACTCTATTACTCTATAACTGATCAGATGAAATCCTTACAAATATAATATCTCAAAATTGCTTAGCACACAGCATGATGAACTGGTGCATTCTAGTGTGCAGCAGTAGGGTATTATAGGTTATGTGCACATATCATCCAACTTTTTACCTCAGAAAGGAAAGAGATATACTTTCAAAAAATGTTTACTTTTTTTTTTGTATTTTGCAAATATTAACAATGGGCACAATCCAGAAGCCAAGTACTCATAATGTAAGATACCACTGTCAGAATTCTAAACTACTGAATTGTGCTATTAAGTACTAGCTATTGTGAGTTCCTCACAACTAAAAACAGAGAAAATTCAGCTGATTCAGAACAGTAAAAGTAGGGCAACAATTTATACAGGAGCATTTTTCAAATCCTTAGCTCAACAAAACATTCGGTTCTCCTCGCAATAAACAGGCATAATCTTGGAAAGGCCACTTTACCTAAGAAGGAAGCAGACAATTTCCTCTAACTTCTTCCTACACCTTCAAAATTAAGACAAATGGAAATCTTATACAGCATCATCTTACAAAGAAGTGTATTATGTAACAAAAAATAAATGTGGCACATAAAAGGACTGTTGTTCTGTTTGTCATGTAACAGGTTTCACCAAGTACCTGCTGTCAGAAGAGTGTGACATCTTTGAACCTCTGCATAAAGAAGTGTGTCAGAACATGAGGCATCCACTTACCCATTACTTCATTTCTTCCTCTCACAATACCTACCTACTTGAGGACCAGTTGAAGGGTCCATCTAGTGTTGAGGGCTACATCCGTGCTCTTGGCAATGGATGTCGTTGTATTAAAGGTGAGAAAAATGAGAAATACATCTGTACATCCAAGAACAGGGTTTGCATTTTAAATATTCCTTTACATATAATGGCAAAAAACAAAGTTGTCCCTGCATATGCCACAAAGTCATACAGGGAAGTTGAGGCATAGCCCCACTTATTCTTAAGCTTGGTACTGGATTCAGGTGAGTGGTCAGTTTCACGTCCAGCCTGATTTACCTTCACAGAAAGAGCCTCTTTTACCCATTCAGTACGAGGCCAGTTAGGCCCCAGAGATGGTTCGGATTCTTAAGAGAAGAGATAAATATCTCACCCCTACTGGGAATCAAACCATAATTCCTCAGATGTCCAGGCCATACCCTAGTCATGACACCAACTATGTTATGCAGAAATAGCTCTATCAGTTGTTGGACTCTGGTTGTACAGCAAATTTCTTCTAGTTTTAAACATATAATATTTACGTCAATTCTTTTTATAAATTTGTCTGTCATTAGGCTCAAAAGATGGAGGACATAAACATGGCATGCAAGTGCTCCTCCCCTCCCTGACACACACACACACACATGGATGTATACATGTACATAGTGCACACATGTAACCAGATTTCCTTTCCAATGTCATGATCACATGACTCATAGATACTAACAAACGAAATACACCATCAAACACAATATTTCAATGTCATATAACACTGTGCTGCATGTTTCAGTTTGCCTGAACCATCATCAGGCACTTCTAACAATAACAATTTAAATAACACAAGTGCATTTTAACATGCAATTTTGCTGTTCATGAGATCTCATTAAATTCTACTTATTAAAATAACAAACATGATATGTACTACCCTTTTAACAAATAGTCAAAATTTCATGAGATCTCACCAACAGAACAACTGCATGCTAAAATATATTCATGTGTTTTTAAGTTATCATAATAATAAATGCCTGTTGATGGTTCATGTAAACTGAAATATGTAGCACAGTGTTATATAATATTAAAGTGTTGCGTTGGATAGTGTACTTCATTTGTTAGTATAAAAAAAACATAACTGGATGTATTAGAATAAAATTCTCACAGATGCTGTTTGCCATATCCTGGTACTGTTTGCACTTAGAAATCAGTACAACACACTGTGTAATATGGACGGCAAAACGCCAGGTGACCTGTGTTATGTTCCTGGTAGGAGCAGAGATATTGCTTTTCAACAGTACCCAGACTGAATGTGGTGCCTTCCTAGCCTCCTATCCAGTGGGTACTTGCTGATCATCCCTGAGGGATGACATCAGTTGGGACATGAAGCCTATCACTTAATCCCATCACATGCCAAAGTCTAGAATGCAAAGAATTCTGCCTCCAAACATAATGTACAACTTCGCAGCATTATGCTAGGACACCAGGATAACTTCATCATTACCATACCCTTAGCTATTTTCTCTGGATTTCAGCACCAAATAATTACACTTTTGCCATTTATGCAAACTGTCATTATGATATGCTGACTAATGACATTTGGTGCCTTTGAAAGTCATAAATTACAAACTGCATTCAAATTACTATTATTTATATACTAATACTATGCACTTACTAATAAGACACTTAAGTAACAATATCTGATCACATCTATTTGCTTTGCTATTAAATAACTGCACCGCAAACTTTTATCAGCACATATCATATCTCATTCAATTTAAAATATCAAAGTTTTCTAACAAGGGGTTCCTGTTTGCAGTTGACTGTGTAGATGGGCCAGAGGAACCTCTTGTGTATCACAACAACACTCTAACATCCAAGATATCATTCCGAGACTGTATCGAGGTGATCAAAGAATTTGCCTTCATATATTCACAGTAAGTGTACTAAAATACTTTGTGGAGTAAAGAAGCAGTTACCCTTCAATACAATGTAATGCAATTATGTGCTTCAAATACTCATTTCTCATCAAATATTATGCTTTATAAACTACAATACTACACAGCTCAGCACAGTCTATTCACACGCTATGAAAAACTCAGATCTTGCCACCATCTTCTTGAGAAGACGGTACTCTCAGATGCTCAAGAAATTCCCTGAATTTTATGAGCTTGAAAGTTTATTAAGGTGTCTCAAGGAACATGCTACTAGAACTTAACCTGAGTCACTTGAATCCACACCACCTACTAAATCCTCTTTCTCTATTATACGTTTTAAATCATGCTTCTCTTACTCTCAGATTTCCCAGTTAGTACCTTCTTTTATGGTTTCCCAGCAAAAAATCTCAGAAATTTCTCATGTCCTCAGATATGCCTTCAAATGCTAAGCATTTTATCCTCCTTGCTGTAAACAGCCAAATAACTTTTTGCAACATGTATTAATTCAGAAACTCAAGCTCCTAATTACCACTATTGCTGCTGCTGCTACTGCTACTTACTTACTACTACTATACTACTACTATTACTACTACTACTGCTGATGCTGCCACTGCAGCCACTGCTGTTGTTGCTGTTGATAATGATATTTAAATTGTGCTTATTGTTACTTCCTCTCTCTCCAAGTTTCAAGTATTCCCACACGCAGCTTCTACTCAAATGGCCACAGATAAACTCTGATGTTCCAATAAATGCTGGTCCCTTAGTAATATGCCATTCTTTCCTAACAAAATTTTGTGCAGACCTATAAAAAAAACCTCTTTGATGGCATCAACACATTTCGTGTAGGAGGCATGGTACATTTATACCAAAAGTCTTGGTTTTGAGACCAGCTGGATTCACTGTAGATTTTTTTAAATGCCTTCCCTTTCCTCACCATTCCAAGGTTGAAACTTTTAAAAATGGAAAAAATCAAGTCATAAATTCATGTCAATGTGAAGCTATTAATCCCCTCACCGCAACGTCCACCTTCATCGTCACTTCTGTCGTCATAATCATCACTGTTGTTATCACAGAATCACACCACCACCACAGCTGCCACCACCACTACCACCACCACCACCACAACCATCATTACCATGCAGAGCTTAGTTTTTACACCAGATGTCAGGTACAAGTGCTCCAAGATTGTAGCACTGTAGGATATATTCTTCGAACTGAGAACAATTATCACCCACAGGTACCCCTTGGTTTTACACCTTGAGAACCACTGTAGTGTGGAGCAACAACGTACTGTGGCACGCATCCTCAAATCCACACTACAAGAGTTACTGTACATCCAACGTGAAGGCATCTCACATGACGTAAGCCAGATGAGTCCACATGAACTGCGTGGAAAAATTCTTCTTATGGTGTGTTATTAGAGTTTCTTTCCTTTGCACTTAAATAAAGATTAAAAAATGTAACTGTCATAGAGAATAATGAACAGAATTGACTCATAAAGTTCAGAATATTTTACATTTTTGCTTTCTTTTTGAAACACAATTCATACAATAAAGACACTTGCAAGAAATGTTGCCTGATTATAGTCTCTTCTAACATTGGGATTATATTGTACCAATTCTCCAACCAAAACAAGCACAACTTCTGGTTTAGCTTCACAGCACGTCACAAAAATCCACTCAGTATTTGGAGATGAGGAGACAAAAAAGCAGGTGGATACAATGGCATTACATTCTGTACTTTGTAGGCAGAAATTACAAGACTGAATTCTGTGATCTTAAAAAGTACAACATTTATTCAATTACACATCATACTCTTATTATATTACATATATTCTGTGATTTCCAACAGGGTAAGAAGCTGTCTCTTGATTGGAAGGAAGATAAGGGTGAAGTGACTGATGAAGACGAAGGTGCTGAAACTAGTAAGAAAAAAGAGAAGCCAAAACGGGTGCCACTGTGTAAGGAGCTCTCAGATTTGGTCAGCCTGGCCCGGTGTCGTTTCGTCAGCTTTCTTACATCAAAAGAAATTCGTATGTCGCTTTATCATAGAAGAATATTTCATGACTTGATTTTTGAATTAGCAATGTACAAGGAGAAGCAGTGAAATGTATTAAAAAAAATTCATTTTACTGATAAAGAAATGCAGTCCATCACATTTTTTATAACTCATCAATTTCAGACAGACTTATTGGGAGGAAGAACACAAACTCCAGAATGTGTAAACAATTTTCTGTTACATATACATGACCTGAGGGGCTTATACTTATGCAGTAGATGTACTTTACATCGTTATACTTAAACCCCTATATTTTAAATAGACTTTCAGTAATATCTGCTAAAGTCAATTTATTTACCAAAGATTTAATAACATAAATATATTATTTTGTATCTTAAGTACAGAAAAAAAAAACCTTGATAGTGGACTGATTTATATGAATTAAATACAGAGTGTATAAAAAGTCTTTAAACATGATGTTAAAATACTGTGACACCTTAAGTGGCTTGGGTATAGGATTATTACCCTTGTAACAACAGCACCATCACCACCACCAAAACAACAAAAGTAACAACCACAGCAATTTTAAAGCAATGATTTATTACACTTAATAAGGTGATGATATGTAAAATATCTATAACAAGTACGAAAAAAGAAATAAACAACGTGGACAACTGCAATATTTTCACAAAAGAAAAAGAATTTGTAAGAAATAATTTATACTGCTGTCACTGAGATTTCCCTAATTTCCAAGATCTCTGGCAACATCCTCAACTTTCATCATATGTATTGGAATCCATTCACATGTTACCCACAGTCTTATTCTTTCTGCAGAAACTACCACAGAAATGTGTTCAATGAGTGAATCTGCAGCCAGTAAACTGGTTCATTCCCATGCAGAGGAATTTACAGAACATAATAAAACATTTTTGACCCGAATATTTCCAAATGGCAGCAGGGTTGATTCGAGCAACTACAATCCACAAGATTTCTGGAACTGTGGTTGTCAGTTTGGTAAGTACAGTGTTAAATTGAAAATAATTAGCTCTACATAATTATATCATGTGCGAAAATTAACGTAATGATGTGCTTAAATTTTCAGTGGCTCTGAACTTCCAGACACCAGGGCAAATGATGGATTTATATGACGCTAAATTTAGGCAAAATGGTGGGTGTGGCTATGTGCTCAAACCTTCTGTTATGAGAGAACAGATCTCGTTCTTCAGTGCTAATTCTAAGGAACTAATTCCTGGACTCCCACCACAATTTCTTCATCTGAAAGTAAGAATCCTACTCAAACTTCTGATGAGTATGAATACAATTCTACTTTAAAATGAAAATTGAATGAAATGCGAGTGTAGGCCTACATAAATATCTCTAATTTTGATGTTTTGCTGACCGTGCATCTCAGTATAATCCTAGTAATTAACCAACTTAATGCACAAATTCTTGTTTTATAATAAGTTTATTATATGCCTCTACATGTTTTGAGTGCTCAAAACATGTAGAGGCATATATTAAACTTATTATAAAACAAGATTTTGTGCATTAAGTTGGTTAATTACTAAGATTACTAAGATTAGTAAGATAAATATCTCTAATTGCATTGCATTCTCTCTCTGATCAAATGTAGGAAAGGAGAGAGCAGAGGAAAGAAGTCATCTGGGACATGACACTGTGCCATTGGATGAGTTGTTCATAGTGTTTAAAAAAATCATAGTGCCTTCATCTTCAAGGGTCAAGCATGCCAAGAAGCAGTGGGAACAACTGACCAACGACACAGCGTCATACCCCACAAGACTTGAGTCCTCATCAACACTACAAGAGCCTCAGGGCTTATATGAACAGTGCCAGCTCCTGCAAAGCATTGATAGTATTTTTATTCTTTGATATGTTGGTATAAGCAGAACATGACACAAATATCATTCTCTAAATCTGTTTCCAAAAATATTACATGTTCACTTAGGTAAGTTGTTGCGTATTTTAATTTTTTATGTTTTGAAATATGTAAAGTAAGATCAGTCATAACAGTTAGCCTAGTCTTTTGAGTCATAAAGGAATTTTATTGTAATCATTATCGAGAGAAACTCGGATCCCCAAGTACTGGTATCTGCATTTATAACGAAAGAAAAATTCACTTTTCACAAAAATTCAGATATTTGCTGACATCACTGTCTGTTGCATCCTGCAGCTCCTTTTCAAACAGACAGTTCCATACAAATAATTATTCATTAGTTAACATTGCAGTTTTGTCGAGGGTGAGTGTGCGTGGAAATTACAGAAGACCGATGAATCAAACACAGCAACACAACATGCAGGTGTAAAGAAACTTCTCACTAACTCAGCCTACTGACTGTTCTGATATATGGAATATAAATTTGTACTCGTATATGGATGGAAAGAAGTATGAGCAAAGAGAATTCCTTTCAGCAGTAAAGACAAGTTGCTACCAAGCACTCAGAAAGGAACAAGAAGAGATAAAATCCAAACCCATGAAACTAAACAAGATCCTTCACTACATATCTGACACCATTATGTACATCTTCCTTCAGCAGATGATAAATATTCAGACATGAAGAAATTTCCTGCTTTTATTAAACCACAAGTTTTATCACTGAGTCCATAAAACCTCTCTACTACACCCGAATCTCAGCCATTTTAATCGCATCCACATCTTCACATATTACTTCTCTAAAATCCAACTTCATACTTTTCTTTCATCTACAACTGTAACTTCTAGGTAAACACAATCACATGGAGTTTGATTTGTGATTTATTATGGACTTCACAAATACATTACATTAGTTTAAAAAATTTCTATTTTAAATAGGTCAACCAAAATTAAAAATTCACCAAGCTAACCTAATCTACCAAGTAATGCCCTGGGATTCATATTTCAGATTATCAGTGGGCAACACTTGCCTCGTCCACGTGGTTCTACTGCCAAAGGAAATGTAATAGACCCATATGTGGTTATTCAATTGCATGGTATTCCAGCAGACTGCACAGGTAAGGCATATCTGCATGCAATACTCTTCTTACAAAGTAATTCACTCCCTTTGGAAGGTGAAATAACTTTGTCACAAGCATGTGGCACAGATGTGAAACCAGCACAATTTTATGTGCTTCCAAAGATTCAATTATTCCCTAGACTTTCAGTTTAATGTTGCACTGTTTGTTATGTTGTCACATTACGAACAGATTTAATTAAATAAATATTGACTATGGATAGAAAAACGTGTATATAAACTAATTTAATCCTGAAATGGTAAAATATTAAATTAAATATATTCATCATAAAATTGTTTGCTGACATTATCAACATTCATATTAACTTCCTCCCTTTCCCTAATTTTACACACATTTCATTCATGATGGTGTTTGACCAAGAGGCAAGAATATTATATACAAGTATTTGGAAATGCACTGTAGATAGCAGTGATAATATAATGTTAGCAATTCATCTTAAAAACCTCCCTGCAGCATATATAGACACAAATGCTGGCAAAATATAGTACCATGTTTATATAAACCAAACTCCCACATGAAATATTCTAACGAGGAGCTAAATGATTTGTACTCCTCACCCAATATTGTGCATGTGATAAAATCGAGAAGAATGAGATGGGCTGGGCATGTGGCGTGTATGGGTGAGGAGAGGGGGGTGTATAGGGTCTTGGTGGGGGAACCGGAGGGAAAGAGACCACTGGGGAGACCTCGGCATAGATGGGTGAATAATATTAGGACGGATCTCCAGGAGGTGGGATGTGGGTATATGGACTGGATTGGGCTGGCCCAGGATACAGACAGGTGGCGGACGCTTGTGAGTGCGGTAATGAGCCTTCGGGTTCCGTGAAATGCGGGGAATTTCTTGACTAGCTGCAAACCAGTTAGCTTCTCAAGAAGGACTCGGCACCATGGAGTAAGTAAGTAAAGGTTTTGAGAGTGGTTTGTTAAGGTAATGGGTGCGTTTTTTTAGCACAGTCCACTGACTGGACAAAATCATTTTAAACGGTATTTCCAACGCTGGTCTTGTCTCTGTTTTTAATAAAAAAAAAAAAAAAAAAAATCGGTCCTGAACTAGTTAGATAAAATTAGTCAGTGCTTCTCGTGAAAGTACCGGTGCTCTCTGTCTGACAGCAGGTAAACCTGAAAATACTTCTTGTTTTAAAGGAAGAGAACAATAAATATTTGTTTTTATTGTTGTATCAGTCCCATTACAGGCCCGAGGTACCCAGATGTTTCCAGGAAGTTAAGGTTCCCAGATTACGTGACAATGACGCAGGATGGTGGTAAGGTTGTCAGCCTTACGCACCGGCCGATTTTTACCCCCTAGAAAATACTCCTGGTACTCATTTCTGTTAGAGGCTGAGTCGACCCCAGGGCCATAGTGCGATCGGAAGGATTGTGTCAATAAAAAATTCCAATGATAATATTTATGTACACTTTCATAATATTGTTGAAATAAAAACAAGTAAGATATTTTTCCCGGGGTATGAGTCTATATCATTCATCTAAGCGTCGCCTTTTTAAAGGCGTCCGTACGCCATACTGTTGCTTACCGTCACGAGAAAGCAATGATGCTAGTTACGGGCAAATTGATAAGTGGGCCTAACTTTTCCCTTTTATCGACACAGGAGTCTCGCCATGATCGAAGGTCAGTAAAGTACAGCATTCAGACATTCTCGTTAATTACGGAAAGTAGAACGGTTACTGATTCCCGACGTTTAAAGAAACGTACTGTTTTTTTTTCTTCAGTGGCCTCGCGTCACTAACGTAATATAACAGCATTATCTCCAAGCCGGTATTCAATAAATCGTGGACCACACGTTAAGAAACAGAGCAGTGGATCTAAGCTTATTTGTTTACCAACTGATGCACAATTGAATTGTCGTAAAAACAATTTTAAAATTTACATTAAAACAGCTTCAACATGTTTCGGTATAATCACCATCATCAGGGAGCGCACTGTTCTATCTTGCTAAAGTTACATTTGTTAAAATAACCAGTTAAAATACATTGATGTGGATAATTTGGTTATTTTAACAAATGTAACTTAAGCAAGATCGAATAGTGCGCTCCCTGATGATGGTGATTATACCGAAACGTGTTGAAGCTGTTTTAATGTAAATTTTAAAATTGTTTGTACGACAATTCAATTGTGCATCAGTTGGTAAGCGCAGTAACTTTGATAGTACCAAGATACACGGTATGTATGTGAAAATTATCGAGAGCAGTGGATATTTTTATCTTGTCACTGGTTCCATCAGGGTGTGGTTAAAATCCAGCAAACGTTCATTCTGTTGCCATGCTTTATGTCATGTTCTAAATTTACTTCGATCCTTCTACTCCTCAGAACTTTTAATGAAAATCACGCTAAGGTTAAAACCATAAAGTGAGCAGTTCAGTGTCTGGAAGTAACCGATCTATATGGGAGAGTGTTGTAATTTATAAACTGTCTGGCTTTGGGTTGCACGCGAGGCTCAGTAGGACACAGCTGTCCCAGGTTAACAGGTAATTACTGTGAAGGTTGAGATATTTCAGTAACTCGGGGTTAATTTAAGATATTCAATAGGCTGTCGGCTGCTGTTTGGATGAAAGGTCGTGGAGAAAACCCACACTGAACCTTTAAAGTCCAGTTGTTCCTAAATTCACCACCAGATGTAACACTGAGACTCTACATTGTGCCCACAGAGCACATGTGTGCGCTGTATATGGTTCTAGCAAGAAATATTGATAATTTCTCCATATTACACGTACGGAGTGTTTACTGAGCGGTACCAACTGAACCCTTAAATATAATAAGGGATTATCTTAGTTTTTAAAGAGTTCAGACTGTTAGTCTCCGGCTCTCATAGCGGAAGCCCGGGTCTGATCCCAGGTTATACCCTGTGAGATCAGTGGTGGAAATAGTGGAATTGGCGAAGGTTTCCCTTCGAGTACTTCGGTTGCCCCATATCAGTACCATTCCACTAATTTTACCTGTTGCTCTTACCAGAAGGGCAAACGGGCGAAGCCTGGGAACTTTCCAAAAGCAATGCTCGTTTGTAAAATGGGGAGCATTGGGTTGAAAAGTACTATCACTTAGTCTTTAATGGGTTAAACGTTGATTTCCTTACACGTGTTAAGTACATCAAAATAGCCGTATTTTAACACCACGCAACGAAGATTTTTCGGAGTGAATTATAGTTCCACGGCTTAACTCTTGCAGGGGACGTATGTGAGAGGAAAGCTTGACGCTTCGTCTGTTTCATCCCCAGTGTCCGTTGGAACGGGGATAACTGAGTCAATACAGTGTCTAGGCTATGATCTGTACGATCCGGTGTTCGACTGCCGACAGGGGTAAGAGATTAATCTGTTCTCCAAAATGTCCACAGTTGCATAGGGGTCCAACGAGTCTCCTACTCGACATATACCGGGAAAATTTCCCAGGGGGGGGAGCAGGCCAGGGTTGGGGGTTAAGTTGACCGCTCCATATACTGCCAAGTATAAGAATGAGTGGAGTTATGACTCTGCTGCCCCATCTGTCCTCAGGATGTGAGTGGAGAAAATGTCATCCTTACGTCGTTGTTCAGGAAAATGGATGAATTGCAAAATCGGTCTGAGGACTTTGATAAGGCAGAAATACCCTCCCTTGACGGGAACCAAATACCAGTCGCCCAGCCCCAGTCAGTCAGGCTCTTCCGGCTCACAGCGGTAATGGCAACAAAGTAATTATATGTATATATACCAATATTAATACACCTAACTGGAACTGTGTGTCTGGTGCCCCGGACTGGAATTCATGGTTTCAGTAACTCTTGGGTAGTAGTATCAGTATTAGTAGTCACAGTAGCAGTAGCAGCAGCAGCAGCAGCAGCAGCAGCAGCAGTAGTAGTAGTAGTGTAAATATATAGTAATGTATCAGTCAAACACAACAAAACTTTATTATGTTTATTATTGTATTAGGGCAACATGTTTCGATTCTTATAGAATCATCTTCAGGCCCTTCTAAGATTAAAATCCTTACTTAGCAATGTTTCAAATGCGCTGTGGAATCCCAAACTCTTACATGAATGTAAGCGTTTGGGATCCCACAGCGCATTTTAAACATTGCTAAGTAAGGATTTTAATCTTAGAATGGCCTGAAGATGATTCTATAAGAATTGAAACATGTTGCCCAAATACAATAATAAACATAATAACCTTTTTTTGTGTTTGACTGATACATCATTATATATTTATATATGTGTTAAACACTTCGGGATGGCAAACATTAAATTTAAAAGTAGTAGTAGTAGTAGTATATCCCTCTTTTCTTTCCTCAGTAGAGGATCAGAAAAAACGCATTCATAACTGCTACGATTGAAACAAGTTGATTATTCTGTCCTGTTAAATTTATTTATGCAGCCAGCCAATTTCAGATGATGCGACTTGAGACTGCACTTGTCCTGACTTTTAACATGTGTGTTCGCTCTGGTGAGTGGGGCGTTTTCGAAAATCCATTTTTGTAATGTGACTTCTCTAACTCGTTTTTCAAGTTGTACTGCTGTTCCCCTTCATATTATCTCTCGGCCGTGTTGCTACAAACCACCCTTTGGTCTGAACCCCCTACATATTTCTGACAGCCATACACAAAAACGTGCTGCTTTGCCGACGTGAATTACGTAACCCACATGTCATGGCCCACTGAGCTACAAAGGTCGATGTCCCAGTGAATTCAAGGCTACCAGTACTGTTCCCAGGTAACGCTGTAACAATAATGAACACTCTGTTTGAGACAAAAACGTTCAAAAGACACGGCAGGCGCTCTGTTTTAGTGATACGTTCGCTCCACGCTTGCTTGGAGTAATGATGTAATTAAGGGATTTTCGTTGGAATTTATGTGGCCCACTATTACAGTAACCAAGCAGTGAGACAAGAATGTGTGTCGTTTTATTCACCAAACGAAAGACAGATAGTTTCATATGTAGCCGGGTTGTGAACCACGAATAGCTTTGCACGTATTACTGCACATCCAATCGTGCTGCAAAGGGACATGAAAGACAATGCATAATTTTTAGGTGGGTTCAAAGATGTTTCCTTGTAAGATATTGAAAATTGCAGGAACAGTTCACCACTTAAACAGGCACTTTTTTTTTGTGGTTTCTCTGGCGTGACGTGAAATATAAACATGGACACAGAGTGAATTATTCCAGATTTCCTTAGGTTAATCTTGCAATTAACGCCGTAGTAATATTTTGCAAGAAAAGGTATCGTTATGCGTGCAAACAAAATTAGTGTGACGGAACAGATCCCAAAAATAATTCGCGAATATTTTGAAGTTATATCTTAAGATAAACGGATAAGAGCTTGCCCTGGGTCAAAGGCCGCTCAGAACATTACAAAGAGTAGATTATGCCCTCACAATTCCTGTGTATGCCAAACGATTAATCTGAGATTAACCGCATTCGCGTATAGTTAATAAAATCATCACAATCTTCACACTTCATAGAAATGGAGCACAGAGTGCTGTGGAGGCTTAAATCCAGTGGCAAAAAATAAATTTACATGGTCAGAAGGGCCCCCCTTGAGCACTGTATTTGCCACTTCCTTTACAGGAAGACGAACACAGAATCACATTCCAGAACACAAAATTCTCAATCGTTAATAAACCTGATCCACGGACACTGTGTACGAAATACTACAAGAATATTTACGGTTAGATATGTCAATATCATACCGATTATCGAAACTGGTGGAACACGGGAGACTTTAACGCCGGATTAAGACAACAAAACTTCTTTGCTTTTCCTCCAGTTCCTTCCTGCTCTGCACCGCAGCAACGAAGGTTTTAAACTCGCAGCAGAGCAGTGCTCTGTCGATTCAAGTAACAGACAGACAGACAGACGCACATAACGCACGAAATGTATGGCTCAGTCATGCATTCCTACTCTGTAACACCAACGGCCTATCTAGTGAAGCCAGCTTACAAATCGATAGACGGAGGTGTAGCTCCGTCAGAAGTTTCTGTATTAAATAACTCAAAACAGTGAGGGAATATATTGGTCAGGAATTACAGAAAATATCCATTCAGTACAGAAACGTCGTTATAACATGCTGAAATGACAAGAAAAAATCAGAGGTTATGGACAACTGTTTTTCACAAATGGAGATTACTGGGAACAGGTCATTACAAGGTCCTTGATGTCTAAAGTCGATGATTATGACTACGACGACGACGACGATGATAATGATTATGATTATGACGATGATAATTATGACGATGATTATTACGACGATGATGATTATTACGGCGGCGATTATGATGATGGTGATGATGACGGCGACAACGGCAGCGGCGATGATGATGATGACGATGATTACGATGATGATAATGAAATATTTACGACGAAAGAACACGCCTACAAAAAACACTGAATATGTTCACGTAATTCTTACTTAAAAGTCACATCACGAGTTCTGAACAGTAATTTCGGACCGCACTGGACAATAAACCGTCGTGAATTCGAAAAACATTTCCGAATGCGAAGTAGCAGTTTCATCCGCTGGACCATGCAAGTTTTAATAAAGAATGTGCGAGCTGTTACTTGGAAAACGACAAGGAATTCCCGAAAGGAAGAACAGAAGATTAGACCGAGACATGCCTGTGGCTACCTCTTGGTTTTATGGCTTAGCTTGTGGGGGGTGTCAGTAGTAATTATTGGCTGACAAGAAGCCGCAAGTTTGTCTGCTGTTCTTAGTAACACCCCTTCTTCTTCGGATCACTTGTAAGTAAATTAAGTATCTAATGGTATTAGCCATTTTGTCTCACGAGGGTTAAAGTAACAGGGGTGGAGACCACGTACCGCAAAATGTAGGCTTACTTTTACAAACGGCAAGTTTATCCAAAGATATCGATTTCGTTACGTCAGCGCTTGCAATTGAATTACGCAGAACCAGTTCAATTTCAGCCCACAGCCCTGGCTAGCCTGGAGGAAATGTTTCTGATTTGACTCAGTTCTTTCGTACACAGTTCGTCAGACATGAGCCTTTTGTAACCCAAAATGAATAATCACCGCCCTTTCATCTCATTCGAATTTCAGTAACCTTGATACGGCATCGTTAATGAACCTACGAGTCAACAGACCTTTGAAATGTGGGATTTGATGTTCTCACGAAGGTGGCTATGTATGTTGAATTCCTCTGGACACGACGCCATGCTGTCTGATAGAAAAGAACAGACGTGCCACCGAAAAAAACAGTTACGGAGTTGTCGATGCATTTGCAACATTGAAAAAAGCTACTATTAACTTCGTCGGCACGGAAAAATTTGACATCCAATCAATAGATTTATATGAAATTTTGTATTCGATTACTGTTCGAAAATCTGTGAGATAATTCAATTTTGATTAATATATGGCAAGATTAACGGGTAATTTACACGAAGACACTTGTACATTTATGATAATGTCCAGCCAAATCCTTCTTAGAATGAAAAATATTTTAGACGACACTTGTAGGGAAAATCAAAACACAAACTTTATATTAAACTTTTTTTTCGAAAATCATGCCTTTTATGCCTTTAAATTGCCTATCTTATTATATACGGGATTACACGGAGTCACATCTCATCTTCATTAAAATAAAATTGTCTATGGACATTCTGCCTGGTGGACAGACTGTTAGCCTATGTACCCTTTCAACGTAACGTCAAGTTCTAAGAACCCAAACGGTAGGAGAGAAGAGAGGGGGAAGCTGTAATTACATGCGGCACGTCAGACTGTCAAAATGAATGAACAAGTAGCGAACAAACCTGCCCTGACCATTACTCTGAGGACTTGGCACGAATCATAGTGACAAATGTCTTTGGAACTTCGACCGCGGAACTGGCTCTGTCAGCTGTGGTCCTCGACAGCCCCTGTGCCAGGAGGGGGTGCAAGTCGATGCAATGTATCCGCTCCAAATCTAGCTTCACACACTAGGAATTTGCAAAATAGCAAAGACAAACACGCTGATCAGCCCCCATTCAAATTCTGCCTCTGTTAATCCGCTGTTATTGGAAACAACTCAGTTTTAAAAATGAATGTACATGCAAGATATTTTGTGCAATGTCACTGAGCGCATTTTGTAATGAAAGTGTTCATTTTATGGTCCTAACAAATGCGCTGATACATACATAACATAAATGTATAGAGTATCTGTATAATAGAGCAATTTATACTCTATGTATGTGCATCCGCAATGGGAACCGCAGGAACCACCGTATTCATGTTCTGGCTAAGAGCCTGGTCCTCGGTTAACTGCAGTCTTTCTCTGTGTGGGCTACGTCTTTGCAGAGGTTGAAGCTAGCGAACTGTCTCCGTAAGGCCCGTCTCGTGGACGTGACCTTACTTGGCACGTATCTACCGCTCTGCCATTCCAAGGTCTCTGGCATCTCCACCATCTGTATCATGCCACGTGCCTATTATCTGCACAGCGATAATCTATTCCGTTACATCGCGCTTCTGACGTGCGTTGGTATGAAAGACCTAGCTGCAGTGTTTACTTGTCGAAATTGGAGTGGCACTATTATCATTATTATCGTCCTTTTCAACATTGTTATTTTCTTACCGTCATATTATAATCACCATGAAGGAATAACGAAAATAGTTCCCAGTCACTGCAGATGACGTGACATTGAGGAACAAAACAATTGGTCTCCGGACGTGGAATTCTGTACCAAAATTTCACATATTTACGTCAGGAGCACAGAATATTGTGTCGCAAGGAAAAGGCCACAGAGCAACGATCAATCATTCATCTTACAAAACTTTTTCTTCTTGGATCACTAAGTGAATGACAACCTTATTTCTGTCCCAACGGGCGGTCATCAAATCTTACTGAACAGTGGCAAATGAGGACGGGCGCAGTGCTGATCTTTTCACTGTGGACATGCTATCCTGGTATCCAACTGCAAGCACTAAAGCATATGCCTCCAATCCACGGTCACATTTGTAAGGGATGTGCATACTATAAATGTTACACAAAAATTTAAGCTTTTAGATATAACACTTGTTATTTTTACGTACTTCGTCTCGTTGTGCTATGAAAAACTAGCAGTGAATTTATATATATATATTTGGCATTCAGAGGACCGTGCATCATGATATATTCTTATTATAAAATCCAAAGAAATGCACTATTTCTCAAATTTATTTTGGTAAGGAACTCTACATGTTTCGGACAGATCTACTGTCCACCATCAGAAGTCTCACACTGTACACACTGTAATACTGTCTGTTAGCGAGGTCAGGATGGAACATCCTGACCTCGCTAACAGACAGTCAACATAACTAGCATGACAAATACCTATTGCTGTATATACAGTGTTGAGACTCTTGATGATGGACAGTAGATCTGTCCGAAACATGTAGAGTTCCTTATCAAAATAAATTTGAGAAAAAGTGCATCTCGTTGGATTTTATTATAAGAATATATACATATTCTTATAATATACATATATAAATCTGTGAAACACAACAAATTTGTTAATGCTAACAATGGATGCAAAATAGTTCGGTCGCCTTCATTTAAATGCATAAATATTTTAGAAAGAGAAGGAAATATAAAACATGGATGAAAGACCAATAATAGGCTCGTATAAACACGGCCATAAAATTTCAAGTTAGATTAGTTAGGCAAAATGCGGGGGCCTCTTGACTATCCAAGTAACTGTGATATTCTCAAGATGGAGTCTGCTCGAAAGTTTGCGGACTACTCTCGACATTTCGCCGCCAACATGCCACTATACTCGTGTATCAGAGCTTTCCCCACTGCCTTCTCTAAATATCACCGTCCACCTTCCATGCGAAATACTGCTGCAAACTTTTTTTTGTATAAACACAACACGACGGTGACGCGACCCACCGGTTGAGAAACGGTGGACTAATGAATCCAACTCAAGTCGCTCGAATTGCGATGACGAATGTTGTCTCCGGGTTATGAATTATGCAGGTCACAGCCGGCTCTGTTGTAACACTTCGCTTGAGGAACACGGAAAATCTTTCGTAATTGATGGGGTCAGAATATCGATCAAAAACAAGAGCTCGAAATGTTACTAACTGTCGGATCCACGGAGAAGTGCTCTAAGAATATTTGCCATATATGTTCCCCCCCCCCCCTCCCCGCCCCATTCCAAATGGATCCTTCTTTTTAAAGTAACATTTTATGCTCAATTTCAGTTAATTTGCATGAAGCTGTTGGAACTATCAAGTTCATTTTAGCTGAAGTAATGAATGGCAGGGTAATGGTTCAGTCCGTATATAGTGACAAGGTTGTGACCTAGACAGCACTGGGGCAAGAAATTTTTATTTTCACCAGCAGTGTCCAGACCAGCTCTGAACCCCACACAGACTCCTAGTACCGGAACCAGAGCAGCCTGAAGTTGAAGCTGATCGCTGATCTCCATTCAGTAGCAAGATTAAGAATGCAACGAGAGGCCTTCGTGGCTTGTCACTGAATTAAACTGCAAGAGAAATTTAAATTTACCTCGTGGCAATGCCTAATGGACAGTAAAGGAGAATGGACTGTACAAACAATATTATAAAAAATGATAGATCAACTAGAAATCTGCTCCCTCTTTACTGTCACGCGTCACAGGATCCACACAAATTGTACGATTGTAGAACCACAGTAAGAATATGGCTAGGAAACGAAATTATGGAACAGAGTCGCCGTGTGGGGGTAATAGAGCGGATCCTCAGATAATCATGAAATTCACCGCTTTTTTTTTTTAAACCAGAAGTTCTAATCTTGCTGCAGACCAATCCATTTCACGTAAACCCACGTCATTCCTTTTGAATAGTACTCCCTCACCTATGCCTAAGCCTTCCAAGTGGTCTACCACACCATAACCCTGTATGCATTTCTCTTTTCCTCCCGTGTGTGCCACATGCCCCGCCCATCTCATACTCCATGTTTTCATCACCCTACTAATATTCGGTGGAGAGTACAAAACAAACTGTGAAATGTTCTCCTATTGTTTCCTCCTAAGGACCAAATATTTTCCTCGGCCCCCTGTTCCTGAACACTCTCGACCTATGTTCTTCCCTTAATGTAAAAGACCTGCCTTGTCACTCATACGGAAAAAACAGGCCATTAGTGCGTCACACCAGTTCGTTGAAATAATACCTACCAATTTGCATCTCGTGACGACATTTGAGGCGCCACTGTACTGCTCGATGTTGTCTCCGTCACTCGAACCACTGTGACTCATTGTTGAAATATTCGCCTCAGGTGTCCTGTTAACGTAAGCATTCCAGTTTGATGAAGACGTATTTTACATTGCATTGGTAGGAACAGAACTGAACACATACCACTACGCTGTCCACATGTCTGCTTTAATACGTCGCTAATATCATTTAATTACGTTGAACCCAAACAGCACACTCATTTCCGGAATGGGCCCCTATTTAAACTCGTTTGAACACGATTCACGCGACTGTAGAACTTGTTTCGTGCAGATTTGCCGAAGTTATGACGTAACTTCAACCCGTTCAGACAAGTGATAGTCACTGCGCTCCACGATCCGACGTGGTGCGTAAGAAGAGCACTTGCCTGTTTGGTTTGATTTTCAGCACCAACAGCGATTATTTTCCTAAACATCTCTAAATATTTCAGTGCCAGTTACTATCAACCAAGCGTATCAATTCTATTTTTAAAGCATTGGTGCTTTAGAGAATTAGTATATTCTCGTTTCATAGTATGGATCGTGCACGTCTTTATTTTCTGAGCTACGTCGTGTGGTATGAAGCTAAAACACTTGCGCCGTCATGTTTAAATAATAAGGCACGTACACGTGCCCAGTTAGTGTAGACACTTGCACTTAAGTTCACTTTAAAACGTGTTCCATACGGCAGCTTCGCCCTAACCACAATTTTCGTATAGAAACGGTAGCTTGTGCCGCCGTTAGAACTGTGTCCCTGTGCCAAGTATCGGATCGAACGCTACTTCACTTCGAGCTACTACGCAGTGGAATACAGATCACTTGAACAAACATTACGTCGCGCCACACATGTGTATTTGTTCGTCTGGACGGATATGACAACAAACCGAGATGAGGGTCGGCATTTATTTTGTTACCTGACCACGCTGCTACGAACCGGTTGGGCCGGTCGGCTTCTGCCGCGATACCTGTTCCTTACACCATGCCCCGCTCTCTTCCTGCGGCCGGCAAATGAGGCTCACTCAGAACACAGGCCGCGTGTCACTTTGTGCTCGTTACTTAATCCTTCATGGAGATTACATCAAAGAGGAAGCGATCGGAAGAACATGCCGCGTGCATGGGCAACTGAAAGGTGCATACAGAATAATCGTAAAACATTGAAAACTTGGGGCACGTCGGCGTAGATGGGAAGATATTGTGATGTGCGTTAGGGAAATAAAACGTAATACAATAGTTCTCAATTTTTAAGATGCGTAGCTACTTAATTTTCTAGGATTTGTGTCCCCGCTAAGTGCGTATTACAGTTGCTCTGTTCATATGCGAGTAATGTAACACTGATGCCGAGAACTTTAGCCTTACTTCGACTCACACATAATTCATGAATACCGTGTGGTACACATCAGACCACTCTGTGTTCACCATAGGCATTTAAGCTGTTTTTTCCACCATGGAATCAAGGTGTAGAAAAAAATTCGTGTCGAGTGTCAGTAGCGAGGAGGTGGCAGCTTACTTCACGACGATCTGTCCTACGAATCACTTGCCAGTCAGTCAGGGTGCTGGTCAAGGGTTCGAAAGAGCTGGAAATCCCTCGGCGCGAGATTTGGACTGTACGGAAGGAAGTCCGTAACCTCGCAGCCGTAACGCCGTAACCAGGCACAAGTCTGGTTAGCAGCAGGTACCGAGTGATTTCCAACATTTTGCCTCCTTCGGGAACACCTACCAGGCAAGCGATTTGTAATACATGCCAACATGAAGCAAATTGTCTTTTCCTGGCTGTTATACCGTTTGTCTCCTCGAAAGAAATTTTAGCAGTCCCTGTAATGGCCTGGACAGGCCCTGAGGGTTCCAGGATTTTTGGGCTCCCAGATTTCAAGACAATCGGCACACGAAGGTGGTGAGGTTGTCAGCCTTACGCACTGGCCGCCTTTTCCTCCAGGAAATATTCTTGGTACTCATTTTTGTTAGAGGTCCATAGTGCGGCTGGAAAGTTTAATTCAATGAAAAATTCCAGGGACACCAGTGGGAATCGGACCCGCGACCTTCCGGCTTTTAACACAGTTCCTCAACCAACAGGCTCACTGCGTACGCCCCAGGAACTATAGTCCACCTGTTATGTACCGTTCGGAAATTAGTTTTGCGTCTCTTAGAAGGAACTTGAGACCTGTAATGTTGTGGTCAAAACACACCTCCCATGTTAGTGGAAGTAGCCTATTTGACGCTGCTGGCAATGTAAATTAAATGTAACCATCAGTCAATGGTGCTTTGCCACATGACAGCGCTTGCCCAGTTCTGGCATCCACTCGATTTGGCTCAATGATACGCTGCCTTCAGACGGCACTACTTGCTGATTTTCTTCGCCGAAAGAAGGGTAACAAAATTGTCCTGTAAGTCCGGGGGGAACTTGTCAGTTTCCCAAAGCGGATTCTCAGTTTTCGTAAAATGCTGACTGCAGTGGGCCCAACCTTCTGTCGTGATGGGCTGTAAAGCACGTTCAGCAAAAATTGTTAATGTCTTTTTTATGCCAACTATTCTGTTACACATTTTTCCCAGCTTCGAGAGTCTCAAATCGGAGTTCCGAACTGTATCTAGAATATTCCTCCCGTAGTACTAACGGTGCCCTTTACAAGCCGTGTTACAAAAAAAGAACTGTATGATAATATAACACGCATTTTACTAAAATCACTACACGTGCCGTCCTCTAGATCGACCCCTGACATTTCACCTGCACATTCCTCACACTCTCTGCCACTGCTGTTGCTACTGCAGCTCCCTCCATTGTCTGTTATTAATCATATTTTAAATCCTGCCTTATATTAGGCCTACACCATACCTTTCATTATACCGTTTCTCTAATCTGTAGGCATTTTCACAGCTGATCAACTCATCTTCACCAGTTCCTTCGCATCTCTTTTAGCAGAAATCGCCGATGTCATTTGTTCTAAATGTGTTATGTGTAAAACCCCACTGCTTTATATTTGCCCAGATTAATTCCTTAGAAGTGAGATCACGGTGACGAGAAATTCTCATCACCACTGTTTGTCCACTCTGCTTGATTGTAACGAGGGAGGAATATTTTTTATTTCGTGGCTAGACAGCCCTAGTGGACGTAGGCCTCCACTGTGGATGTTCTGCGTCCACACTCAGTAAGACACAGCACAGTCGGTAAGACTCCACTGGACGAGTGATCGACCCGACACAGAGACCTGTACCTGACAACAAACAAAACTCACAAGAGACAGACAAGCTTGGGCACTGGCGGTATTCGAACCCGGAATCGCAGCAAGCGAGCGGAAGCAGACCCACGCCTTAGAGCGCGCAGCCTCTGGGACGGGTGACAGGGAAAATCAGCAATCGGAAATGCAGAATTTGTTTCCAAATTGGGTATTAACTCCCATTTTCACCAAAGATAGTAATTTTTGTCTTTAGTTTCTTAGAAGCAGTCTCCTGGTTTCTGGTTGTTTTTCATGAAATACTTTATAGGTAGTTAACAACTTTCTTTCTTTCACATAAAATTCATGAATTTTGTTCCGAATAACGCATTTAAGAACGTAGTTTGAGTGTCAGTCGTTTTGGCATTTTGCTTGCCTTTCGAGGCCTACCGCGAGAAGTTAATTTCGCGTCGTGCTCCCCAGACATTCTTTTGATTGTCCTTAAGGTAACATTAATCGCGTCCCCTATCATTTCGTACTTTAAATGGCTATGTTTCAAGATGTCCGTGCACTTGTTTTGCCCCTCTATCTCTTTCTTCATAAAATGTTTTACATTCAGCAAAGTTTCCCGGCATTTTGTCTCCTTCGCTGACGATTCCAATTTTGGAAGTGACAGTGGCATAACTAAGGTTAGGTAAACTCAATCCGTTCGACTGACGACGGTCGGCCTGTTGTTAACTGTTGATGACATAATGACAAGGACACTTTGTGTTACAAGGTACAATTTATCGGAAATTCCCATTGGTATTTCACGCTTTCCTTCGGTCTTTAGCAGAATCGGCAGGCTGAGGCACCTGCCAAAATCTATTGCAACGGTTCAATGTTCTTATCTCAGCACGGTGAAGTATCAAAGTGTGAACAGCAGTTGCAAGTGAAAGCTGCAGTACCAGGGATTACACAACCAATCATAGAATTACGGTTATCATAAACAGAGAGACATCTGGCTGGAGCTGTCTGTTTTGTCGCGATCGTCATGCGAAGGAGTTGTATTGTGGTCGTGCTGGCAGCGTGGAGCGTGGGGGTCGGTTCTTATGACGACGTACCGCTGGTGACTGTGATGCAGGGCGCGCTCCGGGGACATTACCTTACTTCTAGGAAAGGTCGACAATTCGTCGGGTTTCAGGGGGTGCCATATGCGAAACCTCCCCTGGGAGAGTTGCGGTTCAGGGTGAGTAGAACATCAAGAGGTCGTGTTCTGCCGACTACGAATTGTTTATTGTTTTATTTCAACATAATTCGACTGATTAATTCTTGGACTACTTCATAAGGCCTCTTTTTTTCAATTCGTGTTGGTAAGATGATCTCAAAATGGTAGTTGGAAAATCTGCAGAAAGAATGCAGGCTTCCGCCGTGGTGTAAATGGGATCTGCGCGTTTTCGGGTTTTACGCGACGTAGAGTGATATTTTCTTGCCGACGTTTCGGGACACTTGAACAGGGGAAAGACAGGTTGTCCCGAAACGGCTATGCGAAACTGCGATCTTACACTGCGTAAAATCCCAGAAAAGCTCTGATCTAAATAGGCAAGAAATCGCGGCTTCTTCTAAGTTCTTACTGAAGAAAATATACTTCAAATTACATTTTCTGATCTAACCGCTTCGTCAGACTGATAAACCGAGATAATATTATTGAATTCAATCGCCGTGAAATCTTTAAATTAAAATATAATTAGCTTGATAGGCTGATAAAAATCATACATTTATTCGACTAAGCCTCTCTTCGGAGATTCGAATCCGGTACTCCAGAATATAACTTGGAAATGATTATGTGTTAATTCCAAAAAGTAGGCTTTTTTCGGAGCAGTGGTTTGAGGTTAACACGAATACTTTGGAAATGCGGCCACATTTGGCCTGTGTTACCGTTAAAACAGTTTGCTTAAAGCTGACTTCAAAATAAAGAAAGTACAAATTATGAGTTCATGTGTAGAGCACCTAACCGTTGAGACCTGTTTTCAGATACAAAATGCCTCATTTTGCTAGAGAAGTAAAAGTAGCAGAACTACAGCAGGATTCCAACTGGTAGAAATACGGGTGTTTTCATGCTTGAGCAAGCCGTAGAGATAAAAATGGGTGTGGATATAAGGTTTTACGATCTTAGCCTCGGAACTTTGTCGAGTAGAGTGAAGAACATCGGGCTCTTGCCGATTTTACTTCCAGAAAAAGAGGCACACAGTGGCGCTGTTGGTTGAGGCAATGCGCTACAAGCCGGAAGGTTGCGGGTTCGATTCCCGATGGTGTCATTGTAATTTTTCATTGACATAATCCTTTCGGCTGCACTATGGCCCTGGGGTTGACTCATCCTCTAACAGAAATTAGTACCAGGAATATTTCCTACGGTTAAAAGCGACCGGTGCGTAGGGCTGATAACTTTACCACCGTCATGTGCCGATTGTAATAATACTGTAATTTATGTATTTTTATCCTTATGTCTTTGTATTCTTATTGTATGTTTATGTACCTTCATCGTGCCAGCTGGCACTCTTTGGCTACCCTGACTGAGGTTTTTCCGTGCTTTTTCCTCAGTTGTAAGGCAAATGTCAGGGCGAAACCCGCAAAGACGGGGCACGGCCCGCACTCTTCCAAAATGTTTGTGTTGTTCTATGTATTGTTTGTTTTGTGTCGTTCTGT
>Ga0123354_10000653_pt1 | contig 36529 bp, 18 predicted proteins | sample TergutLab28metaG_2_FD_97872 | JGI IMG/M metagenome (GOLD analysis project Ga0123354, IMG submission 97872) | Labiotermes labralis P4 segment gut microbial communities from Petit-Saut dam, French Guiana - Lab288 P4 | ecosystem: Host-associated > Arthropoda: Insects > Digestive system > Gut ... | reverse complement strand
TTCCCAAATATTTAAACTCTTCCACCCTCTCGAAGGTACTATTATCAATCCTCACACTGTGAATTCGTCCTGCATTCTGATCTCGAGACATAACCATGTACTTAGTTTTATCAGCACTTACTTGGAGGCCAATCTCCCTAGTAGCAGCTACTAGAGCTTCTGCGTTTTCCTTTAGAGCATGTATGCTTCCTTCCAGTGTATTAACATCATCGGCATAAGCCAGAAACTGATGTGTACCATTTAGTTTCAAGCCATCCTGGTATATCTTGAACCCTCCTAATGGCGTACTCTAAAGCAAAGTTAAAAAGCATTGGTGATAGAGCGTCTCCTTGTTTCATAGCCTATTTTTTATGCCTTAATTGGACCATTGTAAAGGAAGTTCCCGCCTCTGGGCCATGCCTGTGTGTGAGGTGTCCTTACACAAAGGACGCATGTGAACGTGCCATAAGAATGTTTCGTGGTATATATTAATAATATTCTGTGTTATATGTTGTCATATTACATCTTTTTAATTCAAAACTAGATAATTAAAAATTAAGACATGTTCTTGTATAAAATTTGATTTTATATTTACAGAGATCTTGAAGACTGTCAACTTAATTCTTTGAGGCTCGAGTTTATGCAGGCATAGTGTGGGTTCTTAGTTATTTGATTTTGTCCTTTCTGATTGGAAGACAATCTAAGGAAAGGGGAAGGGGGTGTACAAAACTTGAGTTGGGTGTCAAGTTGCTGCTGTGATAAATGACGCAACCCGTGTGGACCACCATCCTTGTTTCATCTTACCAATGAGTGTGGGACTGATAACCAAAAAGTAAGGATTTTTAAATAATTAAAATTTATCTTCGGAAAATATATCAAGTTCAGTATTCCCTGTATTAATAAACCCAGATATTAATGATTATGACTGTGCTTTTACCACCTACTGAATGCATAATCTATAAATTCTTTACTGTTTTTTTAATGTGCAGCATCTGTCTCAGCTGCATTACACAAAGGCACACTGTGAATGAAATCGTAATATTAAAGTACCAATACACATACTTGTATTTTTATATTCTTATAATAAAAGCCAAGGAGATGCACCATTTCTCAACTTTGTTTTGGTAAAGAACTCTACATGTTTTGGATAGATCTACTGTCAGTCATCAGGAGTCTCAACACTGTATACACAGCAATAGGTGTTTGTCATGCTCGTTATGTTGACTGTCTGCTAGCGAGGTCAGCGAGGTCAGGTTGACCTCGCTAGCAGACAGTCAACATAACTAGCATGACAAATACCTACTGCTGTGTATACAGTGTTGAGACTCCTGATGGTGGACAGTAGATCTGTCCGAAACATGTAGAGTTCCATACCAAAATAAATTTGTGAAATAGTGCATCTAGTTGGTTTTTATTATAAGAATATATCACGATGCACGGTCCTCTGAATGTCAAACACACACTTGTAGTTATCACTGTGCTGTAAAGTGTGAATAATGTCAAATCCAAGATGTCAGGTACCGTAGAATATTTTATCAACTTCTCTACCATTCTGTCGTTCCACAGTTTTCTTTCACCCACTTGACTCCTCACATTCACGCCCACTCCATCATTTATTCATTCCGCACCATTTTCCTTGGTCTGGTCCACTCAAGAGCTTTCTCGCCATTATCAGTGCTGTTGCTCACGTAACCGAGACAGCCAATCATAATATATATACGTCACTGCACCTTCCGCCTCATTGGTTGTTGGGACATATTGTTCGCAAGTAAAAAAAAAAATGCTTAATGATTCGTTAAAGCGTGAATCAGAACTAAGGTCTTTCAGCAAACAAGAATATTCTTTACAGTCGTCATCGGTTGAAGAGATTCTGACACAGATTTTACTTCCTGCAAGTTTCTCATCAGAGTAAGCCGATTTAGTTTTGAAATTTGGCTGCTTGTCCGTTAAATCAACTCTTAATATGTTTCTCGAGGTTTCTACAGAACTCGACGGCAGATGCAACGTTTGTCAACAGCGTTGTGCAGGCAAGGCCAACACTTATTCTTCTGTTGTTACGTGTGTTAATTAAGTCACTTGCAGTAGAAAAATGTAAAGTGCATGAGACCGTATTACATTATCCACTTTTGCCAAATGTTTCGTGTAATGAAAATGACAGCTCAGTGCATATTGTTAGGCTGAAGAGTCCTAAGATTACTGGGCTGATGTCATTGTGCACGCCCCCTGGGCTAACTTATTGAATGGAATTTGGCTGATTAACCGAGCTATCTAAATGCAATCAGCGGCAAAATTAGTTGTATTGCCTGTAATCGTGATGTGAATCAGCCGTCAGTGGTAACGAGATACCACTTCAGTGTGGCGGGTTTCTCTTCGATGTGTGTGCTAACTAGCAGTCCAGCTAGAACTGTCGTCGCAAATTCAAAGGAAAGTTTCCTGATGCACATACTCCGGACGCATCAACCTTCAAGCTCGTGAACGAATGTCGAGTAACCGGTTTGTTCCTAGGTTAAAGACAGACGGGAGCCACGTGCTGACTGAGGAAAGCGTAGACAGGGTCGGTGATAGACACCTTTAAGAAAATCGTTGATTCGACTTTAAGAGTAAATGTGTGTCAGAGTCAGCATTACTTTGATGTGCATTGTCAGCAGTGAAAAGGGCCGTAATTGTGGTCTGTACTATTAACTAGCCACGTGGCCGATCTTAATGTACAACTGCAACGTGTAACAAACATCCAAACACGATCCACATATGTTTACAAAAATAAGTTCATAGCTCCTGCAGGCAGAAAAACGCCATATTTTATTATAGAGATGGATTTAGTTCAGTGATAGTTGTTTGTTCTTTGTAACTGAGCCTACTGATTAGGTGCTTCCCTGCTCTTTACAGTAAAGTTGATAGCAACACAAACGTACGTCAGCACAATCTATTTATTCTAGAGTAAGGCTACATGTTTCGACTAGATGGTAGTCATCTTCAGGCCCTACAATTTCTTTACCAGATGCTTTGTCCACTTTTGGGTCCCAAAGTGGACAAAGCATCTGGTAACGAAATTGTAGGGGCCTGAAGATGACTAACATCTAGTCGAAATATGTAGCCTTACTCTAGAATAAATAGATTGTACTGACGTACGTTTGTGTAATACTAATTGATTTTCAAGCACATCGTGATGCCTTCATTCAGAATATGATAGCAACAGGTTTATTCGAAACGTCGGTAACAACGTACCACACTATACGATACCACACTCTGAAACCTCACATTTAAGTACGTTGGTTGAAACAAATTACATTTCTTTTCGACGTACAAGACTTTCATCACTGGGGTAGCAAAGAAAGTCTTTTGGGTCACTCACTGACCCTATCCACCAATCGATAGAACTGCAAGTGGAGCTGTCCATCCCCCACCTGTAACAGGCGTGCCGGTGTCTAAATCACCTTGCGTGTGCCTTCGTGAGGTGGACATTGGTTGGCGTGAGATCAAGACGGTACATATACCTCGCCCTGATTGGCTCCTCCCTGTGGCTTGGTATGGTCAGTGACCACCTCTGTTGGCAGGCTGTCCCATCCGGTCACGTGACATCGTGAACAATGGTTGGCTATTCTCTTCGTGTGATGGGAGGGCCACTCCAAATAATTGGGTTTCCCCCTCCCCCCTTATCCTAGCCATAACACAATTATAGTTCAGCCTAAAGTACCGGTGCAGCAGGTGTTACGTACATTCTCATCTCTAGCAGATTCCCTTCAGATTAACGTCCATATCTACAACTGGAATTCCAACAGCATAAGAATGTGGCCGTGTGGACTGTAACAGGAATACTGGACTTAGCGCCTGCCGTCTGTGTGCCTCCTCTAAAACAATTTAACTCCTTTAAATCTGAAACCATTATAAACCCGAGCTGACGAAAAGTCTGTAGGCCTACTCTGTGTACTCTCAGGAGTAGTGAAGACTCGTAAAGAGGTACGTGAGACACAAAATATTCATTTATTGTAACAGAGGAGACGCAGATTTCCGAAAAAGCAGTTTCCTTCCATATCTCTTTCCGTACATTGAATACATATTTGATGTTTGTAGGACCGTGCATCATTGTGATAACTGAAGAATGAAAACCAACTAGATGCTACTTATTATTTTATTGTACTTCTTATTGGCCCATCATCAGGAGCTCGCGACAATAATGTTGATTACCACACTGGTCGTTTCGTTCTTGGCTTGCTCTAGGTTGGAGGTTAGATGCGGATGGGCTGGAGTAGTGGCCTATAAGAAGTACAATAAAATAATGAGCAGCAACTAGTTGGTTTTTATTCTTAAGTTATTGAATACATATTTTCAATATCAGGAGGGATTTCTATATTTAATCGTGTTTTTAAATTAACAGAGACCAACACAACGTCAGAGAGTAGCTTCATGTAAAGGTTAATTTGCTACTGAATAGGATCACGTAGACTGAAGGATAATCATAAACTGTGGACAAAATAGACATTTACGCACTTAAAGAGGTAGAGCGCCGAACGAGCACAGCGCCACCGTTTCATAAAACCACCACTTCAAGAATTTTAAGCAGATTTTTTTTAACGTCGGATGCCACAGAGTGGTGTTGTTTATCCAGTAACACCTGAACAACGTAGAAACAAAACACCATTTTGAAGTGTCGTGTTTGTTGGGGTACTTAATGCGGATGATGGAAACCTGTCGAGGTTGTAACTGGAGTTAATAAAACTCATTTCTGGTGTCATTTTTAGACTACCGAATGATCGCTGTCCTTTGTTGGAATCACGCGGAACCCATCCGTTTAGAGTTCGGGCAAGGTGAAGCGTACTTTTTAATATTATTGCAGCTGTTACGTTTATTTACCACAGTGCTTTAAGGGGCTGCCAACATGAACGTTCAGTTTTATGTCTAAAATCCCTTCTTCATGGACTACTCGTTTTAAGTTCCATTTCTAAACTGTATAACCCGGTATTAGAAAGAATTCTGACGCAATGCTGAGGACTGCGTGGTCTCTCTAATTAAGTGAAGAATACTGGCTGAGGGACTTTGAGAATAGGGTGCTGAGGAAGATATTTGGGCAAAAAGGGAAATGGTAACACAGGACTGGAGAAAACTGTATAATGAGGAGCTTTATGGTTTGTACTCTTCACTAAATAATATTAGGGTGGACAAATAAAGGAGAGTGAGATGGATCGTCCACGTGACAAATGTGGCGGTGAAGAGAAAACTTTTTAGTTTTGGCGGCTAAGCTTGAAAGAAAGACCACTTTGAAAACCTAGGCGTGGATAGGATAATATTAAAGTGGGTGTTGCAGAAGTAGGACGGTTGGCCGTGAAATGGATTGATCTGGCGAAGGGTGGGAACAAGAGGCGGGGTCGTATGAACGCGTTAATGAACTTTCGGTTTCCAAAGTGCTGGGAATTTCTTGTTTATCTGAGGAACTACTAGCTTCTGAAGAAGGACTGTGCTCGTTGGAGTTTGTTTGTTGTGTGCTGAATAAATATGGCGGATACCACATGGCCTGTGTCACTGGCTCGGCGAAATGTGGCAGTTTGTTATTAAAAACTGTAATCCGCCCAAGGACAGCGTATGTATTCATTTATCATAGTACCGAGCACAAAGTTTCGACAAATATCTTTCTAAGTCATATCTGTGGGCGTTTAATTCCTAAATTTTGCAGAGAGGTAAATTTCTTACCAATATGCATTACTTTGCCCGAGTCATTCTTATGTGTGTGTGTGTGTGGAGGTTGGGGGGAGTCATTGGTAAGTTAGTGTCACGCACACATCCTGTGTTTACGCCTCAAGCCTATGGTTTCAAGTAAGTTATTATCTAGGCAAAACGCCCATAACTCATTTTAACTGTCAACATGGCAAGCATCCTGGTTTCATTCTCCTGATTTATGTAGCGTAATATCTTCGTTTCTCTCGCTTCCAGATAATTTTGGAACTATTCTTATAGACGTGTCTATTAATATTTTGAAAGAGGTAGGTTTTGGCCCAGACATTGCATTTCTGATTGGCTATATTCATTGCTGCACTTTGGAATAGTCGTGTTCTGTGTTACTTAGAATGAGTGACTATTTTTCAGTCTGTTTGTGGGTGTATAAAATTGGACACAAGAAGTAATACACGTAATCTATAATGGAAAAATTGCAACTTAAAAAATAGCAGGTGATCTAAGACATAGGGCTACGTGATCATAGGGCAATTATAACAAAGTGTAGAAAGCGATTAGCAAGAACACTTTACCAAAGTATTGATGTTATCCGTTCCTCTGGAATGAGATGCTGAGTCCCAAGGTAAGTTATTCCCGACTTTTAAAGTTGACATAATGATCTCATATGCAAGGGCAAAAATGTTCAAAAAGAAGACGAAAGTTCTACGTTGTCTCGAAACGTCGGGTGCCAGATACCCAACGACGCAGTGTTGCATTCTACAATAACTTAGTCTCAAGCATGTCTCTGGTTCACCATTTCGGCCGACGTCACTGTCAGATATAATGCACAGGGTGAGTTTCTTCATCACGCAGTTCGTAACTTAACTGGCAAAATCATCCCATCTTTCGCTCGGAAAAACATAAATAAATCGAAATTTAAACATAAAAAGAATTCTTCATTTTTTATTTGCGTTGATGCACTTTTATACCATACAGTGTTGCTTGGAAATGAGGCGTGCCAGAGTGTGTGTGTGTGTGTGTGTGTGTGTGTATTCAGAACACTTGCCGATGGACATAGCATTCCATAGAGGTTTTAAAGAAACCACTGTCACGCTTTAAAATGCTGCCAGGCTCGACAGTTCGGATGGGTTCACAAACTGTTATTTCTGTTCTTATTTGAATATATCTGACACGTGGTCAGATGAAGAAATTGTAACTGAAAACAAATTTGAAGCAAAAATAGACGTATTTATCGGAGCCTCTACGTGGATTTTCATTCTTGGCTTTGTAACTTTCGTGTAATTCGTTTGTGTATCCAAACACAGTGTAAGTTACATATTTATGCATACAGCCCAACTTCCAAGCACAGTACTTGTTACATGGTTATGCATACAGAGTACATGTCAAGCACAGTTCTTGTTACATAGTTGTGTATACAGGCCACGTTTCAAACACAGTTCTTGTTACATAGTTATGTGTACAGGCCACGTTTCAAACACAGTGCTTGTTGCATAGTTAACGTTACAGGCCACGATTCAGGCATAATGCTTGTTACGTAGTTACAGGCCACGTTTCAAGCATAGTGCTTGTTTCGTAGTTATTTTACAGGCCACGTTTCAAGCACAGTGTTGGTACGTAGTTATGTATACAGGCCATGGTTCAAGCACAGTGCTTGTTACGTAGTTACGTTACAGGCCACGTTTCAAGCACAGTGCTTGTTACATGCATACAGGCCACCACCTACAAGCTTTCACAGACTCTACATTTTGCACGCACATGGTATTTATTTATCTGACAACTCGCTCATAGCTCAGAGACTTTCGTGCAGTGATAGGGAGCGCAGCGCTCGCCGCCTTGCCAGTTTACCGACAGTCGGGTTACGCGCGTGTGTATTGAGTATTCAGAGCATTCTTGGGCTCATTAAAGTAAAACGAAGTCAGTACCAGCTAATTTTCGTTAAACATTGTCTCCTCTTCAAAACAGTCATTTCCTGCACTATTACGGAGTCCAAAGACATTTCATTTTTCCCCCAATATTCCAGTCTACAACTCTTGACAGATTTGGCGTCGGTTGCTCTGGAGTTTTTTTTTTATTTTCTGTACTGATTTAAATCTGCATCCGTTTGAACTAACCTTCAGTTTTAGAAATGGCTGCCTTAGAGAGATCCAGGTTGTAACGGCTTGATGGAACCACTGGAAGTTTATATTCGCGAGAAATTGAACTACTTGGTATGCAGCATATCGTATATAAATAAAAACTAAGAAGTTCTCAGCGTGTATGTGGATCTATTGGACTAATATTTTAAATCAAACAGTAAGGAAACAATGTAAAATTTATACAAGCTAGTGGTAGCACCAACACTTTTATTTGGGCAAGAACTGACTCGTACAAAAGAAGTGTGAAAAATTAAATATTTGAGATCATTTGCGGAATATAGCTTATGTGACAACAAAACAACCGAATAATGAGAAAAGAACTAATCATATTCAATTTAGGTAATTTTTGCGGATTAGAGACCCAAGTTGACACAACATTTCTTAAGAATGAACATTACACGCAGTCCGAATTTAGTGTACGAATACATTCCAGCTGGCAGAAGAAATGTAGGATGTCCAAAGGAAAAGATGGAGGGATCAGCCAGCACTCAGGAGGACGGAACGAGCCGGATGGCCCTATAATCTGTGGCTAATTATTATTATTATTATTATTACATTTATTGAGGGAGAATTACTTGCGCGTGGGAGCGTTTTCATGGTGAAGGATCCAGCCGTGTATCAGCCGAAGTTGTTTTTTTTTCCGCACTGGTTGTGAGACGCTCCTTCAAACTCTAAGCTAGAATCCTTGATTGACTGTTTGTCCTCTAGGAAGAAAAGAGCATGGTCTTGAGGATGATTTGTATTTTCACTTAGAAGGGCGCTGCCTCGATGCGACATGGTGCCTTTATTTGCACGTGTTGTCACCTCTAAAACTAATTATAAGTATTATCGTGTACCAAAGCTCGCTGCAAAATATTTCAGCCAATGTTCAGTCTGTACTCTTTTCGTCGTCCGTTCGAAGGCGTGAAATGTATTTTTTTTTTTGTGACATGTTGCATGCCCGGATTTTCCGCTCAGATTCTGACTCTCGATGTTGCATTTGTTGCTACATCTTCCGTCATTTCTCTGACTGTTGATCGTCTATTCGAACTCGATAGGGATTTGAATGCGTCGACTTCTGTTATCAGTGACATGGGCTGGCGGCCGGAACGAAGGTCTTTACCCACGAATCTCAACCCCTTCCGATCGTACCATTCACACTTGTTGACTGGCTTAATGCTTCATCACCGAATTCCACTTTTAACATTTGCCAATTTCGTAGTAACTTCTCCCAGTTTGTAACAAAATTTTACACAAATCTGTTGTTCCGGTGAAGGCATTTTTTTAATCGCCGATGCACACATTTTCTGCATCAAGTATTGAACGTTATGTCTGAAGAGAGAAGTGTGTTCTACTAAATCACGCCCAATCAGCACGTAGCTGTCACATGTTTTGAAGGGTACGTTGCCTTCCCAACCAGAGAAACGTTTGAACAGATCAGATGTGGTTCGTGATATATTTGAAGACGGTACTGTAAATCTTTTGCTTCGGCTCGAATAAGGGCTGTTAAATATAAACTGGTTTTTCATTGCACGTCGAAGTTTCTCAAGTCAAGCCACAGACGGAATGTGACCACGTGACAGCTTTCAGGTGGAAAAAAGTTCCTATAGAATATTTTGTCTGCCATATATGGAACCGTCATATAACGGAATGACGTAATATTGACTCGCTAATCCACGGCATTCTTCAACAAGTGTTTCTCGACCCATCATAAGCCAATGTTTAATTCTCACTTTTATTTCCATTAAAAACAGTGATTCAGTTACTCAGTTACGAACCAGTATTACATGTGTGCCATCTGATGGTGTTGTAGTAACTCTAATTGTTATATGACCTTTACTGAAACGAAGTGTGAGGTAATCATTTCATGTAAAAAAGGGGTTCGTCACAAACTAAGGTGTGTTCGAACCATAGTGAAGGACATGTGACTGAATCACAAGCCAGGAGGTTTGGAAACGAATTCTGACTCAAGCATTCACAAACCGAGCGTATTGCGTCAAGTTTTAAATCTCGAGGTCAGATTCCCGCTTCGAAGGTTAAGTTTAGTTCACAGATACGATCTGCTAATCACCAGGCCTCGCTACACTGAAACGTCACATGTATCACAGATTTTAGGATTAAGTCGCTAGTTCCAAATTATTATCAGACTCGATGCAGGTTTGGAAAAACATGTACAAAATTTATGGCAACTCCAAAAGAAAGAGAACATGTGAAATAACTAGTGGGGAGGGTAGATGGGAGAATAATGTTAAAGTGTGTCTTACAGAACAGCGTGAATTTGCAGGCTGAATTGTTCTTGCAACAGTTTGATGTGTTTCATAGTCCGTGCTTTAATTAGAAGTATAAAATTTATTTATAACATCAACAAATGCACTTTGGTTTCATGAATATAATTTTATTATATAGCGAACACCGACATGTTTCGGACACTCATGTGGCCATCTTCATGGTGGTAAGCGCAAGAATGCAGATATATTTTTAGTGTGTCGGGATCATTCCGCAGTTAAAATCATATGGTTTGGGTTAAAATTCTGTTAAATGGTAAAACAGCGATGAGTATAAAGTGTTGGTAAAGAAAGGTAAAGTGATCCCGTTACAGGCCCGGTGTGGCCCAGAGGGTGGGTAGAGGTATAGACCGCGGCACTAGAAGGGGGTGAGTGGTCAGCCCCACGCCCCGGCCGCACTTCACTCCCAGGAAAGACGCGGTACCCATTTTACAGGAGGCTGGGTGGGCCCCAAGGCCGGTATGGACGGGCGGAATATCTCGTCACCACCGGGATTCGATCCCGGACCGTCCAGCCCCGTAGTCAGTCGTTATACCGACTGAGCTATACGGCCCACCAGTATAAAGTATTGGAAGTTAAAAATTATTGTCTGAAGTTTGGTTCTGTGAACTGATGTACATATCAGTTATATATGGTGGGCTGTGATCCAGGTTGGTGAGCGATGGTGTAGCTGGCGCAGTGCAAACTACGCCATCGCCGAGGCCACAGATGATAATATAAATACGGCGCAGGAAAAGTTCAGTTTGTACGTCGGGTAACAAAGGCAAGAATCCCGACGTACTTATTTATGTACTTACTCCATGGTGCAGAGTCGTTTTTGAGAAGCTAACTGGTTTACAGCTAGTCAAGAAATTCCCAGCATTTCACGAAACCCGAAGGTTCATTACCGCCGCACTCACAAGCGTCCGCCACCTGTCCCTGTCGTGGGCCAGCCCAATCTAGTCCATATAGTTACATATCAATTCCTGGAGATCCATCCTAATATTATCCACCCATCTACGCCTAGGTCTCCCCAGTTTTCTCATTCCCTCCGGTTGCCCCACCAAGACCCTATACACACCCCTCTTCTCACCCATACGCGCCACATGCCCAGCCCATCTCATTCTTCTCGATTTTATCGCCCGCACAATATTGGGTGAGGAATACAAATTATTTAGCTCCTCGTTATGCAATCTCCTCCATTCCCCCGTTACCTCGTCCCTCCTCGGTCCCTGCCATGGAAAAGCATGAAGTATTAATGCCGACGTACACTCGTAATATTTAGTACTTCTTGTTTTCCATGGCAACAATGGTCACGCGAACGCCGCGCATTCTTACGGTGTACGTTCATGGCCTGTGTTGTGTACTGACTGATTATTACAGTCGATGTCAGAAGACTCGCAGAGGTTTGAATATGAAGATCGCTATTTTGTGTGATGTGACGCCGGGTAGTCGGCTACGTGTTCACCGATTTTCGGAGGAACTTGGTGCTTCCGCGATCAATGTGGGTGAAAAAAAATTGCGCGACTGCTTATCTCGTTTACGTTTGAGAGGTCGATTAAGACGATCTCTTATTAATCAGTATGAACAGAGGGTTATGATATGGGCTTTATCCTCCGTCCTGTGATGTACGATCAAAACCCAAAAGAAAGATGAAAGACGAAGGGATGAAGGGAGGAAAGTTTCAATGGTACCTGATTATACTGCTTCTGTGTGTCTGAAGAGACAAGGATCCTTTATTTGGTTACAGAAAAACACTGTGCCTCGCCTCAGTGAGTATAATGACGGTATGTCTCTTTGACACACTGGCTGCTTTCCTTAGTTATAGTCGCGCAGTGGTGGATCCTGTGATCTGCCCAAACCATACGTTTAAGACAGATGGGTTACTGTATACATCACCTGTTTAAAGTTAATAGACTGCACATTGTCACACAACTTATTTAGACATTTCTTATAATTCCCACTATAGACAGCGATTGTTTTACTAAACTTCTTTCGGCGGTTGGTGCATGAAATAGACGCTGCTTGAAATGAAACAATGTGAAATGCCAACTTGATACAACAAGGTAATTTTATTGATGTATTCTTAGCTCTACATGTTTCGGGCGCATACGTCCATCGTCAGGAGCATTGGATGTTGAGTTGTAGCATAGGGTTTTCTGCACCGAGTTTGTGGGTGGGTTGGTGGGTGGTGTTCTTGAGAGTCGCTTCGTAGGTCGTGTGTATGGTGCGGACGGTGCCGTGCGGCACCGTCCGCACCATACACACGACCTATACAGCGGCTCTCAAGACCACCCCTCCCCCCACAAACTCGATGCAGAAAACCATAAGCTGGAACTCAACATCCAGTGCTCCTGACGATGGACGTATGCGCCCGAAACATGTAGAGCTAAGAATACATCAATAAAATTACCTTGTTGTATCAAGTTGGCATTTCACATTGTTTCATGAGGAAGATGCACGGTCAAACAACCCTCAAGACGCAGCTTCTTTTCTGTCAGGTAAAACTACATTTTAAACTACTGGCGCATTACTTTTCAGAATTTTAGTTACGGGCCTGCACAGACTAGAGTGTGTAGTTTGCCACACCGAGGGGTGTGGCTAGAATTCAGTACAAGTTTGGAAGGTCCCGCAACCGGCCTTCTCGAAACTCCCACCCACCTTATTTTTTCCTCTTGCTTTAAGCAAACGCTGAGACGGACTCCACTTCACAGCTTGCTACTGTATGCTTCTCATGTAGCTCTCCCGTTTTAAATTCCCCCTGAGTATGGAGGCCACAACGTTATCCTTAAAGCTGCCGATATTTGTGCCATACTTTTTTACGTGACATGACGTCGTACATTTGCCACAGACGCGTATACCTTTCAGTGCTTAATTTTGATTGTGTCGTATGGAGGGTTCCATTGCATTGCAGAAAGAAGACGGTCGAACCCGGTTATATCGACGTCGGTTTATGCGATCCCTCCGTTTAGCGTGGGGTATTCTGTGGTATTATTAATTCCTCAGTATTGACCATGACGTATACTATTCGGTGATAACAACACTCGTGTATAACAACACAGAATATCCTTTCATGACGTTATAACCGAGTGCCACAGTATTTTATAAAACTTGAAATGGCTCCTGACAGTACTCCAATTTTTCTTACGGCCACGTGGCAACCGATGGTGAATAATACCACCAAGAACAGAAGTGACGCTGTTGCGAGTTAGGTTCAGAAGCTGACTGTCGCAGCCCTGCATCTGGACTGCTTGTTGTGATGTCATTAAACTTGTAGGAAAAGGTACTTTTATGCGAGTTCTTACCTTTTTAGGTGGTATAACTGCTATGGGATATACAGAAGACACATACTTCAATCCTCAGTAGGACTCCTTACGTCAGACCAGGAGCCACTGGAGGTCAGTCGGTATAGTGACTGGGCTGCAGACTACTCAACCGAATAATCGGGATTCGAATCCCAGCAGGAGAAAGATACTTCCTGTTTAAGCAGCTATCCTCCATACTAGCTGATGGCACAGCCTGCCCCTATCCAGTGGGTGCAGGGCGATATTTCCGCGCCGGTAAAGAGGCAGGACAGAATTTCACCGTTCAGTCTCTTTCTAGTGCTGTGGTTAAATATAAATGGAAGAGTTTCTCCGTTCCCTCATACGTCATCTTGACTTGACACTCATTAGAGCATATGGACAATTTTATATTTGCTAGATTTCTGGTTTTCACAGCTGTGTGATACAGGATTCAAGTCACCTGATGCTGTGTCGTGAGTGACACAACCAGAACCGTCCCTAGATCATTGCGGAGCCGGAGCGAAGCAACATTTCCATCCTCACTCCAGTCTTATTTAAAGTTAATAATTAATTTTTCCTAACCTATACAGTTAACATTACTTTTAATTGTGACACCATATTGCATGTGTATTACAGTATGAGAGGTTTTTTTTTATTCTGCTGAAGTTATCTCGCTTGAATTCCCATACATTTACAAACGCGATTAAACAGGCATAGTCACGCGGCCTGTGCGAAACCCACCTTCGTCCATTTCCGTGTTACAAATTCTACCATGAGGAAGTCTGTGTTAGTTGATGCCTATCTTTCAATGGACAAAGAAGCCAGTTCATCCGGCATGTCTTGCAACAATAATTTAATTTCAAAATATTTTCTATTTTTTTCATTTTTGTAAAACTTTGCTTTCACTCTACCACCATAACTGGGACTATTACGTTTACCCTATAAGCTATTTTCGGTGTTCCAGAAAGAGCATTCTAATTATTTTGTAAACTGAAAGGTTTGTAGTTGCTGGGTCAGCCTACGCAGAGATTTTTTTTTCTCATAAAACTCTATACTTTCGGAGCAACGGACCACTCCGTTAATGTTGTGAGAATGACAGACAAGTCAGTACGCAGTAACAATGACTGCATTTTCAGATATTCTTCTTCAGTGTCTTTGAGATTCCTGACATTGCAGGAACTTGGATTTTTGACACAGTAAATCTTCAACTTCTGAAATCGTCTAGCAAGTGCCATGAAAACGCGATCGTCAATGTGTAGAAAGCACATTACTTACGAATCACAGTTTTTGCGGTCAAGCTTTTTACCGTATCTTTTATTTTTCTTTTCGTGAAACTTGCTTTGAATTTTGGTTCAGCGTCCATTTTAGTAGCTATTTCTGTTGTTGTAGTTGTGGCGGAGGTACACCCTGTTCCTCCGTATTTTTGCAGAAAGGTATAGTCTTTGAGAGAATGAGAAACACATCATCTTTTATTTCACTGGAGCAGTGCGCTCTGTTTACGGTGTTCATAGTAAAGAAACTGTCGTACCCCACAGCAATTACCAAATGACACTCAAAGTTTCGGAGTTACTGGTCAACTAGTGAAACCGCTCTTGGCTCTTCGCTTAAAAATCATCAAAATTTTTGGCGACTTCAAGTAAAGCATTACCGATGTCACTTGCTTGGTAACGGATTGCATTTACACTCTCCTCGGCATACGCACCTAGTGTCACAGAGAGGCTTCGGAGTAGAGTACGTTATCCCTTAATATTTTCCACCTGTTCCCTGAAGCCGCGAATTTCGCGTAAGTTGTTTAGATTTTTCCCAAAAAAATTACATTGCCTCTGAACTGCACATCGTAACACCTCCTAACACCAAATCTGAGTTACCACAGCCTGAGTTATCGGAGTGAAAAAGCCCTTTACTTAAAGGGAAGAGTACGTATGTGTGCGCCCTGTACGTCGACCTTTGTATTTGCCCTTTTAACACGTCGTTGATCCTTGCCATTTACTAATGCGAGGGCGAAGTTCACCTGCCACAGGGAGGAGAGGATCTCATGAACCCTTACTGGTTTTATCTTGAAAAGCAAAAAAGGATGATTTACGGTAACCTTCCGTTTCCCAGTATTCACAACAACGAGATGGAACACGCAGGTCAGGTCAGATGTACAGAAAAGAGTACCTGAAAAAATCACTTGGGGCGCAATATTTGTGACACATTCATTTTGGATTCGAGGATAACTTTGCTTTGTTCGGTGACAGTACATGTTCTTGCATTTGGGGTCAATTTGGCCAGCGTTTGTATTAATCTCAGAAAACTACCACTTGCTTGTGCATAGGGTCTCGCACTGGTATATGTTTCACAAAACGCTGGACACTGCTCGGTTAAGTAACCCTACAGCACCACTCCTATTACGCGCATCAAATCTCTCGCCAGGTTTTCCTATCTTTCTTCAATTTTGCAATTCACATTCATCTGTTTTGTACTTTTCTGACAGTTTACTCTTTATCTCGGTCCCTTAAAATTTAGTATATGCACATTTGATACTTCGTGAAGTGTCGGCCTTTCATTGAGGTCATCTAAATATTACTGCAGTCCATTTGTTTGAGCTGTACAATATGCAGCAGAAGCAAGACAAGACGTTCAGTTTCTTATAGTAAAGTAACCAATTCTTTGAACATTCTCTTAGTTCGAAAAATTTCACATATATAAGTTGTCAGGAAAATGTCAGTTTTTACTATTTTTCGGAAAATCAAAGTTACTACCTAATGATTGCAGAGCGCCAGTTTCGGATAACACGTCAGTAGCCTATGTGTCTAAAAGTTCTTTTCAGTTCACTGGTAGGCTGCGTAGATTAAAAAGTCTGGCCAGTTGACTGTATCACTCTGTCTCTTTCATTATTAACACAAATAGCATCGATCTTGGCAGGAGTAATGATCGCTCCACCCGCTACGTTCCTGTCTTTTGTCTTCTTGGATTGTATTCTATCACAGTCCGACAAACGTATTTTCTTTCCGCTAGAAGCAATTTCACCACTTCATTATTTAAATTAATATATCAAGTATTCATTTCGCGTTACCTCTCCCTCTTTGTGTCTCTTTTCAGCTCCTGAACTTCACTTGCGCCATCTGTGTCTGTTTCTGCTAACCACAGTTGTGGTACAGTTGCAAAGTAAAAATTACTGGGAATTTTTGGAAACAGAAAGCCATATTCAGCAATGTACAGTGGAAATATATTTATCGAGGAGTTAATTCCTGCCGCATACAAGTCAAACCGCTCTCCGTCACTGACCACGCACAACTCTTGAGCTGCTTCCGTGTGTCCATTAGCAGGGTACCCTAGGCCAAGCTGTAACAACGAAACAAAAGGAACCCCACGGGCTGATATAGTAAGATTTCGCCTACTTGCCACACGTAATTTATGAATGGCAACTGAGTTGCTATATGTAAACTTTTGAGTTTGGTAGCAGAATATTTTGCTCTGTGCTCGAAAATTAGCCTTATGTGGAGTTTGCAATTTTAATTGCGTTTTCCTTAGTAATTTCCTTTACAATTTTAAGATATGGTACATGTTTGTCCCAGAGACATTCAAATTATGGCCTAAATAAAACTGTCATGCCTCATAGTAACAAGCGCGGGTCCTCTCGAAGTGGGGGACTCAAAGCGACGGACTTATGCTCCCCGTCCCAGTGGCGCCACTAGATTCAGCTTCACGTAACAGAATTTAGCCCTCAATTTTATCTGTACTAATTTTTGTGACGTTACAGCCCAATTCGGACCTAGGTTGCACACGCACACGGTAGGACTCCTCTCATCGAGTGATCAGCTCGTCGCAGGGGCCGCTACCTACACAACATACAATAAACATCATGAATTCGGTGGGATTTATACCCGCGGTCCCAGCAGTAAAGCGGTGGTAGACCTACGCCTTAGATTGCACGACCACCGGCATCGGCTAATACACCCACTCCCGGCGCAAGAGCCCCTAATGAGGCAGGGCCTCTTCATTATCGAGGCTTCACGATCGCACTCAGACACACGACATGCAGTAGGGCTCTTTTGGGCGAGTAATTAGTCCGACTCAGTGACCGCTACCTGACAACACACAACACTTACAAGAGATAAACATCCATGACCTCGGCGAGATTCAAACCCACATTCCCAGCAAACGAGCGGCCACGGACCTACGCCTTATACCGTGCGGCCACTGGGATCGACGACTAGTCTTTACGAATTCTAATTAAAGGAATGGATGCTTAAAATATTCCATATACCTGAAATCCACCACTGCATGAAGCTTACGATGCTGAAATGTTACGCAGAGTTACTATATCTTCGTCCCCGTCTTTATTACGTCAGAGAAATGACGAGAATTTCCTGTCTTGTGCGCCACAAAGAGGAAGTACAACAGGAAGACGGCGTGTTACAAGCAAAGAGGAAGGAAGGGCTTGATCGCTTCAGTGACTGAAGACAAACGCCTGACAAGTAGGCAATCCCACCCTCTTCGTGTAATGGCAAAAGCTCCTCCCAGTTTCCCAGTATCTTTTACCCTTCCTTCTGTTACAGCCATAACGTCTGCGTTTGTAACTACACAAGAGCCTCCGTTCCTGCCAACTAAAAAACTCTGCAATCGGGTGCCTTTCCCTTATCCAGTTTCGCCTACTTTTTTAAATGTCCGTTTTCATGGCTGTAAAACATCAAGTTTTTAAACATTTATTTTGTTATCCACAATTTATCTTTTTTAGAAATGTAGAAACTAGATTATGTGAGACGGCATCATGGGAGCAGGCAAGGTTTTTCCGGGAGGAGCAGTAAATTTTACTACAAATTCGCACATTTAAGCCGTTTCAGAATATTTTTACAGATTTGGTAAGGAAATTGTTAGACTTCCTATTGAACACAGAGGAATATTTATAACAGTTAATTGTAATTTCTGATATTAATGTGTCATTCCTTCTTTTTGAATTCTTAATTTGTTTTTCCAAAATGCAGGTGAAAACGCCCAACCCCCTTCCCGACTCTAAGAATACTGCTAAGGCAAAACTGTTACACATAATTCGTTAACACTTTCTGCGTTGGTATGATTTTCAAGCAGTCTTTATAATGGACATAATTTCTTTTTATTTTAATAGACTTTTTACTTTCGGGAAAGTTGGTTCCCCCACATATCATACATTTAAATGGCCATCCCACTGTTTGTGTGTGTGTGTGAGCAGAACCGAGTACTTTATCAAAAATAAATTTGAGAAATAGTGCATCTCGTTGGCTTTTTTATAAGAATATATCACGATGCACGGTCCTTTGAATATCAAAATAGGAATATGTATGTATGTATGTACTTGTGTATGTATGTACGTGTGTATGTATGTATGTGTGTATGTATGTGTGTGTGTGTGTGTGTACGTGTGTATGTGTATGTGTATGTATGTGTGCGTGTGTGTGTATGTGTTTGTATGTATGTGTGCGTGTGTGTGTGTATGTATGTATGCGTGTGTGTATGTATGCTGAAGCCTGCATTTGGATACCGCACCACCCCAGCCAAACTACAACGTAACACCAACACACATCGAACCAGAGCATTACAACCCATGTCATAACTCAACAAATAAGTCGCAAGCTCCTGAGGATGGATGTATTAACATCCGAAACATGTTGAGCATTAAATAATGAAATAAAAAAGCAAGTGACATCAAGTTGGTCTCTCTTTATTCATCTTTCAGTAATGTTTAGTGTTTTAAATTATTATCAAAATGTTCTACTCTAAAGAACAGATAAAGCAAGGACACATGGTAACGGTTTGATGTTGAGCGGGCACACGAAGGATCAAGAATTAGGTGGAAGTATGAAAGAAATCACGATCTTGTTCGCTCGAACACGAAGAAACTGTTCATTTGAGGAAAGAAGTCAATGGTATATTTAGTGTTACAATCTAGAAACTCTGTGTCTGTTACCAGCAGAGAATGGTTAATTATGCCGTGTAGACAAGTACACTGCAAATTTAACTCCATAAACCCCAGTGGTACACGTATGCTGATATGTACCACTGCGCCTTGATGTTGAACAACTTTGCATTCTACAGACACATAGTATTTGTGTTCCGTATCACCCTTACAAAAGGAAACTATTAACTTGCCCTTCTTTGTGATGCAGACGGACTGTGTTCTGTACTAGTGGGAACTGTTTTTTTTTGGGGGGGGAGGAGTGAAATTTTTATCACAAAGTGTTAAACGTTTGATAGACCTGAAAGAAAATTACTTAATTGAGAAGCAATAACTTCTTATTTCTGTCATTAGTGTAAAGAAGCAATGGTAATTGACTGCCTCTGGGAATGATACCCTTAGCATCGCAGTGTGTTCTAAGGGGAACGACTACTCTCAAGTATTCTGGTCGCCTATCAGGCTGATATATACAAAAGTTTTAAAACTCATCGTCACAGTGTCGAGTTCAGTTCAGGGTTGTGTGGTCTGCAGGCAGTGTAGGCTGTATGACACACATGGCGAATGTGAAGACGGGAATGGGATGATATTTCACCAAGGCTACTCAGCAACATTTACATCACGTTCGTAATGTTGAGTTACGCTGTTTTTCACAGCATGGCTAATTTCAGGTTACTGTCTTGTGGGATGAGACTTCTTAATAGTCGGTAGATTAACGGAGTACTTCCTTAATAATCAGGGTAGAATTGGTTTGCAAGTGCCTGTACAGTGTGTCGGACCACATGACGTCAGAGCCACTCTTAACGCACTCCTATCTAATAATCTCAGACAATTTATAGGTAACGTGTGTTCAAAAATTCCGTCGGATAATCACAACGAAAGTAATTTTACGTAGCTGCCAGTGTCGCATCTCGCCAAACATGATCATGTTCCTTCCAACTTCACGTTTGTCCTGAGCTTCTTGGAGCGAATTTCAAAAATAAGAAAAAGCCCTAGTTGCTTAATTTTTTAAATCCTTACCCTTTTACCTTTCGTTGTATTTTATGGCTGTGATGTGACGAACCTCAGTTTTCAGAAAGGTGTGTGCTAAGATGTGGCGCAATATAATCTGTTAGACAAGTAGCAGTGTGTTTGAGAAAACTGCTGCTGTCATATTAGCGGTCGAAGTATGGCAACTGTGATTTACTCGTAAATGTTGAGTTAGCGGGTACGTGATTCACTTCTCTGGCTCTCTTCTTAATGCTGATGGCGTTCACGTATGTACAGAAACAATGACATGTTGCTATTCGGTGCGTCGATGCTTACCTACACTCACTCTTACGTCTTCATACTATGGTGTTAGGCACTAGTATCTTTCACCTTACTACCACTAGGCACCGTATCTTTCGTTTTACTGCTGCTGCTGTTACTACTACTACTACTACTACTACTACTACTACACACCTCGTCATAGATAATGAGGAATATATATTTGTTTATTCTTGTGGTTTTTTATTTAATTCCCTAATTTCCCCCATATTCCTTTCCTGTACATTTGATTTGCTCCTATCTTGTCATTCGTCTTTGCTTACGCTGCTGGTGGTGGTGGTACATGTCGAAATGTTAGTCTTCGGCATATTCCCGCGGAGGGCCTGGTTCAGTCGCAGGCATTGAAATTTCTGGCAGATAAATTAACATTGGTAGAAGGTTTCCTCCGAAAACTTCGACATATCCCTTTCAGCGTAATTCAACCTACGCTCCGGACTTATATTTTACTATCTATCACTAACAGCGCAGTCTACAGCATCTTTAAATAACACACGTCTGCATGTCCGTGTCTCACTAGCTCATCCGGTCTAGCTCGGTCATTGCTGCGACTATACCATAGATGATCATGGAAACAGGATTAGATTCCAGGCACAAGAAGATATTTCTCTGTGCACATCGTCCAGACCGAATCTGGATTTCACCTAGCCTCCTATCCAGAGAGTACCAGTAGTTGCCCCGTTGGGACTAAGGCGGCCGAATTGTGAAGGCAAAAAAATCCCTTTCGTCTAGTGCCGAACTTAAGAATGAGGGATGCTGTACCTCCACCCCCAAATATGTATCCGTGGCGTTGCACGGTGAATGTTTAAAAAGAGGGACATGTTTACACTTGACACGCGTAGGTCGTTCCTGTGTTCAGACATCCACATTGTTTTGATCAGCCCTAGACTCCGTATGCGCACATCACGGTGCAATTTGTAATGACACAAATTAGTGACAACTAATCACACAAATACGTGTACCATTTCACCCTCCCCAGAAACTATTGCATTCGCTTTTGCGGGAATTCTGTAGTTAGGCCTATATCTATATTAGTCCCACACCCTCCCCTGCCCACACTGTCGCGCTGTACTGACCCTCTGTTCAACGTGCTGTTTGTAAATCTCTCTGTCCCTTCATATTGTAGAAAAAGGAAGAGCGGAAGGGGGTGGGGGGAGGGGATGTACCATCAAACAGAAATTATGAAACATAGTTCCACCCCTTCACCACCCATTATAGGCCTGTCCCATCCCTTATACATCCATTTCAGATGCATTTGAGAGACATCATGACAAATACAGTATGTATCAGATCATTATTCGACAACTCTCTGTGTGCTAATGAATGTGTGTGAGTGTTGTGCTGTTGCAATCGGTGGGGAGGTTCAAATCCGCTTTGCCCCCATTCCACTCTTCATCCCTTCTAACCGTAAAAGGTAGGAGGGGGTTGTTTATGGGGTGAGAGTTTGAAATGGAAACCCTTTACAAACAGTGCCCGTTGAAATTCTGTGTGCTGCTGAAGGTATTATTAGCGGTCAAATGGTAGAAAAGAAGATTAATAATATTTGTGTGGGTTCAGATTGACGGAAGAGAGAGAGAGGGAGAGAGAGAGGTGATATTCTGTCTGTCTGTCCGTCTCTCTGCTCCGAGTACGATGCCTGTTATAATGGATCTGATGTAGGCACAAAGCTTGTGGTAGCATTCGGTGCAAAAACCGTGGGGACAGACGGAAAGGGCTTAACGACTAGAATAGGGATGAGATGATAATTACAGGGGAAAAAAGAGAGAGGCAGAGGCAGAAAATAGCGGATTTGGTTCTGTGAGAGGGTTTTGTATGGGAGAAAAATATATATACACAGTAGGCGAAAATGACAAAATCGTTAGTTATGATACATCTGAGGGAGTTGTCAAGAGCTGAGAGATTTCATGGACTTGTAATATTTAAAAACACAAGGCAGGGCAGTTTGCTGTAATTACTGTATCGTTTTAATGTGTTTCTTTATTTGTGCTAGGATATGTTGCTTTAAACCAAAGGGTGTCGGCATCTGCACTGCTCCTTCGAGCTGCAGATTATGCACATAGCCATACAGACGACAGTATATTTACCAGCATTACAAAATTATGCTTTTATGACAAGCATTATATTTCCATGTTTCGTATATAATTCCCACAATAAATACCCATTACTTTTCTATACGTGTTTAATCGCAGTGTTTTTGTTTGGAGACGGGATTATATTCTTTGAGAGGTACGACCCGAAATTAAATAGCCTATATAAGTTTGGGGCCCAGGCGATTAGTCCCCGGCGTCTCACCGCGGAGGCCGGGGTTTGATCCTGGCCCTGCCCATGTTATGTTTACCATGAAAAAGTGGCACTGGGACAGGTTTTTCTCCTTACATTTCAGTTTTACATTGTTAGTGACACTCCACCATTGCTCCATACTAACCATCTTAATGCAGCTCTTAGCGGAAGGAAAAGCGGGCATACCTTGGGAATTTACAAGCAAAGCAGTTTTCTTTCGGATATCTGGGTAACTTTGGACAAAAATATGCTTTTACATGTAGCTGAACTTCAGTCTTCAGAAAGTTAAGTAGTACAGTATAGAAGATGTATCAAACAGTGAGAGTTCTATGTGTTTGTATATTATAGCACAGTGAGAAACATTAACTGTTTGTAGCTGCTGTTCATTGTACATATACGTGTATTTTTATGGTCAGAAATGGAGGCGAATGTGTTGGCATGGGACATATGCTGCTGACAGGTTAGATGAGAAAAGCACACGAAGTATTAAGCACGTAACCCGAAATATGGGAATGCGTGGGAGGCTTAGGCGTATATGGCAATGAAATATTAAACTAGGCCTCAAATGCTTTGTGCAAGTGTGTACGGTATATACCAAACGTAAGACACGATACAGCAGCGGTCTGTTGTGAACATTATAGTGAACTTACATGTTACAGAGTTTTGTGACCAACTGAACTGTTGACAGCTCATTGAGATGGACTGTGCTGCATGCTATTCATTACGATACATAACGACAAGTGGCCTGTTGTGACAAGGGAATACGAGTTTACTTTTGGGTTTCAAGATGGGACGCTTCAGCTCCTGAAACAGGTGTTTGGGTGTTAGGATGGGACGCTTCAGCTCCTGAAACAGGTGTTTGGGTGTTAGGATGGGACGCTTCAGCTCCTGAAACAGGTGTTTGGGTGTTAGGATGGGACGCTTCAGCTCCCTCAAACAGGTCTTTGGATTTCAACATGGGTCGCTTCAGCCTCTCAAATAGGTCTTTGGGTTTCAAGATGGGACGCTTCAGCTTCTCAAACAGGTCTTTGGGTTTCAAGATGGGACGCTTCAGCTCCTCAAACAGGTCTTTGCTCGGTGGGTTCATAGACAGCTTGCATATAAGTTTCCGCAAAATTAGAGGTCACCTGTTTCCAGGACTTGTCCCGAAAAGTGGTGCAGATTCCTGCCACGAAGTGTCTGTCATACTGTGAGTTTCTTGGAGCGCGCATTCAGATAACAGAACCGGAAGTTCCTTACATCAAGTCGGACCGACACATAGGACTTAACTTTACCATTGAGCTGTATGTACCCCAATGGATACAGGAAGGCTCGTAAAAGGAATTCGTCACTGGAAAGTGGGTACTTTTACTGATAATGGCTCAGAAAGCCTTATGTAGGCAAGCAACATTCGTGGCCGCATTGCTTAATAAGTTTTGTTGCTTTAGTCATATTTAAAATTGTATGAATTTTCCATGTAAATAAATGTCATTTTACATCTATATTTACGACACACTGGTTGAATAACACGGATTTGTGTTTTAGTGAACATATTTGAATGGGTTCATGAGAATGGCGGACACGTAAATTATTGAATACCCCGCCTATTAAAGCCTACACGCCAGCCCATCCCAAACACTCCCCCCCCCCACGCGCTAAAAGCAAAAGTGACCCTATGGGTTACAGTTAGCAACTAACGAAATAAAAACTGTCCCAACAGATACTTGTGTGTATGCTGTTTGTTTGTTTGTTTGTTTGTAAGTACATAGTCATGTGTAATGGGCCCTAATAGCGTCACTGTGTCCAGAATCGAACCTGTGTGTGTTTACAGTAATATCTATCTAATGCCCATTTCCTCTCACCCTCCTCTCTACAACATGTGGCTAATTGATACGGGGATATTAACGAAAAAGGTTATTTGTTTATTGGTAATGTATTATTCAACAGCAGACTCCATCACAAAGCGACAACATTTTCCAACTGTGGAAACAGCTTTATTGGGTACACAAACTTCACGTTAAAATTGTGTCACTCTGCTCTGACGTGTATTTTCCTGTACAGTATGCGGCTTATTTCATTTCAAATCTTTCGCGGTTTTGTTTATTTAGTAATATTTTATTCTCGTATTTAATCTCTTTTAAGCACACTGGCTTCAATATGAACCATATTGTTGAACTTAAAGTCTGTTCAATAATACATGGTTTATTTATGTATCTCGTACAATTGTCGCAAACAACAATGACTTTTGCGCTAAATATAAAAAACCAGCTAATTTTTCTGTTGAAGCGGCTTGTGTTATTTATGACGTATGAACTGGATTTTCACATATAAGACCTGGACAAACGATGTGCTGTTCCTGAATTTTGGACAGAGAAACTGAGTAGCTTATCAACTTTTGTGGGTACATTAGTCGAGTGATTTTGATTTTACAAAGTCTACTACCAAGTAAGCTTGAAGGTTAAGGCGTTGTAGCAGTTTGAAAGAAAGGTAAAGGCGTGCCAAAAACATAAGGAAATCTGACAAAAAATTTTTATGTGAAACTAAACTATGTGTTTTATGGTAATGAAACTTTAAGTGACGTGGCAACTCTGGGCTGAAATGTGCACTTGATGTCGCAAAGTGCGAGAAGTTTATAGGCCCATGAATTGGTTCATTATTAAATGCCACGTACGTGAGTAGTTCATTGAAGTTGCCATGATGTGTCTTTTGCAAACGCTTACAGTTGGTAGGCCTTGTATCTTCCACACCCATAAGACTTCGTAAACATTCTGAAATTTATCCTTAAAAAGTTATCCTTCTAGTCAAAATCACTTGATAAATGTACCAGTGAAGTTGGGCGGGCTTCTTCTGAATCACTGTGTATGCCGTTAGCGTCCATTGGAACCGTGACACAGTTTCCATTGGTAAGTACGTCAGAGTAATTCTCATAAACAAATGAAAAACAGAAGCCACGTTTTTACTAATGTAATTAATATCAAAAATATTTTTAAAAATGAAATTGCTTGTGTTCTACGGAGATAAGTCACGTTCGCACCAGGTAAAGTGTTGATGTAAAAACTAAACAAATAATTATCGACGCACTTTCTGTGTAATTTTAAAAGTCTTAAATTCAATGTTACATCATTTCTAATTTATAAACTCCGTGAAGCAGAAGACTGCAGTCGCTTGGCTAGAGAAGAACGTCTCTGCAGTGTTATGGAACACAAATTTTCATCGCGCGCATTGCAGTTTGCTATTAGACCCTAACCTGAACCAGATAAATCCATTATCCCTTCTCCCACCCTACTTTCTAAGATAGAATTTAATATTATCCGCCATGTGTACTTAAATCTCCCACGTGGTCACTTCCCTTCAGATTGTTAAACGAAAGTCAGGCCTAAATTTGAAGTGTTACAATAAAGATGATGATGATAATAATAATAATAATAACAATAATGGCTTATATAATACCATTGGTGCTATCCACAACAGGTATTATCCCAAACAAACGACATGTAATTTTGAAACCGCACCGGTCTGTATAATGTACTGCAGAAAGCAATAATACTTAATACGTGTCATATAGTTGGACCGTACTGTGTTGAGAGCTAGATAATTCCTGTGAAGAAGTAAGGAAAGTGAATAATAATAATAATAAATTGTCGCCGTCGTCGTCATAATCATCACCACTACCATCAACATCACCATAACCAGTTCCGTCCACCTCCCTATTAAATAGATCGATTATTACACGGTAGCTTCAAACATGCAGTAAATGTTCTGTCTTCTGTTAGCCAATATAATTCATTGCCTGTCTAGGTACTGGTAAAGTTCACTGGTCTTTCCACATAGTGTCCTCTTGTTTCTAGTGTTGCTATTTTTGTAATTAGATACTTGTAGTTAATTATTGCTCTATGTATTCATAAATTGATCTATGTAATGTGGGATATACAAACCCACACTTCTGAGGACATAGCAACATCGGTACGTCTTCTGGAATGTGACGCCATGCAGTTTGGGAGATCAGTGCCAGTGTTTCAGAGAAACATACACTTCCTTCCGTAAACCCCATTTTCATTCATGTTGTTTTTTGTTTCATATTCCTTTTTATTTTTCCTTGTATCACTATTTTCTTTTACATTGTTTCCTGACGGTCTTCAGATTTCTTAGACAAGTGTTTACCACGAATCCCTATCAGTTCTTTTTGTTCTTAGGCCCTTCGAAGGGTCCCATTTAGTTACAGGGCCGACACTGGCTCGCTGTTAACTTATCCTCCCCCCTGTTCCAAAACAATTTAACCTGCTTGTGTATGCGGCTGGAGAGAGTGGGTTCTCCGAAAAGTTGACGTATTTTTACCAAGCCATGCGGAGTCAACATTCCGGAAGGCGGCAATACCCACACACGTGTAGACGCAAAGTTCCGATACGCAGCTAAAGGCGATACTCTGTATTCCTTCAAATAATTTTACAGTAACTTAAGACAGAGGCACATTGCTCATGACTTTTACTAATTCTGTTAAGAGCTCTTTCCGTTTATGAGGACAGAATGTGCCGCAACACCTTAATAAGGCGCCTGTACCTTCTCCCTTTCTCTTATTCAGTTATACCTTGCTTGAGTGAGGAAAGTTTTCCCCCTTCTGTTAATTGCAGAATTTGTAACTTAAACTTTACGGTAGGCTCTTCGTTTTTTGTGTAAATGTTTACTTTAATAGGACTGTAGAAGCTAAACACATAAATTTGATTCAAGCGTAAGGTATCATAAATTGCTAACATTACTGCATATTCCGGGTGTTTCACGGTCCATGCAGTGTTGATTCATTAAGAATAAATGACGATGTTATTTCTGAAGACCATAGTGTCACTGTGTGCTGTTACGTAGGGCGAAATTGCGAAGGGCAGAAATTCGCTTCCAAATTACGCAGGTGTTGACAGTTACTGCCAGCAGACAGCCACATATACCTCCGTGCAGGATCTTCGATTATGTTAGCCATGCTCCGCGCCCACCTTTTATCCGGTTTCTCCACAATGGCTAATCATTACAGTGCTAATATCTCGGATGAGATTTTGTGAACGTAACATAAGAGAGATTCTGCGTTTTCAGACCGTGCTGATGAAACTCAAACATTCTTAGGTGTTCTGTCTTGTCGATATACCAGTCAACACGGCGTAATATCTCAGAAGGATTATAAATTAATAAAAACGTGGATAGCAAAAACCGACAAAACATAAGACATTAAAATTAGACATAGAAAAATGACAGTATCGTAAGTCTACTAACTATATATTTCATGTCATTTTTAAGCGCTTTGGCAAAATTGCGAAAAGCATTTTTAAGCTTCTTCGTGTGTGGCCGTCAGTATGGAACAACTAACTCGAATCCACAGGATGGATTTTCGTGAAGTTTGATATTTGAGGATATTCTGAAAATCTGTCTAGAAAATTCAGTTTTTATCTCATATTTTGCCTTTAATAGTTTTTTTCTCCCGCAAATTGTGCCTCTTGTGAGACAGTGTGGAAAAATATGGTACAGTCAGACTGGCCACAGATGACAAAATTATAATAATTCAGCGCTGCGCTTTGCATCCTGGATAACTAAGGCTTACAGACCCTCAGAATCAGTAGCTCTTATTGCTCTTGACGGCAACACTGGTTTCGAGACGCGCCTAATTGTTGTGTTACAGTACGTTGCCTCCATTTTTAACTACATGATCGAGCAAGTATGTCTTTCCTGTTAGTCTCTTGCAATTCATATACTGAAGACCTAATTTATATATTCATACAAATTGTGACAACAGTTAAACAAGTATAAGTATCTTAAACTCAAAGCTCTGAAGCTTGAAATTCATTTTGTGCTTCACAGAAAAGACTCTGCTTTTCCAATTACAGATACCAACCGGTTAATATTATAGGGCGAAATTATGGTCCTTTATTTCAAGAATCGTACGACACTTTTGGATATACAATGTGAGCAGCACACAGGGTAGTTATACATGAAATCAGATGACACACGTACGAATATGAAGTAGTAGTAGTAGTAGCAGCAGCAGTATGTATGTGTATAAGTATGTATGTCTTGAAATGTCACTTACTTACATTAGATACTGTAACTAAAACAAATGGTGGTCAGAATATGGACTTAGAAGAAATGGGGACCAAATCTCCAAAAATCTCGGTATGTTTGCAACATCCCAACCGTATGTGTCACACACCGCCTCTGTTAAAACACGTTTAAAAACGGCCCAATTGCTGTCGCGATTGGCACATGCTGTATAAAACTTATCAGGGGTGAACTACGTTACCTTGTGTAAATGTTAGACCTTCCTGTAATTATGTATGTGTAAGGCTGTTTATTTATTTAGTCTTGTTGATCCTTCCTTCAAAAGAAAATACTTCAAGTTTAGTTTTGTACATAATTCGGATGATTTCTGTGTATCCAATATATTATAAACTTAAATTGAAAATGGTTGTCATTTGTGTACCAGACTTGAAATTCCTATCCTTCTGCTGAACTGTAGGCGCTTGAGGCTGCAATTAAAACTAACAGGATATTATAAAACCTTAGGTGCAAGGGTTAAGGGTTAAGACCTTGTCAAAGCCCCAGATACTGGAGTATTTTACGATTACCTCCCTCAAATCGCACTGGTTATTATGTACGCCACTTATTCAAAAATCCCGCATATTGCCCACACAGTTTATATGTGTGTTCCATGTGATTATTTCGACACAAGCTATTATTTCCCTAAACAGCACTCAACAGATTTGTCTTTGTAATGAAAACTGCTTTTTGTGACTTGGAGAAGGGACTGGCTACCTGCTGTCCACCAGAGGAAAAATTTAAAAGTACATATGACATTTTCACCGTATACGTAATCAAGAACGACGGGAAAATGAAGCCATAGTTGCATTCGTTCTTCAGCTTGGTACTGGATGGGGTAACCAAATTTTCATTTTCTGTGGAAATGCGGTGGAATTAACGGTACTCGAAACTGCAGTCTGAACTTGAAAGTAAGGGACTAGATAGGACGTTGATATGAAAATGGAATGGTATCCAGTGACGTAATATGTTGTACGCAGTAGGATGAATATTCCGATGCCTTAAAAGTGGCAGTCTGTTGACCTGCCGAGCAACTTGCTTGGCTACGTGCCCCATTATTCACGCAAGTAACTGCAGTATCAGGTGCTAGGACAGTCAGCGACACGAATGCACAGCTGCACACAGGAACGCACCCCAATTCAGACAGCTGCAGTTTGTCATCCTCGCCCTAAAGATGTCTTGGAATGACCCAGAAATGCACCATCGAACATCGCGGTCGAGTACCATACACTGCTGCTTCGTGGTCTGGAGGTCCCGGTTTCAAATATCACCCCTTACGCCTGTTGTCTGGCTAAAGTAAATAGCAGCTTTCTTCAGTTCCCTCACATCCGTAGCGATAATGTACCTTAAATAGGCCATGGCCGCTTTCGGTTACATCCTTTCCAATTCATTATTCACCAATCGTTGACATTTTAGTGCCTAAGGTGAACTATTGAAAGTGTCTTTATACACGCGTATATAGACAGCCTGCGTGCACTTTATTGTGTTGGAAGTACCTGCACAATGTGCATCAACAATTCTGAATTAAAGACCACAAAAGCATTTTAAAACATCAGAGCAATATAATAATAACAATAATAATAATTGGAAAATTTTCAGGAAAGGTAGAACTGCGGGAAGGCCGGCTAAGATAGGATGACAACATTAAAATGCGTGTTAATTGTACAGGGTGTTAGGGTGTGGACTCCTTTACAGAATAAATTTGGCCCACTGCATAACTCTTCGGATGTTAGGGGTTTGTGCTGATCGTGCCAGATCACTGCGCGCCCAGCAGCTGAAATAGCACCACCCCACGCATCCTTTTTTATCCAGCTGAAACACAGATGGCATTGTTCTGCTTTCTGTCATTGCTCCGTCAAAGTAACAGAAAGCTAAGAATATTGGTACTCAGAAAGAAACGCTGCAGGATTGTGAAGCATCACATTTCCCATTGTTTTATTCTTCCATTGAATTAGAATTCAGGTGCTTGATAAGACAACTTTGTTCATCGGATTTATGTCAGCTAAATTACGACGGAAGAAATTCCGCGCTCTCTTATAGAATCCGAAATTTTCGTCGCCGTTTTCATGCCTCTGCGTCCTGTCTTGAGCCAAGTGAATCCAGCTCACACTTCCACACCATAATTCGTTAAAATCTGTTTAGCATCATTCACCACTCGACACTTCTATCACTTAAACGGTCGCATCCGTTCAGGTTTCTATAATGAAATTTCGTGTGTATTGTACACGTCGCTCATGAACAGTGTACGACCTCCCATCTTATGCTCGATTCGGTCGTCGATATTTCGTTACGAATGTAATTGTGAATCTCTGCCCTCCTCTCTATGTATCATACTATTATTTGCTTGTCTGGCCAAGAAATTGCTCGTCTCTCATGAAAACTAAGTCTTTATTACCATGTTCAAAACACATGTCTCTCGATTTTGTCCCAGGTTAGATGAATCCAATCCTGTGCGGTCCCAAATTGTTTTCTTGAGATCCATTTCAATAAATCATCAGTTCCATAAGAGGTTTCTGTTCCCTCCTCTTAGTTCCATCAGTCAAGATACCTTTAAATGAGAGCAATTTGGTACTCTTTGGTGAAGTCTTAGAGTGCCCTGTTTAAGATTGAGACCATAATTTCATAATGTTGGAAATTTTCAATTGTCTGGTAAGACAGAATACCGTTAACTGTAATGACAGTGTATAGAGCATTATATACAGAGGGTGAATTCATCTGAAAGAAAAGTTCTGAGGAAAATCTATGGACCTGTGTTGGTCAGTTGACTGGGGCGAAACAAGCATAATCACGAAATTTGTGACTTTATATAAGGCATTAGAGCTAACCAGTAACATCAGATTGAGAAGGCTCCAGTGGGTGGGTCATATGACGAGGATGAAGAATGAAGGGGTGCCCCAGAACGCACCGAAAGGATACCTGGAAGGGAGAGGGTCAGTTGGAAGGCCTAGAGGAAGATGATGAGATGCAGTGGACAGGGATGCTAAGGGGATGTTGAAATGCAGAAACTGGAAAAGGTCGCCAAGGAATAGAGATGCCTGGAAGTGGAGGATGGAAAAGTCCAAGGCCCAGTTTGGGCTGTAGCGCCAGAGAAGAAGAAAGAGAAAAGAGATGTTTGCTTGAGCGATGCCTGCATTATTAGAACTTATTTGAAAGTAGGGCAATAGAAATGGCAGGAGGACGGGGAAAATTGTGGAGTCACGTTTCATGGATGGGAGAAAGAGTAATACATGGAAAATTTTCATCGGTAGACATGAAGACGAGAAGCCACAGTAAATCTTGGGTGTAATACTAGAATAAATGCTGCAGACGTAAGTCAGCAGCAGTCAATATCTGCAGTGTGTTTTCAGCCTGCCCACCCGTGTAAAAAGTGTTTGGAATGTTTCGTTTGCTTGCAACCACGCAAGAACTTAACAAATCCATGCTTTTGTTCGTATTTAAATACTTTTTTCCCTGACGACTTTAAACTAACGAAATGCCTTCTGGCACCATCTCTTCAACAGATATAAATTTTCTTGCTGCTACAATTCAGCCACAATACTTTGCTTAAATTTACGGTGGAACGTCAGGATCTTTTAGTTTGCAAGTGGTGATTTTAAGTTCTAAATTTATGTGCTTTCTATCACGAACTGCTGTAAAAAGTAAAATATTAACAAGATGGGGTATGAGTGTACAACATAACATTGAGGCGCTTTCGGAAAATTGTGTTATTAACACTATTCAGAGGTGTCATATCATTTAATTGGCAGCGGTTACAGTTCAGCTGCTCACAGTTTTATAGACGTTATAAAACTTTGTCGCCATTATTAGGGTCTGTTATTATTCGGAAATTATTTGTGTGGACGTGTATTCTTATTATGTCTAAGCTAAATTTACCGGTTAGTCTTAACTTTCTTTCCCGCATTCACTTCATTTGTACTCGGTGACCTAAAAACAGTACTTCGCACAAAACTTACAGGTATGCTCGTATGTAAGTCTACATACTAAATTTCATATTCCTCTACATAACCTGTAAATGTTAAATATTATGGTAGCACCTTTCCTCCACGTAATTATGCATTATGTAAATCATACGGAGAATTAAAGCAGTTAGTGACGATAACTATCGATCAGTATCGATGATTAACGATTAATGTTCTCGAATACTGTCGACTCCAACCATGGTTACGCTAGTAAAAGGAGTAGCCAGAAATGTACATAGGTCATCACGTAAAATGCTTGGTATTTTCTTTCCGGCTGTAAGTAACCAAGTTTGAATATTCTCGATAGATTGTATTCAAACCACACCATGTAATTTTTCATGAAAATGTGCCTAGTTGAAGCCGTGTTGTTCCATGCGAGCGGACTTAGGACGGACAGACACTGACATTACGAAGCTAATAGTCGATATTCGCAACTTTGCAAACACACCTAAAAACTGAAGCTAAACTTAGCCGTTATACTGCGAGATGTCCTGCTTCTGCCGTGTTGTAGGTGTGGTCCTCGCGCAACATCCCTGAAGAACGAACACCTGTGATAACCATGACGTCATTGTGAGCTTAGAGACAAATATTTAGCGCCAAAAAGGCTTCATACGAGTATTTCTTATAACTAATTCTGTGTTCCTTCATTTAACCAGAATTATAATATCGTCAGTCTAAACACAACTGTGATTTTTAATGTTTTGTTGACCGTGCATAGTGACATATCCGTGTAACATGAACCAACAAGGTGCACTATTTTCTGTTAATTTATTTAAATAGTAGTTTCGAGTAGGCTTGCTGCTCATCATCAGGAGGATCAACTCTGTATAAACAATTTGTGTATGTCATGCGTTAGGTTGACTGGCTGCAGGCAGCCGCCAGTCAACATAACGCTTGGCTATACCAATTGCTGGTTCATGTTTTACTGACAACTTGTTATTCGTTAATGCATCAGACATAGCCAGCTACATGTTTGGCTTATAAATAGCCGTGGCTGTGTTTGACAAATAGAAGTTGTGTATATACTCACGATGGTATACTGTTGGTTATATTGCAAACACATCGGGGATGAATCACCCTAAGATTACTTCCGTAGGGTTGTTTGACCATGCATCTTCCTCATGAAATAATGTGAAATGCCAGCTTGATGCAACAAGGTAATTTTACTGATGTATTCTTAGCTCGACATGTTTCGGGTACATACGCCCATCATCAGGAGCATTAGATGTTGAGTTGCAGCATCTGGTTTTCTGCACCGAGTTTGTGGATGGTTGGTGGTATTGAGAGCCGCTGCGTAGGTCGTGTGTACGGTGCGGATGCGTACACACGACCTACGCAGCGGCTCTCAAGACCACCACCCATCCACAAACTCGGTGCAGAAAACCAGATGCTGCAACTCAACATCTAATGCTCCTGATGATGGGCGCATGTAACCGAAACATGTCGAGCTAAGAATATATCAATAAACATTACCTTGTTGCATCAAGTTGGCATTTCACATTATTACTTCCGTAATTTAGTTAATACGTGTAATCGTTATTTCTTTTCAATCTGTCTTGTATAATAACGAACGGACCGTTGGGTCCAGAGTGGTTTGGTGCTTTCAGTCACTGTAAAATCTATATGGCCCACTCCTCCTTCACTTCTGGACAGTGTGACGCGTATTAACAGAAAGGTTGCCGACCCCTGATAGAGGCTGTGAGATAGTGGACTGGATGATTCTGCCTCAGAATATGGATCAGTGGCGGGATTTTGTGAACACTTCGATGAACCAATGTGTTACATAAAGGACAAGGAAAAGTTATTGTCAGCTTGTTAAGGAGTACTTTGCTCCGTGGGTATAGTAACAGCCTTCGTAGACGTTTCTCTGTGCGACATTAACCGAACGAACTTTCCTGCAGAGAACACTGTACTGAGCGAGGTAGAAAGTGAATCTTTATATAAAATGAGATTAATTTTAAATTCCAACGAGCTAAGTACCTCACTTAGGCGCCTGGAGGTGTGACTTGTGTAGTTCGGTAGAGAGAAGGACTTGCTCCTGCCATTCAGGGTAGAAAAGCAGATCATCTTCACCATATCTCTTTTCAGATCCCATATAAAGGTACATGATTTGTAACAGAGGCCAAATTGAGCGCCATTATCTCCATTATCGTCCCCGTAACGGTATCCTCATACACACTGCTCGAAACAGCTGATATTTCGAATATGTAATCCTGTTTATTCACGGCACATGTAGTTTTATATGGATGAACTAAGGTCTCATTATAATAGGCCGATAAGCTGCTTTAAAACTATAGAATCCTGAACTTTGCCAACGCAGTATATTTATGAGTTTTTCCCTTGATTCTCACAATAAATATTGCTTATTTCCTTAAAGAACATTAACCGGCTGGTTTTAGCAAAATGGCGTAGCGTATTTTGTGTGCAGTAGAAATTGAACAGTTTACTGTCAATAAATAAATATATACATATAAGTATTTTATATTTCAAAAGGTTGGTAGCCAAATCACCAAGGATTTTTGACATGGCCATATGAGATATTCGTGTGATGGCAGGAGTAGAGGCAGGACGTGCATCAACGAAAAGCCGGCTCTACCGACCTGTCATCTCAAAGACGTAGCACCGGAAATATAATTTCTCGATGACGTTGCTATTTTATCTGCATGCGATCACACAGGGCTGGTGAGCGGCGCGATTGTGGTCCAACAAGGAAAACAGTAGCTCCTTGTGTCCTGGAAGCAGTCACAAGTCTGTTGCGTTGTGTGACGAGGAAGCAGCTTTCCAATATAACATATTTACACGCCACCACACAAATATCTTGTCGCCTGTGATCAAGTTAGACAAGAAAACCTTGTGTTGAATGATAAATATGAGGAAAACAGAACCTTCCGAATGTGGACAGGGTTCAGTGAAGATCGGTGACAACGCTTGACGCATTATTGTAACTCGCGATGCTCTCCAAGTTTTGGCAGTTCATCGATCCCCTTCGGCCATTATCTTGTGAAAAATTTTTCCGTCGGATCAGACCGAGTTGATGTCACAGAAGTGGAGAGAGCTTCGAAAATTTCTTTCATATTGCTTGTGACTCTGAGAAATGACCAACGTGGTGTCTCTATCAGAAGGACTTGACCAATATAATTCGTTATTTCCAAAGCTACCAAATTATGTCGAGGTTCATCTGAGTTGTCAGCTGGTAAGAGTAAAATGTGCAGTTGGATGGACCACAAATTGTGCGTCCATTTGAACTTTTTACTCAAACAATATGCAAAAAGAATGTCTTGAGTCTTCAGGGTTTTGATATCGCATAGTCCGATATGGCATAGCAACATTTCGGAGAAATATTTCGCTGTTATCTTCATGGTACCGTGTACAGTTAGTAGTACGTAATAGTACATGATTAATAAACAAAATTACAGCACGAAACATAGCAATAAACCTTGGGCTTGCATGAAAGCCACATGCGCGGTATACATGCGTAGCTACACGCTCTGCCCACCTCAGTACAATAAGATGTAAGTTGGTTGCCACATTCCCGCCCCAGTCAGTTTCTTCACCGACAAGTGTCGCGGTTCTACATACATTGGATATTGTCGCTGCCTGTAGTCGAACCCTGATTATTCTTTCGTCCAGCCCGCAGCTTAATCACTGTAATGACTGGCTCAAATTACCGGTGTAATAAAACTCCGTGGCCTTAGTCCGCACGCGAACAATA
>Ga0123354_10000651_pt1 | contig 36541 bp, 36 predicted proteins | sample TergutLab28metaG_2_FD_97872 | JGI IMG/M metagenome (GOLD analysis project Ga0123354, IMG submission 97872) | Labiotermes labralis P4 segment gut microbial communities from Petit-Saut dam, French Guiana - Lab288 P4 | ecosystem: Host-associated > Arthropoda: Insects > Digestive system > Gut ... | reverse complement strand
GTTTTTTTGCTGCCTTTTTTGACAAAGCACCTCATTTCAAGCCTTTTATTCTGTCGAAATTTATTTTTAACTACTTTATACTCTTACCCTTACCTACATTTGCAACATCAAAATTTATTCTTTTTAGGCACCCAAATCGATTTTTTCCTATTAAGGTATTGAACAAATAAATTTAAGAAACTGACTATTATGTTATTAACACCATTCGAAAGCCATTGTCTGCCTTGGCGTCTCCATAACCAGGAGCTGTATTAAACACTCCATCGTCATTATAGTAGTATACTCCGTCCATAATAACTAAATGGCATATCCTTATAAATCCAGTAAGATTGCTCAGAAAACCAGCTATAACCTGCTTTTATCCATACTTCCTGAATTGCATCTCCCACATGCGATACATCTTTTCCCCCACTTGTGAAATCTGCTAATGTTGTTGCAACCTCATTACTTGTACTATTGTTATATGATGTTGCATATTTTGTACTGCTTCCACCAGTGCTTGCAAACTGATTTTTTCCCACATCTAAATAGCTTGTATTCGTGAAATATTTACCTGAATATGCTTTATTAAAACTCGCCATACTTTCAGCTACACACCCGACTATATCATATATTCCCGTTGTGTTTCCTGTACTGCTTTGTGCTGTATTTGAAGTTAGCCATGCCATTCCTGTTCCTCCGCCTGTTGTATATGATGAATCGCTATTTATTGTTACTTCTCCTCCATTTCTTCCATATTGGCTATGTGTTAAATATGCTATTGCTCCCCATTCACTATTTTTTTCTAAATGACTTCCTTCTGCTCTATCGTAATTATACGAATTTGTATAACAATTTGCTATATTTATATTGTTCCAAGCCAATACTCCTGGTATGCTTACTGCTTTTACTGTGCTCGATAATGCTACATTCCCTATTGTTGCACTTGATGTATTTACATTCGCTCCGCTTCCGTTTTGCATGCTTATATCAAACTTTGCTATCCAGAAACCTGCTATTTCGCTATCCCATTCCCCGTTTGCAAATCCATCACTTGTTCCATTTGTAAATGCTGGATGTATTATATATCCATCGCTACTTCTTGTTATCCCTGCTGAATCTGTTGTATACCCACTTGCTCCAGATTTTGTGTTTGTATCTATAAATCTTACGTCTATTTTTCCTGCTTTTGTTTCATCTGTATTTATTCCTTGTTCTACTCCTGTATAATCTATTTTATATTCGTATCTTGGTATCCATACCCAATAGCTTCCATCTGCTGTTTTTGCATTTGCCCATCTGCTTGTTTTACCATCTGTTGTTCCTGTTTGTGCTGTATAATTATACCAATCCTGTGCTTTAAAATTCGGATCGTCCTGATTTATTTCATAAGTGTTATTTGCCGGTGTTACTGTATCTATATCTCCGGAGCTATCTTTTGCCCAGTAAACGGCTTTCATTCCATCTACCAGTTTTGGTGTATCTACTGTTCCATTCCAGCTTCCATCTGCTACCAATACATCATCATCCGTAGACTTCGGTTCATTTTCTGTGCCTATTCCACCTACTGTATCAGATTCTCCACTTTGATCTGTTCCTTTACCTCCATTAATAAAATTATCCAATATATTTATTGATTGTTCTATTCCTTCGCTTTCCACATTTACCGAATTATTATATATATCTGCTACTTGTTTTACCTTATCAAATAACCCACCATTTATGCTACCTATTGATACAACTGCTAATATTAACATTACAATGACCGTTATTATTAATGCAATTAAGGTTATACCTTTGTTTTGTCTTGTATTCACATTTTTCATTTTTCAAATTCCCCATTTCTTCTTTTGAATTCTCATTTATCTACGTATATATTAACATATTCATTCAAAAATTACAATAAATATTAGAAATTTGTATAATTATGCCAAATAAGGCAAACACTAGCATTAGAAGGAGCTATCATGGAGCCAAAAAAGAAAATTACACTAAAAACTAACCACAAAAAAACTATGCAAAATGTATTACTAAGAGAAGAAATTAATAAAAGACTAGAATTTGCGGCAAATAATAATGTAGAAACAGTTCTGTCAAATCTCGGAACCACATTAAATGGGTTAAATGAAGAACAAGTTGATGAAAAACGTTATGAATTTGGCGACAACATAGTAATACATGAAAAAGAAGAAACCATATTAAAAAAAATCTGGAACTCCTTCGTAAACCCATTTACAGCAATTTTGCTTGTACTCTCAATAGTCTCTTTTATCACAGATATAGTTATTCCATTAAATCAAAACTCACCTGAAGATGTTAACTATATAACCGTTATAATTATTCTAACAATGGTAATTATTAGCGGCATGCTTCGCTTTGTACAAGAAATTCGCTCACGGCAACGCTGCAGAAAAGCTTCTTGCCATGATAACTACAACAACAAGTATAGCACGAATAGAAGAAGGCATAAAAGAAATTCCTATAGAAGAAGTAGTTGTCGGCGACATTGTCCAACTTGCAGCCGGCGACATGATTCCAGCTGATGTAAGAATTATAAAATCAAAAGACTTATTCATTAGTCAATCTTCTTTAACTGGTGAAAGTGAACCCGTTGAAAAAACTTCTAACACTTCACCTATAAAATACGGTGGATATACAGAATACCAAAATCTGGCTTTCATGGGGAGCAACATTATTAGCGGCTCTGCTACAGCTGTTGTTATTATAACAGGTAATGACACCATGTTTGGTTCAATTGCAAAATCCGTTTCAAAAAAAGCAGAGCCAACAAGTTTTGAAAAAGGCGTTAATTCCGTTTCAATGGTACTTATTCGTTTTATGCTTATAATGGTACCCATAGTATTTTTTATAACAGGCATAACCAAAGGCAACTGGATGAGTGCTTTTCTGTTCGCCATATCCATTGCAGTAGGACTAACTCCAGAAATGTTGCCAATGATTGTTACAACATGTCTTGCTAAAGGTGCTGTATCTATGTCAAAAAAGAAAACTGTAATAAAAAACTTAAACTCTATTCAAAATTTTGGAGCTATGAACATTCTTTGCACAGACAAAACAGGAACATTAACACAAGACAAAGTTGCTTTACAATATCATTTAAATGTCCATGGAGATGATGATATTCGTGTACTTCGCTATGCATTTTTAAATAGTTACTATCAAACTAGCTTAAAGAATTTAATGGATATTGCAATAATAGATCGTACAAAAATAGATTCAGAAACTGATATAAATAAATTAACCATGCAATATGAAAAAATTGACGAAGTTCCCTTTGATTTTAATAGACGTAGAATGAGTGTCGTTGTTCAAGACAAAACTGGCAAAACTCAAATGATTACAAAAGGTGCCGTTGAAGAAATGCTTGCCGTTTGTACCTACGTGGAATATAACAGTACCACCCAAACTATAACAGATGAAATAAAAGAAGATATTTTAAAAACTGCCGATGACCTTAATAATGATGGAATGCGTGTAATTGCTCTTGCACAAAAAACTAATCCTTCACCTGTTGGAGCATTCAGCGTTAAAGATGAATTCGACATGGTATTAATTGGTTATCTCGCCTTTCTTGACCCTCCAAAAGAAACAACAATAGATGCCATTAAAGCACTAAAAGAATATGGCGTTACTACTAAAATTTTAACAGGTGATAACGATAAAGTAACTCGTTGTATTTGTAATCAAGTTGGTTTAGAAGTAGATGATTTACTACTAGGTTCGGAAGTAGAAGCAATGGACGACAATCAATTATGCAAGGCCGCTGAAACCACAACCGTGTTTGCAAAGCTTTCACCAAACCAAAAAGAAAGAATTGTTAGCATTTTAAGGAAAAACGGACATGTTGTTGGATACATGGGGGACGGCATAAATGATGCGGCAGCTATGAAAGCTGCTGATATAGGAATATCTGTTGATACAGCAGTTGATATAGCAAAAGAATCAGCTGATATAATATTACTTGAAAAAAGCCTTATGGTGCTTGAAGAAGGAATAATTGAAGGACGCAAAACATATGCAAATATGATTAAATATATTAAAATGACTGCAAGTTCTAACTTTGGGAACATGTTTTCAGTTTTAATTGCAAGTGCATTTCTTCCATTTTTGCCAATGATGAGCATACATTTAATTATACTTAATTTAATTTACGACGTTTCTTGTATTGCAATTCCTTGGGATAATGTAGATGTAGAATTCCTTAAAATACCTAGAAAGTGGGAGGCTTCAACCATTGGCAGTTTTATGATATGGATCGGTCCTACCAGTTCAGTATTTGATATTACAACCTACCTTCTTATGTACTTTATTATATGTCCGCAAATTGTATCACATGGTGTATTATTTAATGCAATTCCCGCTTCTGATATTACCACAAGAGCCTTATACATTGGCTTATTCCAAGCAGGATGGTTTGTAGAATCAATGTGGAGCCAAACACTTGTTATTCATATGATAAGAACACCAAAAGTACCATTTATTCAAAGTCGTGCATCATTCCCAGTATTTGTGCTTACATTTGCAGGTATTGCACTACTAACATCTATTCCTTTAACGAAATTTGGAGAAATGCTTGGATTTACAACACTCCCACTTGAATACTTTGGCTGGCTTGCTCTAACTATAATTCTTTACATGGCACTTGTCACAATAATGAAAAAGCTTTATATTAGACGATATGAAGAATTGTTATAAAGAGAAAACTATCAGTCAAAATTCCTCAGCCAAGTAGCCTCTGGGGTATAGTATAGCTTTTAAAAAGGTGAACGACAGCCCTTTGAGTCCCATGGAATCTCCGGAGGCTTGGAGGAGCCTTTTTAAAAGCTATACTATACCCCAGAGGCGGAAGTTTTAGGCTAAACCATTAATCAGCAACATTTTTTATACGATTGCCCTAAAATATCCTTGACAAAGTATACTGCATATGATAATTTAGTAATCAATACTAAGAGTGAAAAGTAGAAAGGACTGAAATTACTTATGAAACCAAAAAAAATACTATACAAAGCAACTAAATTTAAAAACGTAAAAGAACTACTTGAATTCTCTACAAAAAAATATGCAGACAACACCGCATTCATAATAAAAGAAAAAAAAGATAAAAACATTAATTATAAAAAAATTACATTCAAAAAATTTAAAGAAAACATGGACAACCTGGGCACAGCATTAATTCATTTAGGATTTAAAGATAAAAAAATTGCAGTAATAGGCAAAAACAGCTATGAATGGGCATTGACATTCTTTACAGTTTTAAATGGTGTTGGTATAATAGTTCCATTAGACAAAGGGCTGCCAGAAGAAGAAATTGAAAACTCACTAAAAATAAGTCATGCTGATTGTATATTTTTTGAAAGTGAATATTCAGACTTTATGAAAAAAATTATGAACAACCAAAATACCAGCGTAAAAAATTTTATATGTATGGATAGCGTAAACGATACCCCCTTCCTCTCACTATCTTCATTATTAAATGACGGAAAAAAATTAATAAATGATGGCAACAGAGAATATATCGATGCAATCATTGATGAAGAAAAATTTGCTTCACTTATATTTACCTCTGGAACAACATCACTGTCAAAAGGAGTTATGCTTTGTCATAAAAACTATACTTCTAATATCTATGGTCTCAGTTCTATTTATGAATTATATCCCGAAACAGATATAAATATGGCATTTTTGCCATTTCATCATACATTAGGATTAATAGGAATTTTATTTATGCTTAGTAACGGCATAACAAACGTATTTTGTGATGGATTAAGACATATTCAAACAAATTTAGTTGAATATAAAGTATCTACATTTGTTGGCGTTCCACTAATATTAGAATCCATGTATAAAAAAATTATGACTGAAGTCGAAAAACAAGGTAAAACCAATTTAATTAAAATAATGGGTAAAGTTTGTAGTTTTCTACTTATATTTGGTATAGATATTAGAAGAAAAGTGTTTAAAGAAATTTTAGATAACTTGGGCGGACACCTAAGACTTGTAATAAATGGTGCAGCTGCTATTGATAAAAATACAGTTACAGGATTTAGAAATTTTGGAGTTTTTTCAGCTCAAGGATATGGTTTAACAGAAACAACTCCTGTAGCTGCATTAGAGCATATAAAAGCTGTCAGATATGGTTCTTGTGGTCCAGCACTGCTTGACGTAGAAATAAAAGTTGATAATCCAAATCAAGACGGTATAGGAGAAATTCTTGTAAAAGGACCAAATGTAATGCTTGGTTATTTTGAAAATAAAGAAGCAACTGATAATGTATTAAAGGATGGATGGTTCTATTCAGGAGATTTAGGCTATATTGATAAAGATGGATACTTATTTATTACTGGAAGAATGAAAAATGTAATTGTACTTAAAAACGGTAAAAATATTTATCCAGAAGAAATAGAACTTTTAATAAGTGCTTTACCGTATATCGCAGAAAATATGGTGTTTGGAAGCCCAAAAGAAGATGACTATGTATTGTCTGCTAAAATAGTATATGATAAAGAACATACAAAAAACCAATTTGGTGAAATTTCTGAAGAAGAGTTAAAAGGATTAATTTGGCAAGATATAAAAAATATTAATAAAAATTTGCCTAATTATAAGCATATTAAAAACATTATTATTACATCTGAACCTATGATTAAAACGACTACTTCTAAAGTAAAAAGACATGAGGAACTGGGGAATATGTAAAGAAGATGTCCTAGAATACGAGCAGCCTTCCGTGGGTGTAATATCTTTTTAAAAAACTCCCTCCAGGTCAAGGAGTAATCCGTATGCCTCAAAGGGCTGTCGGGCAGCTTTTTAAAAAGATATTACACCCACGGAAGGCTACTTATGATATCAAAAGTTTTACATTCTAGGACACTTTCTTAATTAGGAATTAATGGTTTCCATTTCTTTCCCGCAACATTGTATGCCACAGCCAGCACATTTACAGTCTTCGAGCACTTTTACCTTTGCTCCGCATGATTTACATACTCTAATATCTGATTTATTTTCCATAATATCTTCCTCCTTTATAAAATTATTATATCACTAATCATATTTATTAGTCTATATTTATTTTAGGAAACTTAATATTCATTGTTAATATTCAATTTACTCTAGTAATAAAATTACTCAAGCTATCCCCTTTTGACATTCTAACCCTTGGCAATGTTAATCTATCCATACCAGGATACACTCTTCCTGGTATAATTGTAAGTGCCAATTTATAGCCCGTTACTGTAAGCATTTTCTTTGTAAAATCATTATGATCCCCATATGGATAGCAAAACACATCATTAGAACCTATTATTTTCTGTGTTGTCATTAAATCATTATAAGCTTCATCATAAGTCATTGTTAAAAATCTACCCTTCCCATCTTTGCCTGCACGATGCATATCATGTGAGTGAGAGGCAAATTCCAATATCGGCGATTCATATTGTGCAATAGTTTTACTTCCTATTTTGGAAGTAATTATAAAAGATGTAGCTTTTACATTATACTTTGCTAATATTGGTATAGCCAATTTAAAAAAACTTTGGGAACCATCATCAATTGTTACAACAACACTTTTATTAGGTAGTGATTTTTTCCCTTCCACAAACTCATATACCTCTTTCCAAGAAGGATAATAATAGTTATTATCCGACAAATATTTCATCTGCTTTGCAAAAGCCGATATTTCTGTATAGTTATTATCTTTTCCTTTTTCGCCTTTGCTTGCATCATAGAAATTATGATACATCAAAATAGGCAAACCCCTTACACTTGTATTCACCTTTGATACCGTTGTTTTACTTTTATCTATCTTGACTGTCTGTGCATCTTTTGCCGATGTTGTATTTGACTGTATTATGTTTGACTGTACTATATTTGTATTTGACTGTGCTGCGTTTAAGTTTTCTAGTGAATTAACTTGTGCATTTAATGACTCAATTTGTGCATTTGTTAATTCTTTTGACATACCTATATTTCCGCTACTATTTTTATCACTCACAAAAGAATATATTAAAGTAGCAGAAACCATAATACAAACTGCATTAAATATAATAAGCATAACAATTACAGCATTTCTCATATTCTCACCTGTATATTATTATGTCTACTCTTTTAATGAAAATACTATTATTTAATAATTGGCTATAAACAAATAAAAAAGAGCAATACAAAAATCGGGCTGTCGAGGACGCCAGCCCCTACGAAAATGTAAGGGTCGACGTCCTCGGCGACCCAAAAACAATAATTCTATGACACCATCTTCTCGCTAAACCTCCATAATTATCGGCAAACTAACGGGGTAATTTTTTTCCCCATTTCCTGTAAGCCGTTCTATGTCTGTATTTCCCTTGCCACTCTAGTTTTGTCGGATTTTCTGACAACTTAGTTGGACTTATTCAAAACTCATGGGTCAATAACAAATCAATAACAAACCGAAATCAATAACAAATTCTTTTTTATGTTATATACTTATTCATAAATTTTTCCAATCAAATTTCAAATTATACTTATAGATATTTTTTATAGTTCTCTCTAATTATTCCTCTTCTTTTGCGTTTAACTCTTGGAACAATTCCTTCTCATCTTCTATAATTTTTATTAACTCTTCTTTAGATGGTAAATATGTTAAATATTTAGAAGCATATACATTCTTTACATCATCTCCTAATGTCATTTCAACAACTGTATTATCCTTATCTGCACACAAAACTATACCAATAGGCTCGTTCTCTCCTTCAATCATTTGTGTTTTCTTATAATAATTAACATACATCTGCATTTGTCCGAATATCTTGGTGCGTTAATTTCCCAATTTTTAAATCAATTATTACAAAACATCTTGCTAATCTATTATAAAAAACTAAATCTGGATAATAGTATTCTTCTCCTACCTTTATTCGTTGCTGGCTTCCAAAATATCCAAAACCTGTACCCAACTCTAATAAAAATTCTGTTAAGTGTGATAGTAATGCTTTTTCCAAATCTGTTTCTAAATACTTCTTATTCTCTTTTAATCCTGTAAACTCAAAGATATATGGTGTTTTTAATAAATCTTCAGGTTGTTTAGGTATCAAACCATTTTTAGAAAGCTCTAAAATTTCTTCTTTGTCTGGTGATATTAATAATCTATCAAATAACTTCGTATTTATCTGTCTACCTAATTCTCTATATCCCCAATTTGATTTGATTGCTTCATTCAAGTAAAACGTTCTTTCTTCTTCTCTCGATATTCTTATTACTTCCTGAAAATGTGACCAACTCAATTCGGTCGGCACTGCCGACCAAATTGGAAAGTATTCATAAAACCTTCTCATTCTTCTAATACTTACCGCAGAAAATCCACTTCCAAATTCTGAAGTTAACTTATTTGCTAAACTATCCACTATTTGTTTTCCATAACTTGCTCCACTACTTGCATCTAAAAGTTCGTCTGTTATTTTTCCAACATACCAATATACTTCTACCATTGTACTATCAATATGCTTTAGCACTTTGCTTCTAGCTTCTATAATTTTATTTCTTATATCTACATAAATTGGTTCAATATCAATTAATTCATTGTCATTACTTTTTTTAGTAATACTATTCATAATTTTTTCCTCCTTTCGCATTTTTCACTGCTTATCATATTACAATATTTTACAAATTTCAATAGTTGTGCGAATATTTGTTCCTTTTGATGGCAATAAAATGTAAAAAACATTTGAATTATATATAATGATAATAACAAAATTGTAATTAGTCTTCAACTTCCACCTTTGGTATTGACATTGCAAAACCTGTTGTATGTGGTTTAAAACTTAGAAAGTCCTCATTTTTTATTCTAGGTTTCTCTTTTTGAACTCTATTTAAAGTTTTGGAATTGTTATTAATAACAACTATTCGATATTCCTTCATAGCAAATGCTCTAAAAAGTGTTTTTCAAAATTATCATAATAATTCTGAATGGTAGAAGAGCCATCAATCTTGCCACTTACAGTCGCTGTATTATATTTATCTAGCTTTTCATGGAGTGCCTCTCTCATCTGCTGTTCCTCCTTTAGAAAAATATTTGGTTATTATTTTTTCAAGCTCTATCATATTTTTTACCAATCTATTTCACTTAAAATTTTTTCAGCTATTATATTACACTCATGTATATCTCTATTAAAAGTCTCTACATCAAACATTTCTACAAATACATTATATATAATTTTACCTAGTTTTTCTGGGTTTATATCTTTTACAACATTTCTTAAAATCATATTTGATTCTATATCATATTCATCGCTGGGGCATCCTATATCTAACAGACCAATTGCATTACTACCTCCTACATATTTTGTCTTATTTTATCATAAAAAAATTTATAATACAATTGCAAAAATAAGAATAACTTATACTTAGAAACAAATCTAAATAATTATGACAACCAAATTTTGCTGTTTTAAAATGCAAAAAAGGAAACTATTTTTTCTATAAAACATTTCCTTTTTTTGTTAATTTTTCAGGTCATTTTTATGTCGAAAACCTCTTAAATTTTGACCCGTCAATAACAAATCAATAACAAATGCAATTGACCGAGCTCCGAAACGCTTGATATCAGCGGTTTCCACTACACCTCCATAATTATTGGCAACACCATTGGATTTCTTCTTGTTTTTTTATAAACGTATTCCCTTAATTCATCTCTTAATTTTGTTTTTATTGTTATCCAATCCTTCATACCAGCGTCTTCGCATTCCTTGATAGACTGCCTAACAACTAATTTTATTTCCTCCATTAAATTTTCTGATTCTTTTACATACACAAAACCTCTAGATATTACATCTGGGCCTGAAAGGACCTCTCCTGTTCTCCCATCCAAAGTAACTACAATTATAATTAATCCGTCCTGTGATAAATGATGTCTATCCCTTAAAACCATGGCACCAACATCACCTATTCCTAATCCATCTACCATTACTTTTCCATTTGGTACCATACCATTAAACTTAGTACCATTTTGTGTTAATTCTAATACCTTACCATTTGTCATGAAAAAAATATCTTCATGTTTCATGCCTATTTTTTTAGCTGTTTCAGCATGAGCAACTAAATGCCTGTATTCTCCATGAACTGGCACAAAATATCTTGGCTTCAACAACGATAATATTAACTTTTGTTCTTCCTGATTTGCATGTCCAGAAACATGTATATCCTCTAATGCACTATATATTACCTCTGCTCCTAATTGCATCAAATCATCAATTACCTTTGCAATCAGCTTTTCATTCCCTGGTATCGGATTTGCAGAAATTATTATCAAATCATTTGAATTTATTTCTACTTTTCTATGTTCGCCTGTTGCCATTCTTGTAAGAGCAGACATGGTTTCACCTTGACTACCTGTAGTAATTATTACTAATTGTTCAGGTGTATAATTATTAATCATATCAATACTTACAAATATATTTTCAGGTACTTTTATATAATCCAACTTCATTGCTGTCTCAATCATTTTTTCCATACTTCTACCTACTACTGCAACTTTTCTTGAATTTTTAACAGCAGAGTTTATTATTTGTTGTACCCTGTGAACATTTGATGAAAATGTAGCTATTATTATTCTTTTTTTACAATTGAAAAATATCTTATCAAACACTTCTCCTACTGAACTTTCGGACATGGTATATCCTTTTCTTTCAGCATTTGTACTATCTGATAACAACGCTAATACACCAGCACTCCCTATCTCTGCTAACCTACTCAAATCCATTTTAACATTATCTATAGGTGTAAAGTCCACTTTAAAGTCTCCAGTATGAACTACCATGCCAACTGGTGTCTTTATTGCCAACATTACAGAATCTGGAATACTATGACAACTTCTAATAAATTCAACTTGAAAAACTCCAAGTTTTACAATATCTCCTGGTACAACCATATTTAATTGAGTACTTTGTAATAATTTATGTTCTTCTAACTTATTACTAATTAGTCCCATTGCTAATCTTGTAGCAAAAATTGGTATATTTATTTGTCTTAACACATATGGAATTGCTCCAATATGATCTTCGTGTCCGTGGGTTATAACTAACCCTCTTATTTTATCTTTATTTTTTTCAAGATAAGTTATATCTGGTATTACTAAATCTATTCCTAGCATATCATCTTCTGGAAATGCTAACCCACAATCTATTATTATTATATCATTCTCATATTCAAAAACCGTCATGTTTTTCCCTATTTCAAGAATTCCTCCTAATGGGATGATTTTTAATGGTGATTTACTAAATAGAGTTTCATTTTGCCTTTTAGATTCCGCTTTTTGCCATCCGTTTATGCAATTGTATTGAATTCCCTGTATTTATATCTTTTCCTTTTTGGCTTTCCGCCTTTTGATTTCCGCTTTCTATACGGATATTTTCTTTTTGGTCTATTATTCTTCTTAGACCCCTTTGGTAAATTATTTAAATTTTCTTCCATTATTTTTTCCTTCTCCTCTTTTTCTTATTATACATAAATTTGTACAAATTCAGTTTGAAAAAGTTTAGATGAACTGCAAAGCAAAAACAATCAAAAACACAAACTCATAGTCCCCAAAAGTATTTGCAAAGCAAAACTTTTAGGAGAAAACAATGAGTAGCATAATAAATGAGTGTTTGAGCCTGCGAAAATGCGATTGATGTAAAACTTATGAAGTTGAAACGAGCAATTCACTAAAATTTTTTAAACTATTTTAAATTTCCGAACACTTTTTAAAATAAACAAATAATATATCTCATTTTTCCCAATATTGGTACTAACTGTTTATTATTATACTATATACCTTCCCATTTTGTCAAGTATTTTTGTATAAATCTTCAATTGGTACTATTTTAGAGTTTTTAGTAAAGTAGCTTGGGATGTCTAGTATATAGTTTTTAAAAAGCGAACGACAGCCCTTTGAGGCCCATGGAATCTCCGGAGGCTTAGAGGAGTTTTTTAAAAACTATATACTAGACATCCCAAGCGGACATTTTATATAAAATCTTTAATTATCCTTCAACCACTGCTCCCAGTAACCCTGCATCATTTTTAAGTTCTGCACATACTAACTCTGGTTTACTAAAATTGTTAAACAGCCTTAGTTTATTTTCTATTCTATACAAAAACAAATCTTCGTAATATGCGAAACTTCCGCCGATTGAAACAACTTCTGGCTCTAATATATTTATCAAATTAGAAATCCCAATCGCTAGTGCTGAAGTGTAATCGCTTATAATTTCATCCATTATTCCGTTCTCTGCTTTCCGTTTCCTGTTTTTCGTTAATTATTTCAATTAATTCTTTACCAGTTATCATTTTATCTATATCATAAGCTTTTCGCACACTCTCTTTCAATGCTGTAATAGAACCATATACTTCAAAACAGCCATTGCTTCCACAAGTACAACTTTTACCATCAACATTAATAACCATATGTCCTACTTCAAGTCCATCAAAACGCTTTGGTTTAAGTAATTTCCCATTGTAAAAATATGCTCCACCAATTCCAGTTCCAATTATTAAAAATAATGCGTCATCATAATTTTTTAAACTTCCAAACTTCTTTTCAGCTAAGGCAGCACATTTCGTATCATTTCTTAAAATTATTGGAATATTATTTTTATCACTATATTTAAGCTCATCTTTTAAAATCTTTACTATGTTAAAATTATATATTCCAAGATTATTTGCATTTACAATTTCTCCATCCTTAATAGTTCCGTGGGCTACATATTCCAATTAATGAAATTTCATTATTTGTACTTAAAATCCCATCTTTTATAACCCTAACCAAAAAATCTTTAATATTGCTTTTATCCTTTGGTAAATCAATTTCTTTTTTAGATATAATTTTAAAATTATCATCAATTAAAGCCAGCCCTATGTGGCTTCCACCTATATCAATTCCAAGTTTCATTTTTTTCCTCCCTTACACGCCTGCTGCAGAGAACAAGAACGTACCCATATATACCTGAATAATTGGTACTAAAACAACCAACACGAAGAAAATCAACACTGCACCTACAAAAGCATATACAACTTGTGGCAATGCTTTAGTAACTCTTTCCATTATAGTATCAATGTCTACTTGCATATAATCTAATAACTTCTCTAACATTACAGTTAAATCCGTTTGCATTCCTATTCTTAACATTTCTGTAACCATTGATGAAGAGTATCCTGCAGTTTCAAATGGTTCTATCCACGATTCACCAAGCAATATATTATTAGCAGATGTCTCAATAACCGACAATAAAGCTAAGTTAGAAACCACATTTTTACCAATCTCTAGAGATTCTTGTATTCTAGTTCCATTTTTAACATTTAATAATACTGCACGCATAAACCTAGAAAAATCTATTGCATATATTAACTCCCCAAATATAGGTGCTTTATATTTAAATTCATGAAATCTATATCTTCCTTTTGGTGTGTTCACATAATACACTATAGAACCAATAATTGCACCAATAACTATAAATATTATATACCAATTTGCCATCATAGAATTAACTACACTCTGAAACCATAATGTTATAGCTGGCAATGTTTCTTTTGATCCAACAGATTCAAAAACTCCTTGCAACATTGGTACGGCAAAAATTGTTCCACCAAATAGCATAATTAATATTCCACCAAATTGTGCTATATTAGGTAGTAATATTCCCTTTATCTTTTTATTTAGTGCCGCACTTTCCTCTAAATAATTTACAGCTTGAAATAATGTTTCCGTTAATGCTCCAGATAATTCTCCTGCTTTTATCATACTAATATATATTGTAGAAAATATATTGTCATAATATTCTAATGTGCTATATATGCTCTGTCCAGCCTGAACCCCAGACAATACGTCCTCCAAAATTTCTTTGAAAGTTAAGTTTTCTGTATTGTCGATTATTGTTATTAAAGCATGAATATTATTGAAATTAGCCTTTTTTAATAAATAAAAGTTTTGTGTAAATATTAAGACGTCTTTAGGCCTAACCTTTTGGTTCCCTAAATACGCAATCCTTATTCTATCCATTAACTTCATTTTTCGAACTTTTTTAGTGTTTTTAGCTATCGTAACATTAACCGATTTTAGTAATTCTTCCCTGCCAGTAACATTTTTCTTTTCTTTTTTTACTGCTCTTTTTCTTTTAACAGTTTGTATTACAGAAATAGGTACCAAGCCGTTGCTTCTAAGTTTCCTCATCAAAATTAAACGACTTACATCTTCTACTTTATTTGTTACAATTTGTCCACCTTTGGTTATTGCTTTATAATGATAAACTGGCATATCCTCCTCACTTCCTACACAACAATTTGTTTATTTTCCATTTGAAGAATTGTTTTATTTAATATTTCTACATTCTTTTGTTCTATTTGCATTTGTGCTTGTTCTCTTGAAATTTTTCCTAATACAAATAAATTTGCTACAGAGTTTATTAATGCAATATTTCCTTTTTCTGAATTAGATTGAATTGCATCTTCCATTTCTGAAGTACTGAATTTTTCTTTCCTAATATATCCGCCTATTACATTATCTACGACCATAACTTCTGGAATTAGTACTAAACTGCCATCTTTGGCTGGTAACAATCTTTGTGAAGTAACTAGTTTTAATATTGAAGATAATAAAAATTTAATAGACATTTGGTCGCTAATATCATAAAAATTAATTATTCTATCGATTGTTTCTGCACATGATTTTGTATGTAGTGTTCCTATAACTAAATGCCCTGATTCTGCAGTTTCTATGGCTGCATCCATTGTCTCTCTATCTCTTATCTCTCCAATTACAATTATATCACAATCTTCTCTTAGTGCATTTTTAACTCCATCACTAAATTTTAAACAGTCTCTTCCTAATCCTATTTCTTTTTGAACAATTATTGATTTTTTTGAAACATGTTTATACTCTATAGGGTTTTCTAATGTTAAGATTTTCTTGTTTTCAGTTTCATTAATTTCATTAATCAATGCATTTAATGTTGTAGTTTTTCCTGAATTAGTTTTTCCTGTTACAAGAATTAATCCCTGTTTTTCTTTTGTCATTTGTCTTACAACTTCTGGAACACCTAATTTATTAAAAGTTGGCAATTGGTTTTTAATTAATCTTAGCGTAAATACAGGCACGTCATTTGATAAAGAAATGTTTACTCTTAAACGTATGTCCTTATATTCTGCTGCTGAATCCAATTTTTTAGTTTTCTTAAAGATTGAATCTTGTTCTACATTGCCACTTATAAAATAGTCATATAATTCCGACATATCCTCCGCATCAAGGATTTCAAAATCTTCAATTGGAACTAGTCCTCTTACTACTCTAAGCATTGGTTTTAGTCCACATATTAAATGTACGTCTGAAGCTCCCTTTTCCATAGCAATATCTAGTATTTTATCAACATTAATCATTATTTCCTCCTCTAATGGTATGGGACAATCCTTCCCATACTGACACACTACGATGCTAAGGAATATCCCATAACGCTACCGTATGTGTTTTAATCTTCATTAATATATCTTAAGCTTCTTATTTACTTCTTCTAATGTTATAATTCCATCTACAACTTTTCTTAATGCATCTACTATTATTGGTTTGTAATCATATTTTTCAGCTATTTTTTTAATTTCAATACTTGAGATATTATTTGCTATTGCTTCACGTATTTCCGTATTAACAACTAATACTTCAAAGCAAGCTATACGTCCATATGCTCCTGTATTGTTACAGTATTCGCAACCTTTTGCTGTGTATGTTTTTTTGTCTTTTAAGTCAATTTCTATATTGTTTTCTGCTGCTATTTTAGAAATAATTTCTTTTTCTTCTTTTGTAAAATCTCTTTCTTCTGAGCATTTTGGGCATACGCGTCTTACTAATCTTTGTGAAATTAAAGTTGCTATGGTGCTCGCAATATCGTAGTTTGAGATACCTAGTTTTCTTAATCTGGTTATTGCCTCTATTGAATCTATTGTGTGTATTGTAGATAATACATAATGTCCTGTTTGTCCAGCTTGCATCGCTATTTCAGCCGTTTCAGTATCTCTTATTTCTCCTACAAGAATTATATCTGGATCTTGCCTTAATACTGTTCTTAGCGAACCTGAAAAAGTTATCTTATTATCTATTTCTATTTGATTTAAGCCTGGTATGGTAATTTCTACTGGATCTTCTATTGTTGTAACATTTATTTCTGGTCTATTTAAGTATTTTATTATACTATATAATGTTGTTGTTTTTCCTTCTCCTGTAGGTGCCGCAACTATTGTAACGCTGTTACTTTTTTCAAATGCCCTTTTTACCAACGCTGGATCTCTTGGAAATCCTAAATCAAATACATCTTGAATATCACTATTTTTCTTTAACAACCTTAAAACAATTTTCTCCCCAAACACATTTTTTTGAGAAGAAACACGAATATTATAATCATCATAAAGATTAATTCTTCCTTCTTGTGATTCTTGCTTTTCAAGATGCATATTAGAAATTGCCTTTAGTCTACCAATTAATTGATCTTTTTTATCTGGCGGTATTGTCGTTATTACTAATAATTCACCATCTACTCTAAACCTTACCTGCACACCTTCTGCTAAAGGTTCAAAGTGTATGTCGCTTGCTCTTTTAGACATTGCACTTCTTATTACAGTATCAACTAACGATATAATGTCTTTATTTAAATTAATATTTTCATCACTTACATGCTCATATGAACCTAATATTTCATCAATTAAACTTTCAAATGTAATATATTTTTCCATTACTAAACCTTTGTTTAGCAACATCAATCTTATTGATTCAATAGCACCTTTATTAATTCCATCTGCAAAACATACTTTAATTTTACCACCAACTATTTCAAATGGTATACACTTATTCTTTTTTGCAATATCTAAAGATACATAATCTAAAAAGTCTACTTGAATATCTCTTGATGTTAATAATATGGTTTTTTCGCCAAGAATATCCCCTATTGCTTTTAACAAAGTGTCTGAATCGCAGACCTTTAATATGTGTAAGATATCTCCTATCTTTCTGTGGGGATGTTCTTTTTGATATTTTACTGCAAGTTGAATATCGTCTTCAGTTATAACACCTTTTTTTACTAATTCAATTCCTATTGGCACTGTTCTATTTGTTTCCATTTATGTGAATTCCCCCCATTATTTATTTATTTTCAACGTTTGAATATCTATGTTTTTTTCTAAATTATTTTCTTTATAATATACTCGTAAATCTAATTTTTTTATTAAATCTTGTTTGTCTTCATTTCCTGGTATTTTATTATAGTCTGTTATGTTTAACTCTACTTTATAGTTTGTATCTATTATTATACCTAAAATTTCATTATCTGCTTGTCCATAATCTTTGGTATATGTACCTGCTTTTAATCTTTCATCATCATATGGTAATAATTCTGCATTTTCAAATATTTTTACGGCATAATCTGTGCAAACTGCTGCTTTTTGTGTAGAAACCAAAGAAGAATATACATTAATAGTTATCATAGATATCATTGTTATAAATATAACTACTATAATCATTGCAATAATTATGTCCATCTCTATGACACCATTATTTTGTCTTAATTTGTTTTTAAACATATCTCTGCCCCCTCGTAGTGCCTAGGGTTCAATCATGAACCCCTACAATATTCTGTATTTTGCATACAATATTCCAATTGCCAAAAATACAATGCCAGAAATAACTTCTATTATTAAATACCTTGGTCTTATTTTGTTTCCGCAATACCTACATTTGCCTTTAAGAAATATATAACTCCATACAGGAATTAAGTCAAGGAATTCTAGCCTATGTTCACACTTTGGGCAATATGAACGTTTAATTAATATGTCTTGCTTTAGCGGTATTCTATGAATAGCTAATGTTAAAAAACTACCTATTAAAGTTCCTATGGTGAAAGCTAATATAAAATATATTGCCATCATAATTATCATTTGCATATCTTGTTACTCCATAACACTAATGTGTACATATTTTTCAGAATTTGCACACATTAATATTATCAAAAGAAGGAAGTGTTCTGTACCCATAATGATACAAAGAATGTAGGGGCGAACATCGTTCGCCCATGGACATTCACTGAACGTCCTTATAAATTTAAGGACACCCTTCATTTAACTAATATTAATTAATTGATATTCTTACAAATTATTTGGCATATAATTATCCATTATATTTGTTAAGTCGTTAATTTGAGTAGCTTCATTATTTGCAGCCGCATCATATTGATTTACAGCATTTGTGGTTCTATCAAATATTCCACCAGGTTGTAATTGCGTTATAGCAACACCTGCTAATATTAACAACACTATTACTGTAATAATTAATGCTATTAATGTTATACCTCTTTGACCTTTCATTTAATATACCCTCCTTTGTTTTTATTTTGTATATTTAATAAATAAATATTACCTAAATTAAAATTATTTTGTATATTAAGTGGATACGAAAATCCACCCATACAATTTATTTTTGTGCATTACTATCTACTGTTACGTTACTTGTTGTACTTCCCGCTGTTGTATTGGTTGTACTAGTTGTACTAGCTCCACCAGAATTATCCGCAAATGGGTCTATTTTCCCTGGCTGATAGTCATTTGTAGCCTGATATTTGTTTATATCACTATCTTTAACAACATATGTTACCAACACATTCTGTTGATTATCTTCTAATGTTGTATTTAATTCCTGTTGTAATGTGTCTGGTAACGCATATTGCACTTTTTCTGGTACAATCTTATTGCTTGGTAGCACACCGTAAAAAAATATACCAAATATTAGCAATATAACTATTATTAACAATGCTAACATAATTATATTTTTAAATATTGATTTTACCAAGTCCATCCCTTCTTTCTTCTAAATGTTAATACTAATACCTTTTATTGTAAATGTTCCAACTAAACCTACACTAGGTGTGGTTGAATTTGCATCTGTTCCATTACTTGTATCTGTGGCTGCAACTGCTACTGTATCTGGTGCTAAATTAAAGCCTTCAATCTTAAACCCTACTAATTTGGGATCATTTTCTAAATTAGATACAAAATTTGTTATTCCCCTATACGAACCTCTAACTGTAAAATTTAAGTTTTTCACATCTGAAGCAGCTCCTGTTGTAACATCCATTGTTAGTGTTATTTTATTGCTAGTTGCATAATTTCCTATTTTAGTCCACAAAAATTCCATTTCATATGTTTGAGCTGTGTTTGCTTTATTTATTTGATCTTTTGTGCTTTGATTTAATGCATCTTGATAATTTTTTTCTTCCGTCACTAAATCTGTTAATGCCTTGCTTAGTTCATCATTTTTACTTTGAAAAGTAACTTTATTTAATTCATTGCTTTGCTCTATTTTATCATCTAAATCTTTACTCGTTTGCTGTATTTGAGGTATACTATAAACACTATATCCCAATACAGTCATTCCATTTTTTAAAAGAGTAAATGTTACAAATGCAAGTAATAATATTATTATTACTATTAAAATTCTTTTTATCATGGCAAATCTCCCCCTATTGTGATTTTTACCACAGAAGTATCATTTTGTCTATTATCTCCAACATTCGTTGTTACGTTTGTTAATATTCCGTTAAGCTTTAATACCGCCACAAAGTATCCAAGAGATTCATATTTGTTAGACTCTGCATTAATAACTATATGGTTGGCAGAATCGTTTTGTATTAATGTTAATTTAACATCGCTAGGTATTGATGCCATAATTTGATTCAACAAATTTGGAATAGCGTTTTTATATTTATATTCTTCCACAAGTGCTGCATTAATGTCTTGTAATCTGCTTATTCTGCTTGTATAATCTGTCTTTTTAGAATTTACTTTGTCTATATTTGTTCCTAATTCTGATATTTTCTGATTAGTATCCGAAATAACTGCATCTACGTCTGAAGTCTTGCTTTTAAGTTGCCCCTCCAATGTTACACTTATAACTATAAATATTATAATAAAAGTTAATAATCCTACTGCAAACTTTATTAAACCATAATCAGCTTTACCTAATGGATTATTAAGGTTACCCACTTTACCAAAGCTTATACTATCTTTTAAGCCTTTAAAAAAATCACTAAATGTTTCAGCACTTATATCTGAACTCATCTTTAACCCAACTGATTTAAAGGAGAAGCTTCCTTTCATATAGTCATTTTTAAAATTAGCTTCTTGAAAACCATCGCCTAATCCTTGCATACCAAGTGCTATAGCCGAGTTAACTTGTAGATAATCTCTAACATTTATTTTTTTAGATTTTCTATCTATAAAATATGGTACTAAAATTTCACATTTAAATTTTGTTAAATATTCTTGAAAATATAAATCAATATTATTAATTACCGAACCACTGCCTGTAATATATACTTTTTGCACGCCAATAACTTGGCTTTCAAGCTTTTCTTTAATTTGCAATACAATTTCATATAGTTCTGGCATTATATCTTCCAAATAAGCATTTTCAACTAAGCTGGTTTCACTCGTTTCCATCGTATATATTGTTGTATTTTTACATATTTCATATGCTTTTTTTAAGTCGTTTTCTTTTGCATTTATCTTTTGTAGTATTTGCTTCATTCCATTTTCTATAACATCTATATTTACAATTTCATTATTTGAAATTGTAGTAATAGTAGTATTGTCTTCAATATTTATAATCGAAACATTTTCTGTTTCATTTTTTACTAAATTAGAAATTGCAACTGGCAAAGGCGTTAAGTTAGTTATTTTATATTTTTGTAACTTTTGAATTTGAGTTATTGCATTTGTTTTGTCAACAGATATATATATTACATTAGATTTATCTTTATTAATATAATCATGAGATAAAATATATCTTGAGTCAAATAAATTAAAATTTATTTTCTTCTCTTCGCATAACATCTCAAATTCTGAACTTAATAAGCTGGCTAAATCTTTCTTTTTCAACATACTAAATATTGAAAAATAATTATATATTTCACCATTTAAGTTCAAACAAATATTAGCGTTTTGGCTTTGTGTTTCTGTAATTATTTCTTCTATTGAAGTTTCTAAGCTGTCAGATATTTTTATGCCAAACACATCTACTGTAGTTTCTTCATGTTCTCTAGAAATTTTTGCATATTGAATTATATTATTTTTTACGCATATGCCTAAACAACTAGCCATTTCTTTCTCCTTTGATTACTATGCGAAACCACTCTTTGGCTCTGCTTCAGTAACAAGCTATGAGGATTTTTAAAGAACCTTTTACACTTATTACATGAAACTCACTTATTATATTTTCCGCATTTTTTGTTTAAAAAATACTTATATTTTTTATATTTTAAAAACTTAAATTAATTTTATATGATTTTACGCTTTAAAGTCAATACATTTTGCTTCAATGTAACTTAAATGTAACATCATTGTAATATTTTTGTAATATTTAAGTGTAATAGCAAATGATTGCCCTAACAATTACGTGTTTAAAAACTTTTTTGAATAAATTTTAATTTTTCAGGAAAAGATATTGTTAGTGCGGAGGTAAGCATGCGATGGAAGATATTAAAACAAAACAAGATTACCAAAATTATGTTGATACCAAAACCCCAAATTCTCCTATATTAAAAAACTGCATAAATGCATTTTGGGTAGGTGGACTTATTTGTGCAATTGGGCAATTATCTTTTTATTACTTTAAAAATATTGGATTAACTGAAACAATCTGCAATACAGCTGTTTCTGTTGAACTAATTGTTATAGCGATACTTTTAAGTGCATTTAATATATTTAATAAAATAGGAAAATTTGCAGGAGCAGGCTCTCTTGTACCAATCACAGGCTTTGCTAATTCTATCGTTGCCCCTGCTATGGAATATAAATCTGATGGACAAGTTATGGGTATTGGAGCGAAAATGTTCACAATTGCAGGTCCTGTGCTTGTGTACGGAATCAGTACATCAGTAGTCGTTGGCTTACTGTATTTGATATTTTAATTCCGTGTGAGGTGTAGTATATGGTAATAGTTAATAGTTTTTAGCAAAGTAGCTACCTTAAGTATAGTATAGCTTTTAAAAAGGTGAACGACAGCCCTTTGAGGCATACGGATTACCCCTTGACTTGGAGGAGCCTTTTTAAAAGCTATACTATACTTAAGGTAGCGGAAGTTTTAAGCTAAACTATTAAACAACCCACAACGAAAATTAAATAGAATAGAAAGAAAGGAAAGCATACTATGAAAAAACTAGGTTCACAAACAATTACATTCGATAATCCTTCAACCATATTAGAAGTTTCAAGCATAGTTGGTCCAAAAGAAGCTCAGGGCCCATTAGCAGAATACTTCGATTTGTGTTTAGAGGATGAATTCTGGGGTGAAAAAACTTGGGAAAAAGCAGAAAGCAAATTAATGAAAGAAGCAGTAAATACAGTTATAAGTAAATCAAATATTTCTCAAAATGATATTGAATATGTTTTTGCAGGTGATTTAATAAATCAATGTATTACTTCTTTTCTTGGATTGAAAGAAACAAACATCCCACTCTTTGGAATATTTGGAGCCTGTTCAACTTTTGTTGAAGGACTATGTTTAGGTTCTATATTCACTTCATCTGGTGTTGCTAGAAACATTCTTTGTGCTACTTCAAGCCATTTTTGTAGTGCGGAAAAACAATTTAGATTCCCACTGGAGCTTGGAACCCAACGACCACCGAGTGCTCAGTGGACAGTAACCGGCAGCGGTGCCGCCATTTTATCTTCATCCGGAATGCGGTCCTTTTATAACAAACATAACTCCTGGGAAAATGATAGACATGGGAATAAAAGATGCAAATAATATGGGAGCCGCAATGGCACCAGCTGTAATAGATACAATGATTACACATTTTAAAGATACTGGCAGAGCTCCAAGTTACTATGATTTAATTATTACAGGAGATTTAGGGCATATTGGAAAAGACATTGTAAAAGAATTAATTCAACCAAAAGGATACAACATTAACTCAAACTATAATGATTGTGGAGTTTTAATTTTTGATAAAGAGAAACAGGATACTCACTCTGGCGGCTCAGGATGTGCTTGCATTGCCACAGTCTTTTCTGGATATTTGTTTAAAATGATGAAACAAAAAAAATATCAAAAAATTCTTTTAATTGGCACAGGTGCATTAACAAACACAACCTCTGTATCACAAGGCGAAAACATACTCGGAATAGCACATGCAGTGTCCATAGAAGTATAGCGAGCTATTGAGAGGAGATTTTCAAAATGAATTTCATAAATACTATTAATTGGATAATGATATTAAAAGCCTTCATAATAGGCGGCCTAATTTGCATTATAGGACAAATATTAATTGATAAAACCAAACTTACACCCGCAAGAATACTAGTAATATTTGTTACCACTGGTGTAATACTAGGTGCAGTAGGGTTGTATCCTAAACTAATTGATTTTGCTGGAACTGGTGCCACTGTCCCATTAACTGGATTTGGTAGCCTTTTGGCAAAAGGAGCAATAGACGAAGTACAAAGTGCTGGATTTATGGGTGCTTTTACAGGTGGTATAAAAGCCGCTGCACGGAGGCATTACCGCTGCAATTTTTTTTGGATACTTAGCAGCTTTATTGGCAAAACCAAAAATAAAGAAACAATAAATTGTTTCTTTATAATATCTTTATAATATAAGTGTAACTCGGCTAGAAGTATCGTGCTGCGAAGAACCATCGGAAGTCTCGTAATTAAGAATTCCAGACCATTCCCAACCACAGTAATCCCCGACCTCTCGCCATAAAAGAAAATTGTAATCCTCCCCACTGAACTCCATCACCATTCCAATTATTGCTATCTCCTTCAATGTCCTTACTTGCAGCATCTAATGTTAAATACCACCAATACTTATATGAATTATCACTACATTTCCCTATTCCATAAAAATTAATATTTGTGTCGTCTGTCGTTTCATATGTTCCTATCCCTTTATTTGCTTTCATTTCATCAAAACCTTCATCTGCTAATTTTTTTCTGACGTCGTTCCATGCATACGCTGCCGCTGTTGCTGGCCATGGATCTAATTGAGCTTGTGTTTTAGGTCCATCTGACGTAGTATTTATACTTGCACTTGTTGCCCCATCTTTCTCTTCTGGAGATACTGTATACTTATCCCAATATGCCGCATACTCTGGTTTCAATTCATTATTTTCAAAATACACAACACTTGGATCACTTGTACTGTTTCCATATTTACTCAAACCACTATTTTTATTATCTAGGTATCCTGCTACTATTTCATTTTCGCCTCCACTCATATCGTATATTCCGTATACGTTCCCTGTTGTACTTGCTAACACCCCATACTTCCCATTATATTGTTGGTCTGCATTTGGTGTTGTTGCGTACGTTGTGTAATTTTCTGGTGCTTGTGGTCCTGCTCCTGTCCATTGATCATAATTAATCCCTGAACCACTTCGCTTTCCTGCTGAATTTACTTCAGGTACTTGCCCATATTGACTATAGCATAAATATGCTGCCACTCCCCATTCACTATTTTTTATTAAATGAGTATTCACATTGTTCCAGCCATAATATTGGCTGTTTGTTCCCATTTTCATTGCTTGATATTCATACTCTCCTGCAGTAGCATATTTCCAATCTATCGCATTTGGTAATACTTGCACATAGGTGCTTGTATCTGGTGTATACTGTGGTTCATCTGTTACACCATTACTATTACCCACATAATATTGCCCTGATGGGTCTGTTCCACTTACTTCAAATTTTCCTATCCATATTCCTGCTAGTTCTTCAGTTCCAAATGTGAATCCTGGATGTACTATCATTGGTGTAGCTTGTCCCACTGCTATACTATCTGCATCATAATCCGTTGGATAGGTTATACCATCTTTATCTGTATCTGTTGTTCCTACTAAAAATGTTATATTTATTTTTTTATCTGGATTTGTATTCGTTTGTAATTCAGAATCGCTGTTATATGTTCTGTATCCTCCTGCATTTATGCTGTATGCATATCTTGGTATCCATACAAACATCGTTGTCATATCTGTTACTGGTATTACTGTTCCTGCGGCGGCTGTTCTGTATGCTTTTGTTGGATCATTATTTACTGCATCTGATACCGTACATATATTGGCATATTGCTTTGCTGTTGTACTATAATCATACCATTGATTATTTTTGTTTGTTTCATCCGCTATTTTCCAGTTTGTTCCATCGTAATAAATTGGTATCATTCCTGCTGTTAGTTCAGGTTTATTTACTCCATTGGATATATCGAATTCTTCATTTTGCTCTGCTCCATTTTGAGCCGTCCCACTACCACCATTCATAAAACTTTCCAATATATCTGTCGACTGATTTATTGCGTCGCCTTCTGCATCTACTGAATTATTATACATCCCCACTGCTTGCTTTGTCTTGTCAAATAATCCACTGTTTATGCTACCTATCGATACTCCTGCTAATATTAACATTACAATTACCGTTATTATTAATGCAATTAAAGTTATCCCCTTATTTTGTCTTATGTTCATTCTATATTTCCCCCTTTTAGAATTTTAATTATTAGAATCTCACTTAAAGAATGAAATCTCTGGAATCTCTATTTTATATCTTTTTTGTTCCTTATCAAAAACAAACTTAACTAATGTTTTAGCTAATTCTTCTGAAATTTGCTTCAAATCCGTTGTAAAATATAATGTTAATCCATCTATTTCTACCTTATTAGTTACTATTGTTTTTAGAACCTCAACCATGTGTTTATCGTCTTCACATACAAAAACCAATTGAGGTTTAGCCTGAAACCCACCATCCATTATGACGAAATTATCATAAAAATCTTTATATAATTTCATTTTTTCGACTAATTTATTTGCCCAATCCAAATCTCTTCTTACCACTTCAAATAAAAGGTCTATACTTTTTTTACCTTTTTCTATTAATATATGGCCACCTGTTACTTTAAATTTCTTTCCTGCCATTTTGGCATTTAAAGTAGGTTTTGGTTCGTATTTTTTTATTGCTAAAACCTTCTGTAAATATGCTATTATAGTTTGATTACCAGCCAGCCTTTTCTTTATCATTTCTATAGGTTTTGTATTATCAGTTGGCTGCCACTTACATTCTATTTCTTTGGAATTAAGCAAATATTTACCCATTTTTTCTAAACAATATATTCTGTATATGCCTTGTCCTTCTTCAGACTCAAAAAAATATCTTGTAAGCATTTTTAATTTCGTCATCTGTTCTAGTTTAGTATTTAGCTTGTCTTGCGAGCTTATTTCAATTTTATCTATCTGTAATAATTGAAACAACTGCCTCGAAGTAATAAATTCAAATTTATTTACCAATTCCAAGATTTTAAAATGAACATCACCAATTTGTCCTAAATCTATCTTTTTTACAATTTGGTTCATGGAAACATATCCATCTTTACCTGCAAATTTTTTTATTTCTCCTTCTCTTATCGCAAAAGGCGATACTTTTGTTTTAATTGCTGAATCTTCAACCATATTAAAATCCTCCTTTTTTGCACTATAAAATACTATGGTGCAACTACTAATTTAATCGATTTTATCACATTTTTTGACTTTTGTAAAGAAAAAGCAACACATTTCAGTTACTATTAATGGTTTAGCCTAAAACTTCCGCCTCCTCAAGTATAGTATAGTTTTTTCGAAATCTATGTGAATTTCAGACATTGTCATTCTGAGCCTTACTTCGTAGCCCGACTTACGAAGAATCTTACTTTATCTATTTTCATTTGTATACCTACCATTTAGTAAGATTCTTCGTGAGCAAGGCTTTGTAGCAACGCTCAGAATGACACCTACTTGTTTTTTGTAAGTATATCACATTTTATGTTTCGAAAGAAGTCTACTATACTCCAAGGGCTACTTTGCTGAAAAGTGTTAACTAGTAACATTCGAACATTTGCATTGGTCTAATTTCGTTGCCTCGTAGATATTCATTTATGCTCATTCTTTTTGCGTTTTCCCCTTGAATTTCCAACACCGAAATTATTGTATCTTTTGTTTTTACATACAACCCCTGTTTTGGATCCGCATGCATTACAGTCCCTGGTTCTATTTTTTTAATTCTTTCTGCAAATTCATTAAAATTATTGAATTTTTCTATAAATTCTTCATAACTAACAACATCTATTTTCCAAAATTTTATTTTGGTTCCATTCAAAAATGTATAAGCCCCCATTATTGGATTTAGCCCTCTTACAAGATTTTTTATTTCTCCAGCAGTTTTATTTTCCCAATCTATTTTTGCTATTTCTTTTGAAAGTTTTGGTGCATATGTTGCTTCATTTGGTTGAGGTATTGCAATTATTTGGTTTTTCTCAATTAATTTTAGTGTTTCAATTAATAAATTAGCACCAGTTTTTGCTAACCTTTGCCAAAGTTCACCAAAAGTTTCATCTTTACTAATTTTTACCTCTTCTTTTAGCAACATATCTCCTTCATCCAGCTTTTCATTCATAAACATTGTTGTTATTCCTGTTTTTTCTTCTCCATTTAAAATCGCCCATTGTATTGGTGCTGCCCCTCTATATTTAGGTAGTAATGAACCATGAACGTTTATTGCTCCTTTTTTTGCAATGGTTAATATTTCTTTCGGAAGTATTTTCCCATATGCTACAACGCATAATACATCTGGGTTTGCCTGTTTTATTTTTTCTAAGATTTCATTATTGCCTGTTATTTTTTCGGGTTGTTCTATTTGAAGTTTTTTTGAAATTGCATATTCTTTTACTGGTGATGCAGTTAACTTCATGCCTCTACCTTTTGGCTTATCTGGTGCGGTTATTACCAATGCTATTTCGTGATTTGCATTGTATAATGTTTCTAATGATTCTTTTGCAAAGTCTGGCGTTCCCATGAATACTATTCGCATTATTAATTCCTCCTTATTACATTTAAAATCGATTGTAATAGTTCGCTTCCGTGGTTGTAGTATCTTTTTTAAAAAAGATACTACAACCACTCACGCTATTCCATGTACTTAAATTTGAAACTATTTACTCTTTCTATATTTCCTTCTTCTCAACATCTTCTGGTTTAATTATCTCGAATGTTCCAGGAATAATCTTGTCTATAAAAAGCTGCCCTTCTAAGTGATCTACCTCGTGGCAAATCGCTTGTGCAAGTATTCCAGTTGCAACTATTTTTATTTTTTCACCAAATTCATTTAATCCTTTAACTGTTACTTTTTCTGGTCTTTCTACTTTACCAAATTGATTTGGAAAACTTAAACATCCTTCATCTACTGTTTGTTTCCCTTGTTGTTTTTCTATAACTGGGTTAACTAAAACTAAGCATTCAAAATCTTCTTCATACAAGTCTATTACTAATATTCGTTTAAGTACTCCTACTTGTGGTGCGGCCAATCCCAAACCATTAAATTTGTGCATTGTATCTTTCATATCTTGTATTAGTTCTCTAATTTTATTATTCACAACTTCAACTGGTTTCGATTTCTTTTTTAATATTTCGTCACCATATTCTCTTATAATTCTAATTGCCATATTTTACCCCTTTTTCCCTTTCAGAAATATTTTCAATACTATCAATAGCTTGTAGTAAAGTAGCTTGTGGTGGTTAGTATATATTTTTAAAAAGCGAACGACAGCCCATTGAGGCCCATGGAGTCTTCGGAGGCTTGGAGGAGCTTTTTAAAAATATATACTAACCACCACAAGCGGACATCCTAAACAAAACTATTCGGGTTCACATCTACAACAACTCCAGTGTCCTTATAATTCAAGCTATAACACTTCTTTAAGATACTATTTAACACATCTATTATATTATTATCAAACTTACATTTAATTATAATTCTCCATCTTATTTTATTTTTAATTCTATCAATTGGTGAAGGCATTGGCTTAAATATCAGCATTTTGCCTTTTAAGTTAATATTGACTAATTCTTTATATATAAAAGCAGATAATTCTTCTACATTTTTTTCAATATCCGATACTATATTAATCGATATTATATCGCAAAATGGTGGATATTTCAACTGTTCCCTTAAATTTATTTCTGTTTTATAAAATTTATCGTAATCTTGTTCTTGCGAAAATATTATACTATAGTTTTCTGGGTTATATGTTTGAATTATAACTTTTCCCGGTAAATTTTCTCGACCAGCACGTCCAGCAACTTGAGTAAGTAATTGGAATGTTCTTTCCGTCGCCCTATAGTCTTCAATGTTCAAACTGCTATCCGCAATTATAACCCCCACCAATGTAACATTAGGAAAATGATGCCCTTTAACCACCATTTGTGTCCCAATCAAAATATTTATATTTTCTTCTTTAAATTTATTTAAAATATCTTCATGAGTATTATCTTTTTTTATGGTATCAACATCCATTCGTATTGTAGAAACACCTGGAAACATTTTTTGAATTTCTGTTTCCAATTTTTGAGTACCTGTTCCTAAGTATTTTATCTTTTTAGAACCACATTTTGGGCAAACTGTAACTGGCTTTATCTTATATCCACAATAGTGGCATTTTAATACATTTTCTTTGCTATGGTATGTTAAACTAATATTGCAGTTTTTACACTTTAACGTATGCCCACATTCTCTACACATTACAAATGTAGAGAATCCTCGTCTATTTAAAAACAATATGGTTTGCTGATTATTTTTCATATTTTCTTGAATTGCATTAAACAATTTTATGCTAATCATTGTTCTATTTCCCATTACTAATTCCTGACGCAAGTCAACAATTTCAACCTCTGGCAAATTTGCATTATTAGCCCTTTTTGACAATTTCAACAATTCTATATTTTGATTTGGTTTTCTATGTATATCCAATGCAGGGGTCGACGTCCTCGGCGACCCGCTCGCCCATATTTAAATTCGCCCTATAAAACGTATTCAAATCAGGGGTTGCACTTCCCAATAACAATGGAGCATTATTTTGCCTACATAAATAACGTGCAATTTCTTTTGCATTAAATCTTGGCGTCATATCTGATTTATATGACGAATCATGTTCTTCATCTATTATTACCAGTCCTAGGTTTCTTGCTGGTGCAAAAATTGCAGATCTAGCTCCAATTACAATTTTGGCTTCGCCACTATGAACCTTATGCCATGCATCAAATCTTTGCCCCGTAGTTAATTTACTATGCAAAACTGCTACTTCATTTTCTCCAAATCTAGCAATAAATCTATTTATTATTTGTGGGGTTAGTGAAATTTCTGGTACCAATACAATTGCACTTTTTTCTTTTTTCAATATATTATCTAACAATTGCAAATAAACTTCTGTTTTACCAGAACCAGTAACTCCATATAATAAAAACTCCTTATTTATGTTTTTTTGCACTGCTTCATTAACCCTGTTGAAAGCTATTTGCTGTTCTGCATTTAATTTATGATGCGTGTCCTTTTCAACATCTTTTAATTTTAATGAAACTCTTTTTATTTTTTTTTCTTTTTCTTTTGTTCCTGCTGGAAGCATTAATTTTATACATTCCGAAACATTACAAAAATACCTTCTTGCCATTAATTCTGCCAATTTTATATCTTTCTCAGTTAAATAATTATTTTCTATACTAATAATCTCTTTATTTGCAAACTCCGAATTAGACTTTAATGCCACTACAAAGCCATTTATGGCTTTTTTATTTTTTGCAAAAGATACAGAAACCCTAGCTCCAATACGAATTTCTTTTTCAAATTGTTTTGGAACTATGTAATCAAACACCTTATTAAGTTGCTTTGCATCTTTGTTTATTATAATTTCCGCAAACATCACGTTTCTCCTATGGTAATTATACACTATTGATAAGTAAAAAACAACACAATAACGTGCTGTTTTTCACATACTAAAATTTATTTAAAATAATTTATAAATGCATTCTCCAAGGCTTCATTTTCATAAGTCTTCCAACCACCAGTATATACGCTATCAGCTCTAGCATATATTCCCCAATCATTTGTAAAATAACCACTATAACACCAAGTAGAAAAAAATTACGGTGTTACTCCTATATTTGTTACAGTTAGACTTGCTGTTTTTATTATATTATTATTTCCGTCTATTAACCTTGCTATTACTGTTCCATTTGCTGTCATTGTTACTTTTCCTGTATATGGGGTAAATGTATTCCCTCCATCTATACTTATTTGCTTTGTTAAGCCATCTATATTATTTGGCCAGTTTACTGTTATTCCCAGTCCTGTTACAATGTCTGTTGTATCCGGCACTATTGATATTTCGCCTGATATTGCTGGTGTCCCTCCAAAATAATTCATAAATATATTCTCTAATGATTCATTCTCATATGTCTTCCAACCAGTTGCATAATATAAATTACCAAATCCAGAATATATCCCCCAATCATTTGTAGAAAAACCACTATAAGCCCAATATGATGAATTTAATTTGTTAGCATTAATAACTGATAGCATATCAGCCATATATTGTTCTCCACCCAAATTTCCTTCTGTGTATAGTGTACCATCACTTACTGTTTTTATTTCTTTAAAGCACCAATTAGTTACTCCATATTCTCCCATAAAGATTGGTACATTTTTTTGATTAGAATAGTCAACATAAGGTTGTATTGACGCCTGAAGGCAACTTTTATTAAATGGAGATGCTCCTGCACAACTATAATATAAAATTTCTGGATACACTACTGTATTTGCCCCTGGGTTTTCAATCTTAACATTTATTGATACCTGATATTTATTATTTGGATTAACAGAACAATACTTTGCCAAATATTGGCGATATATTGTTGCATTAGCACCCGTAGGTCCTTGTAAAATCTCAGCACCTGATGATAAATTTCCTCCATTTGTTGAATATTGTATTTGTGTATTATTTGCCCCATTATCATAAAGCTGATAACCAAAGTCACTCGAAAAATCTTCGTCAAATACATCTCGTATAAAATTATTAGATTGATCATACTCTGAAACCTTAATTTCATCAATAGTTACCTTAGTATTTGAAGCTAAATTACTTACTACTATCTCAGGAAATCCAACATTAACATTACTTGATACGGACTCTGGTGTATTATTTTTTAATATTTGCCATGTATTTGATGAACTATTATTATATTTTCCTGAATCTAACAATCCGCCAATGTGACTCATTTGTGCATTATCTGGTATTATCGCTAGCCCATCATCTGGATATGTAAACACTGGATTCGATGAAGAACTTTGCCCTGCATAGTCCATTATAGTATAATTATGAAATTCATACACAACATTACTAAATGCAACCTCTGTAAACAAATATCCGAGATGGAACACTATATTCTTTATTTCCAGATTGATTAAACACACAAGATACAGGTTCAACAAATAATATATGATTACTATCAACACTTCTAATTCCTGTAGCAATACGAGAAGCTAAATTTCCCCATTTATCATATGCTTGTTGTGTTGTTTCTGAATCAAGCCTTACAGGACATGGTTCATTAACAAGATCATATCCCATTATTGTTGGTTCATTTTTATATCTAGTTGCTATACTCGTCCAAAGAGTTACTAAATCGTTTTGATTATTTACGTCGGTCCATAAAGCCAGTCCATCACCGGAACCGTTCTTGTGCACCACCATTAGGTACATGCATATCTAATATTATTGATATTCCATACTTTTTTGCCCAAGCTATATTTTGGTCTATTAACTGAAACCCTTTACTATCTTGAAAAAAAGTATACCTCAAACAAAACCTAACTGCATTAAACCCTAATGCTTGCAACTTTTGGTAATCACTTTCTTTTGGGTCTGTAAGAGCATAGTTTATACCACCAGGTCCTCCGTTAGCCGGATCTCTCCATACATCATTCGTAATTCCTATTGATTTAATCACATATGGTGCCCCTGTTGAATCCATTATCTCTTTTCCACTAGTGTAGAAAAATCCTGTTGTTGCTGTTGTTACTGTTAAGTTGCTTGTATTAACAGTCTTACCACTGCATGTTAAGGTTACTGGCTTTGCATTATGATTTGCCACTGTTAACGATGCCCCATTAGCTGGGTTGGCTGTTATTCCATTATTTGTAAAGTCTGTTGCTGTATATGTTACGTCTTTTGTTGTGCTGTCGTTATATGTTAACGTTACTACCAAACCTGTTAGGTCTAGTGTCTGCCCTTCTACATAGCTTAACTTCGTTGGCTGCATTTTTACTGCAATTGTTGTTACTGCTTTTGCTATGTTTGTTATGGTTAAGCTTGTTACTTTTATTACATTATTATCACCATCTACCAATCTTGCTATCACTGTTCCATTTGCTGTCATTGTTACTTTTCCTGTATATGTGGTAAATGTATTCCCTCCATCTATACTTATTTGCTTTGTTAAGCCATCTATATTATCTGGCCAATTTACTGTTATCCCCAACCCTGTTACAATGTCTGTTGTATCTGGCACTATTGATATTTCGCCTGATATTGCTGGTGTTCCTCCAAAATAATTTATAAATGCATTTTCCAAATACTCGTTTATATATGTTTTATTGCCACTATAATCTCCAGAATATAACTCAAATGATCCTATTCCATAAGGACTACTATATGCCCAATATGATGAATTTAATTCATTATCAATAATAAATGATAACATATCATCTGTCCATTGTTCGCCTCCTAAGTTTCCTAAGTTCGTATATAATGTACCATCATTTATATTTGTTAATTCCTTAAAACACCAACTATCTGCTCCATATTCTCCCATAAATATTGGTACATTTTTTTGATTAGAATAATCGATGTAAGGCTGTACCTCTGCTTCAATGTAAGTTTTATCAAATGGAGTAATTCCATCACCATGAAAGTATACAATCCTTGGTTGTACTAATGTGTTTGGTCCTGGATTTTCAACTTTAACACGTATCGATACTTGGTATTTATTATTTGGATTAATCTTAAAAAATCTTGTAAGATAATATCCAAATACCGATGCATTACTCGTAGGTCCTTGTATTATCTTAGCACCAGTTCCTAAATATCCTTCATTTGTCGAATGCTGTATTATCCCAGTACCTGCACTATCATTAAGGTTGTAGTCAAAATCGTTAGAAAAATCATCAAAAAATACATCTTGTATAAAATTATTAGATTTATCATATTCTGAAACCTTAATCTCATCAACATATACCTTAGTATTTGAAGCCAGATTGTTTACATATATCTCAGCATCTCCATAATTAATATTACTATTAGACACTGCCTCTGGATTACTATTATTTATTGTTTGCCATGTATTTGACAAAGTATTATTATATTGACTAGCATCATTCAGACTATCAACAATACTAGTTTTAGCATCTTCTGGTATCAATACCATGTTTTCTTGTGGATATGTAAGTCTATATACTGAACTAGAAGTTTGTCCTACAAATTCCCATGGAATATAACTATGATATTCATATACAACATTACTAAATGGAATCTCTGTAAACAAATATCCGAGATGGAAAATTATATTCTTTATTTCCAGATTGATTAAATATACAACATACAGGTTCAACAAATAATATATGATTGCTGTCAACACTTCTAATCCCTGTAGCAATACGAGAAGCTAAATTTCCCCATTTGTCAAGTGCTTGTTGCGTTGTTTCCGAATCAAGCCTTACAGGACATGGTTCATTAACAAGATCATATCCAATTACCGTAGGTTCATTTTTATATCTAGTTGCTATACTCGTCCAAAGAGTTACTAAATCGTTTTGATTATTTATATCGGTCCATAAGGCCAGCCCATCACCAGAACCGTTCTTGGGCACCACCATTAGGTATATGCATATCTAATATTATTGATATTCCATACTTTTTTGCCCAAGCTATATTTTGGTCTATTAACTGAAACCCTTTATTATCTTTAAAAAATGTATAGCTCAAGCAAAATCTAACTGAATTAAATCCTAATGATTGCATTTTTTTATAATCATTTTCTGTAGTACCTATAAGAGCATAGGTTATGCCTCCTGAAGTTCCGCCAACTTGATTGCCACCATACATCATTTTCAATATTTATAGATTTAATCATATACGGTTCGCTTGTTGCTGGGTCTATAATATCTTTGCCCTCAACTGAAAAGAATGTTGTTGCTACTGGTGTTGATACTGTTACTGTTAAGTTGCTTGTATTAGCTGTTTTACCACTGCATGTTAAAGTCACTGGCTTTGCATTATGATTTGCTACTGTTAGCGATGCTCCATTTGCTGGATTTGCTGTTATTCCATTACTTGTAAAGTCTGTTGCTGTATATGTTACATCTTTTATTGTGTTATCGTTATATGTTATTGTTAATACCAAACCTGTTAAATCTAATGTTTGCCCCTCTACATAGTTTAGTTTCGTTGGCTGAGTTTTTACCGCAATTGTTGTTACTGCTTTTGCTACCACTTTTAAATTACTTGTATTAGCTGTTTCACCACTGCATGTTAAAGTCACTGGCTTTGCATTATGATTTGCTACCGTTAGCGATGCCCCATTTGCTGGGTTTGCTGTTATTCCATTACTTGTAAAGTCTGTTGCTGTGTAGGTTACGTCTTTTATTGTGTTATCGTTAT